>OBLI01000193.1_pt1 | contig 67585 bp, 57 predicted proteins | sample 1519701 | NCBI WGS metagenome assembly OBLI01 (sample SAMEA3663005, study PRJEB22513) | pig gut metagenome | biome: pig gut; feature: pig-associated habitat; material: faeces | place: France | collected 2012
CCGCCGATCTTCTCAATGTACAGCTTCACGCCTTCTTCCGCGCCGCCGTAGACCGCGGTGGCAAAGGGCCGGGCGATGATCACCGCGTCCGCGCCGAGGGCCAGGGCCTTGAACACGTCCACGCCGCTGCGGATGCCGCCGTCCACCAGAACCTTCACGCCGCTGCCCTTGAGAGCATCTACGATGTCCGGCAGAACCTCGGCGGTGGCGGGACACTGGTCGAGGACCCGGCCGCCGTGGTTGCTGACCACGATGGCGGCAGCGCCGGCCTCCCTGGCCTTCAGAGCGCCCCTGACGGTCATGACGCCCTTGATGATGAAAGGCTTACCCGCCATTTTTGCAATTTCGGACAGCTGCTGTACGGTCTTGCTGCCGGCGGGGGGATTCATGCCCTTCAGGAAGGGCAGGCCGGCGGCGTCGATGTCCATGGCCACGGCGAAGCTGCCGGAGGCCTTGATCTGCTCCATCTTCCGGGCGATGGTCTCCTGATTCCAGGGCTTCACGGTGGGCACGCCCATACCGTTCTCAGCGGCGATGGCCTCGCAGGCGACCTTCATGACGTTGGCATCCAGACCGTCACCGGTGAAGGCGGCAATGCCGTTTTCGGCGCAGGCCTTGACGAGGATGTTGTTGTAGGCCATATCGTCATATTTGTCGGAATAGTGCATGGTCACCGCGCCCACAGGGCCGGCAAAGAAAGGAAAGCGGAAGGACTTCCCGAAAAGCTCGAGAGAGGTGTCGGGGGTGCCACCCTCACTGATGGTGTCCATGTTGACGCGGATTTCCTGCCACTTATCGTAGTTGCGGATGGCGGTGTCGCCTACGCCCTTGGCACCGGGACCGGGGACGTGGTTACCGCAGGCTCTGCCGTTGCACACGGGGCAGGCCTTGCAGTTCTTGCTCAGAGTTTCCCGGGCGCTGCTGAGAACTTCCTGATAGGTCATTGGTGTTTCCTCCTGTATCGGTAATTCTGCCTGTAGGGCAAGCCGCCCTACAGGGGTTAATTTCATTTCCATCATATCACGCTTTTCTTCCGTTGTCACCCCCAAATGGAAAAATCCGGCGGATTCCGCAAAAAGAAAGAAATCTGCCGGAATACATTGGACTTAGCCCTTAACGCCGCCGGCGGTGAGGCCGCTGGTCAGGTTATTCTCAATGGACATGAAGAGAATAACCACAGGGACAATCGCGAAGATGGAGGAAGCGAACAGGTACTGCCACTCGATCATATTGTAGCCGTTGAAGATATTGATACCAACGGTCAGCGGCTTGATGGTCTCGGTGGAGATCAGGCACAGGGCCACGGTGTACTCGTTCCAGGCGTTGATGAAAATGAAGATCAGGGTGGTGACAATGCCGGGAGCGGCAACGGGCAGCAGCACCTTGAACATGGCCTGCACCCGGTTGCAGCCGTCGATGGTGGCAGCCTGCTCCATCTCGGCGGAGATGGACATGAAGGTGCCCCGCAGCAGCCAGATGGTGAAGGCTTGGTTAAAGGCGGCGTTGATGAAAATCAGACCCAGCAGGGAGTTCGTCAGGCTCATAATCTGCATGACCTTGTAAATACCGATCAGCAGAACCACGGGAGCGAACATCTGAGACACGATGATGAAGCCCAGGAAGGTGGTCTGGCCCTTGAACTTCATACGGGCCAGAGCGTAGGCCGCGGGAATGCCGCAGATCATGGCGATGGCGGTGGAGCCGCTGGCGATGATGATGGAGTTGAGCATATACTTGGCCATGGGGGCCTTTACCCAGATGTCAGCGAAGTTCGACCACATGACTTTTATGGGGAAAATAGTGCCCTTCATGGCGAAAATCTCGTCGCGGCTCTTTAGTGCGGTGCAGACCATGACAAAGTAGGGATACAGAATGAACAGGCAGATGAGCACCACCACGAAATACAGCAGAATCCGGCTCAACAGCTTGCCCCAGTTCACACGGATGTTGTCAGCCATGATTACTCATCTCCTTTCTTCAGGGTGGAGACCATGTAGAAGCTGGCGCAGACCAGCAGGATCAGGAAGCCGATGACGGAAACGGCGGCGGCTTCACCCTGCTTGCCGTTGTAGAAGGCCAGCTTGTACAGGTAAGTCACCAGCGTATCGGTGCGGCTGGCGGGGTCGCCCTTGGTGATGGTCCAGACGATGGGGAAGGAATTGAACACGTAGATGATGTTCAGCACGGTGGCTACGGTCAGGCTGGGCTTGACCAGAGGCAGGGTGATATTGAACAGCTTGTCCCAGTAGGATGCGCCGTCCACGATGGCTGCTTCATAGTAGCTGGCATCAATGCTCTGCAGACCGCTGAGGGCGGTAAAGCAGACGAAGGGAATGGTAACGAAGATACCACAGGCGATTTCCCAGGCGAAAAAGGCTTCGGGGGTGGGGGTCCAGTTCACGTTGCTCTGGATAATGCCCAGAGTCTTGAGCAGGGTATTCAGTGCGCCGTAGTCGGTGTTGATGATGAACTTCCAGACGGAGGCCTGAATGACCAGCGTGGTGGCCCAGGGGAAGACCACGATGGCACGGGCAATTTTGCGGCCCTTGAACTCGTTGTTCAGCAGCAGCGCGAGGATAAAGCCCAGAACCGTGGACAGCACCACAACCAGAATGGTCCAGATGACGGTGTTTTTCAGAACCATGCCGAACTTGGCGTTCTGGATGGCCTTGGCGAAGTTGCCGAAGCCGCAGAAGCCCCGCACGAGACCGGCCTTGGTGACTGTGCTGAAGGCCATACGGAAGACGTACCCGATGGGGACAATGATGAAGACTGCCATCAGAATGACGCTGGGCAGAATCCAGAGGTAGGGTTCCGCCTTATTCAGGAGCGTATAAGGCTTTTTTGATTTCACTTTTTGTACCTCCCTGTTTCTTTAGAAGTGCGCGGTGGAAAAGGGGCTGAAAAAACGCAGCCACTTTCAAAACGCGGCAAAGGCGGTGTGCAGCACTTTGAAAATGGCTGCAATCAAAGTGGGCCGGGCCAAACGCCCGGCCCACCTCTTATGCTAGATCATGCGGTGATTTGGACTTGCTGATTGATTAACCGGCCACTTGCGCCTGCAGAGCATCCAGCAGCTCCTGAACGTTGCCGCCCTGCAGAGCCTGCTGCTCCACATCGATAACGCCCTGCTTCACATCGGCCCACTCAGCCTTAGCGGTGGGGTAGAACTTGGCGGAGCCAACGATGTCGATCCAGGCACCCATGGCGGGATCCGCAGCGGCACAGGCCTCACCGCCGGCGGTGGTGGCGGGCAGGAAGCCCTCCATCAGAACCCAGTCGGAGTAGGGCTTGTCATCATAGAAAGCGTCCACAACCTTGGTGATGGCTTCCATCTGCTTGTCGTCCTGCTTGTTGTCGAAGCACATGATGCGGTCCATAACGCCGGCGGAGACGGAGGTGCCGGAGTTGTTGGGGATGGCGGCGAAGCCATAGTTGACGCCAGCCTCACCGGCCTGAGAAGACAGGGCGTTGGGGGCGATCATCATGGCCAGCTTACCGGCGCAGAACAGATCCTGCAGGTTGTAACGGGTGTCATTAGTGGGATCGGAGTTGGTCAGACCGTCCTTAATCAGACCGACGGCGTACTCAACGGCTTCCACGTTCTTGGCGGAGTTCAGAGTCCAGTTGCCGGCGTCGTCCACGAAGCCGCCGCCGTTGCCCCAGGTGTAGTAAGCAAAGGCAGCCTGGCCTTCGTCGGTGGTCATGTCAATGCCCCAGGGGTACACATCAGGGCACTTTTCCTTCAGGGTCTTGCAGGCAGCGGTCAGCTCGTCCCAGGTGGTGGGAACGGCGACACCAGCCTGCTCCAGAATGTCCTTGTTGTAGTACATGGCGCGGGCGGAAGCCAAATCGGGAACGGCCCAGACAACACCGTCAACAACGGACTGATCCAGGAAAGCGGGATAGAACTTGGCGTAGGTCTCAGCAGAGCACCACTTCTCAGCGGGCAGCAGCAGGCCGTCAGCCTGATAATCGGCGAAGACGTCGATGTTCAGCAGGTCGGGAGCCTGACCGTTGGCGATACGGGTGTTGACAACAGTGTAAATGTCGTTCCAGGAGACGCAGTCAACGACCAGATCGATGCCCTTGTTGTCAGCCTCGAACTTCTTCTCGAACTCAGCCCACCAGTCAGCGGTCTTGGGACCGTACTGAGCGGCAATCATGGTCACGGTGGTGCCCTTGCTGCCGCCGCCGCAGGCTGCCAGACCCAGAACCATAACCAGAGCCAGCAGCAAACAGATAATCTTCTTCATCTTATGTCCTCCATTTTGAATTGGTATGTACCTTACACGGCACAGCCGCGCCGGGAAGGCCATTCGTTTCAGATACGTTTGTCTTTTTGAATGACAAGTGGTATCTGCTCTTAGTATACAGCAAAAAATGGAGAAGTCAATGAGAATTCGCGGAAAATAACCGCGCTTTTCGACAAAATAGACAAAATTGGATGTTTCAACAATTGCAGCACCTTCAAATTGTACAATTTTCCAAACACAATTCACGCGATTTTGCAATTAAAAAGTTGTTGCAACTGGTGTTTTTCTGTGCTATACTGAAGAAAAAAGGGACGGGAAATATATCTGATTTATATATTTCAATTATTTGCGTGTGAAAAACAGCAAAACCGTTCCGAATTACAGGAGGGAGCCAGCCATGTCACAGATTTCCATTCCCAGCGACGCCCCGATCCTTGCCGAGGTTCTCGGCGCCTATGAATTCCCCGCCACCCTGCTGGGCGCGGCGCGCTACGGTCAGGGCCACATCAACGACACCTTTTGCGTTCTCTGCCAGCCTCAGGAGGGCGACCCCATCCGCTTCATCCTGCAGGGCCTGAGCAGCGCTGCCTTCCCCCATCCGGAGGAGCTGATGGAGAATTTCATCGGGATCACCTCCTATCTTCGGGAAAAGGTCCTTGCTTCCGGCGGCGATCCCATGCGGGAGACCCTGTCCCTGGCGAAGACCCGGGACGGAAAGGACTTCTACACCGATTCCAATGGAAAGGTCTGGCGGCTGACTCCCTTCATTGAAAACACCGACTGCTTCCAGTCCGCCACCCCGGAGCTGTTCGAGGCGTCTGCCCGGGCCTTTGGACGGTTCCAGTATCTGCTTCAGGATTACCCCGCCGCCACGCTCCACGAGACCATCGTGAAATTCCACGATACGGAGGACCGGTTCGCCAAATTCGAGGCCGCGCTGAAAGCGGACAAGCTGGGCCGTGCCAAGGATATCCCGGAGGATATTCAGTTCGTGCTGGACCGGAAGGCTGACTGCTCCGTGGCGCTGGAGGCTCTGCGCAGCGGCAAGCTCCCCCTGCGGGTTACCCACAACGACACCAAGCTCAACAATATTCTCATCGACCGGAATACTCACGAGGGCATCTGCGTCATCGATTTGGACACCACCATGCCGGGCCTTTCCATCAACGACTTCGGCGACTCCATCCGCTTCGGCGCCAACCACAGCGCGGAAGACGAGAAGGATCTGTCCAAGGTCAATTTTGACATCGAACTGTTTGAGGCCTATACCCGGGGCTTCCTGGAGGGGGCAAAGGGCAGCCTGACCCCGGCGGAGCTGGAATACCTGCCCTGGGGCGCCCGGCTTATGACGCTGGAATGCGGCATCCGGTTCCTGACGGACTACCTGGACGGCGACCACTATTTCCGCATCCATTACCCGGAGCAGAACCTTGACCGCTGCCGCACTCAGTTCAAGCTGGTTGCCGACATGGAAGCGCAGTTTGAAGAAATGGCCGCGGTGGTGCGCAAGTATGCGTAAGCGAGTGTGGGGTGTGGAGTGTGGAGTGTGGAGTGAAGGTATCGCCTTCGGCGATGAATGAAAATAGATTTGATTGTCTCCACTCTCCACTCCTCACTCTCCACTCTGTCTTGACATCTTCTGCCCACAGAAGTATAATTTCCATATATAATAATGTAGGAGGTTGAATCCCATGAACATTCTGGTTACCGGCGGCGCCGGATATATCGGCTCCCACACCTGCGTTGAGCTGCTGAGCCGCGGCTACGGCGTGGTGGTCATCGACAATCTTTGCAACTCCAACCCCAAGAGCCTGGAGCGGGTGGAGATGCTCACCGGGAAAAAGCCCAAGTTCTATGAGGGCGACGTCCGGGACGAGGCCCTGCTGCGGAAAATCTTCGCGGAAAATGAGATTTCCGCCGTTATCCACTTTGCCGGATTGAAGGCCGTGGGCGAGTCCGTGGCCCAGCCCTGGCGGTATTATGACAATAACCTGAATTCCACGCTGGTGCTGACCAAGGTCATGGGCGAGATGGGCTGCAAGAACATCATCTTCTCCTCCTCCGCCACCGTCTACTCCGGGGACAACGAGATGCCCCTGCGGGAGACCAGCCGCACCGGCAACTGCACCAACCCCTACGGCTGGACCAAGTACATGACCGAGCAGATTCTGTCCGGTATGAGCGTTGCCGATCCCGATTGGAGCATCGTGCTGCTGCGCTACTTCAACCCCATTGGCGCCCACGAGTCCGGCATGATCGGAGAGGACCCCCGGGGCATTCCCAACAACCTGATGCCTTACATCACTCAGGTGGCCATCGGCCGGCGGGAGTACCTCAGCGTCTACGGCAACGATTACGACACCCCCGACGGCACCGGCGTCCGGGACTACATCCATGTGGTCGATCTTGCCAAGGGACACGTTGCGGCGGTGAAGTACGTTACGGAAAACAAGGGCTGCGAGGTGTTCAATCTGGGCACCGGCGTGGGCTACAGCGTGCTGGATATGGTGAAGACCTTCGAGAAGGCCAACAACCTGACCGTGCCCTACAAGATCGTTGCCCGTCGTCCCGGTGACCTGCCTACCTGCTACGCAGACCCCGCCAAGAGCGCGGAGGTGCTGGGCTGGAAGGCTGAGAAGAATCTGACGGATATGTGCCGGGATTCCTGGCGCTGGCAGTCCCAGAACCCCATGGGGTATGGCACCGCCGAATAAAGAATGCGCCGCTTCGGGCTTGTCCGGGGCGGCGTTTTCAGTGTGGAGAGTGGAGTGCGGAGTGTGGAGTTGTGTATCGCGTACCAATGCCTTCCCCCGGGGGGAAGGTGCCCCAGTGCGTACACTGGGGCGGATGAGGAACGGCGAACGCTTTCGATTCCGTATGTACCAGGATAAAATGGAACCAACTGTCAGGCTTGTACCTCGTTTACCAACATTGCTGCAAGGAAATACCTGTCGCCAATCCTCATCCGACCTCACTGGCGCTCGGCCATCGGTTAATTATGGCATGATTGCCACCGGAAATCATTGGAATTCTGATTCGCTGCGCGGAGCACCACCTTCGGGGGAAGGTATTGATCCGCTAAAGAACAATTTAGTGAATTTTGCCAATGAAATTCTTTTTTGACATAAGAACGCCCTTCGGGAGAAATCCCGAAGGGCGTTTCCGTTAGTCAAGGGCGCGGATAGCGGCGACGGTGGCTTCGTAATCCCGGGTGACGGCTTCCATCGTGGAAGCGGCCTCCGGGGGAATGGTGTCCGCAGGGGCGCGGAGCAACTCCGTCAGTGCGCTGGCGGAAGTGCGCAGCCGGGTGAAGCTCAGATTGGCAGCCACGCCTTTCAGAGTATGGGCAGCCCGGAAGGCCACGTCGTGGTCACCGGCAGCCATGGCAGCGGTCAGCTCGGCGTAGCTCTGATCGTCTAAAAATTTTCGGGCAAATTTTTCAACCAGCTGCTGGCTGGGCAGACGTCCGCAGACCTCCGCATAGTTACCCCCCATTTCCCGATAGCACTGTTCAATGGTCATAGTCTCGTCTCCTGTCGATAGCTCAGGCGCAAAAGCCAAGCTTCTATTTCATCATATCGTCATTTTATAATAAAAATAACCAAAATGCAACAACTATATTGAGAAAGATAAAACGGAAAGCGGATTGTGACCAGAAAGTGTTCTCCCGGTTTGGGGCGCTGCCGGCGTCGGATGACCGATGCGTGACCATCCGAACCGGCGAAAACCTACCTGCCAGAAATCAAGGCTTTTTCGGCTCCCCAGAGAGGGGAGTTTTTTATTTTTTCAAACACTTTTTGAAAATTTTGCATATTTTTCCGCAAAAAAACAGCCATTTGAGACTACTTATGAAAGGAGGCTGCAATGAAACAGGAAACAAAGGAAACCCCGCTGGAACGGCGGGTGCGCACGGGCCACATTCAGCGGCGGGACATTCAGCGCAGGCTTGCCGAACTGGCCTTCGGACGGGCCAACGACTGTGTCCGGCTGGTGCTGGAGGAAGACCCGGATGTGGATGCCCTCGACCTGAGCCTGCTCAGCGAGGTCAAGCGCAACGACAAGGGAACCGTGGAAATAAGGCTCATTGACCGGCTTCAGGCGCTGGAAGCCCTGAGCGGGATGGTGGGCAGCGAGGAAGGGGAGATGAAAGCGTTTTTGCAGGCGCTGCGGGGCGGTGAGGACGGATGACGGCCTTTTCGCCCAAGCAGAAAATCGTTCTGTCCTGGTGGATGCCGGATTCGCCTTACCACCAGAAAGAGGCCATCGTCTGCGACGGGGCCGTGCGTTCCGGCAAGACCCTCGCCATGGGGCTGAGCTTCTTCCTGTGGGCCATGTGCTGCTTTGATAAGCAGAAATTCGGCGTCTGCGGGAAGACCATTTCCTCCCTGCGGCGAAACGTTTTGTCGGAAATTCTGCCGAGGCTGGCCGGTCTGGGGGCAAATTGCCGGGAAAAACGGACGGAGAATTTGGTGATTGTGTCCCTTTGGGGGCACGAAAACAGCTTCTACACCTTCGGCGGGCGGGACGAAAGCTCCGCATCTCTGATTCAGGGCATCACCTTCGCCGGGGTGCTGCTGGACGAGACGGCTCTGATGCCCCGCAGCTTTGTGGAGCAGGCCTGCGCCCGGTGCTCTGTGGCGGGGAGCCGACTGTGGTTCAACTGCAACCCCGAGGGGCCGGAGCACTGGTTCTACAAAACCTGGATTCTGGAAGCGGAGCAGCGAAACTGCCTGCGGCTGCAATTTACCATGGAAGACAACCCCTCCCTGACGGAAGGTATCCGACAGCGCTATCAAAGGCTGTACACGGGGGTGTTCTACCAGCGGTATGTGCTGGGGCAGTGGGTGCAGGCGGAGGGGAGAGTTTACGACTTTTTCACCCCGGATATGCTGGGAAAAGCCCCGGAACGCTGCGAAAAGTGGTACATTTCCTGCGACTACGGCACGGTGAATCCCACCTCCATGGGCCTGTGGGGAAAAGAAAACGGGGTCTGGTACCGGGTGAAGGAATTCTATTTCGATTCCCGGCGGGAAAAGCGCCAGATGACCGACGAGGAATACGCCGCCGCCCTTGCCGCGCTGGCGGGGGACAGGCCCATTCAGGCGGTGATCGTCGACCCCTCGGCGGCCAGCTTCATGGAGGTGCTGCGGCGGAAGGGCTGGCGGGTGAAAAAGGCCAAAAACGACGTGCTAAGCGGCATCCGCCTTACCTCCGACTGCCTGAAAACGGGAAAAATCGTCATCTGCGAGGGCTGTACCGACTGCATCCGGGAGTTGGGGGAGTACCTCTGGGAGCCGGGGGGCGGCAGGGACAGGGTGCGCAAGGAGCACGATCACGCCATGGACGATATGCGGTATTTCGTGTCCACCGTGCTGGGGGAGACGGGCGGCGGCTTCGCGGCGTGCAGCGTGGAACGGTGCGGCGAGTCGCCGCGGACAATGCGTGCGCAGACTGGTCGGTAATCGTTACACCATTGGGCGCGCTCGGTATCGACATTATTCTGAACGGTGAAGGAGAAGTGAAAATGAAACGGAAGAAGAAGTCCGGCGGCGTGGCGGCGGTGTGTCAGCTGCGCTGCGGGGACACCCACCCCTTCGGCGCCATGCGGGGTTTTGTGCCCCTGGGCGGCGGGGAGGAGCGGGTGTACCGGGAAATGCGGGAGGCTATTCCCGTGCTGGACGCCGCCGTGGGGAAGATGGTCCGACTCTGCGGCGGCTTTCAGGTAAAGTGCGCAAGTCCAGAGGCCCAGAAAAAACTCAATGGATTTCTGGAAATGATGCCCTGTGGACGGGGCCAGATGGGCATTGAAAGCTTTTTGAGCGGGTATCTGGACAGCCTGCTGACCTACGGCAGGGCGGTAGGCGAGCTGGTGGTGGCTGGCGGGAAGCTCCGGGCGGTGTGCTGGGGAGACGTGACGAAGCTGGAAGTGCAGGAGGGGGACAATGCTCTGGAAACTGTGCTGTGGGGCATGGACGAGCATGGCCTGATGCGGCCCCTGCCCTATCAGAACCTGCTGTTGTTCACCACCTGGCACCCGGAGCCTGCCCACCCCTATGGCGTCAGCCTGTTCCGGGGGATGCCGTTCCTTGCGGATATTCTGCTGAAAATCTACAACACCATCGGCGTCAACTGGGAGCGGGCGGGGAATATCCGCTACAGCGTCACCTGCAAGGGCGGCGAGCTGGACGGCGCGGCAGCCCAGGAGCGGGGCCGTCTCATTGCCGAGGAATGGGCAAAGGCCATGGAAGATGGCAAAAACGGCACCGTCCGGGACTTTGTGGCGGTGGGGGACGTGGAAATCAAGGTCATCGGCGGGGAAGCGCCCATTCTGGATTCTCAGGTGCCGGTGCGGCAAATCTTAGAGCAGTTGGTGGCGAAAACCGGCCTGCCCCCCTTCCTGCTGGGGTTAAGCTGGAGCACCACCGAGCGCATGAGCACCCAGCAGGCGGATTTGCTCACATCGGAGTTGTGGGCACTGCGCCGGGCGGTGGAGCCTGCCATGCGGAAAATCTGCCAGACCTATCTGGCGCTGGAGGGCCTGGACAACCGGGTGCAGCTGGAATGGGACGATATCAGTTTGCAGGACATCACCCAGGAGGCCCAGGCGGAACTGTACCGGGCTCAGGCGGAAAAGTACCGGGCGGAAGTAAAAAAGGAGGAATGATATGGAAATCAGAAAAGCGGCGGAGGCGGTGACCAGCGGCGCGCCTACCGCCATGCAGCTGGAGCAAATTAATTCGCTGGCGAAAACCCGACTGAACGGGGAACAGGTGTACGTGTTTTCCCTGCGGCTGTGTGACGACCAGATTGACCGGGACGGGGAGCGGTTCGACACCGCCGCTCTGCCCGGGCTGGCGAAGCTGTTCATCGGCAAAACGGGCATCGTCGACCACAAGTGGAGCACGGACAACCAGATTGCCCGGATTTTCGAGACCCAGGTGGTCAGGGAGAAGGACGTCAGCTACATCAAGGCCTGGGCCTACATCCGCCGGGGCGGCGCAAACGATGAAGTGATTGCCGACATTGAGACGGGCATTAAAAAGGAGGTCTCCGTGGGTTGCGCCATGGCCCGGGCGGTGTGCAGTATCTGCGGCAGCGAGTACGGCACCTGCGGACACGTCAAGGGGGAAGTCTACGACGGGCAGACGTGCGGCGTGATTCTCAAGGAGCCGGTGGACGCCTACGAATTTTCCTTCGTGGCGGTGCCTGCCCAGCGCTCCGCCGGGGTCATGAAGGCCATGGGCAAGGCCCCGGTTTTGAAGGAGCTGGCGGAAGCGAATGGAGCCCAGGCGGAGTACCGGGCGCTGTGCAAGGAAGCAGAGCTGGGTCGCCGCTATCGGAAAGACCTTGAGGACGGCGTGGTGCGGCTGGGGCTGGCGCTGGAGCTGGGAGTTTCCGAGCCGGTTCTGCGCTCCCTTGCGAAGACTGCCGCCGCTGAGGATTTGCTGGCCCTGCGGGATGCCTTGCAGGGACGGCTGGACGAGAGCCTGCCCGTGGTTACCCAGCTGGGGGGCTTTGCCGGAAAGGGCGAAGAAGTGGAAAGTGGATTTTTGATTTAAAATGGCTTCCCCTTTGGGGAAGCTGGCAAAAATCTTTGATTTTTGACTGAAGAGGTGCAGCACGCACTTATCTGCGGGAGCGTTATGGCGAATTGGTCGAAAGAACCTCTTCCGACTTCGCTTGCGCTCAGCCACCTTCCCCAGAGGGGAAGGCTGTCAGGGTCTCCCCGGAGCAATCCGGTGACCATATACTTTATTATAATATAGGAGGAAATGAAAAATGGGCTATGACAATCTGAGACTGGAAAAGGGTATGTATCGGCAGGCGGGGATGAGCTTTACCCAGGTGCTGGAATCTCTGGACCCCAGCGAGAACTACCGGGGCACCGCCCTGGAGGGCACCGACGCCTTCCAGCGGCAGCTCAAGCGCTTCGGCATCCGGGCCAAGGGGGCTGGCTCCTCTCCCGTGGAGAAGTTCTTTGCCACCATGGATTCCGCGGTGCTGTTCCCCGAGTACATCGCCCGTACCGTCCGGCAGGGCATGGAGGAAAACGACATTCTGCCCGCCATCACCGCCACCACCACCGTCATCGACGCCATGGACTACCGCTCCATCTATTCCAACCCCACCGACGCCGACAAGGAGCTGAAGGACGTAGCCGAGGGCGCTGCCATTCCTGAGACCGAGGTCAAGACCAAGGAGCATCTGGTGAGCCTGACCAAGCGGGGCCGGATGCTGGTGGCCTCCTATGAGGCACTGCGGTTCCAGAAGCTGGATCTGTTCAGCGTTATGCTGCGGCAGATCGGCGCCCACATCCAGAAGCAGCAGCTTTCTGACGCGGTGAATGTGCTGATCTCCGGCGACGGCAACGACAACGCCGCCGTCCAGTACACCATCGGCACCAGCCCCATCTCCGGCACCAAGGGCACGCTGGGCTATGACCAGCTGGTGGAATTCTGGGGCCAGTTTGACCCCTACACCATGAATACCATCCTGTGCTCCACCAGCACCATGACCAAGCTTTTGAAGGTGCCCGAGCTCCAGAACCCCCTGACGGGCCTGAACTTCCAGGGCACCGGCAAGCTGACCTCCCCTCTGGGCGCCCAGCTGCACCGGACTTCTGCCGTGGCTGACGGCGTCATTATCGGTCTGGACAACCGCTACGCTCTGGAGCTGGTGCGGGCCGGGGACGTGCTGGTGGAGTACGACAAGCTGATTGACCGCCAGCTGGAGCGGGCCGCCATCACCTCCATCTCCGGCTTCGGCAAGATCTGCGACGGCGCGGCAAAGGTGCTGAACGTATGAGATTAGCCGATCAGGTTCTGAATCAGGCGGAGCTGCTGACTGGGGAGCTGGACGACACCGGGCGGGAGCGGTTGCGGCTGCTGTGTGCCGCTGCGGTGCGCGCTCTGACTGCCCAGCTTCGGGATGGTTTGTCCCCGGAGGACATCCGGGAGGACTTCGTGGCGGCGGCGAGCCTGTACGCCCTTTCCCGGTGGGGGCGGGGCGAGGAGATTCAGGAGTTCCGGGCCGGCGATCTGACGGTGAAAAAGGGACAGGTCGCCAATCTGGAAGCGGAGGCCCTGGCCCTGCTGGGGCCTTACCTGAAAACCGGATTTACCTTCGTGGGGGTGTGATATGCGGCAGACGATGGAAAAGAGCATGGTGCGCTACGGCACGGACATGACCATCGTCAGCGGTGAGGAAGAACTGACCGTCCGGGGCTTTTTCCGGGCGGTCAACTCCAAAAGCTGGCAGAATATGGAGAGCGTGGTATCCCTGCTGGGAGAGATTTCCCGGGGCCAGTATGTCTACATCGGCCCCATGGGGATTCCGGCGAAGGAGGGGGACACCCTGCTTATTGGGCGGAAATCCTACCTGTTCCGCCGGGTGGAACCCTACTATTTTAAAAACCAGCCCATCTATCTGTGGGGACTGTGCGTGGAGAAGGGGGTCAACGACACATGGGGTACTCCATCCTCGAATTAGTGCTCCGGCGGCTGCGGCAGGCGGGGTTTCGGGCGGATGTGGCCTACCCGGGCCAGAAATATCCCCAGATCGGGGAAACCGTGGCAACGGCCCACATTGAGAAGGTGGACCGGGCCAACCTCACCGTGACCATGGAGGTCAGCATCATCAGCCCCGCCGCCACCGGCGGCACTGCCTGCGAGGTGGAGGCCCTGCGGGCCACGGAAATCCTGCGCTGGGCCGGGGCCGTGTGTGTCCAGAACGGGTGCACCTATGACGGCGTGTCCCAGGTGTATGTGGTCAGCATCCTCGCCACCTTCACCGGCACCACCGATGAAGACGCCTGCGTCATCTGGCCCGGCTTCTACTGCTATGTGGACGGGAGCCTTCAGCGGTTCGCGGTGAGCATTCAGATCGAGGAAGTCACCGGGCGGCAGGTGGAATGCGAAATGGGGGAGGCGGCCCCCACCGGGGTCAGCGAGGGCTGCCGCTACTGGCACATCGAGCTGGAAGAGGTGATTCCCGCCGGGTCCGCCGTGAGTGCGGAGCCGGAGACGGAGTTTGTCCTGAAGCTCATTACCGATGAAAAAACGGAAGAATTTGACCGGTGCGTCTGGCAGAGTACCAGCCGGGCGTACAGCAAGGAGGGCCTGCGGCGCATCCACAAGGGCGTGGCCCTTTCCCGAAAGGAGGTAACGGATGGACTATCTTAGCTACAAAACCTTCGTCTGGCCCCAGAATCCCCACACCTATGTGGAGAAAACCAGCCGGGAGCCGCAATATGTGACGGTGGACGGGGTGGTGTATTTTGACGACATGGGGGAGCTGAAGCGCACCATCACGGGGGAGGGCACCTTCTATGGGCCAAACGCTTACACGGAGTTTAAGAAGCTGCAAAAGCTGTTTGAGGACAAGACGGCGGGAAATCTGGAGCATCCCATCTGGGGCATCCGGTACTGTTACTTCACGGGCCTTGAGCTGATTCAGGAGCCGAGGGATAACGTGGTCAGCTACAAGTTTACGTTCACCCAGGCGCTGACCAATGGAGAAGTGCCGAAGTGAGGAGTTAGGAGTGAGAAGTTAGGAGTTATTTTAATCCATCGCCGAAGGCGATACCATCACTCCACACTCCACACTCAACACTTCACACTTCAGACTTCACACTTACAAAAAAGTTGAAATGCCTGTTTAAACTCCCAAAATCCTGCCCATAATCAGCCTCGGAGGTGCTTATTTATGAGCGACAACAAACGTTCCCGCCGCGGCGGTCAGGGCTACTACATAGCCCTGATCCTGTGCGCCGCGGCAATCGGGATCACTGGCTATGTATACTACAGAAACGTCAATCACACGGAAACGGTTTCTCTTGAGGAAACCGCTCCGGAGGTGCCCGCACTGATCGGGGAAACCGAGGATGTGCCCGTCATTGCCACCCAGCCGTCTCCAAAGGCTACGGCTCCGGCGGCGACGGAGAGCACAACCGCGCCTACGGAGAAAAAGCCCCTGAAAACCATGTCCCCGGTGTCGGGAGACTCGATTTTCGGCTACTCCATGGAGGCGCTGAGCTACAACCAGACCACCCGGGACTGGCGGGTCCACAATGGCGTGGATCTGGCGGCGGAAGCCGGGGCGGAGGTGAAGGCCGCTGCCGATGGGGAGGTGGCCACCGTCTATGAGGACGATGCCATGGGCACCGCCGTGGTCATCCGCCACGCCGATGGGTATACCACAAAGTATGCGTCCCTTGCGGAGAACCTGACGGTGAAGCCCGGGGACATCGTGACCATGGGGCAGGTGATTGGATACGCTTCCGACTCCGCAATTGTGGAGTCTACGCTGGGCAGCCATGTGCACTTCGGTGTCACCTGCAACGATGTCCCCGTCGACCCGGCGGAGTTTTTAGCACTTGGCAGTTGATAGTTGACAGTTATCCTCCCAGATCTGACCGCTTCCCGTGTTTTCGGGGAGCGGTTCTTTTTTGCGGAGTGTGGGGTGTGAAGTGTGGAGAGTGGAGAGTGGAGTGATGGTATCGCCTTCGGCGATGAATTAGAAATAGCTCCACACTCCTAACTCACTCCACTCTCCACTCTTCACTCCTCAACCTCTCTGCTTGTGAACCGTACCAAAAATGAAAGGCAAAATTTGTCTGTTTTGCACAGGAAATCATGTGTCCGCCGGGGAAATTACACAATTTTGCATTCTGACGAAAATAAGCGTTGCAATCGGTGCTCCTTTCGTGTATAATGTCCGTATTGCGGTGCCCGGCACCGTCCCAAGCTGTGGGGAAGGCACCCCTTCCCGAAAGGAGTATTGACCACTATGTATACTGTTAATTCCATCCGTAATATCTGCCTGCTGGGCCACAGCGGTTCCGGCAAGTCCGCCCTGGCGGAGAGCTTACTGTACATGACCGGTGCCATCGACCGGATCGGCAAGAACGCCGACGGCAACACCGTTTGCGACTATGATCCCGAGGAGATCAAGCGCCATATTTCCATCTCCACCTCCGTGGTGCCCCTGGAGTACAAGAACATCAAGATTAACGTTCTGGATACCCCCGGCGCCTTCGACTTCTCCGGCGCTGTCATGGAGGCCCTTCGGGCCGCCGACGCTGCGATCCTGGTGTGCTCTGCCAAGGACGGCATCACCGTGGGCTTCGAGAAGGCCTGGAAATACTGCGAAGAGCGCAATATGCCCCGGTTCGTCTACATCTCCAAGGTGGACGAGGATCACTCCGACTACAACGCCACCTTCGAGGCCCTGCGGGCCAAGTACGGCAACAAGATCGCGCCCGTGGTGGTGCCCATCTGGGACGCAAGCCACAAGGTCACCGGCATCATTGATGTGCTGAACAAGCGGGCCTATGAGATGAAGAATCTGAAGCGGGTGGAGATCGAGGTCCCCGAGGATAAGCTGCCCGTCATCGAGGAGTTCAACGACGCACTGAAGGAAGCCGTCGCCGAAACCGACGAGGCCCTGATGGACCGCTTCTTCGAGGGCGACGAGTTCACCTATCGCGAGATGCTGGATGGCCTGCACAAGGGCGTGGAAGAGCTAAGCCTGTTCCCCGTGCTCTGCGGCTCCGGCGTCACCTGCCTGGGAAGTCTGATGCTGATGGATCACATCATCGATCTGCTGCCCAACCCTGCCGAGGGCAACTATCACAAGGCCACCAATGCCGACGGCGAGACCGAGGAATTCGTGGTCTCTCCCGGCGGCGTGCCCTCCGCCTTCGTCTGGAAGACCGTGTCCGACCAGTACGGCAAGTATTCCTTCATCAAGGTGCTGTCCGGTGAAATCACCTCCGACACCACCCTGGTCAACGCCCGCACCGGCGAGACCGAGAAGCTGGGCCGCCTTTACACCATGTGCGGCAAGAAGGCCACCGAAGCCAAGGTGCTGGGCTGCGGCGACATCGGCGCCATCGGCAAGATGGACAAGGTCAAGACCGGCGACACTCTGTGCGATCCCAGAAAGGTGGTTTCCCTGAAGCAGATTCCCTACGCTCCCGCCTGCTACTCCATGGCCATTGCTCCCAAGACCAAGGGTCAGGAGGACAAGGTGGGCGCGGGCCTGAACCGGCTCAACGAGGAAGATCCCTCCTTCCATCTGGTGAACAATGCCGAGACCAAGCAGCTGGTGCTGTCCGGTTTGGGCGACCAGCAGCTGGACGTGCTGGTTTCCAAGCTCAAGGGCCGCTTCGGCGTGGACGCGGTGCTGATGCCTGCCAAGGTTGCCTACCGCGAGAAGATCAAGAAGACCGTGCAGGCCCACGGCCGTCACAAGAAGCAGACCGGCGGCTCCGGTCAGTTCGGCGATGTCTGGGTACGCTTCGAGCCTCAGGACGAGCAGGACGATCTGATCTTTGCTGAGGAAGTCTTCGGCGGCAGCGTGCCCCGTAACTTCTACCCCGCCGTTGAGAAGGGCCTGCAGGAAGCCGTTCAGAAGGGCCCGCTGGCTGGCTATCCGCTGGTCGGCCTGAAGGCTGTGCTGTACGACGGCTCCTACCATCCCGTGGACTCCAACGAAATGGCCTTCAAGATGGCGGCCATCCTGTCCTATAAGGAAGCCATGCCCAACGCCAACCCCACCATTCTGGAGCCTATCGGCGCGCTGGCTGTCACGGTGCCGGAAAGCTATGTGGGCGACGTGATGGGTGACCTGAGCAAGCGCCGGGGCCGTCCCATGGGCATGACCCCCGACCACGACGGCAACACCGTCATCGAGGCCGAGGTTCCCATGGCGGAGATGGGCAGCTACGCCATCGACCTGCGGGCAATGACTCAGGCCCGGGGCAGCTTCACGCTGGAATTCGTCCGCTACGAGGAAGTGCCCAAGGCCAATCAGGCCAAGATCATCGCCGACGCCAAAGCTGAGGACTGATGAAAACGCAAACAGCCGCGGGAGCAATCCTGCGGCTGTTGACTTTGCTTGATTTCTGTGGTACAATCAAAGAGGACTTGGGGGAGTGCGAGTCCTCCAAGGCAGTTCGGGCAGCGACCGCTGCGACGGTCACGGCTCAACCACAGTTGTTGCGTGAAGATTGGCCGTTTCCTTTACAGGGGGACGGTCATTTCTTCGTTACTTCGATAACGCCCAAAATGACAACGGCTAACAATGTAAGAAGTTCCAGAACTTCCGTCAATGTCATGGCAACCACCTCCCGTCTATCTTTCTATGGGTGGTGGTTGGGCCGTTTTGCCCTGACTGCGCATATATCATAGCATAAACTAGGTATGATTGCAAGAAACAGGCGCTGACCGAATTTGGTCAGCGCCTGCTTTGCTATGTTAACCCAAAACGGTTCCGTCGGGCTTGAACAGAGGCAGCTTTTCCAGGTAAATCAGGTCTTCCCGATCCTGAGCATCGCCCTCGGCGAGAATCGCCATGCGCCCGCAGATTTCGCCGCCGGCCTTTTCCACCAGCGCTTCCAGAGCGTGCAGGCTCTCACCGGTGGAAATCACATCATCCACGATGAGAATCCGCTTGCCCTTCATGAGGGCCGCGTCCGCGCCGTCTAAGTACAGCTTCTGCTCCTTGGCGGTGGTGATGGAGTGGACGGTGACGCTGAAAATGTCCCGCATGTACAGCTTGGGGCCTTTCCGGGCCAGAATGTACTTCTTATCCCCGGCCTGACGGGCCATTTCATGGGCCAGCGGAATGCCCTTGGCCTCGGCGGTGATGATGTAGTCGTATTCGGGGGCGCGCTTTAACAGCTCCCGGGCGCAGGCCACGGTCAGCTCCTGATCGCCGAAAATGACGAAACCGGCGATAGAAAGATTCTCGTTCAGAGGGCAGATGGGCAGATCCCGCTCCAGGCCCGCGACAGTCATGTGGTAGTACATAAGGACATCTCCTTTAATATTGTGTACTTTTATTATACTATCCCGTCAAAAAATGTCAAGGCCGCAGGGCGGCATCCGATGTGTTTACGACAGCGCTTCCGATACCGAGCAATACCCAATGGCGTAACGATTACACACCAGCCGGGCACGCATTGGCTGGCGGCCCTGCCGCCCCTACGGCGTCCCCCTTATTACATGACGGAACGATACCGAGCAATACCCAACGGAGTAACGATTACACATCAGCCGGGCACGCATTGGCTGGCGGCCCTGCCGCCCGCAGAAAAACCCCCGGCGGCAGAACCGTCGGGGGTTTTTCGCTTGGGGTTTGGAAAGAAGAGAGGTAGAAAAGAGGATCTACATAAGGAAAGGAGACGGCTCACGGCTTCCGTAACCTTTCTGTTTATAAGGTACCTGCCGGATTTGAACAGCCAATAACGGATTTGAAAACAAAATTCGACAAATTTATGAACAGGCGGCAGAGTGAAGAGTGGAGAGTGAAGAGTGGAGAGGGATGGGGCGGGGATTACATATTTTATTTATCGCCGAAGGCGATACCATTACTCCACACTCCACTCTCCACACTCAACACTTACTTACTTACTCTTTCGGCAGATATTTCTCCAGCTCGTCGTAATTAAAGGCCTTGCGAACTACGTCCTTATAGTAGGCGTTGAAGGTCTTGCCGTTGTCGTCGTAGCGCCAGGGGGTCCAGGGGTTGCTGTAGCCGTAGAACACGGTGCGGCAACCGTCGTGGATTTCCTGAAAGGTCTTCTGTTCCTTGGCGGAGGCCTTGGGGCTTAAGCACACGAATCGTACCAGCGGCAGGCCGTCCAGCGCTTCGTAGCTGGTCACCTTGGTGTAGCACAGGTTCAGGTATTGCAGGCTCTCGCACCCGGCCAGAGAGTCGATGTTCTTGAGCTTCAGGCAGCTTGCCAGCTCCAGCCAGGTCAGCTTCTTGCAGTTTTCAAAGCCTACCAGCTCCGTCACCGCGCTGCCGGAGGCGATCATTACCTCCAGATCGGGCATTCCGCTGACGAAGCTCAGGTCGGTGAGGTACTCGTTGTGACCGATGTCCATGTATTTTACGCCCTCGCAGTATTTCATGGGGCCGCAGGTGTCATCGGTGACGTTGTACACCGCCCGGAGGGTGTCGTCGTCCGTCAGCTGGTTATACCGCTTGTCCACACCGAAGTACACCCGCCAGACCACTCTGGGGCCCTCCCGGAAGTCCTCCCGGACCTTGGCGAGCACCTCGTAGTCAAAGCCGCAGTTGTCGAGAACAAACCGGCTGCAATTGTCCAGGATTGCCAGCGCCCGGCGCAGGTCGGCTTCCCCGTCGTTGCCGATGGACTGGTTTTTGTAAATAACCTCCTCGTCGGTAGTGCTGAGGGTTTTGCCGAAGAGGGAGAAGGTGTAGTGGAAGGTAACGTGGGGGGCGGCGTCCTGCAGCCGGGCCACGGATTCCATGGACAGGCCGCTGCCTAAGGTCACGTCCGTCAGATTGGTGAGCATGCCCAGCTGCCTGCCGGCCTCGTCCACCTGATCATCGGTCATGGCGCTGAGGTCGAGAGTGGTGGAGGTCAGGGGGACGTCCTGCCCAAACAGGGACACGCTGTAGTCAAGAGCCAGGTCGGGGTAGGCGGTGAGAAGTTCGTCAATCTGCTCCGGGGTCAGATTCACCGAGGGCAGGGAGATGGTGGTGAGGGCGGGCAGGTATTGCAGGTTTTCAAGCAAACTGTCGTAGGAAAAGCTGCCCGGCTCCAGAACCACAGAGGTACTTTTGCTGGAGACAGCGGTACCGCCCAGGTCCACGGTGTAGGTCACGTCCACCTTTGGATGCTCCTGGATGTATTCGAGAATGGTGGCATAGCAGGTGCTGCCGGAAAGGTCAACGGATTTCAGGTTGGGGTACTGGTTCAGGGTATAGATTTCGCCCGCTGACAGCACCACGGTGAGGCTTTCCGCCTCCTTATCGGGGTCAATGGTGGCCTCGGTTTCCGTGGGGGCGGTGGGAAGGGTGATGATTTCGGTCATATCAGGAACCGCCTGCTTTTTACCGCAGCCGAACAGCGTCAGACTGACGGCACCGGCGCAGAGCAGGCAGAGCAACTTCTTGGACATGGAATTTTGCCTCCAGGGGGGTGTTAAGAGTGGAGAGTGGAGAGTGAAGAGTGAGGAGTTAGGAGTGGAAGGTGAAGATATCGGAATCTAATTGAATTCATCGCCGAAGGCGATACCTTCACTCCACACTTCACACTCAACGCTCAACGCTCGGCGCTATTTCACCTGATTATACCACAAATTATTGGTGAAATCAAGAAAAACCGGTCGAAAAAAGAACGGACAGCAATGAAGCTGTCCGTTTTTGCGTTACTGCAAGCCCTGCTCGTAGGCCTCGATCATTTTCTTGACCATCTGGCCGCCGACGGAGCCGGCTTCCCGGGAGGTCAGGTTGCCATTGTAGCCGTTCTGCAGATTCACGCCGACCTCGCTGGCGGCCTGCATCTTGAACTGCTCCATGGCCTGCTTGGCCTGAGGAACGTTGATCCGATTGTTGTTGCTGCTCATTTGGACTCTCTCCTTACATTCTTTTTTGGAAAGGACACCGGTTTCGCTGGGAAATCGGCTTTTTCTTTCCGCAACCATAGCTTTTCCCGGATTTAAAATCAAATCCTAGTGAAAGTAAGGAAGCGGTTGCAGATTTTGACAGATTTTTTGCAGGAAGCGGGGCGAAAATGGGGCGGCGCCGTACCGGGGAAAAGAAAAAGCCGGGCAATTGTGCAAATGATTGACTAATCTCCGCTTTGGCGGTATAATCAACTGGAAATATTCCCGAAGACAGTCAAAAACCGGGATGTTCGGATTCCCGCGAAAGAGGGAGAAGCAATGAAAAAAATCGCTTTTTTTGTTCAGCAGATGCTGTGCGGCGGCGTGGAAAACGCGCTGATTTCCCTGTCCGGGAAGCTGAGGGACGAGGGCCATCAGGTCACAATCTATGTGATACAGAAAACGGGCGCGTTTATCGATAAAGTGCCGGACGGCGTGCAGCTGCGGCAGATCCCCATGGACGAGCGGCTGCGCCGGTCCATTCCGGTGGGCGGCACCCGTGTGTCTGTCAGAGCGTGCCTTGCCCGGAAGCAGTACGCGCGGGCCGCGTTCTTTCTGACGAAGCATCTTCTTCGCAGAACGCCCTATACCGAGTTGAACGCGGATATTCAGCGGGTGCCGCCCTTGGCGGAACGGTATGATATCGCCGTCAATTACCATATCCACTCGCCGTTTCTGGTCTGGTATTTGTCGGAGCGGGTGGACGCCGGGATAAAATATACATGGATTCACAACGATTTTGAAGCGTCCGGCTATCCAATCGAGGGCCTGAGGCAGTATCTTGCCTGCGTGGACCACTTCTTCGGCGTATCCCAAAAGGTGGCGGATGAGTTTACCGCGCGGCTGGGGGAATTTGCCGGGAAGACCTCCGTGGCAATGAACGGGATTCCCAGACAGAAAATTCTGGAGGAAGGCAGCTGTTTTGTCCCGGCGGAATACGGCAGCGACAGGTTATCCATACTCACGGTGGGCCGTCTGGAGGAGCAGAAGGGCTATGATCTGGCCATCGACGCATGCAAAATGCTGGTGGACGCGGGGTATGGCAGCCGGTTCCGCTGGTTTGCGGTGGGGGAAGGAACCCAGAAGGACGCGCTTACCAAGAAAGTGAAACGCTGCGCGCTGGAGGACCATTTCAGGCTGCTGGGGATGCGGGAGAATCCGTACCCCTATTTCCGGTGCTGCGACCTGTATGTGCAGCCCTCCCGGCATGAGGGCTGGGGGCTGACGGTGACGGAGGCGAAGCTGTTTTGCAGGCCCATCATCGTTACGGATTTCGCCGGCGCCCGGGAGCAGATCACCGACGGTGTCACCGGCAGGGTGGTGGCGGTGGACGCGAGGGAGATTTTTGAAGCGGTTCGTCAGATGCTTGACTCCCAGGCGCTCAGGGCACAGTACACGGAAAACCTGTCCCGGGAGGATATTGGGCTGGATGATGAATATATTCGGCGGTATTTTTGAAGAGAACAGGAATAGACAGGAGAGTCGCAGTGAAAAAAGTTGTATATGTGGTGCCGATTCTGACACCTTACGCAATTGCGCGGTTTCAGGTTCTGGCAAAAGAAATGGGCATTGATCTTCACGTGATTGTGGAAAAGTCCCGCACGGACGAACGCAACGGAAGCGGGGGAAGCTATCAGGAAATAAAGGACTGCCACACCTATCTGCTGGAATCCAGGGAGTATGGTTATCAGTTGCGGAATACAAAAAGCGGCTATGCCATCAACGAGAGCAGAAAATATTCCTTCGGTCTGCGGGCGCTGGTGCGGAAAATCGACCCGGATATTGTCATCGTGTGCAATTCCACCCAGATTCTCTTCCTCACGGGGCCGCGAACGTACAAGCTGGGCGTCGTGGTAGAGGATACCCCCAGAGCGGAGGAGGGAAGAAAGCCCTTGAACCGCTGGGTCAAGCGGATGCTCATGGGGACGGCGGATTTTTACCTCCCCTTCAACAGCGACGCGGTGGAATTCCTGCGCAAGAACAAGCTGACAAAGAAGCAGTACCGTTCCTCCTGGAGCGTTGAGCTGCCGCTTTTCTCCACACTGAGCGGGGAAGAAAGAACAGAGAAAAGAGCCCAACTGGGTATTTCCCGCCGAACCAGCTATGTATGTGTGGCGGCGCTGATTCCGAGAAAGGGCATTTTGCAGCTGCTGGATGCCTGGGTATCCATGCCGGCGGATTTTCTTCAGAACAACGAGCTACACCTGATCGGCACCGGGCCGCTGGAAGACCAGATCGCGGAAAAGATCAAAGCGCACCCCCAGGCCCGGCTTTTTCTGAGGGGCGGAATGACCTATCAGAGCGTGTCGGAATTTATGCAGTGCTCTGACATTCTCGTACTGCCGACGCTGGAGGACGTATGGGGCTTGGTGGTCATGGAGGCCATGGCCTGCGGCCTGCCGGTTCTCACGACCCCCTATGCCGGAGCCAGAGAGCTGATTAGGGAAGGGGAGACAGGCTATCTTTTTGACGTACAGGATCCCCAGTCAATCAGGGATATGCTAGAGAGAATGTCCGGCTCTGATTATCGGGAAATGGGCCGAAAGGCCAGACGGCTGATCGAGGACTACAGCAATGAGAATGTGATGCGAAAAACAGCGGAGATACTGGAAAGCATCTGAAAGGAACGACTATGGAGCTGGTAAGCGCGGTCATCATTACCTATAACCGACCGTTGGAGATTCTTCGGCGGGCGGTTCTGAGCGTCCTGCATCAGACATATTCCCCCATGGAACTGATCGTCGTCAACGACTGCCCGGATAACCGGGAGCTGTCCGAACGCATCCGGCAGATGCTGAGCCAGCTGGATTCCGGCATCGTGTACCTCGTCCACGAGAAGAACATGGGGGCCTGCGCTGCCAGAAATACGGGTCTCGCGGCGGCGAAGGGAACCTTTATCGGTTTTCTGGACGACGATGACGAATGGCTGCCGGAGAAAACCGAGAAGCAGGTGGCCCGGATGGGGGATGGCGTGGCCCTTGTGGGCTGCGACAGCTATCGTGTCACCGGAGACGGTATCCGGTACCATCACCCCACCATGCCCTGCGCCGACCCGGTCAGCGCCATTCTGCGCACCAATTTTGTCGGCTCCACCTCCTTCCCGCTGCTGCGCACCGCGTGCGTGCGTGCGGTTGGCGGCTTTGACGTGAATGTGAAGAGCTGCCAGGATTACGACCTTTGGATTCGTCTGATTGCCGAGTATCCGATGGCTTTCGTGGGGGAGGCGCTGGTGAATTACTACTACAGCGAGGATTCCACCTTCAAGGCCAGCAATCAGAAATATCTCGAGGGCAGCTTTTTTCTGATGGAAAAATACAGACAGCTGTATGAAAGCCACCCGGACGACTACCTGTACAAGCTCAACAGCGGCGCGCTGACGGGGCTGCTGGTCAAACGGGATCTCCATATGTATGGAGCCTACAAAAAGGCGGCATTCCGGTATCGGCCCCTGAGCCGGTACAATTTCTTCATGCTGCCCATAAAAATCATGGGAAAATTAAAACAAAAGGCGGAAAGAAACCATGGATAAGGTATGCTTTGTCCCGGCGGAAGGGAAAACCAACCGATATGTGGAGCTGATGCGCCGGGCCGTGACGGCGGCGGGATACTGCCTGTCGGAGAGCAATTCGTTTTTGGATGTGCTGCACAGTGATATTGTGCATTTTAACTGGTATGAGGGCATCCCCCAGGGAAAATGGGCGGCGGTTTCCACCTATGTGAAGAAAATGGCGGTTCTGTGGTTTCTGAAGCTGAGCGGGAAACGAATCGTTTTTACCTTCCACAACAAGGTTCAGCATGAAAAGGCCGGCGGCGGCCTGTCGAAACGGATCATGAAGTGGCTGATTCGCAACTCGGACGGCATTGTGCTGCACTGCGAGGCCAGCAGGCAGGCGCTGCTTGAGATCGTTCCCGACGTGGACACCCAAAAGGCGGTTTTTGTGCCGCACCCCAATTATATCGGCATTTACCCGGACACAAAGCCCTATCACGGCTTTGAAAAGCAGGACGGACAGCTGGTATTCCTGTTTATGGGGCAGGTTCGGCCCTACAAAAATGTGGAATCCGTAATCGAGGCGGCGAACCGTCTGACGGATTACCCGGACATTCAGTTCCTGATCTGCGGACGGTGTTCCAGTGAGGAATACAGGCAGGAGCTGCTGGCGAAGGCGGCCAGTCCCAACCTCCATTTCGACCTGCGCTTTATTGAGGACGGGGAGATTCCGTCGCTGATGGGACTGGCGGACTGCGTGCTGCTGCCCTACAACACCCGCTCGGCGCTGAACTCCGGTGCGGCGTATCTGGCATTTTCCTACGGAAAAACCGTGGTGTCCACGGAAATCGGCACCATTACCGATATGCAGCAGCGAGGGCTTGTCTACGGATACCACTTTTCCGACTGCCTGGAGGAGGACGCGGAGAACCTGAAAAACGCGGTGCTGGCGGTCTACGGCGACTACCGGACAGACCCCGGGGCCATCGAGGAAAAGGGACAGACCCTCTACCGGATCATGGAGCAGGAGAACAGTGAAGAAGCAATCGCGCAGAAATTAAAGCAGATTTATCAGTAATGACAGTTGGAGGGGTTGACCGTGAAGATCAAACCAATTTTACGCAGAATGAAGTATGATCTTGAATACATCCTTCTGAACCAGGTGTCCGCCATATCCCATTCTGGACGATCCGGAGATTCTTCTACCGGGCTATGGGCATGACGATCGGCAGGGGAAGCCGAATCGGAATCAACACCATTGTGGTCAGTCCCCGGGGGATTACCCTGGGGGAGCGGGCCATTGTGAATGAGATGTGCTATCTGGACGGAAGAGGCGGCATCCGCATTGGAAACGATGCCTCCATATCCTTTGGAACCACCATCATCACTGCCTCCCACGACATGAATCAGGGCTTTACGTGTTACTCGAGTAAGACCGACATCGGCGATCATGTGTGGATTGGAGCCCGCGCCATCCTGCTGGACGGCGCGGATGTGGGAAGCTATGCCGTGCTCGGCGCGGGATGCGTATTTAAGGGCACGGCGGAGCCCTATGGCGTGTATGTGGGCAACCCCGCGAAAAAGGTCAAGACACGGGCGACTTCCGGGGAATATATCATGGATTACCACCCGTTTTTCCGCTGAGCGGCATCAGAATACAAATACCATTTTTTGAGGAAATGTGAATGGCATCGAGCAGAACTAGAAATACCGCAATCAATATATCCACGGCTATCGCGTCTCAGGTGGTAACGGTGATTCTGTCCTTTTTCACCCGCACCGCCCTGATCCGGACGCTGGGTATTCAGGCAGTCAGCTTAAACGGGCTGTTCGCGGAGATCATTACCATGCTTTCGCTGGCGGAGCTGGGCGTGGGCTCAGCCATCATCTATCATCTGTACAAGCCCTTGGCTGAAAACGATGAAAAACGGGTCTGTCAGCTGATGACCCTGTTTCAGACGGCTTACAGGATCATTGCGCTGGTGATTTTTACCGTCGGCCTGCTTCTGACGCCCTTCCTTCAGTATCTGGTCAAGGATATTTCCTATCCGCTTAGCTACATCCGGCTGGTCTATGTCCTGTTTGTGATCCAGTCCGCGTCCTCCTATTTGTTTGCCTACAAGGGGTCTCTGCTGATGGCGGATCAGAAGAAGTACGTGGTCACCATCATCACGCTGGCAGTAAAAGCGGTCAGTGTTGTCGTGGTTGTGGCGATCCTGTATTTGACTGGCAACTACATCATTTATCTATGCGTACAGATCCTGTTTAACCTCTCCGCCAACGTGATTTCTGCGCTTTATGTGGACAGAACTTATCCCTACCTGCGCAGGGACAGGAGTATGTCCAAAGAGGAGAAAAAGGAAATTTTCAAAAATGTCAGATATCTTTTCGTGGGCAACCTTTCCTGGCGGCTCGTCAGCTCCACGGATAATATTCTGATTTCCGTGCTGGACAGCACCCTGCAGGTGGGATATTATTCCAACTACAATGTGTTTTTTAATATTATCAAACAATTGCAGTTGAACTTTAACGGTGGGATCACCGGAAGCCTGGGAAACCTGCTGGCTACGGAAACGCCGGAGCATTGTATGCGGGTCCTGAGCAGGCTGAACTACCTGTTTTATGTGGCGGGCTTTGTGCTGAGCCTGGGGATGTTTGCCTGTGTGGAGCCGGTGGTTCAGCTATGGCTGGGGGAGGACTTCCTGCTGCCGTGGATCGTGGTATTTGTTTCCTGCCTGAACCTGTTCCTGGATTTCTGCAAAGCGCCGGTGTGGCAGACACTGAATGTTGCGGGACTGTTCCGGGAAAACAAGAATATCTCCCTCGTGGCCATTGTGACAAATCTGGTGGTATCGGTGGTTCTGGGCGCGAAGCTGGGAATGACGGGCATCTTTCTTGGTACCACGGCGACGGCTTTGGTCCAGCTGGTTCTGAAAATCAGATTGCTCTTTGGAAAGAAGTTTCACCGCTCTGCCAGAGATTTTGCGGCCCGGTGGGTCTACTATCTGCTCAGCTTCCTGACCGCCCAGCTGGGAATCCTGTGGTTTACTTCTGCGGTGCGGCTGGAGAATTTGTTCGTTCAGGTGCTTGTCAACGGCGTGGCGGCGGTGGCGCTGTCCATCCCGTTCTGCATACTGGTTTTTTTAAAGAATGCGGATTTCCGCTACGCGCTGGACTTTGTGCGTAGGCGGATGCCGATCGAAAAGCACCGAAAGGAGAGAGGAGAATCAAAATGATGAAGTTGTCAATTATCGTCCCAGTCTATAATTTGGAGAAGTATATTGCCAAAACGCTGGATTCCCTGCTGTCCATCCGGTTTTCTTACGACTATGAGATCATCGTGGTGAACGACGGCTCTACCGATGCCAGCGAGACGGTCATCCGCGATTATCAGCAGAAAACCGATAAAATCCGCCTGTTTACCATCGAAAACGGCGGCGTATCCAATGCCCGGAATGTGGGTATCCACCACGCGCAGGGTCAGTACATTACCTTCATGGACGGCGATGACACGGTGGATCAGGATTTCTACGAGAAGGCCGTGGCGGAACTGGACAGAGGCGGCTACGATTTCGTGCAGGGCAACTTCCGGGAGATCTATGAGGATCATGTGGTTCCGCATATACTGGCGGAGCAGGACATGGAGATCACCGACAGAAAGCAAATAATGGAGGGATATCTTTGCCCGGAGCATCGATGTATCTACAACTGTGTGTGGAGCAAGGTGTATCGGGGGGACATTGTACGGCGGGTGCCCTTTAACGCGGAACGGAAAAACGCCAACGATCAGGAATACAACTTTGACGTGATCTGCATCTGTAGCAGAGTCAAACTGCTGCGAGACATGAGTGTAGATTATTTCCAGAGAGGAGATTCCATCGTTCATACCATGAATTCAAAAAAAGCGCTCAACAAGCTGGGCGTGTTCGAGCATATTCTGGAAAAGAATCCGTATCCCGAGCTGATCCTGTCCATCGAGAAAGACCGCCTCCGTGTTTTGCAGGAAGCCTTTTTCTACTTATGCAGAGAAAAGGACCCCCGGGCCAGAGAAATACAGAAAGAAATTCGGAAACTGCCCATCCGGGAACTGTGGCCCAGCTTGCCCCCAGTTGTTCGGAAGTGGACATTGCTGCACATATTCGCGGGGCCGCTGTATAGATGGCATCTGTCTGCCAAATAGGCCGCAGGAGGAATGAGGAATGATATGAAACTGTCAATCATTGTACCGGTATACAATCTGGAAAATTACGTTTCCAAAACGCTGGATTCCCTGCTGTCCATCCGGTTTTCTTACGACTACGAGATCGTCGTGGTGAATGACGGCTCCACGGACGGCAGTGAGGCGGTCATTCGTGACTATCAGGAGAAAACGGATAAAATCCGGCTGTTTACCACGGAAAACCACGGCCTTCCAGGGGCCAGAAACTATGGCGTTGGAAAGGCAATCGGCGATTATATCACCTTTTTTGACGGAGACGATACGGTTGACCCGGATTTCTATGAGAAGGCCGTGGCGGAGTTGGACAGAGGCGGATATGATTTCGTGCAGGGCAACTACCGAGAGGTCTATGAGGACCATGTGAAACCCATAGAATGCGTGAAGCAGGATACGGAGATCACCGACGGAAAGAGAATGATAGAGCTGTTTGTGGACCCGAGAAAAAAGCAAATCAGCAACAGCGCCTGCACCAAAGTGTATCGGGGCGAAATCGTTCGGCAGGTGCCATTTAACCCGGAACGGAAAAACACCGAGGACATGGAGTATAACTTTGATGTGATCTGCATCGCTGACAGAGTCAAGCTGCTGCGTGATATGAGCTTTAACTATTTACAGCGGAGCGATTCTATCGTTCATACCATGAATTCAAAAAAAGCGCTCAACAAGCTGGGCGTGCTGGAGCATATTCTGGAAAAGAATCCATACCCCGAGTTGGTCCTGCCCATTGAGGAAGACCATCTTCGTCTCCTGCAGGAAGCCTTTTTCTACTTATGCAAAGAAAAAGATCCCCGGGCCAAAGAGGTGCGCGGGAAGATTCTGGCGTGTCCCATCCGACAGCTGTGGCCCCGGCTGGCGCCCAATGTCCGCAGGCGGATGCTACTGTACCGATTTGCCGGGAGCCTGTATGGATGGTACCTGTCTGTTAAGTAGTCAATGGAAAGGAAGGGGGAATGTGCTTTGAAGCTGTCGATTATTGTACCGGTGTACAATTTGGAGAATTATGTTTCCAGAACGCTGGATTCCCTATTGACCATCCGGTTTTCCCATGACTATGAGATTATCGTAGTCAATGACGGCTCCACGGACAGAAGCGAGGCGGTCATTGCGGGTTATCAGGAGAAAACCGACAAAATTCATCTTTACAGCATCGAGAATCGGGGACTGCCGGGCGCGCGGAACTATGGCGTCAGCAAAGCGGTGGGGGAGTATATTACCTATGTGGATGGCGACGACACGGTAGACCCGGACTTTTTTGAGAAGGCTGTGGCGGAACTGGACAGCGGCGGCTATGATTTTGTGCAGGGAAACTTCCGGCTGATTTACGAGGACCGGGAGGAACCCAGAGAATTTGTCAAGCAGGATATGGTGATTTCTGACAGGAAGGAAATGCTGAGGTTGTACCTGAAGACGGATCAGCTGCCCATCTGCTGTTGTGCTTGCGGTAAAGTATACCGGGGAGAACTTGCGCGGCGGATTCCCTTTGACAACACACTGGTAAATGCTGAGGATGTGCGGTATATCTTTGACATTCTGTGCGCCGCGGACAAAATCAAACTCCTGAAAGATGTGAGCATCCACTACCTCCAGCGCAGCACATCCATCGTCCACACCCTGAATGCGAAGAAGATTTACAGCAAGCTGAAGGTGGTGAAGCACTTCCGGGACAGCAATTCCTACCAGGAACTCACGCCGTTGATCGAATACCGGCATCTTCTCACATTGCAGGAGCTATATTACTATTTATGCAAAGAAAAGGATCCCCGGGCCAAAGAGGTCCGCAGGCAGATTCTGGCGTGCCCCATTCGCCAGCTGTGGCCCGAGCTTGACAATACTACCCGTAAACGGCTGCTGCTGCATAAATTTGCGGGTCCGCTGTACGACCTGTACTTCCGGTATCTCAAAAAATGAGAGATTGTTCGACACAAGGAAAACCCCTGTGGGCGCTGCCCGCAGGGGTTGTTGTTTTGAACCTGAATAAGGCGTTTTTGAATTAATCCCGCTTGAAAATATCCCGGGTATAGACCTTTTCCTTCACGTCGTCAAGACAGCTTTCATACCGGTTGGCGATGATGCAGCCGGAGAGCTTTTTGAACTTCGCAAGGTCGTTGACCACCCGGCTTCCGAAGAAGGTCCCGCCGCTTTTCAGAGTCGGTTCGTAGACAATCACCGTGGCGCCCTTGGCCTTGACGCGCTTCATCACGCCCTGAATGGCGGACTGGCGGAAGTTGTCGGAGTTCGCCTTCATGGTCAGGCGGTAGACACCAACCACCACTTCTTTTTCGTTGGAGGGGTTGTACAGCCCGTCCTCGTAGGAGTAGCCCCCTGCCATTTGCAGCACCTGATCGGCGATGAAGTCCTTCCGGGTGCGGTTAGACTCCACAATGGCGGTCATCATGTTCTGGGGCACGTCTTCGAAATTCGCCAGCAGCTGCTTGGTGTCCTTGGGCAGGCAGTAGCCGCCGTAGCCGAAACTGGGGTTATTGTAGTGGGTGCCGATGCGGGGGTCCAGGCACACGCCATCGATGATGTCCTTCGTATTCAGGCCCTTGGTGGCGGCGTAGGTGTCCAGCTCGTTAAAATAGCTGACCCGCAGGGCAAGGTAGGTGTTGGCGAACAGCTTCACGGCCTCGGCCTCGGTAAAACCCATGAACAGGGTGGGGATATTCTCCCGGATGGCGCCCTGCTGGAGCAGACCGGCGAAAAGCTCCGCTTTTTTTCTCGAATGTTCGTCGCAGGACACGATAATCCGGGAAGGGTACAGGTTATCATACAGAGCCTTGCTTTCCCGCAGAAATTCGGGGCTGAACAGAATGTTCTCGGTGTGGTATTTAGCCCGGACAGAGGCGGTATAGCCCACGGGAATGGTGGACTTGATGACCATGGTGGCGCTGGGGTTGACCTTCAGCACCAGCTCAATGACAGCCTCCACGGCGGAGGTGTCGAAGTAGTTCTTCTTGCTGTCGTAGTTGGTGGGGGCGGCGATGACCACGAAATCCGCGTCCCGGTAGGCGCTTTCGCCGTCCAGCGTGGCGGTCAGGTCAAGATCCTTCTCCGCCAGGTATTTTTCGATGTATTCGTCCTGAATCGGGGACTTTCTGCGGTTGATCAGCTGGACTTTTTCCGGCAGGATGTCCACGGCGGTGACGTGATTGTGCTGGGCAAGCAGTGTGGCAATGGACAGACCCACGTAGCCGGTGCCCGCTACGGCAATATTGCAGGGCTTCGCGGGCGGAACGCTGGCAGTCTCTTTCCCCGTTTCCACGTACAGGTCGGTGACCTCAAAGCCCAGCACCTCGGCGATGGCTTCCAGCTGATCGGTGGAGGGCTTGAAGGCCTCGTTTTCCAGCCGTCCGATCATGGAGCGGTTGATGCCCGTCAGATCAGCCAGCTGGGCCTGGGTCAGATTCTTCGCTTTTCTTCCTTTTTTCACGGTTTCCGCCAAACGGGCAGTGGAGAGCTTTTTCATAAGATTCCCTCTTTCAAAATGCCGATGAGAACAGTATCCAAATCAATCCATATGGAGGATGCTGCCTAATAATAGCATAGATAAGAGGAAAAATCAATATTGGAAGAAAAATTCTGTTTTAAACAGCATTCTGCGGGAGATGAAGGCTACCTAACCAGAAAGAACGGGATGGGCGGTGGGGAAGCCCTACCAGTAACAGCCGCCCTCCACGCGCTGGATGCTGTTGGGGGTTTCCGAAGCCGCTGGGCGAACCCAGTGCTCGTTGTACAGCTTGGAAATGACCGGGTGGGTATCCCAGCGGCCGCCCTTGATGCCGAACAGCAGCTGTGTTGCGCCGCCCATGTGGATGGCCTGCTTTCCGGCTTCCTTCAGTTTTGCCGCCAGAGGGAACCCATAGGCGCCGCAGCCAATGATCGCCACGTCAAAGTCAGCCTTCATGGCTTCCGTATACATCCAGTCCAGCGCCTCAAACCAGTCCCCAAACCGTTCGTCACGGTTTCCGGCAATGGTCTGCACCGCCTTTACGACGCGTAAATCCGCCAATTCCGGGAAAACTTCGGGATTCTCGAAGAGCTTCTCCCGTTTTTCATACTGACTCAGAATGGTGTCTTTGAAGGGGTGGATCACCAGCACCTTTTTCCCCGCCAGCGCCGCCGACCAGGGATACTCCACATACCACGGTTCCAGCGCCGGCAGCGTTGTAATCATATCCGGCTTTCCATAGGCGTCAATAACATAGTCCTCCATCAGGTTAAACCATACGCACAGTACATCCATCTGCCTGCTGGCCTCCCGCATGGTATCCGCGAATCGCTCCAGATACGGAAAGTCGTGGGGAAAGAAACCGGCGTTGCAGCACATTTCGTCCAGAAGCTGCTCCTTGATTTCGGGCTGGAGCGGCGTTATGGAATCCAAGTGATAAAAGCTGCGAAGTTCCGTGCCTCCGTACCGGCCCGCCGCAAATGGCTCTCCACTGAGGACGCGTTCGGCAATATAGGTCTGGGCTTCCGCAATGGGCACGATGGGCCTGCCGGCGTAGACTTCGGGTTCTTTCCAGGCCAGGTGGAGCTTCCGGCACAGGGTTCTCTCAAAGCTGCGCAGCGTGCCCTTGACCCAATAGCGGCGATACAGTTTCGAATCCATTACACTGGATACTCCCTTCGAATTCATTTTTTCGCGGACAGCTTTCCGCGGAGTTTATTGAGGAACTTAAACCCGCAGAATTTCAGCAGATGCCTGCCACGCAGGGTGCACAGCTCGTGCTGTTCCAGAACGAACCGGTTGGCAGGCACAGGGCCGGGGCGGCTCAAATCATACAGGTGTATGTCATTGCCGGAAATGCCGTAAATGATATTCTGTTCCGGCGGGGTCATTTCGTAGCCGAAGTCCGCCACGATGGCATAGGGAAGCGCTTGCGTTGTCAGGAGATAGGTTTCCTCTCCCTGTAAATGCCCCCCGTAGATGGCGACACGCACCGGCTTACCCCCGGTGTAAGCATCGAGATAGGGCTGAAGCTCTGTGCTTTCCAAGTAGGAATCATACTTGACACCCTGCTCGAAGGGCGGGAAGCGGTAGGCTTCCGGAACTCCCTGCATCAGGCGGGACTGGAACCAGATCTCTCTATTATTGAAGTGCTGCCCCGCTTCATTGAAACAGGTGGATCGGGAAAAATAACCGCAGACAAAATATTTCCGCGTGTCCGCCATATAGGCGCAATAGGCCCGGTCCCAGCATTCACGGGGCCACTGCCAGACGGAATCGGGTACAGCATCCGTTTCTTCCGGCACCGGATGGGCATGATACCAGGTTAGGAACGCTTCCCATTGTGTAGCCGTCCAACTCTGCCCCCAGGAAACCTTAGTTCCAATAAAATAGGTGTCCCAAGGACTGGCCTGCGGGGTAAAGGGGAAAATGCCCTTCGTATCTTTGGCATAGCTGTACAGCGCCACACCGGCGATCTGCGGGCAGTCCGCGTAGAATTCCTGAGCTGCCAGCGTATAGCGGTAGAAATCTCTGGCAACAAGCAAGTCATCTTCAAGAAGAATGGCACAACCGTAGGTAGAGCAGTAATCTCCGCATTCCAAAACATGGGGGTCAAGCCCCATCCGCTGATCATGGGTCTTGACGATCTTCGGGCCATGCGCCCAGCGGACGCTGTTCGCAAGGTCAATGACGGGCTGATTATCCGGGTGGTGGTCGATGCTGATGATCAGGGGGATTTCCCCATCGGGATAATCCGCGTCCAAAATGGAGTTCAGCAGCCGCTCCAGAGAGTCCTTTCGGTTATAGCCAATGGCAACAATGGCAGGCATCTGATTCATATGACAATCTCCTGTTCCGCAGAGCACATATATTTTCACCATTATACCATATTCTCCCCGGAAAAAGCAAGGGGACAGACAACCCTGCGCCGCCTGAAACAGGCAGAATTCCGGATAATCGGCGAATTGAGGGGATTTGCCGCAGGCTTGTCACTGCGCGTCGTGTATCATGGGATTGTCAGTTGATTTTGCGGAGAAACTGATGTAATATACAATCGGGCCGGATGCCGCAGCGGGGCGGGATGTCCCATTGACTATGCGCTGCGTTCATCCGGTAAGTATGCAATCCGTAGAGAATTTGCGGAAGGAGGCGTGCCGTGAAGCGCGAAGCAAGCGGAAAATCCGCCGGAAAGGGCCTTGCCCACCGGTTGTCTGTGGCGCTGCCGCTGTTTGCCGGGGCAATGCTGTTGGCGCTGCTGGGGTATTTGTGGGTTAGTGCGGACCCGGTGGTGTGGAGCAGCCGGAGCGCCGAGGGCTTTGAAACGGTGCAAGATCCTGTGGCGCGGGAAGTGGAGGACGAATCGTCCCCCATTGGCGTGGCCCGGGAGTATGCCTTCTGCATCCCATCGGCGGAGCGGGATGCCTGCCTCGCTTTCTACACGGTGCACCAGTATGCCGAGGTCTACGTTGACGGGCAGCTGATCTACAGCCTGAAACCCGCCGGAAACCTGCCGGTAAAGACTGTGGGCAGCAACTGGTCCCTGATCCCTCTGCGCCGTGAGGATGCAGGAAAGGAGATCCTTGTCAGGATCCTTCCCGCCTACGAGAGCGTCCGCACCCGGCAGGCTACCTTCCTCATCGGCTCCCAGCTGGCGATCTGTAAGGCGCAGCTGGCACAGGATTTGCCCCAGCTGATTCTCAGCATTCTGCTGCTGCTTGTGGGCGTGGTGTTCCTGTGCGTCACCGCCTTCCGTCGGCATTACAAGCGGGAAAACGACGGACTGGCGATGCTGGGGCTGTTCTCAATGATGGTGGGCCTGTGGCGGCTGACCGACACCCGGTTCACACCTTTCCTGCTGCCGGAAAAGCCTGTGTTTCTGTTCTATACCTCGGCTGTCATGCTGATGGCGGGGGTTACACCTCTGGTCAAATCCGTGGAAACGGGTCTCAGCCGGAGCGGCCGCCGGATGCTGGACTGGTACTGCGCTCTGGCGGCGGCTGCCAGCCTGGTACTGCTGGCGCTTCAGGTATTGGGCATCCGGGATCTGCGGGAAAACTTCACAATCATTCACCTGACCATCGGCATCGGCGTGGTGCTGCTGCTGGCCAATGTGGTCTGTGACAGGATAAAGCGCCGCCGGGACCCCACTCGGCCCCCCGGCTCCTGGGCGGCGCTGATCTTAGTGGCGGGCGTGGCGGCGGATACTGCCGCGTACTACATTCGGGGAACCTCCTCCGGTCTGCGGTTGTCCCTGCTGGCCCTGCTGATTTACTTCAGCGTCAGAGGCGCGAATCTGCTGTTCCGGGCGGCGGAACAGGAAAAACAGCTGGCAGAGGCTGAGCGGCAGATCGCCGAACAGGAACACCAGCTGACGGAAAGCCGCATGGCAATCATGATGAGCCAGATCAAGCCCCATTTTATTTACAATACCCTTGGCAGCATCGAGCAGCTGTGTGAGGTTCAGCCGGACGCCGCCGCGCAGCTGGTGCACAACTTTTCCAAATACCTCCGGGGCAATCTGGGGGAGCTGGACAATCCGGCGCCGATCCGTATTTCCCGGGAAATGGAGCATGTGCGGTGCTACGTCAGTATCGAGAAGACCCGGTTCCCGGATATTACGGTGAATTTTGACCTGCAAAGCGAGGACTTCCTGCTGCCCGCCCTGTCAGTGCAGCCGCTGGTGGAAAACGCTATTAAGCATGGCCTTATGAAGCTGCCCGAGGGCGGCACTGTGACCGTGTCTACCTATGAGACGGATACCCATTACTGCGTCCGGGTCATGGATACCGGTGCGGGCTTTGACCCGGCAACACTCCGGCAGGACGACAGGCACGTGGGCCTGCGGAACATCCGCACCCGGCTGGAAACCATGTGCGGCGGCACCCTGACGGTGCAGAGTACTCCGGGACTCGGAACGACGGTTACCATTCAGATTCCCAGGGAGGGATGAGCGATGACGGCAATTGCGGTAGATGATGAGCCTTTGCTGCTCCGGGCGCTGGTCCGGGCGCTGGAAGCGTCACCGGACATCGAACAGGTCGCGCAGTTCGGAAGCTGTGCCGATGCGCTGGCGTGGGCCGGGGAGCATCCGGCGGACGTGGCGTTCCTGGACATCGAAATGCGGGGCATGGGCGGCATGGCGCTGGCGGAGAAGCTGCGGCAGCTTCGCCCGAACTGCCGGATTGTGTTCACTACCGGCTATGAGCACTATGCGGTGGAGGCTTTCAAGCTTCGGGCATCCGGATATCTGCTCAAGCCCATTTCCGCGGAGGATGTGCAGGGGGAGATCGACCATATCAAAGGCAGACACTCGGAGGAAGCCCTGCTTACCGTGCACTGCTTCGGAATGTTTGAGGCCTACGCCCAGGGCAGAACGCTATCCTTCCGGCGCAGTAAAACAAAGGAACTGCTGGCTTTTCTGGTGGACTGCAAGGGCGCGGGCACCACGTCCCGGGAGATCAGCGCCAAGCTCTGGGGGGATGACTGCGACGAGGAACGGTGCCGCAACTATCTGCGGCAGCTGTTCGTAGATCTGCGGCACACACTGGAAGACGCAGGCGCGGAGGCGGTGCTTATTCAGAGCGGCTACAGCTACAGTCTGGACACCCGGCGGATGTCCTGCGATTATTACGATTACCTGAGAACGGGGCACCCGGAATTCCGGGGGGAGTACATGACCCAGTACAGCTGGGCCGATGAAACCTGCGGCCTTCTGTGGCGGGATCATAAGTAACAACAGACGGCTGGGAATGCGTTCCCAGCCGCCTTTCTGTATTCCGGTAGGTGCAGTGTTCAATGAAACACGGCAGAACGGTTTGCTCGAAAGCTACACCACCTGAAAAATGTAGAACTTCAGATAATCCGTCTCGGGTACGTTCCATAATATGGGATGATCCGGGGCCTGCTGCCGGGCCTCGATCTGCCGCAGCTCCACCCCCGCGTCCAGCGCTGCCGAGCGCAGCATCTTCACGAACAGTTCCGAGGGCATGAAGTGGCTGCAGGAGGCTGTAGCGAAGTAGCCGCCCCGGGGCAGCAGCTTCAGCGCCCTGAGGTTAATCTCCTTGTAGCCCCGCTGGGCGCTGCCAACGGTTTTCCGGGACTTGGTAAAGGCCGGAGGGTCGAGAATAATGAAGTCGTAGGGCGCTTTTCCCTTCGCGATAAGCTCCGGCAGCAGGTCGAAGACATCGGCTACCACAAAATCCATCCTGTCCGTCAGGCCGTTCCGGGCGGCGTTGGCCTTTGCCATTTCGATGGCGGAGGCGGAAATGTCCACCGCCGTCACGTGCTCCGCTCCGCCCATGGCAGCGTTCAGGGCGAAGGAGCCGGTGTGGGTGAAGCAGTCTAAGACCCGCTTGCCCTTCGCCAGCCGGGCAACGGCAAGACGGTTGTACTTCTGGTCAAGGAAAAATCCGGTTTTCTGCCCGTTTTCCACGTCCACCCGGTAGAAAATGCCGTTTTCGCAGATTTCCGTCACGGTATTGGCGGGAGCATCCTCCCCGGGCAGGGGATACCAGCCCTTGTTCTGAGGAAGGCCTTCCAGCTCCCGGATGGCAACGTCGTTGCGCTCATAGATGCCCCGGATGTCCTGCCCGTCGGCCCGGAGAACCTTAACAAGCAATGGAAACACCAGGTTCTTGACGCGTTCCATGCCCACGGACAGGGTCTGGGTCACGAGAATGTCGGAAAACCGGTCCACCGTCAGCCCCGGGAAGCCGTCGGCCTCGCCGAAGATAACCCGGCAGCAGGAAATGTCCCCGCCCATGACGGTTTTCCGGTAGTCCCAGGCGTACTGGATGCGCCGCTGCCAGAAAGCCTCGTCAAACCGGTCGTTGGCGTTGCGGGAGACCAGGCGCAGCCGGATTTTGCTTTGGCGGCTGACAAAGCCGGTGCCGAGATACTTCCCCTTTTCGCTGACCGCGTCGGCAAGGCCGCCGTTTTCGCAGTCGCCCTCCTCCCGAATGACCTCGTCGGCGAAAATCCAGGGGTGGCCCTGCTCTGTCCACTTCGTGCCCTTGGCGGTGATGATAAATCTGGGGAAATTGCGTTCTGCTTTCATATGGTTCATCCTTTTTGAATATGGTTTCCGCCAGTATATCACAGGAAAGACCAAAAGAAAAGCCCGGTCAGGATGCTTTTCCCGCAATGGTGGATTGATTTTCGACTGAAAATGCGGTATGATAAGGTAGCTGTGCTATCACAGGAGGAAATCTGCCTTTTTCGCCCTTGCGATTGCGATATTTTGATTGGAGGATACTGTATGTCTAAAGTTGCGCTGATTACCGGCATCACCGGTCAGGACGGCTCCTATCTTGCGGAGTTCCTGCTGGAAAAGGGCTATGAGGTTCACGGCATCACCCGCCGGGCTTCCCTGTCCAACACCGCGAGAATCGACCACATCCTGGATAAAATCACTCTGCACGACGGGGACCTGTCCGATTCTTCGTCCCTCATCCGTGTGATTTCTCTGGTTCAGCCCGATGAAATTTATAATCTGGCGGCCCAGTCCCATGTGCAGGTCAGCTTTGACGTACCCGAGTATTCCGGCGACGTGGATGCCCTGGGCGTGCTGCGGATTCTGGAAGCCTGCCGGATTCTGGGGCTGACGAAAAAGACCAAATTCTATCAGGCGTCCACCTCGGAGCTGTTCGGCAAGGTGGAGGAGGTCCCCCAGCGGGAGACCACCCCCTTCCATCCCTATTCCCCCTATGCCGTTGCCAAGCAGTACGGCTACTGGATTACGAAAGAATATCGGGAGGCCTACGGCATGTTCGCCGTCAACGGCATCCTGTTTAACCACGAGTCCGAACGCCGGGGCGAGAATTTTGTCACCCGGAAGATCACGCTGGCTGCCGGACGTATCGCTGAGGGCTTGCAGGATCATCTGGAGCTGGGCAACATGGATTCTCTCCGGGACTGGGGCTATGCCAAGGACTATGTGGAGTGCATGTGGATGATTTTGCAGCACGACACCCCCGAGGATTTTGTCATTGCCACCGGCGAGCAGCACACCGTCCGGGACTTTACCGAAAAGGCCTTCGCCGCCAACGGCATGACCATTCGCTGGGAGGGCGAGGGACTGGACGAGAAGGGCTACGACGCCGAAACCGGTAAGCTGCTGGTTTCCGTGAACCCCCAGTGGTTCCGGCCCACCGACGTGGACAACCTCTGGGGCGACCCCACCAAGGCGAAAACCGTCCTCGGCTGGAATCCTCAGAAGACCAGCTATGAGGAACTGGTGCGGATTATGGCGGTGCATGACCGGCAGAAAGCCATGCGGGAAAAGGCCATGAAGGAGGTCAGCGCGCAATGATGGAGAAAAACGCGAAAATTTATGTGGCGGGCCACCGGGGCATGGTGGGCAGTGCCATTGTCCGGGAACTGAACCGGCAGGGCTACAACAATATTATCACCAGAACCCACAAGGAACTGGATCTGACCCGGCAGGATCAGGTGGAGGCTTTCTTCGCTGAGGAAAAGCCAGAGTATGTCTTCCTCGCCGCCGCCAAGGTGGGCGGCATCGTGGCAAACCAGAACGCCCTTGCCGATTTCATGTACGACAACATGATTCTGGAAATGAACGTCATCCACTCCGCCTGGAAAAACGGCTGCAAAAAGCTGGAATTCCTTGGCTCTTCCTGCATCTACCCCCGGATGGCGCCCCAGCCCATGAAGGAAAGCTGCCTTTTAACCTCCGCGCTGGAAAAAACCAACGAAGCCTACGCACTGGCGAAGATTTCGGGCCTGAAATACTGCGAATTTCTGAACAAACAGTACGGTACGGACTACATTTCCGTCATGCCCACCAACCTCTACGGTCCCAACGACAACTACCATCCCACCCACAGCCATGTGCTGCCGGCGCTTATCCGCCGGTTCCATGAGGCCAAGGTGGAGGGGAAGACCGAGGTCACCTGCTGGGGCGACGGCTCTCCTCTGCGGGAGTTTTTGTACGTGGACGACCTTGCAAATCTCTGCGTGTTCCTGATGAATAACTACTCTGGCGATGAAACCGTCAACGCCGGCACCGGCAAGGAGCTGACCATCAGGGAACTGACGGAGCTGGTGGCGAAGGTCATCGGCTATACCGGCGAAATCAAGTGGGATACCAGTAAGCCCAACGGCACCCCCCGAAAGCTTTTGGACGTGTCCAAGGCCACGGCCCTGGGCTGGACCTACAAGACGGAACTGGAAGACGGCATCCGTCTTGCCTACGAGGATTTCCTGAACAATCCCATGCGGGCGGAACGATAAAACGAAACGGAGAACGGAACTATGCTTGATACCGGCCTTTTCCTTGGGGTGCTGCTGTCCGGCAGTGTGTTCGCGGCGGCGCGGTTCGGACGAAAGTTCGAGGAAATTCTGCCGCTGACCTGCATGGGCATCATCCTCGCGCTGTTCCTGTTCGGCGCGGCGGGCCTGCTGAGCGCGGGGGTATACGCCATTGTGCTGGCGGCGGCGGGCTTTTGGGGCTATGGCCTTTGGCGCGTGGTCAGGGGCGGGGGAAAACAGCTGGTAAAGGGCATGATTACCCCGGCATTTGTCATTTTCTGCGTCATTTTCGCCCTGCTGATGCTGGGGGATTACGGCATGCTGTCCACGGGCTGGGACGATTTTTCCCACTGGCAGCTGTGCGTGCGGAAAATGATGGTTCTGGATGATTTCGCCGCCAACCCCGCTTCCGGCATCCACTACCAGTCCTATCCCCCGGCCATGGCGCTGTTCCAGTATTTTTTCCAGAAGCTCCATTATTTGCTGGACGGGGAAGCCGCCTTCAGCGAATGGCGGCTGTTTCTGGCCTATCAGGTACTGATGCCGGCGCCTGCGCTTCCCTTTTTCCAGGGGCTGTCCTTCCGGAAAACGGTGCTGGCGGGGGTGTGCCTGTTTGTTTTGCCCCTGCTTTTCTTCGGACAGACCTATACGCTGCTGTACATTGACAGCTTCGTGGCAATGCTGGCAGGCTGCGGCTTCCTTGCGGTGCTGCTGAAGGACCGGGGCGGCCTGCACATGGCCTATGTGGCGATGCTCTGTGCTGTGCTGGTGCTTTCCAAGGATGTGGGGCTGTATTTTGCCTGCTTCATCGGCGTGATTTTCTTCGGGAACCGGCTGCTGACCCGGGGAGTGGAGCGCTCTTTGCGCCGGGGAGCGGTGGCCCTGCTGCCGCTTATCTCCGGGCTGGGGGCCAAGCTGGCGTGGAAGGGAATTTTGCTGAAATTAGGCTCCAAACTGGTGTTTTCGGAGCCGATTGACATGGTAGAATATACCAAAATGTTCTTTTTCCGCACCGGCGGCTACTACCGGCAGGACTGCGTGGAAGCCTTCAAGCGGATGTTCTTCTCCCGGGAGTTCCGGCTGGAGGGAATCGGCGTGCTCATCAGCTATTTTTCGCTGACTCTCCTGCTGGCGCTGGCCCTGTACGTCCTGTGCGGCAGACTGATGAAGGCCTGTCCGGAACGGGCAAAGGCTGTCCGGGCGGCGGGAATCCTGATGTTCGCGCAGCTCATTGTGTACGTCTACTGCCTGGGGGCCACCTATGCCTACCGCTTTTCGGAGTCGGAGGCCATTGATCTGGCGGCCTACAACCGCTACATGAACATCGCGTATCTGAGTGTGTTTTTGCCCCTGTTCTTTGGTGGATTTCTGCTGCTGTCCCGGCGGGAAGGGAAGCTGCCGCTGCTGTGCCTGTGCGCCGCGCTGCTGATTGCTGCCCCCATGAATGAGGTTCACAGCTTCCTGAACCGGGACGGAGTCGCCGCGTCCTACGTCCGCCGGGAGCCGCTGGACGGATTGGCGGAGGAGATTCGGGACAACTGCGCCGAGACGGAGCGGGTGTATTTTGTGTCTCAGGGCAGCGACGGGCGGGATCAGGTGATCGTGCAGTTCGGGGCAGAGCCGGTGGCGGTGACCAGCCCGCTGGGCTATGACCTGAAGCAGGATGTGGTTTCCGCCGAAGCCTGGCACGCTGCCCTGCTGGAGGGCTATGACTATGTGGCACTGTGCCGGCTGAATGCGGATTTCGCGGAAACCTACGGCAGCCTGTTTGAAAATCCGGAAGAAATCGCACCCCACACCCTCTACCGCGTTGACCGGCAGAGCGGCCTTCTGTCCCTTGCGGGGAAATGAGAAAGGAAGAAGAAATATGAATATTGTCCTGCTGTCCGGCGGGTCGGGAAAGCGGCTGTGGCCCCTGTCCAACGACGTCCGCTCCAAGCAGTTTATCAAGCTTTTCAAAACCGAAACCGGGGACTATGAGTCCATGGTTCAGCGGGTGTACCGTCAGATCAAGAGGGTGGACGCCGACGCCACCGTGACCATCGCCACGGCGAAGACCCAGGTTTCCGCCATCCACAACCAGCTGGGGGACGCGGTGGGCATTTCCGTGGAGCCCTGCCGCCGGGATACCTTCCCGGCTATCGCGCTGGCTACCGCCTATCTGACAGATGTGCAGGGCGTTGACCCGGAGGAATCCGTGGTGGTGTGTCCTGTGGACCCCTATGTGAACGAGGACTACTTTGAAGCCCTGAAGGGTTTGTCCCTGCAGGCGGACAAGGGGGAGGCCAATCTGGTGCTCATGGGCATCGAGCCTACCTATCCGTCTGAAAAGTACGGCTATATCATCCCTGAAACCGCTGAGCAGACCGCAATGGTCAAAACCTTCAAGGAAAAGCCCACCGCCGACGTGGCGGCCCGGTATATTTCTCAGGGGGCGTTGTGGAACGGCGGCGTGTTTGCCTACAAGCTGAAATACGTGCTGCAAAGAGCCCATGAACTGATTGATTTTACGGATTATCACGACCTGTTCGCCAAATATGACACCCTGACCAAAATCTCCTTTGATTACGCCGTGGTGGAAAAGGAGGAGAAGATTCAGGTACGGCGATTCGCCGGGCAGTGGATGGATCTGGGCACCTGGAATACCCTGACGGAAGCCATGGAGGAGCACGTCATTGGCAAGGGCGTGCTGAACGATGTGTGCGAAAACGTGCACATCGTCAACGAAATGGACGTGCCCATTCTGGCCATGGGCCTGCACGACGTGGTGATCTCCGCATCAGCCGAGGGCATTCTGGTTTCCGACAAGGAACAGTCCAGCTATATCAAGCCCTATGTGGATAAATTCGTCCAGCAGACCATGTTTGCCGAAAAAAGCTGGGGCTCTTTCCGGGTACTGGACGTGGAAGAAGCTTCCATGACCATTAAAGTGACCCTGAACCCGGGCCACTGCATGAACTACCACAGCCACCAGTACCGGGACGAGGTCTGGGTGGTGATCTCCGGTCAGGGCCGGACCGTCGTGGACGGCATGGAGCAGAAGGTGGCGCCCGGCGATGTGATTACTATGCAGGCGGGCTGCCGCCATACGGTGTTTGCCGATACAGAGCTGAAGCTCATTGAGGTGCAGCTGGGACAGAACATCTATGTGGGCGACAAGAAGAAGTACGAGCTGGAGCTATGAGAGAACCGATTTTTCTGCGGCCCACGGGGAAGGACTATCTCTGGGGCGGCAGCCGCCTGAACGACGAATTCTGCAAGGACCTTCCCATGGAGCCGCTGGCGGAGACCTGGGAGTGCTCCACCCATCCCGACGGCCCGAGCTTTGCCGTGGGGGGCGAATTTGACGGGCAAAGCCTTGCCCGGATTCTGAAAGCCCACCCGGATTTTCTGGGCACCCACCCAAACAGCGCAGATGAACTGCCCATCCTCATTAAGTTCATTGACGCGAAAAGGGATTTGTCGGTGCAGGTGCATCCCACGGACGCATATGCCGCCGCCCATGAAAACGGGCAGCGGGGCAAGACGGAAATGTGGTATGTGCTGGACGCGGCCAGGGATGCCAGGCTGGTTTACGGCCTGAACCGGGACGTAAGCGCGCAGACCCTGCGCCGGAGCATCGCCGACGGCACCGTGGAAACCTATCTGCAAACCGTGCCCATTGCGAAAAATGACGTATTTTTCATCGAAGCGGGCACCATTCACGCCATCGGCGCAGGGGCACTGATCGCGGAAATTCAGCAGAGCAGCAACCTGACCTACCGGCTGTATGACTACGACCGGATGGACAAGGAAGGCAGGAAACGTCCCCTGCATGTGGACAAGGCCCTTGCCGCGGCAAACTTAAAACCCAGTGCCGAACCCCGGCAGCCGATGCGGGTGCTGCGCTACCAGCCCGGCTGTGCCAGAGAGCTTCTGTGCCGGTGCAAATATTTTGAGGTCTATCGGATGCTGGTGAACACCGAGCGGCGGCAGAGGGTGGCGTTCCGGGCAGGCCCCATGAGCTTCCGGGTGCTGCTGTGCGTGGACGGCTGCGGCACGCTGGGCTTTGCGGGAAAAGTACACAACATTTATAAGGGCGACTGTGTGTTCGTCCCGGCGGACAGCGTGGAAATTTGCCTTCACGGGCAATTGCAGCTGCTGGACATCCGGGGATAACAGCAGTCGGGGAGTGAAACATGAAAGTCGTTCATATCGAATCAGGGCTGGGCAATCAGATGCTCAGCTACTGCGAGTATCTGGCAATGAAGCAGACGAACCCGGAAGAACCGTGCTATATTGAAAAAATTGTGTACGACATCCCGGAGGCAAATGATTACATTTGCCAGTGGAACGGTTATGAGCTGGACCGGATTTTCGGTATTGCCGCGCCGGATGTGATGGACACCCTGAGCCGGGAGCAGCGGGAAACCGTGATGGCGTCGGTGAGGGCCTCTCAGTTCTGGCTCCATGAGTGGAACTGGCCGGTGTATTTTGCCCGGGCCTTCGGGGAAGCGGGGCTTCCTCTGGTCAACGCCCGGGGAGACTTTGAAGAGAACAGACTGGAGTGGGCGGCCTGCAAGCAGGGCACACCGCCCCTGTCCTACCGGCTCAAGCAGACCGGCCCGTACGCCAATATCCGGCGGCTTTACAAGCAGTACCTGGCAAAACCGGAGCCGTCGGATATGGATCACCTCTTCTACACCAGCCCCGAGGATCAGCTGATCGGGCAGCGGCTGTCCTTCAAATGCCCGGGAAACGGCATCGAGCGTATTGACCATGCGCTCCGGGAGGCCTTCCGGTTTCCGCCCATCGAGGATGCACAGAACCGGGCCTATGCTGAACAGATTGCCGAGTGCGAGGCGGTGGCCATCCACGTCCGCCGGGGCGATATGCTGCCCACCAGCGGAAAGTACTACAAAAGCGGCTATTTCCGCCGGGCGGTGGGATATATGAAGCGGCATGTGAAGAACCCTGTGTTTTTCTTTTTCTGTGACCCGGACAGCGCCCGGTGGTGCCGGGAGCACAACGCTGTTTTCGGACTGAATCCGAAACGGGATAAGATCGTGTATGTCAGCTGCAACGGCGGCGAAAACAGCTACCGGGATATGCAGCTGATGGCACAGTGCCGTCACAATATTGTGACCAACAGCTCCTTCGGTTGGTGGGGAGCGTACCTCAACCAGAATCCCGATAAAATCACCATCTCGCCGGAAACCGATATCAATACGACTCATCATATGTGACAATTCCCGCGAAAGCGGCTTATGGAGAACCATGGGAAACAGAACGCGTAATTCCATACGAAACATTTTTTTCGCAACCGTGGACAGACTGGTGACTTTGCTGGTGCCCTTTGTGATCCGCACCATCATGATCAAGACTCTGGGGCCGGAGTATCTGGGCCTGAGCAATCTATTCGCGTCTATCCTGACGGTGCTGAGCCTGGCGGAGCTGGGCGTGGGCAGCGCCATGGTCTACGCCATGTACCGACCGGTGGCGGAGGATGACAAAACCGCCATCTCGGCGCTGCTGAAGCTTTACCGAACCATCTACAGGTTTATCGGCGGCTTTATCCTGACAGTGGGACTGGCGCTGATGCCCTTCCTGCGAAGCCTGATCAACGGCGATATTCCGGCGGAGCTGAATCTTTACATCGTCTACCTGCTGTCGCTGGCTCAGACGGTGTTCAGTTATTTCTTTGGCGCTTACAAGTCGTCTCTGCTGACGGCCATGCAGCGGGAGGATATCAACAGCAGCGCCAGCACCATCTCCCACACCGTGGTCTACGTCTGTGCCATTGTGGGACTGCTTACCACCAGAAATTATTACCTGTATGCCGCGCTTTTCCCCATCGGCACGGTGATGGAGAACCTGATCCGTTCCTATGTTGTAGATAAGCATTATGGAGAGTACCTGTGCTTTGGACGGGTCAGCAGAAAGACCCAGATCACGATTTCCCGGAAGGTGCTGGCTCTCATCGGACATAAGGTGGGCTGGGTTGTTTCCGGCTCTATCGATACGCTGTGTATCTCCGCAAGCCTCGGCCTGTCCATGATCGCGGTGTATGGAAACTACAATTACATTGCCAATTCCCTGTTTATGCTGTTGGTGCCTCTGAACGGTGGAATCCGGGCCAGCGTGGGAAACAGTCTGGTGCTGGAGGATACGCAGAAAAATTATCGGGACTTTATCACCTTCAATTTCCTTTATATGCTGCTGACCAGCGTTTGCTGTGCCTGCCTCGTGGCGCTGTACCAGCATTTTATCCGGATGTGGGTAGGCGCGGAGTATCTGATGGGTTTTGACATGGTCATTCTGTTCACTGCCTATTTTTATGTCAGAAACAGTCGGCAGACGGTGGTGACCTATAAGGATGCTGCCGGGGTTTGGGAAGAGGATGCTCTGAATCCCTATGCTGAGGGCCTGGTCAATCTGGTTCTGAGCATCGTGCTGGTGCGGGTGATGGGAATTCAGGGCGTCATTCTGGCGACAATCATATCCGTGCTGTTTGTGGCGCTGCCCTGGCAGAGCATCCTTGTGCTGAAAAAAGTGTTCCATGTGAAATGCGGCGCCTATATCGCCCGGTATGCCTATTACACGCTGGCCACGGTGGCTGCCTGCTTTGCCGGGTATCGGGTCTGCGGACTGTTCCCGGACACCGGAATCGCGGCGTTTTTGATTAAGGGCGTGGTCTGCGCCGCCGTGGCAGCGGGGGTGCTGATTGTGGCCTATCTTCCGCTGCCGGAGTTCAAGTCCGCCGTTGCGTTGGGATTCAAGGTGATCAGAAAACATGAAAAATGAGAAAAGAATGCTTGCGCGGGGCGTACTGAAGCGGTATCACGGAGACCCTGATCCGGTACTTTCTGAGGATATCCATACCATCGGAAAGAGAGCCTTCCTCAACGGAAAAATCGATTCCTGTACCTGCCGGGCTTCCGGGCTGGAAATCGAAACCAGTGCCTTTGCCCAGTCCGGTGTGCAAAGGGTCCGGCTGCCGGGCGATCGGTGCGTCATCGGCGACAGGGCCTTTGAAAACTGTGAAAAGCTGGAGTCGGTGGAATTTTCCGGCCAGGGTCTGAAAATCGGCGACAGCGCTTTCCGGGGCTGCAAGGCCCTGACGGATGTGTCCTTTCTGGAAAAGGCGCAGTCGGCGGGCAGCTATGCCTTTGACAGCTGCACCGCCATAACCCACGCGGCGCTGGGCCCGGACATGGAGACCTTGGAGGACGGACTGTTTGCCAACTGCGAAGGCCTGCGGACGGTGACCTTTCAGAGGGAATACGCGCTTTTCCCGGACTGGCTGTTCTCCGGCTGCCGCGGACTGACGGCAATTCCCTGGACAGAGGGAATCCAAAGCGTTGGCTACGCTTCGTTCCAGAATTGCTGGGCGCTGACCGGGGTTTCCCTGCCGGAAACCCTCCAAACCGCCGGACAGCTGTGTTTTTCCGGCTGCAAGCATCTGCGCCGGATGCGGTGGAGCGTGGGCTGCGCCCACATTCCGGCGGGCGCCTTCCTGTTCTGCGAGGAACTGGAGGAAATCGAAATACCCGAGGGCGTGGAGTCCATCGGGGAGTATGCCTTCTGGAACTGCCGCCGGCTGACGCGTCTGCACCTGCCGGATTCTCTCCGGGAGATTGGGCGGCAGGCCTTCTTCGGCTGCGGCAGCTGCACCGTGGAGATCGGCCCCAACACCAGCCGGGGCGGGTGGGAAAAGGATGTGCAGACCGTTGCCTGCCGGGCCGCCCGGTGAAGCGGGCGCGCTCCGGAAACCAGAGGGCTATCCGTTGCAAAAACCACGCGGATGATATATAATGAAACCGATTGTGCCGCAGAGCCGGATTCATACTGATATTCAACAGAAAGCTTTCACTCGCAAGAATTGAAGTTTCTATGGGAAGATCATAATGAGACGACAACGCCGTCAGGCGGCGTCTTCTTGATGAAATTAAATAATTTATCAAGAAAGAGTATCAGAAGGAAGGAGCAAGAGACAATGGGAACGACGGACAGAACCAAAAAACTGGTCAATATGCTCTCGGAGCTGCTGCTTATCATGGCCACTTACTTTTTTTGCGGCGTGATTCGGGTGTATCTGCCCCACTTTCGTATGTTTGCCTATTCGGATACGGTGACCTTTGGGTATCTGGCGGTTCTGTATGCCGCGGCGTTTGTTCTGATCAATTACCTGTTGGGGGGCTATGATTCCCTGAAGTTTGCAGGCATGAAGAAGGAAGTGCCCCGCATCGTGCTGTGCGAACTGCTGGGCTGCCTTGTCATGACCTCCATGATCTACATTTTCCGGCTGGAACAGTTCAGCCGTCTGCTTCTTGCGCTGACAATGGTCTTCTCCGTTGGGGTGCTGCTGGTGAAGCGGCTGGTGGTTTCCCACCTCTATATGAAATATTCCCAGACCAAGGGCCACTTCAATACCCTTCTGGTGGGCGCGGGAGCGGCCACGGCGCGGCTGGCCCAGTCGCTGCTGGAGGACCCGGAGGGGGAGCTTCGCTATTGCGGCTATGTGGCGGAAGCCCCCTTTGCGGGGATGGAAGGGTATCTGGGCAGACTAAACCGGCTGGAAAGCCAGCTTAGAACGCTGGACATCAAAAAAATCATCGCCATGCAGCAGGATATTTCGGAGGAAACCCTGCGTCTTGTGGTGACGGCGGGGGAAAGAAACGGGGCTGAGGTGCTGCTGGCGCCCAGCTTCGGGGCATACCTGAGCAGCCAGAGCCGGGTGAAGCTGGTGGGCGGTTTCCGCACCCTGCGGCTGAGCCTGTTTGACACCTCGAATATTCTGGGGGTCCATGTGGCGGTGACGGACATGGAGAAAACCGTGGCGCTGGTGGAAGGCCAGCTGGAAAACTGGCGGGGCGAATATATCTGCGTCGCCAATGTTCACACCACGGTCACTGCCAGTGAGGATGAAGACTATTTGAAGGTGCAGAACGGGGCGGTGATGGTGCTGCCCGACGGTGGCCCTCTGTCCGCCTACAGCCGCCGTCACGACTTTGAGGAAGCCCGGCGGGTAACGGGGCCGGATCTGATGCTGCGGCTGCTGACAATCTCTCCGGCAAAGGGCTACCGCCACTTCTTCTACGGCTCCACCGAGGAGACTTTGGAGCTGATGAAAAAGCGGCTGGCGACAGACTACCCCGGCCTGCAGGTCTGCGGCATGGTCAGCCCGCCCTTCCGGGCCCTGACAGCCGAGGAGGACGCGGAAATTGTCAGGCAGATCAATGACGCAAGGCCTGACTTCATCTGGGTAGGCCTGGGCGCGCCCAAGCAGGAGATCTGGATGAACCGGCATCAGGGCCGGGTCAACGGCCTGATGATCGGCGTGGGCGCGGGCTTTGACTACTATGCCGGCAACATCCGGCGGGCGCCCATGTGGATGCAGAAATGCAGTCTGGAATGGCTGTACCGGCTGATGCAGGACCCGAAGCGCCTGTTCAAACGCTATTTCTATACCAACACAAAATTTATCTGGAATACGATTTTCAGGGGGAAATAGGGAAATTATGGACAAAAAACTGACGATTTTACAGGTCCATAATTTTTACCAGCTCCCCGGCGGAGAGGATACCGCGGCAGAAAACGAGCGGTGCCTGCTGGAAGAACACGCCCACCGGGTGATTTGCTACTGCCGGGACAACAAGGAGTTAAAGCACTTTTCCTTCTTTCGCAAGCTGCTGCTGCCCCTGACTACGATTTTTAACCCCAAAACCTATCGGGATGTCCGGCGCCTGATCCGACAGGAGCACGTCGACATCGTCCACGTCCACAACACCCTGAATCTCATCAGCCCGTCGGTCTATTACGCGGCGCTGGCGGAGGGGGTGCCGGTGGTGCAGACGGTGCACAATTTCCGGTTGCTCTGCCCCGGGGCCACCTTCTACCGGGACGGGCACATCTGCGAGGACTGCCTGCGCCAGGGCCTTGGCTGCGCTCTGAAGCACGGCTGCTACCGGGGAAGCAGATTGCAGACCCTGGCCTGCGTCCTCAGCACGAAAATACACCGCATGACGGGTGTTTACGGAAAGCTCCACTACATCTGCCTGACGGACTTCAACCGGGAAAAACTGCTGAATTTGAAGCAAATCAAACCGGAACGGGTGTTTGTCAAACCGAATTTTGTGGAATGCGGCCCCGGACCGATTGTCCCCGAGGAAAGCCGCCTGAATCAGGTCATCTACGCCGGACGTCTGGACAAGCTGAAGGGCGTGGATGTACTGCTTGCCGCGTGGAAGCGGATGGGGCCGGACGCCCCCCGGCTGATTCTCTGCGGCACCGGCCCCATGGAAGCGTGGTGCGCCGACTTCATCCGGGACAACAGTCTTTCCAACGTGGAGCTGCGGGGCTTTCTGCCAAACGCGGAGGTAAGGCGGCTCATCGCCCGGTCAAAGGCGCTGATCCTGCCCACCCAGTGCTACGAGGGCTTCCCCATGACCATTGTGGAGGCCTTCAGCGTGGGTACGCCGGTGCTGTGCTCCGATCTGGGAAATGCCGGGAGCATTGTGCGCGAGGGCGTGACGGGCAGAAAATTCCCCCCCGATTCTCCGGAGGCGCTGGCCCGGGCGGTAAGGATAAGCGGCGGAATGTGCGAAAGCACCTACCAGAAATATCTGAGCGACTATACCGCGGAACGGAATTATGAAACACTGGAAGCCATCTACCGGCAGATTCTTGGCGGGTTATGACGGTGCGGACAGAGGATTTGGAGATAAAAATGGGACAGATTACAGTTGAAAAAAATGTAGGCGGCATCCCGGGACTGTGCGTGATTACCCCGGCGGTTCACGGCGATGACCGGGGCTACTTTATGGAAGTCTACAGCCAGCGGGACATGGAAGAAGCCGGGCTGAACATTCCCTTCGTGCAGGACAACCAGTCCATGAGCACCAAAGGCGTTCTGCGGGGGCTTCACTACCAGATTCATTACCCCCAGACCAAGCTGGTGCGGGTGATCCGGGGCGCGGTGTTTGACGTGGCGGTGGATCTGCGGCCCGGCTCGGAAACCTACGGAAAATGGTTTGGGCTGGAGCTGACGGCGGAAAACAAGAAGCAGTTCCTGATTCCGAAGGGCTTCGCCCACGGCTTCTTGGTGCTCAGCGACGAGGCGGAGTTCTGCTACAAATGCGACGATTTTTACCACCCCAATGACGAGGGCGGCATCGCCTGGAACGACCCAACCATCGGCGTCCGGTGGCCCGGCCTGGAAGGCGCCTACCGCGGCACCGCCAATGCCGAGGGCTATTTTCTGGACGGAACGCCCTTGAAGCTGAGCCGGAAGGATCAGCTTCTGCCGGAATTTGCCCATATCCTACGATAAGATTCAGGAGGGAAGACGCCATGAAACCCACACCGGAAAAGCTGAAAATTGCCATGCTGGGCCATAAGCGCATCCCCTCCAACGAGGGCGGCGTGGAAGTGGTGGTGGAGGCGCTGTGCGCGCGGATGGCGGCGCTGGGACACAGCGTGACCTGCTATAACCGGGCGGGCCACCATGTCAGCGGCGCGGAACACGAGCTGCCGGCGGGAAGTGTCTACCGGGGCATCCGGCTGGTGACGGTACCCACGCTGGAACGCAAGGGCTTCGCCGCTGTGATTTCCTCCTTTTTTGCCGCGGTGCGCAGCGCTTTCGGCAGCTACGATGTGGTGCACATCCACGCGGAGGGCCCCGCCTTTTTCTGCTGGCTGCCCAAATTGTTCGGCAAGCGGGTCATTGTCACCGTCCACGGCCTGGACTGGCAGCGGGAAAAGTGGAATGGGGGCATTGCCTCCAAATTCATCCATCTGGGCGAGCGCGTGGCGGTGCGGTTTGCCGATGAGATCATTGTCCTGTCGGAAAACGTCCGGCAGTATTTCCTTGACACCTACGGCCGGGCCACCCGGTTTATTCCTAACGGCGTGTCCGCGCCCACGCTGGAAAGCCCCCGGCTGATTGCGGATAAGTGGGGCCTTCAAAAGGACGGTTACATCCTGTATCTCGGCAGAATTGTGCCGGAAAAGGGCGAAACCTACCTGATTGAGGCCTTCAAACAGGTAAAAACCGACAAAAAGCTGGTGATTGCCGGGGGCAGCTCCGACACGGAACGCTACCTGAGGCAGCTGCAAAATCTGGCGGCAGGAGACGATCGCATCCTGTTCACCGGGTTCGTGCAGGGGAAGCTCCGGGACGAACTGTACAGTAACGCCTATGTGTACACCCTGCCCTCCGATCTGGAGGGAATGCCCCTGAGTCTGCTGGAAGCCATGAGCTATGGCAACTGCTGCCTTGTCTCGGATATTCCCGAGTGTGCCGAGGTGGTGGAGGACAAGGCGGTGCTGTTCCGAAAGAGCAATGTGGACGATCTGCGGCAGAAGCTGCAAACGCTGTGCGACCAGCCGGAAACGGCGTCGCAGTACAAGGCAAACGCCGCACAGTTCATTCTGAACAAATACGGCTGGGACGACGTGGTGGACAAGACGCTGGCGCTGTACCGCCGCTGAGGGGAACCCTATGAAAATTCTGATGATTAACAAATTCCTCCACCCCAACGGCGGGTCGGAGACCTATATTTTCAAGCTGGGCGCGTATCTGCAATCCATGGGTCATGAGGTTCAGTATTTTGGCATGGAGCACGAAGGCCGCTGTGTGGGAAACCGGGTGAACGCCTATACCTCCGACATGGATTTTCACGGCGGCTCCAAACTCTCCAAGCTTACCTACCCCCTCAAGACCATCTACTCCTCCGAGGCCCGGAAAAAGCTGCGGCTGGTGCTGGAGGATTTTCAGCCGGAGGTGTGCCACCTCAACAACTTTAACTATCAGCTGACCCCCTCCACTCTGCTGGAAATCGCCAAATGGAAGAAGGAGGGGCATCCCTGCTGGGTGATTTTCACCGCTCACGACTATCAGCTGGTGTGCCCCAACCATATGTGCAACAACCCGAATACCGGGGAAAACTGCGAAAAATGTCTGGGCGGGCATTTCGGGAACTGCACGAAAGGGAAGTGCATTCACGGTTCCTTGGCGAAAAGCGCCGTCGGCACACTGGAAGCGATGCTTTGGAACGGCTGCGGCGTCTACAAAAATATCGACGTGATGATCTGCTGTTCGGAATTTTTGAAGACAAAAATGGACTGTAATCCCCTGTTTGCCGGGAAAACTCTGGCGCTGCACAACTTCGTGGACAAGGTGGAGCGCAAGGAAACGGAAAAACAGGATTATGTTCTGTATTTTGGGCGGTTCAGCCGGGAAAAGGGAATCGACACCCTTCTAAAAGCTTGCAGGGCGCTGCCGGACATTCCCTTCGTCTTCGCGGGCACCGGTCCGCTGGAGGGGGAGATTGCCGGGGTGCCCAACATCAAAAACGTGGGCTTCCAGCGGGGGCAGGCGCTGGAAAACCTTATCCGGCAGGCCCGGTTCTCCGTCTATCCCTCCCAGTGGTACGAAAACTGCCCCTTTTCCGTCATGGAGAGCCAGCTGTACGGCACCCCGGTGCTGGGGGCCGACATCGGCGGCATCCCGGAGCTGATCGAGGTGGGAAAAACCGGGGAGCTGTTTGAAAGCGGAAACGCTGCCCAGCTGGAGGAAAAAATCCGGACGCTGTGGGAAGACCGGGAACTGACGGACCGTTACAGCGAAAACTGCGCCCATCTCCGCTTTGACGACGTGGCAGCCTATACCGAAAAGCTGCTGAAGCTCTACAGGGGAGAGACGCTATGATGACGAACCTGATTATGGCGGGCATCCTCCTGTGCCTTCTGGGTCTGCTGCTGGCCGGCGCGAAATATAGCCCCGATGGCACCCACTTTTTTGACCGGGAGAACAGCGGCGCCATGCGGGGCTTCTGGTGCCTGATTGTAGCGCTGGTTCATGTGCCCGTCGGCTATCAGAACCGGCTTCAGGACATGATCGGCAGCTTCGCCTATGTGGGCGTCACCTTTTTCTTTCTGACCTCTGTCTACGGCCTGCGGCTGGCGGCGGAGAAACGCCCGGAGAGTATCCGATATTTTTGGCGTCATCGGCTTCCCAAGCTGCTGGTGCCCTGCGTCCTTGCCAACGCTGTCCGCATGGCGGCCTATGCCGCCGGAGGCAGCCAGGTCAGCCCATGGATGCTGGCGGCAATCGGCGGATGGGTTCGGTGGCTGCTGGTGTGCTACCTGATTTTCTGGCTGTGTTACCGCTTCCTGCCGGAAACGTACCGGGACTGGGCGGTTTGCGGCCTTGTAGCGGCCTTCAGTCTGGCGGTTTACCTGTCAAAACAGAGTGGCACCACTTGGTGCCCGGAGGTGCTGGGCTTTGTCTGGGGCATTCTGCTGGGCCGCTGGAAGAATCGCTTCACAGACTGGACAGACAAGGGCTGGCTGGCAAAAAACGCGGGCCTGTGTCTGCTGTCGGGAGTTCTCGGCGTCGGATACCTCATGGGCAAGGGAATCCCCTTCTGGGGGGATTATGTTCTGAAAATTGTCCTTGGAATGGCAATTCTTGGGTTAATTCTGGGGCTGAATACGAAAATTTCCATCGGCAACCGGGTCAGCCGCCTGCTGGGTGCCATTTCCTATGAGGTGTTTCTGCTGCATGACGTGTCGTTTTTCATGCTGGAAAAAGTCTTCCCGGGGCTGAATTCCGGGGTGTTTATCTTAATGAGCCTGCTGGTGACGGCGGCTTTGTCGCTGGCGGTGCAGAGAATCAGCGCCCGGGTGCTGGACATTTTAATCAAAAAACAGTAGATTTTGCAAAGATAGGAGAAACTGCCCATGTCTCAGGAAAAGAAACTCAACGGCACGGTCATCGTGACCTACCGCTGCAACGCCCGCTGCTCCATGTGCAACCGGTATAAGGCCCCCTCCAAACCGGAGGAGGAAATTTCCATCGAAACCATCCGCAAGCTGCCGCAGATGTACTTTACCAACATCACCGGCGGCGAGCCCTTCATCCGCACGGACCTGAAGGACATCGTCCGGGAGCTGTACAAGAAGTCCGACCGCATCGTCATCTCCACCAACGGCTTCTTTACCGACCGGATTGTGGATCTGTGCAGGGAATTCCCCCAGATTGGAATTCGGATTTCCATTGAAGGCCTGGAAGCCACGAACAACGAGATCCGGGGCCTCCAGAACGGCTACCAGCGGGGCTATCAGACGTTAAAGACCCTCCGGGAAATGGGCATGAAGGACGTGGGCTTCGGCATGACCGTGCAGGATAAGAACGCCCCCGATCTGGTGCCCCTGTACAAAATCTCCGACGAAATGGGTATGGAGTTCGCCACCGCGTCTTTGCACAACAGCTTCTATTTCGTGGAGTCGAAAAACATCATCCACGACCGGCCCATGGTTGCCAAAAATTTTGAAAAGCTGGTCAACGAGCTGCTTCGCAGCAACAGCCCGAAAAAGTGGTTCCGGGCCTATTTTAACCACGGCCTGATCAACTACATCTACGGTCAGAAGCGCCTTTTGCCCTGCGACATGAGCTTTGACACCTTCTTCATCGACCCCTACGGCGACGTGATGCCCTGCAACGGCACCAAGGACAAGGAGGTCATGGGCAACCTGAACCGGCAGAGCTGGGAGGAGCTGTGGAACAGTCCGGAAGCGGAAGTGGTTCGGGCGAAGGTGCGCTGCTGTGACCGGAACTGCTGGATGATCGGCTCTGTCAGCCCCGCCATGCACAAGTATATCTGGGTGCCCGCCGCCTGGGTGGTCTGGCATAAATGCAAGGCCCTGTTTACGAAGCACCCTTACTCCATGTACGAAAATAAAATCTGCCGGGATTACCGGGACGGCAAGGTCAGCAAGGAAGAACTGGACGCCTGTTCCACCTGCGACCTGCACTGCGAAGTCAATAACGGCCTGAGTGAGGAAAGTCAGGCCCAGCTGGCGGAGAAAACCGGTGAGGAGATCGTGGACGCGGATATTGCGGCCCAGCTGGGACAGTAATATGAAGGCACTGCATCTGATGGTATCCGGTCAGGCCGGCGGAATCGAGAGCCTGCTGAGAGATTTCGCGGCCCATTCCCGGCATGAAAATCTGTTCGTGTTCGCCTGGGACGGCGGGCCGGTGGCAGACCAGCTTGAAAAGAGCGGCTGCCAGGTTTTCCGCATGCGGGAGCCGGAGGAGGGCCCCTGGCGGGTTTGCCGCGGGATCCTCCATATCTGTAAACAGGAGCGGGTGGAGGCGGTGATCGTCCATCACGAAGCGCCTCTGCTCCGGCTGACGGCGCTGCTGGCAAGACGGTGCCTGCCCGGGCTGAAGGTATTGTGCTATGCCCATTCCGACGCCCATTTTCTGTGCGGCACCGGGAAAAAGGCTAACTTGGCGGTGAAAAAATGGGTTTTCCGGTTCACCTTCTGCCGGGCAGACAGGGCCGTTGCCATTTCCAACGCGGTAAAACAGAGTCTGATCGAATATCTGGGCGTGCCGGAGAACCATATCACGGTGATTTATAACGGGACGGTGCTGGGCCGGTTTCATCCCGCGGAACACCGCCCGGAGGAAACTCTGCGGCTGATTTATGTGGGCAGACTCATTGAGGAAAAAGGCGTGCAGACCATTCTCAAAGCCCTCGGCAGTCTCCCGGAGGTGGATTACCGCTTCACCGTCGTCGGCGACGGCGACTACCGGGAGCCGCTACAGGCCCTGGCACGGGAACTGGGCATTGCGGACAGAGTGGCATTTTTGGGCACCCGCGCGGATGTACCGGAACTGCTGGCGGACGCGGACGTGTTCGTGCACCTGCCGGACTGCGCGGAGGGCTTCGGCATCGCGGTGGTGGAAGCCATGGCCAGCGGCCTGATTTGCGTCTGCGGCGACCGGGGCGCCCTGCCGGAGATCGTGGAGGACGGCGTCAGCGGCATCCTTGTCAGGAATAACGACCCGGCGGCGCTGGCGGAGACTCTGCGGGCCATTTCCCGGGACCCGGATTCGGAAACATACCGGAACCTTCGCGCCGGGGCGGTGAAAGCCGCCCGGAATTATTCCATCGAAGCCTTCGCTGGAAAGCTGGACAGGCTGCTTGAGGAAGTGTAATATGCGCCGCTATCTCACCATTGGGCTGATTTTGAGCCTGCTGCTTACAGGCTGCGCCCTGCCGGGAAAGAAAAAACAGCAGTATCAGGCCACCTATCTGGACGTATTTGACACCGTGACCTGCATCACCGCCCAGTCTGACAGCGAGGACGCCTTCTGGGAGCAGGCCGGGCAGATTCACGACCGGCTGCTAAATTACCACCGGCTGTTCGACATCTACAACGACTATGAGGGCCTGAATAACCTGAAAACCGTCAACGACCATGCCGGGCTTGGCCCGGTGGAGGTGGACGGGGAGATGATTCGCCTGCTGAAGGACTGCCGGGACTATTATGAACTGACGGACCACGCCGTGAACGTGGCCATGGGCAGCGTCCTTTCCCTGTGGCATGCGGCCAGAACCGCCGGCCTTGCGGACCCGGAACACGCCGCCCTGCCCGACGAAGCCGCCCTGAAGGAAGCCGCCGCCCATACAGACTGGGCCTCGGTGGAGATTGACGAGGAAGCGGGAACGGTGTACCTGTCCGACCCCGCGCTGCGGCTGGACGTGGGCGCGGTAGCCAAGGGCTGGTCTGCCCAGCGCGCGGCGGAAGCGGCTCCGGAGGGCTTCCTCATCAGCGTGGGCGGCAACGTCTGCGCCACCGGCCCCAAGGATGATGACGGAACCCCTTGGGTGGTGGGCATCACCGACCCGGAGGGCGGCTCCGAATACCTGCATACCCTGTACGACACTGACAGCGCCATCGTTACCAGCGGCGACTACCAGCGCTATTATGTGGTGAACGGGGAAATCTACCACCATATTATTGACCCGGCGACCCTGTACCCCGCGAGACGCTTCCGAAGCGTCACCGTGATTTGCGGGGACTCCGGCCTTGCCGACGCCCTGTCCACGGCCCTGTTCGTCCTGCCAAAGGGGGAAGGGGAGGCGCTGGCCCAAAGCTGCGGGGCGGAGGTTATGTGGGTGGATACGGAAGGTAATTGCTTCTATACCCCCGGTTTTCAGAACTGGATTTGCGGATAGTGTGACAAAATAAGTCCCGGGTTGGAATTCCAACCCGGGACTTGCGTATCGTATCCTTATACAATTCGCGCCCACTCGGTGACCAGCAGACCGGGTACCGCCCAGATCAGCTGATAGAGCAGGATGTTGACGGGAGTCAGCAGCTGGGTGCTGCCAAGGTATCCCAGCACCAGCATGATAATGAGGCCCAGCGTGCCGCCAATCAGGTGAATGATGACGCCCAGCTTGGTGGCCTGCCGCAGAGCCCGGGCGCCGGTGATGGCGTAGGCTACGCTTACCAGCTCCTCCCGGGTGGTCAGCGCCAGCACCGGCTCGTCGGGATCAATGGGATGCTGCTGCAGCTTCTGACAGGTGTCCCGGTCGGGGAAAGCGATGCGGCTGGTTTTGACATTGAACTTGGCGCGCAGGAAGCTCTCCGTCAGCATGAAGTCGCCGCTGAGCTTCAGGGGCTTCAGCTTCCGGTAGCCGCACAGGGTCACAAGACCGGCGGCGGCAGAACGCATCTTGGCATAGGACATGGCATAGACCGCGCACAGCTCGCCGTCCACGGCGGCGTAGACAGCCTGATTCACCATGGTGCCCTCGGGAATCTCCACGCCCATGTCCTGCAAAAAGCCCATGGTGCCCACCAGAACCGGCAGCCCTTCCACTTCGCCGCCGATGCCGCCGTCGCCATAGTTGCGGAAGCTGTGCACACTGTACAGCTGGCCGCTGCGGCTTTTCAGCAGCTGGTCGAACACGGGCACCAGCCCGCCGCCGGCGGCGTGAATCACGGAGGTGGTATAGGAGACCACCTCGTCAGGGTTGCGATGCCCGTAGAATTTGACGCCGTTGAGTTTGGTGCTGCCCTGAGGGAACAGGTCAAGATCGGAAATGGGGAAGACGGCTTTGCCGCACAGATCCTTCACGCCTTCCCAGCCGCACAGCACGGTGCCCACCATGTGCAGTCGGGTCTCCAGAATCGCCATGGGGCGGGAGACGGAGACGAAGAAGCTGGCAGGCACCGCCACGAGCAGGGAAGTGGACAAAATCTGCACGCCCATGCTCAGGCCGTGGAGCATTCCGGCAAACACGGAAATGCCGATGCAGACCAGCAGGCTCAGCACCGCGTAAACGGACTGCACCACCTCGGGGGCGGGCATTTTGTTATAGGTATCCATGAAGTCGGAAACCTCGCCCTCCTTACGGAGCAGACCGTCCTTGCCTTCATAATAGTTTTCCACCCGTACAATGCCATGCAGGCGGACGGCCTTGCGCATGGTGTCCATCTGGGCCATTTCGGTGTTGTGCTTTTGCAGTCTGGCCCACATGGCCATGGTCATTTCCAGACTGAAGGCGGCACAGCAGGGCACCCGCAGCTCCTTCAGGCAGAAAACGCTGTCGATGAGGCAGGCGGCGAAGGTCAGCGTCAGCAGGGTATTCACCGTGAAGCGGCCCTTCAAAAGGTCGCCCAGACTGTCCAGCATCAGATTGCTGCCCAGCAGGGCGGAAATCAGCATTGCCAGCACCTGGCTGAAGACCACCAGCTTGATCCGGTTTTCCGGCACCAGATTCAGGGCGAACATGGCGGTAACGCCGGCGCAGATGAGCACCACCAGCACATTGACCAGCAGCGCGGCCTGTAATTTGCCGATGCCCATTTCGGACAGCTCATAGTACCGCCGCTCCGGGCCGGCAACCAGCTGCTTTTTCAGCTCCTTCAGACGGGAGCGGGGGGTGAACACAATGGGGGCGGGGATGAATTCCTCCTCCACCTCAAAGGCAGGCTCTGCCACGGCTGGCTTGGGGTCTTCCTTCGGCAGCTCCTCCGACAGATCCACCACAATGGTCGGCTCGTCGGTGGCTTCCGGTGCTTCCGGCGCCTGTGCGGGCCCGAAGTCCAAGGTGTCGGAAAGCGGCTGTTCCACCGGCACCTCAGCGGACACTTCCGGTTCCGCCGGTTCTTCTTCCGCTTTCGCAGACGCTTCCGGTTCTTCATCCGTCTCCGGATCATCGAGCCGCAGCTCGGGCATGGCCCCGGTGGAGTCGGAAACCGTCTCCTCCTCCGGGTGGTCGCCGAATTCCTTCAGAATGTCCTCTAAGTCGAAATCCTGATTGTTATCCATATCCATACTGGGTATCCTCCTGATTAGGTGCGCTGGCGTACCGCCTCATACAGTAAAATAGACGCCGCGGCGGACGCGTTCAGGGAGCTGATACGTCCGGCCATGGGAATGTTTACCACCACATCGCAGTTCTTGCGGACGAGGGGACTCAACCCAGCGCCCTCATTGCCGATGACGATGGCGGCGGGGCCGGTGAGATCCGCCTGATACATGGGAATGGAGCCTTCGGCAGCGGTGCCGAACACCCACACGCCCTTGTCCTTCAGCTCGGCGATGGCGCTGTTGATGTTGGTGACCCGGGCCACCTTCATATATTCCACAGCCCCGGCGGAGGCTTTGGCTACGGTGGCGGTGAGGCCTACGCTGCGCCGCTTGGGAATGATGACGCCGTGGGCTCCGGCGCACTCCGCGGATCTGAGAATCGCGCCCAGATTGTGGGGGTCGGACAGCTCGTCACAGATGACGATGAGGGGCGCTTCCCCCCGGGCGGCAGCTTCCGCCAGAATATCGTCGATGGTCACGTACTCGTGGGCGGCAGCCAGCGCGATAATGCCCTGATGGGCACGGGTAAAGGACATGGCGTCCAGCTTCCGGCGGTCCACGCTTACCACTACGGCGCCGGCCTCCTTTGCCTGCGCGGCAAGCCGCTGCAAGCCCTTATCGGTGTCGCCGTCGGCAACGAAGACCTTATCGATGGTGCGCCCGCTTTTCAGAGCTTCGGAAATGGCGTTCCGGCCCTCCAGCTGGCCCTCCACTTCCTCGGCTTCCTCCCGCTGGGCGAACCGGTCGGCCCGCCGGGGAGGAGCATTCCGCCCGGCAGGACGGTGGTTTTCCTTCATAACACAGTATCTCCTGTTCAATCCATAATAATAGATGCTAGCATTATAGCAGGTAATATGCAATTTCTCAAGCTTAATTTTTTGCCGGAATGGAAAAAACAGGGGATTATGTAACCTATTCACAGAAAATTTACCATCCCGCCGAGAATCGTTCATTGCTTAACACGGAAAAGTGTGATATGATGTGGCAAAAGAAGGAGGCGAGCGGATATGGATCCAAATCGCGGCAACAACCCCAATAATGGAAATAAACCGGAGGGAAACCGCCCCAAGGGCAGCTTCTTCACTCCGCTGATGATCGCGCTGATTCTGGTGCTGCTGTTCAGCTGGATTATGAATACCGTTGAAAAAAGCCAGTACACGGAAACCACCCTGTCGGATTTCTTTGACGCCAAGAATTCCGGTCAGCTGGCAGAGGTGGAGCTGCGTTATGACCGCATTCTCTACATGACCAAGGAGGAGGCCGCCAAGGACCCCTCCCGTCAGAAGGCCTGCTTTACGGGCCTGCCCAGCGGCGGCGATATGCTGGCCCTGGCGGAGGAGCTGGACGCGGCGGGCGTGAAGGTCAATAACCAGATCGTGGAGGACAACTCCATGATTATGATGATTCTGTCCTATGCCATCATGATCGGCGGTATGTTCCTGCTGATGAACCTGCTGACCAAGCGCATGGGCGGCGACGGCATCATGGGCGGTATGGGCAAGTCCAAGGCCAAGGTCTACATGGAGAAGCAGACCGGCGTGACCTTTAAGGACGTGGCAGGACAGGACGAGGCCAAGGAGTCCTTACAGGAAATTATTGATTTTCTCCACAATCCCCAGAAGTACACCGCCATCGGCGCGAAGCTGCCCAAGGGCGCGCTGCTGGTTGGCTCTCCCGGCACCGGCAAGACCCTGCTTGCCAAGGCGGTGGCCGGCGAGGCCAATGTGCCCTTCTTCTCCATTTCCGGCTCTGATTTTGTGGAAATGTTCGTGGGCATGGGCGCCAGCCGGGTCCGCGACCTGTTCCAGCAGGCGGCGAAGGTGGCTCCCTGCATCATTTTCATCGATGAGATTGATGCCGTGGGCCGTTCCCGGGACAGCCGTTACGGCTCCAACTCCGAGCAGGAGCAGACATTGAACCAGCTGCTCAGCGAGATCGACGGCTTCGAGCCCTCCAAGGGCATTGTGTGCCTGGCGGCGACCAACCGTCCGGAGATTCTGGATAAAGCGCTGCTCCGGCCCGGCCGGTTTGACCGCCGGATCATCGTGGACCGTCCTAACCTCCAGGGCCGTCTGGACACTCTGAAGGTGCACACCCGGAAGATTCGCCTTGCCGAGGATGTGGATCTGCGCAAAATCGCTCAGGCCACCGCCGGCGCGGTAGGCGCGGATCTTGCCAATCTGGTGAACGAGGCCGCGCTGCGGGCTGTGCGTATGGGCCGGCAGGCGGTGAATCAGGAGGACCTGATGGTGTCCTTCGAGACCGTCATCGCTGGCACCGAGAAGAAGAACACCGTTCTCACCGATATGGAGAAGCGGCTGGTCGCCTATCACGAGGTGGGCCACGCCCTCATCGCGGCGCTGGAGAAGCACGCTCAGCCCGTGTCCAAAATCACCATCGTTCCCCACACCTCCGGCGCGCTGGGCTACACCATGCAGATGCCCGAGGAGGAAAAGTTCCTGTCCACTGCTGATGAACTGCGCACCGAGCTGCGGACGCTGGTCGGCGGCCGGGCGGCGGAGCAGGTGGTGTTCGGCGTTCAGACCACCGGCGCTGCCAACGATATCCAGCGGGCCACCGCCCTGGCCCGGAACATGGTCACCCAGTATGGCATGAGCGAAAAGTTCGGCCTCATGTCCACGGCCTCCGTGCAGAACCAGTATCTGGACGGGCAGGCGGTAATGGACTGCTCTCAGGAGACTGCCGCCGGGGTAGACAAGGAGGTCATGCGCCTTCTGGACAGCGCCTACACCGACGCAAAGCGGATTCTGACAGAGAACCGCCAGCTGCTGGACGAGGTCAGCGAGTTCCTGCTGGTGAAGGAGACCATCACCGGCGATGAGCTGATGGCCTATGTCAACGCCGACAAGGCTGCCCTGCCCGAACCGGAAAAGGAAGAAGAATGATCCATGGAAACGGGGGCGGAAACGCTCCCGTTTTTCGCCTTGCAAATTCTGTTCCAATGGGTTATAATGAGGAAACAAATGGCAGACAGAGGAGGAATTCCCATGAATAAGAAACGACTGTGCGCCCTGACGGCGCTGACCCTGGCCGCAGCCCTGACGCTGTGCGCCTGCGGTAAAAAACCGGAAACCACCGAACCTACAGATCATCAGTCCGCCGCAGAGACCACCGCGGAAGGCCCTGCCCGGACGCTGAGCCTGACGAATGCCAGTCTCAGCGTCACCACCTGGAGCAGTCCCAACGGCGCCACTGTGAATCTGACCGCCGTTCCCTCGGAGCATGACAAGGGCGACAGCGCGGAATTCGTGGTCCGGCTGGATGGGGAGGACGTTGCCAACGTGGCATGCGAGTGGAAGAACGATGCCTATGTGGCCTCCGCCGACCTGAACGGGGCGGACGGCTACGGTTATTACGTGACCATTACCGGCAAGGACGGCTCCTTTGCCGAGGTTCCGGTGAATACGCCGGAGGACCCCACGGATGAGACGCTGGTGAATCTTGCCTCGTCTCTGGCATCCTTCTGCAGCCTGACGCTGAATGACGCGGCGCTGGAGGGCAGCGATCTGACGATTCTCAGCGGCTACGCACTGGTGCAGGCGCCCATGATTACGGAGAACGATGAAAATGTTGCCTGCGCACAGGCAAATCTGGTGCTGATGCTGGACGGTCAGGAAATTGCCAGCGCGGCGCTGACCATGGCCCCCGGCGAGACCGACAGAAGCTATGACGCCAGCATTACGGACATGAGCTTTACCGTGCCCGAAACCATCGGCGAAGGCCAGCAGCTGGTGCTGCGGCTGGACGCGGTGCTGACCAACGGTCAGACCCTCACCGCCCAGGGCGGCAGCTGGACCGTGGAAAACGGCAGCATCGCCAATTCCGTGGGCTGAGCCGTCTGCGAAGACACTCCACCTCGTTTGAGGTGGAGTTTTTTTATCGGATTTATCAAAACCCCTCCCTTTTGAGGGCGTTTCGGCACCTTTGCACGGGAAAAATCCGGCGTTCAAAAAATACGGGGGCAGAGTGGAAGCATTTTTCACAAATTTCAGCGGACTTCCTGATTTTTTATGTGAATATTATAAAAAACTTGAAATTTTCCTCTTTTTGAGATTGATTTTACAACGGGTTTGACATACAATAGAAGCCAAACGGGGTTTGAATCATAGCGGCCCCAAAGCGTCCCGCGCGAGGTGAAGGTCATGCTCAATATCGTGCTGGTGGAGCCGGAAATTCCCCAGAACTGCGGCAACATTGCCCGCACCTGTGCGGCTACCGGCTGCCGTCTGCATCTGATCCGCCCTCTGGGCTTCGACACCTCCGAAAAGGCGGTGCGGCGGGCAGGGCTGGACTACTGGCACATGGTCGAGGTCATCGAGTATGAAAACTTGGATGATTTCTTCTTGAGAAATCAGGTCCGCCAGATGTGGTGCCTGTCTACGAAAGCGCCCCGGTGCTACACCGAGGCAAATTTTGAGGACGGCTGCTACCTGTTCTTCGGCAAGGAGACCAAAGGCCTGCCGGAGCCCTTTCTGGAGGAGCACTACGACCAGTGCGTCCGCATTCCCATGCGCCCGGACGCCCGGAGCCTGAACCTGAGCAACGCCGTTGCCGTTACGGTTTTTGAGGCCCTGCGCCAGCTTTCCTTCCCCGGTTTGAAGGATTATGGCAAAATGAGGGGTTAAAACCCCTAAATAATATGGAGGAAGTACAATGAACTACAATAAGAAGTCCATTGAGGACATCGACGTAGCCGGCAAGCGTGTGCTGTGCCGCTGTGATTTCAACGTTCCCACCAAGAACGGTGTCATCACCTCCGACAAGCGTATCGTCGCCGCCCTACCCACTATTCAGTACCTGATCGCCCACAAGGCCAAGGTCATCCTGTGCTCCCACATGGGTAAGCCCAAGGGTGAGTGGAAGCCCGAGCTGAGCCTGAAGGTGGTCGCCGCCCGTCTGAGCGAGCTGCTGGGTCAGGAAGTCATTATGGCAGCCGACGTTGTCGGCGAGGACGCCAAGGCCAAGGCCGCCGCTCTGCAGGAGGGCCAGGTCATGCTGCTGGAGAACACCCGCTACATCAAGGGCGAGACCAAGAACGATCCCGAATTGAGCAAGGAACTGGCTTCCATGGCTGACATTTTCGTCAACGATGCCTTCGGTACTGCCCACCGCGCCCATTCTTCCACCGCCGGTGTGGCTGACTACCTGCCCGCTGTCTGCGGCTATCTGGTGCAGAAGGAAGTTTCCATCATGGGCAAGGCGCTGGCTGATCCCGAGCGTCCCTTCGTCGCCATCCTGGGCGGCGCCAAGGTCTCCGACAAGCTGAACGTCATCAACAATCTGCTGGAGAAGGTGGACACCCTGATTATCGGCGGCGGCATGGCCTACACCTTCCTGGCTGCCAAGGGCTACAGCGTGGGCACCAGCCTGCTGGACAACGAGAAGATCGACTACTGCAAGGAAATGATGGCCAAGGCCGAGGCTAAGGGCGTCAAGCTTCTGCTGCCCATCGACACTGTGGTTGCGGCGAATTTCCCCGACCCCATCGACGGCGACATCGCTGTGGAAACCGTTCCCTCTGATGCTATCCCTGCTGACAAAATGGGTCTGGACATTGGCGAGAAGACCCGCGCCCTGTTCGCTGAGGCTGCCAAGAATGCCAAGACTGTTGTATGGAACGGCCCCATGGGCGTGTTCGAGAACCCCACCCTGGCGAAGGGCACCATCGCGGTTGCCCAGGCTCTGGCTGACAGCAGCGCCATCACCATCGTCGGCGGCGGCGACTCCGCGGCTGCCTGCGAGCAGCTGGGCTTTGCCGACAAGATCACCCACATTTCCACCGGCGGCGGCGCTTC
>OBLI01000195.1_pt1 | contig 67443 bp, 70 predicted proteins | sample 1519701 | NCBI WGS metagenome assembly OBLI01 (sample SAMEA3663005, study PRJEB22513) | pig gut metagenome | biome: pig gut; feature: pig-associated habitat; material: faeces | place: France | collected 2012
AATTGGTTGGAATATTGGCAGCAGCTGTATTGATAGGCAGTGTGATTTCAATTCCCGACAATGAAGTCACAGGGCGCAGCAAAGAACGAAGCAAACAACGCAGCACAGTGTACATCCACTGCTTCCGCACAGGATGCAAAGCCGGTAGAAAAGATTGATTTCTCTAAGGTGAAGATTGAGCCATTATTTGAGGAATCTGTTGATTTTGATACATTCAGCAAATCTGATTTCCGTGCAGTAAAGGTAAAAGAGTGCATCGCAGTACCGAAGTCCAAGAAACTTTTACAGTTTACTCTGGACGATGGAACAGGCACAGATCGTACGATTTTAAGTGGTATTCACGCATTTTACGAGCCGGAAGAATTGGTTGGTAAAACGCTGATCGCTATCACAAACCTGCCGCCAAGAGCAATGATGGGTATTGAATCCTGTGGAATGCTTCTCAGTGCAATCCATGAGGAAGAGGGCGAAGAAAAACTTCATCTTCTGATGGTTGATAACCATATTCCGGCTGGTGCAAAGCTGTACTAAAATTAAATATAAAATGTCTAAAACCATGATGTCAGACCGCATTTGACAACAATTTGACAACAAAATTTGGGAGAATGATGAATCGTTATGAAGCATGACGAATTTCAGGTGAAAAGACACCGGTTTGACAATGAAACGAGAGCACTTCTTAGAGTTAATCTAAGAGGTGCTTTTTTCGTCTCTAAAATCTTATATTCCGGCAGTCAACTTCTGCAAAACAGTAAATCTAATTTTGGAGAAAAACATCATGGGTGAAAGTTATAAACCAATTACAAGTATGAAGGAAGTACCAGAGCGGCTTAGAAAATTACGCCGACAGCCCCTTTCCTGGTAATCTGCTCTTTCTTTCCTATTTTTACTTATTATTTATCTCATCCCATGCTTCTTCATCAAATTTCTGTTTTTTGAAGTAGTAAATTCTATCTTCATCTGTAATCTCGCGGATTACTTTGCATGGATTTCCAACTGCAATCATATTGTCCGGAATGTCTTTGGATATCACACTTCCTGCACCAATGACTACGTTATTTCCAATTGTGACTCCTGGAAGAATTACGGTATTTCCACCAATCCATACATTGTCTCCAATTGTAACAGGAATACCATATTCATATCCGGAATTGCGACTGTCCGGATGTACCGGATGTCCGGCTGTATAAATAGAAACATTTGGTGCGATCTGAACATTTTTTCCAATTGTCACCTTACCTACATCAAGAATGGTAAGATTATAATTGGAATAGAAATTCTCGCCTACCTCAATATTCCATCCATAATCGCAATGGAACGGTGCTTCCACCCATACACGGTCTCCTGTTTTACCAAAAAGCGCTTTGATCATCTGGGGAGCTTCTTTGTTCTGCCTGGATGGCGGCAGTTGATTAAAATCATAAATTTTCTGCTTACATGCCTGTCTGTCCTCTTCAAGACCATCTAACCAGGCCTTATACGGAAGTCCGTTTAACATTCTTTCTCTCTGATTCATTGTCATATTCTCCTTTATATATTATATTGTATTTTGTGTGAGATTTTTCACCCATTTATATTTTTTATAATGAATGTAAATGGCCGGCATTTTAACCATTTCATCCATACTGATAATAAAATAGACCATCATAACCGGAAGTTTCAACACAAACGCGGCAATCATTCCTGCCGGAATCACAATTACCCACATCGTTACCGCATCACACAGCAATCCAAATTTTGTATCTCCTCCTGCGCAGAAAATACCCGCAATCCCTAAAGCACTTACTGCTTTTCCTATCATATAATAACTGCAGATATAAATCATATTTTTCAGATATATGTGCGCCTGTGAGCTGAGATTTCCTGTAAATATCTGAAGAACCGGACTCACTGCCAGCAATACAAAACCTGAAATCACACCTGTAAATACTGCAATTTTAAAAAGTCTGTCTCCATATTCTCTGGCCTGTTCGAGCTTTCCTTTTCCCAGCTCATTTCCAACCAGAATTCCACTTCCGCTCCCAATTCCATTGCACACGCAGGCAATGATATTTTTTAGGATATTCGCAACAGAATTCGCAGCTATCGCATCCGTGCCAAGATGTCCCATAATTACTGAAAACATAGTAAATCCACAGCCCCATACCAGCTCATTGCCAAGAACAGGGGATGTATAATGCCAGAAATCCTTTTTTAATGTCTCTGAACTGTGGCGAATATATTTTATTCTTACGCACACCTGTGAACGTAATGTATTTTCATATAATGTCAACATCAGTTCAATCCCTCTGGAAACAGTCGTAGCTAATGCTGCCCCTGCAATTCCCATAGCCGGAAATCCAGCCGGACCAAAAATAAGCACCACATTCAGAACAATATTAATTACAACCGCTGTGGAGCCGTACACAGTACTTTTCGCAGTTCTTCCACTGTTCTTCATAATACACAGATAAACCTGTGAAAATCCCATAAACAAATAAGAACCGCTTACAATCCGAAGGTATGGAATTCCTGCCTGAATCAGTTCCATATCATCTGTAAAAATTTTCATAAGAGCTTCAGGTGCCAGCAAAGCAGCTGCAGAAAACACAAAGGATACAGTCAGGGAAATCTTGAGAACAATCGCCAGAACCTCCTCTACAGAATCTGTGTCACCCTTTCCCCAGTATTGAGCTGCTAATGTAGTAGTACCTATCGTAAGTGCCAGCATAAACAAATTATGTACAAACTGTATCTGCGTTGCCAGTGAAACTGCCGACAATGATGTCTGATTGACAAAGCCCAGCATAAAAGCATCCGAAGCACTTACCAGTGCAGTCATGAGATTCTGGAGTGCGATTGGAAGCACCAGACCCGTCAGTTTTTTGTAAAAAATTCTTTTTTCTGATTTCATAAGTCCCTCTGATTGATTTTTTACTTCTGCAGATGTTATAATTATAGTATGGCAAAAACGGAAAATCTATCATAATAGTACAAAAGTTTTATAAAAATCGTACATACGGGAGGTGATATTTTTTGAAACTATTTAAAGCAGAACTTATGCTGGATTCTTCCGAAGTGGTCGCCTATAATCGTTCCGGAATCCCTTTATATATCAGAGTCGCCAGCCTGTCCACTTACTATAATATGTGTGCACCCTGCCACTGGCATGATGATATTGAATGGGTTTATATTATAAATGGAAAAATGAGATACTATGTAAATGGAAAAAAACTGATTTTAAACAAGGGTGATTCCCTGATGGTCAATGCGAGGCAAATGCACTACGGATATGACTATGAACAACAGGACTGCTATTTTGTTTGTGTTATATTTCACCCTTCCTTATTTAGTCATAATCAGCTTCTTTATAAACAGTATTTTTTGCCTTTTCTTGAAGACAGCAGTCTTGAATATCTGCTTTTTCATTCCGCAGATGCCTCTGGTCAGCAAGTATCGTCCAGATTGCAGAAGATTGTTCAACTGAAAGAAGACAACAAACCGGCTTATGAATTACGGATAATGGGAAATATACTGGAATTATGGGGATTTCTAATTCAATCCGATATCCTCTCTTCCTCCAGACATTCAGAAACACTAAATCCGGATCTGAATATTCAGAAAAACATGGTATCCTTTATTTATCAGAACTATCCAGAAAAAATCACACTTAATGATATTGCTGCTGCCGGTCATGTCGGTCGCAGTAAATGTTGTCAGATTTTTAAACACTATATGCAGCAGTCACCCATTGATTTTCTGAATTCCTATAGATTGAAAATCAGCTGCCGGCTCCTGTGTACTACGCCCAAAAGCATTACAGAAATTGCTCTTTTATGTGGCTTTAATCACCTGAGTTATTTCTCCAAATATTTTCTGGAATGCAATGGATGTACGCCAAGAGAATACCGTACCCGGCATGAACATGATACCCTTTTAACCTGACCGCTGCTATTTTTTTACATTATATATAGGTAATTGCGAAACAGGTTCGGGATATGAGCTCAAATAGTGCTGAAACTTGGAATTTTAGAATATCTGGGATTGAGAGGAGAAGGAATAGCTGTGTTAAAAAACATATTGATTGTTGTGAGTGACATAGAGAAGTCGAAGGCATTCTATCAGGAATATTTTGGTTTAATCGTGAAAAATAATTTTGGAGAAAATGTTATTCTAACAGAAGGACTGGTATTACAGGAACAAAAGATCTGGGAACAGTTAATAGAAACACATACGGTTATCGGGAATGCATCGGAACTATTCTTTTTGGAGAGCAATCTGGATGCATTTTTGTGCAAAATTGAAAAGTATATGTCTGAGAGCGGTCAGGTTATGAATGTCAGAGTGAATTCCTGGGGAAAGCGTGTAGTCAGGTTGACAGATCCGGATGGGCATATAATTGAAGTGGCAGAGAGATAAGGAACATGCAAATGGAAGAAGGTGAATCTTTGATTGTTGACACACATGTTCATAGTTTTAATCCTAAGACCAGGAACTGTTGGGCCAAAACCCAGATAGATGAAATGAAAAAACAAAGAATTCGGTTTATGGAGATTCCTATCAATATTGATGATTTTGAAGATATTGCAGGAGTTATGTCGAATTTTGATTCCTGTATGGGAATTGGAGTAGGACAGCATCCGAAATTGATTTCTGCCGGGACGAATGTGGATGAACTGATGGAAAAGGTTAATCACTATGTTTACGAATATAGAGATAAAATCCGACTAATAAAAACGGGACTTGACTATTACCGGGTTACAGATGAGACTTCACAGAAAAAACAGCGTGAAACATTGAGAAGAATGTTGATGTGTGCGCAAAGGAATCAGCTTCCGGTGGTATTGCATATACGGTCGAATGATAAAGAGATTCACAAAGCGGATTATGATTTGATGAAAATATTGGAAGAAATGGATTACAAGGATAAAACAGTTATTCATTGTTATCATGGTGAGTCATTTCTGACGGAAGAATACCTGACTTTATCTGCTCAGATATACTTTGGGATTGGAGGTGCAATTACATTTGAAGAGAACCAGGCGCTTTGCCAGGCAATCGTATCTATGCCGAAGGAACGGATTCTTCTGGAAACGGATGCTCCATACATAAAACCTTGTTATCCCGATGGGACGAGACCGAAAGGGAAGAAAAATTCACCGCTGAATCTGCCGATTATCATTGAGAAGCTTGCTGAAATTTATGGCATGGACTATGAAGAGATTGTTGAACAAACCACTCAAAATGCTACTCGATTTTATAATAAAAAAAGAAGATAGGAGAAGTGGTGAAGAGAAATGAAAGTTTTGATGAAGATATAGATTTTGGATGTGAAGAAAGAAGTGCAGATGATCCGGTTATTGCAATTGTAACGCTTTTGGATGAGAATGGTGAGCAGCTAAGAATCCGGCAGGAAGATCAGATGTTGTATGATCGAAATATCAATGAAGGGGATTTGGTGGTTCTGGATCAAAAGAGATGACTTCGGAAAACAGGATGAAAAAATGAGCTGACAAGGCAATTAGAGTATAAAGCGGAATGGAACAAAAGAAAATATGTAAAAATAGATACGTTCTATGCCGGTAGCCAGTTATGCTCAGCCTTTGGTTATTAGAATGCAGATACAAAAGATTTGTCAGTGAGGAAGTGGATATGCCCGAAATGTGAAGCAGAACATGACAGGGATATAAACGCAGCAAAAAATAGATTAGACAAGAATAAAAAGCCTGAGATTCGCGTAAAACGTGAATCAAGGGGTAGATGAAGGTGTGATGGTATGAAGGTTTTAGTAGTTTCTGACATTCATCTTAAACCGCAGATGTTTAAACAGGCTGCAGCTCTTATGCATCAAGGAATTGCTGAGAGGGCTGTGTGTCTGATGGATATCCCGGATGATTGGGACAAGCAGTACGATATTGCACTCTACGAAGAAACTTACGATGAGGCCATTCGGTTTGCCAAAGCATTTCCGGAAACAGCCTGGTGTTATGGCAACCATGATCTTAGTTATCTGTGGCATTGCTTGGAGAGTGGATACAGCTCAATGGCTTCACTTACAGTGCAGAGAAAATTGTTGGATTTAAGGGTAGCGGTTCCTGAGAATAATCCCATTAAGTATGTCCATAGGATTGATAATGTTCTCTTTTCTCATGGAGGTGTACTGAATTACTTTGTAGAGGAGTACGTTCCGCGTTCAAAATATAATGATGTGGATGCTGTGTTAGAGACAATCAATCAGCTTGGAAGAACGGAGATGTGGAATGATGTATCGCCGATCTGGCTGAGACCGCAGCACTCAAAAATGCGATTGTATAAACCTCGTAAGTTACTACAGGTTGTGGGACACACGCCTATGGATGAAATAACGAAAGAGGGAAATCTGATCAGCACGGATGTGTTTTCGACTTATAGGGATGGGAAACCGATTGGAACAGAAGAGTTTCTCCTGCTTGATACAATGACATGGGAATACTGTGGAATTAAGATGTAGATCAGAGTAATAGAAAAAATCAAGCGAAGCAAAGCATAGCGGCAATATCAAGATATTTACTCCTTTGTCTGTAAAATTAACCTTAACGGGAGGCAGTAAAATGGATTACAGAATTGAGAAAAGAGATGCATTTCAGATTGTATGTAAAAGAAAAAGTGTTGGTAAACCGCAGTCGGCATATGCCACACATGATATTACTGCAATGTGGCAAGAGTATGGAGCAGATGGAACTATGGAAAGAGTGATTGCCTGTATGCCGAAAAATCCAGTTATGAAAGGTTTGCTTGGCATTTGTTTTTCCTCTGAACTTAATGCAAAGCAATTTCCATACGGTATTGGCGTGGAGTACGACGGAAGAAAGATTGACGATGATTTAGAAATCGTAACTATTCCGGCAAATACTTATGCGGTGTTCACAAGCAAGGGTAAAATGCCAGACGCTTTCATTGAAACCTATCACAGAATTGTTACGGAGTTTTTCCCTCAAAGTGTGCAGTATGAATATGCAGAGAATGTAGAATTTGAGGTCTATTCATCGGCAGATACTTCAAATCCAGATTATCAGTGTGAAATTTGGATTGCGGTAAATGAAAAAACAGAGTAACCAGATCTTGGATTGAGATATATGACCCTGAGAGAGTATCTACTCTTTCAGGGTTATTTTTTTGTCCGAAATTCGCAAACTACAAGAACTCAAGAACTCTTTCAAATCTCATATAGTTTAGATTACAGGGTTTTCGTATAAAGATGGCAGTTGACGTTATGAGAAATCCGATTTAGGATAATAAGCGGGACTCCTCGGTTATTATTCTAAAAACAGCAGGAAAAGAAAAAGCAGCGATTTAGTGTCGATATTTTGAAAATCGTATGTTATACAAAATGATTCTTGAAAAGTAGTCGAATATTTGAGTAAATAAGAATATATTTGAATAAACGGAGGAAAAGGTATGATTCTTGTTACAGGCGTAAATGGGTTTGTTGGACATAAAATTATGGAGATGTGTAAAGATACAGTTGCATCTCCTTCTCTACGCAATGCAGCGCAGGAGGATATACAGCGCATTGTTGAGGAAAGTAACGCAGATGTGATAATTCATACAGCAGCTATTTCTGATATAGGGGTATGCCAGGCAAACCCGGATGCTTCTTATTTTGCAAATGTGCAGATTCCTGTTTATTTAGCAAAAGCATCTAAGGATAGAAAGGTGATATGCTTTAGTTCTGATCAGGTATACAGCGGATGCAATGAAGAGGGGCCTTATTCGGAGGATACTGTAAAACCTGGGAATATTTATGCAGAGCATAAACTGGAAATGGAGCAAAGGGTGTTAGAAATTCTTCCTGATGCAGTTATGCTGCGGGCGGAATGGATGTATGATTATTATTTACAAAGGCCTAATTATTTGATGAATATCCTTCATGCAAAAGAATCGGTTTCATTTAGCTCCAGACAATTCAGGGGTATCACTTATCTGAAAGAAGTAGCAGAAAATATGGAAAAAGTAATCACATTGCCAGGTGGTTCCTATAATTTTGGAAGCGAAACAACAAAATCAATCTATGAAATTACACGGGAATTTATAGAACTGCTTGGTAAAAAACTGTATCTGGAGGATGCACCTGCAAGACATAACTTGTGGATGAATTGTGAAAAGGCCAGAAAGTATGGTGTGGAATTTCACAATGTTATAGATGGGTTAAAAAGATGTGCGGAGGATTATAATTTGCATAGAGAGGTTCCGAAGCGAACTATGGATGCTTCAACAATAAGTTTAAAATGAAAAGAAAGAGGACTTGTAAATGTGTATAGAGGAACCGGAAGAGTATTGTTGGCTTCAGTAAGATAGTATGAAGCAGGTAAGGGAGAGAAATTATGTATAATAAGTTAATGAGATGTTTAGCGTGTGTAAGAGAGAAAACGGATTTTAAACCGGAGGTAGCTTTAATTTTGGGCTCCGGTTTGGGTGATTTTGCTGATGAAATCAAGATTGCAGATACAATCGAATATACAGACATTGAAGGATTTCCTGTATCTACTGTAAAAGGTCATAAGGGACGTTTTGTATTTGGATATGTTGAGGAAACTCCTGTTGTAATTATGCAGGGACGTGTACATTATTACGAAGGATATGATATGAAAGACGTTGTTCTTCCAACACGTCTTATGGGAATGATGGGAGCGAAAAAAATCCTTTTAACGAACGCTGCCGGAGGATGTAATCCGGATTTTAAACCAGGAGATTTAATGATGATTACAGATCATATTACGACGGGGGTTCCAAATCCGCTGATTGGACCAAATATCGAAGAACTCGGAACAAGATTTCCTGATATGAGTGAAGTATACAGCAAACGTCTTCGGGAAGTAATCAGAGCATGTGCAAAAGAATGTAATCTGGAAATCAAGGAAGGTGTGTATGTACAGTTCACAGGGCCTAACTACGAAACACCGGCAGAAGTGAGACTTGCGCAGATCTGGGGCGGGGATGCAGTTGGTATGAGCACGGCATGTGAAGCAATGGCTGCCTGTCATATGGGCATGGAAGTTTGTGGGATTTCCTGTATTACAAACATGGCAGCGGGAATTTCTAAAGTGGCATTGGATCATAAAGAAGTACAGGAAACAGCGAATAGAGTTGCAAAAACATTTAAAAAATTAGTTGCGAAAGTTGTTGTTAACATGTAATGCAAGAGAAATAAATAAGCTCCCGGAATCTTGAGTTTATACAAATGAAAAAAGTGGTGAAAAAAATGCATAAAATCGGAATTATATCGGATACTCACGGAATGCTTCGGAATGAGGTGTTAGAAGCATTGCAAGACTGTGAGATGATTTTCCATGGCGGTGATATTAATAAACAGAAAATTATAGATGGGTTGAGTACGATTGCACCTGTTCAGGTAGTGCGTGGAAATAATGACAAGGAATGGGCCGAAACGATTCCAAAGTCGATTATGGTAGAGGTTTGTGGTCTGCGTATCTTTATGGTTCATAATAAAAAAGATATTCCGAAAGATCTGTCAGAGGTCAATCTCATTATCTACGGACATTCTCATAAGTATGAAGAGAAGATCATTGATCGTGTTCAGTATCTTAATCCAGGAAGCTGCGGCCCCCGGCGGTTTCATCAGGAGATTACATTTGCGATTCTTTATATAGAGGATAACGGGGAGTTTTGGATTGAAAAGCAACAGATTGCCCATCCGGAAAAGAAATCTTCAAAGAATGGGCAAAGCTGGATTCCAACAGATCTAGCATTAATGATTCCGTCCATTATCAAAGAAATAGATGCTGGAAAATCGGTGAAGCAAATTGCAGGGAAGTATAAGATTTCGGAGGAATTGTCGGAGCAGATTGTAAGAATGTATCTGACTCATCCGGGTGTGGATGTAGATGGAATTTTACGAAGAATTGGAGTGTAGAAAATGAAACGAGAAAAAATAGCTTGTAATTGTAAAAATATAACATATGGTATGATTCAAGATGCAATAAAAAACGGTGGAAAATCTTATGAAGATGTGGAAAAACAGCTTCGATTTGGCACTGGATGTGGAAAGTGTAAGGAATTTATACATTTTCTTGTAAGAGATTTACTGGAAGAAATGCAGGAAAAGTAATTTGGTGAGGTGCATATGCTTTATGATAAGGATATCCGGGAACCATTATTTGATTTCCTGGAAGAGACTTATGGGAAAATCCGAATTATAGAAGAGAAGACAACGGGAAAATCCCGGGCAGATATTGTTATGGTGGCACCAGATGCTCTTTATGGAATAGAAATAAAAAGCGATGCCGATACTTATGCAAGACTGGGCAGCCAGATAAAGGATTATGATCAATATTATGATTATAATATCGTGGCAGTTGGCTCCAGTCATGGATTGCATATCTCTGAGCATGTACCGGATTACTGGGGAATTATCACAGTGGAAGAAGTAGATGGAGAAATCGATTTATATTTTCTTAGAAAGCCAGGAATGAATCCTCGAATGAAATGGGAGAGAAAATTGTCTATTCTCTGGCGAACGGAACTGGCACTGCTTCAGGAATGGAATGATATGCCTAAGTATAAAGACAAAAGTAAACGGTTTGTCTGTCAGAAAATAAACGAGCGGATTCCACAAAAAATTTCAGAAGAGAAATTAAAATATGAGATAAGTGAGTTGCTGTTTGAACGGGATTATAATAACGTGGAATTGATGATGGAATGGGCGAAAAAACGGCAGATTCTTGCCAAGAACAAAGAAAGAAAAAATAAGAACAGGAGATCGGTTGTCTTTGGAGTAAAGTGATATGAAAGAAGATAAAAACGAAGCAAGATGGGATAAACTCTTACGAATTCGAACGATGGGCAGAGATGATTCCGGGGCAGATCAATATCGGTATCCCTATGAGCCAACTCCATATTGTGTGCTGGAGCGTCTGGCGAATAGCGGATGGATTCGAAAGGGGAATACGCTTCTGGATTATGGCTGCGGGAAAGGGCGTGTGGATTTTTTCTTATCCTATCAGACCAGATGTAAGTCCATCGGAATCGAATAGGATGAACGGATTTACGAGCGGGCAATGCAGAATAAAGAAACAGCAAATTCTTCTGGTAAGGTTTCTATTAAACTTGCAAATGCAGAGAATTTTATCGTGCCGGAATAAGAAAAAATTATAAATGAACTGAGGAAAAGCATGAGAGAAATTTATTACTACAAACAGTTAAATAAACAGAAGCAAGCCATATATTATGCGTTATTAAAAGGAATTCAGAATCTGGAAGAAGAATTCATTATTCCAAAATGTGAAAAGGAAGAATTGTATGATATTTTCTTTCGTATGCGGTTGGATCATCCGGAGATTTTCTGGGCAACAGGATTTCGGTATAAGTATTATAATGATTCACCGAATCTGATCTTTGTACCGGAGTATCTTTTTAAAAAGAATAAAATTCAGGAACATCAGAAGGCAATGTCTGCAAGAATTGAAAAACTGGTTCGTCCGGCTTTGAAATTATCAGAGTGGGAGAAGGAAAAGTATGTGCATGATTTTATTTGTGAAAATGTCTATTATGACAAATTGAAAAAGCCGTATTCGCATGAGATTATCGGACCATTGGGACAGGGAGTCGGTGTTTGTGAAGGAATTGCAAAAACGGTGAAAGTTTTGATGGATGCCCTTGGAATATGGTGCATGATTGCTCTTTGCGGAAATAATCCGGAAAAGGGGATTAAGTATCGGCATACCTGGAATATTGTAAAAATAGGCGGTACTTTTTATCATCTGGATGCAACGTTTGATAATACATTGAGTTGCAAAGATTCACAGCCGGAGATTCGTTATGATTATTTTAATCTGTCGGATAAACAGATTTTCCGGGATCATGAGCCATTGATTGCTCCTGCGCCCAAATGTGTGGATGGAGATCATTTCTTTTACAAAGAGAAAAAAATGTCTTTTACCAAAGAAGAGGATGTTTATAAGCGGTCTTTACAGGCTGCAAAAAAAGGAAAGTCTTTGACTTTCCAGTGGCGTGGAGGATATTTGACTCGTGAAGTTATGGGAGAACTTCTGGAACAGATCAGAAAGGCTGGTAAGGAAAAGAATAAGACAGCAAAGGTTCAGCTAAACTGGCCGCAGGCGGTTATACGGGTGTCTTATCAGGAGGGAAATATACAGGAATCTTTCCTGATGGAAGATGCCAATGTTTCGGAAGGAATAGGCAATGATTTTGGATGAAAAGGTTTGTTCTGCCTGGAAGAGTATGTTATAATTAGAAAATACAGCGGAAAACAAATCATAGAACGAAAGAAAGGAAATTATAAATGAAAATAGCAGTGACTTACGATAATGGAAATATTTTTCAGCATTTTGGAAAGACAGAGTTCTTTAAAGTATATGAAGTGGAAGATAATAAGGTCGTTTCCGGTGAAGTGATGGGATCCAATGGAACGGGACATGGTGCGCTGGCAGGCTTACTGGCTGAGCAGGATGTAGACGTATTAATCTGCGGAGGAATCGGCGGTGGTGCACAGGCTGCATTACAGGAAGCAGGAATTGAATTATATGCGGGTGCTTCCGGCGATGCAGATGAGGCAGTAGAAACTTATCTGAGAGGAGAACTGGTATCATCTGGGGCAAACTGCAATCATCATCATGAAGATGGACACTCCTGCGGAGGTCATGAAGACGGACATTCCTGTGGAGGAAGTTGTGGAAGTTGTGGTTCTCACAGTACATTGACAGGACGCAATGTAGGCAAAACATGCCGTACGCATTACAAAGGTACTTTTAACGATGGAACACAGTTTGATTCCTCTTATGATCGTGGAGAACCGTTAGAATTTATCTGTGGTGCAGGCCAGATGATCCGAGGATTTGATGCAGCAGTAGCAGATATGGAAGTAGGCCAGATAGTAGAGATTCATTTGATGCCGGAAGAGGCTTATGGAATGCCGGATCCGAATGCAATTTTTACAGTTGAGATTGCACAGCTTCCAGGTTCTGAGGATCTTACAGTTGGCCAGCAGGTGTACCTGTCCAATCAGTTTGGTCAGCCGTTCCCGGTTAAAGTAGTAGGAAAAGATGAAACGACCATTACTTTTGATGCAAATCATGAGATGGCGGGAAAAGAGTTGAATTTCAAGATTGAACTGGTTGAAGTGAAGTAAAACAGGAAAAATAATATGTGAACGCGAAACAGATTCGGCCCGGGATGTCAGTGCAGTATTGACGTTCCGGGCCGGATTTTGTAAATAATCGTAAAGAGGGATATTATGGAGCATCCGATTGTAGTTATGCCATAAAAAATGAAACCACTACGGAACGAAATACGAAGCTGACAGAGCGATTAAAAATCGAAGCAAAATAAACCATTGCGATGGAAAAGGAATCGTGATAGAATATTTGGCGAAACTGGTTCGAAAACCTCCCAGTATAAAAAACTAGGCAAAACAATTTTTACATCTTCAGGCTACGTCGGTAGTCTGTTTGTTGATGCTTTTGTTTATGGAGGTTCCATAAACAAAAGCTATTTTTTTGCCTTTGGAAATTTCAGAAAGGAAAAAAATAAAAATGGAAAAAACAAAAGTCATTATTGATTGCGATCCCGGAATTGATGACAGTCTGGCAATTATGCTTGCACTGAAATCAAAAGAGCTTGAAGTACTCGCAATTACGATTGTGTGCGGAAATGCACCGGTTGAGATGGGATTTGAGAATGCTAAAAAGGTTTTAAAACAAATGAACAGGTTAGATGTACCGGTCTTTGTTGGTGAGAGCCAACCCATCCAGCGGGATTATGTGAATGCCCTCGATACTCATGGGGAAGATGGACTTGGAGAAAGTTTTTTGCCGAAAGTCGATGGCTATGAACAGAAGATGGGGGCTGTTGATTTTCTGGCATCGGTATTGAAGAAGGAAAAAGTTTCAGTAATTGCTTTAGGCCCTATGACGAATCTTGCTGCATTAATAGAAAAAGACAGAGATGCATTTTCAAACATTCAGGAACTGGTATCTATGGGGGGAACTTTTAAAAGTCATGGAAACTGTTCTCCTGTAGCAGAATATAACTACTGGTGTGATCCGGATGCAGCAGCAGTGGTTTATGAAGAAATGCAAAAAGAAGGCAAGTGCATTCATATGATAGGTCTGGATGTAACAAGAAAAATTGTTCTTACACCAACGATTCTGGAATATATTTGCCGATTGAATCCGGAAACAGGAGAGTTTATTAAGAAAATTACAAAATTTTATTTTGATTTTCATTGGGAATGGGAACATATTATAGGTTGTGTAATCAATGATCCACTCGCAGTAGCTTATTTTATAGATCGAAATGTTTGTGAAGGATTTGATTCCTTTGTTCAGATTGAAACACAGGGAATTTCCATTGGGCAAACGGTAGTAGACGCAATGGACTTCTATAGAAAAGAACCGAATGCAAAAGTTCTGACAGAAGTGGATACGCTTCGTTTTTTTAGAATGTTTCTTTCAAGATTGCTTGATATGGAACCGGAGAAACTCGATATTTTACAGGATTTATGATAGGAGGCATTGTGAGAATTATGAAAAATGGAAAAACATTAACACATAGAATCTGTATGATCGCTTTAGCAATTTGTATTAACTTAGTCGGAGGTCAGATCGCATTATTACTGAAACTTCCCATTTATTTGGACAGTATTGGAACCGTATTTATTGCAGCTGTTTTTGGACCACTCTATGGAATGATTCCAAATGTAGTCAGTGGATTACTTATGGGAATGACGATTGATATTTACTCCTTGTATTATGCACCGGTTGGCATTATACTTGGTTGTGTAACTGGACTTGTATATAAGAAATACCATCCAAAGAAATGGTGGATTTTTTTAGCTGCTGTTGTGATAACAATTCCATCAACGATTGTAAGTTCTTGTATCACTGCTTTTCTGTTTGGAGGAATCACATCTTCCGGCTCCTCCATTATTGTCCAGCTGCTTGCCAAGACACCTCTTGGAATGGTAGGAAGTTGTTTTGTAGTCCAGTTTATTACGGATTATATTGACAGAGTGATCTGTTTGTATGTAGTTGCAGTTTTGATAACAACACTGCAAAAGACGATAGGAGAGAAATTTCGCGAATGGATGTATTAATTACCGGTACCAGTTCTGGGATTGGGAAGGGAACGGCAGAATACTTTTTGAGAGAGGGCCATACCGTGTATGGTTTTGATAAAAAAGATTCTGCGATCAAACATAAAAATTATATGCATTATTGTCTGGATATCACAGAGAAGGAGACTTATCCAAGGCTTCCGGATATTCATGTGATCATAAACAATGCCGGTGTCCAGAATCAAAATGATATTGATGTGAATTTAAAGGGAACGATATCCATTACAGAGCATTATGGAATCCAGCCCCAAATTCGGTCGATTATCATGATTGGTTCAGCAAGCGGGCATACAGGATCGGAATTTCCGGAATATGCAGCCAGCAAAGGAGGCGTTCTTGCCTATACAAAAAATGTGGCTATGAGAATCGCAAAATATCAGGCGACCTGTAACAGTCTGGATTTTGGCGGAGTTATGACAGAACTTAATCAGCCGGTCATGGAGGATCCGAAATTGTGGAAGGAAATTATGGAACTGACACCATTGAAGCGATGGATGACAGTGGAAGAGGCTGCAGAATGGATTTATTTCATGGCTGTCAAAAATCGTTTTTGCTCCGGACAAAATATTCTGATTGATGGACTGGAAGCAGGGAATTGTAATTTTATATGGCCGGAAGAAGAATAGGAAAAGCATGAAAAAAATTTTAAAGAATCCGTTTCGGTGTTTAACAAAAAAAGAGTGGAGCATTTGGATTGTCTCATTGATAGTTGTGATCGCATCCAATATTCTTTCGGGTGATTTTGATTTATTGACACTTGTTGCAGCACTGACTGGTGTCACTTCTCTGATACTGGCAGCAAAAGGAAATGTATGGGCACAGATTTTGATTATCGTATTCAGTATTCTTTATGGAATCATTTCCTGGCAATTCCGATATTGGGGAGAGATGATTACTTATATGGGGATGTGTATGCCAATGGCAATCTGGTCAACAATTACATGGATCAGAAATCCGTCGGAGGAAAATGAGAACGAAGTTGCAATTCAGAAATTGAACAGAAAGCATGTTGTGATATTGATTCTTTCCTGTGTGATCGTTACCGGTGTATTTTATTATATTTTAGAATTTTTGAATACACCGAATCTTGTATTAAGTACGGTCTCTGTTGCAACCAGTTTTCTGGCGGCAGCACTCACTATGCTGCGTTCTTCTTTTTATGCATTGGGATATGCATCGAATGATCTTGTCCTGATCGTACTTTGGGTGCTGGCTTCACTGGAAAATCCGGTGTATATTCCGGTAGTGGTCAATTTTCTGATTTTCTTTTTTAATGATATGTACGGATTTGTCAGCTGGAAAAAAAGAGAATTAAAGCAGAATGCTGTTTGATGAAGCGCAAAGTAATATGGAGTGGAGAAGTGTATGGGGAGAGAATATGAAAACAAGGTAGTTGTCATAACCGGTGGAGCCCATGGAATCGGCAAGGCCATTGCAGAATCCTTTTTCAGAGAAGGTGCAAAGGTAATTGTGATTGATAAGGCAGATGGAGAACATTATGTGGGAGACATCAGTAAGAAGGAAACCCTGGAAAATTTTGCAGCGTATGTTCTGCAGCAATATGGTCATGTGGATATATTGATTCATAATGCATTGCCTCTTATGAAGGGGCTGGAAGAATGTTCTTATGAAGAGTTCCAAAATGCGCTTGCAGTTGGTGTGACAGCACCTTTTTATCTGACGAAATTGTTTCAAAATCATCTGGCAAAAGGTGCTTCTATTATCAATATTTCTTCCTCCAGAGATCGTATGAGTCAGCCGCAGACAGAAAGTTATACAGCAGCAAAGGGAGGAATTGCCGCACTGACACATGCACTGGCGGTCAGTCTGGCAGGAAAAGCAAGAGTGAATTCCATATCGCCGGGATGGATCGATACGGATTTTACCGTGTATGAAGGACCCGATGCACTGCAGCAGCCGGCAGGACGAGTAGGAAATCCCATGGATGTTGCACATATGGTTCTGTTTCTGTGTTCCGAAAAGGCGGGGTTTATCACCGGTGAAAATATATGCATTGATGGTGGCATGACCAGGCAAATGATTTATCATGGAGATTGGGGATGGAATCTGGAAAGATGAAGAGACGAAATATAAACAGAGAGGATATGTTGGAGCTTACCCGACGGATGACTCGGAGCAGGCATTGCTTTTCCAGAGTGGCAGGTGCTTATTTTGACAGAGAAGGATACGTGGATGGAACGTTTAATATTCATTTTCTGAAGTTGTCAGAGGCGGAGCAGGAAAAAAATCTGAAGCTTGCAAAAGCAGTTCCATTTTCTGATACGAATCGACAGTTGAAGGAATATGAATTCCCCAAAGAAGCCAGAATACCGGGAGGTCTCTGGCAGATTCTGATGGCACTTCGCGAATGTGAATTGAAAAATGATGGCATGTTAGATACATTGTACGAGATTCTTGGAGAACGCCTGCGTTGGAAAAATGATTTTGGATTTTATCTTTTTTACGGAACTTATGATGTTCCAAGAAAAGGATCAGACAAGGCAGCACAATGGGAATCAGAAGAAGTTTATTCTTTCCTGGTAGGTATTATAAGTACTTTAAAAGGGGAGTATGAAATGGGAGAACCGGAGTGTGGTTTTCTGTTTCCGGCCTTTTCCGACCGAAGCGGAGACTTTGGTGCTATAGATTTATTTGAAAAAAATCCGGAAAAGCCACATAGGGAATTATACAAATTTCTGCAATTATAAAGTTTACAAAAACAGCAAGGGACAGCTTTGCGGGAGAAGCAAAGCTGTCCCTTTTTCTGAGAAAAATCTGTGTGTATATTAGTGGTAGAGCTTTCGGGCAATTTTACATAACAGAATCGTCCATAGGAACAGCCAGCCCTCTATGATTACAGAGGATAGTGTGAGTTTTTGTGAGATTGCCGGAATCAGATCCACCATCATATGCAGAAAGACTGCAAGCAGCAGATATTTTGGAGCTCGGAGCTGAACTCCATGGTAAACAATTACTGTCAGAGCAATATGAATAAACATACAGAAAATTCGTTCCAAAACCATTACGAGAGCACTGCCTGCGCCAAAAGAAGCAGCCATCTGTATTGCGGGAAGGGCAGCTGTGACATTTGCATCGCTGATCTGCAGAAGATTCATGGCTTCCTGGAGTGGATAGGCGCGAAAAGTAACAGCAATTGCAAGAAAGGTAAGTACAGATACCAGCGAGATCGTCCAGACCTCAATGCCGCCGTGTCCGATTCCGTACATCACTGCATTTTCACGCGTGTTTTCTTTTTTTACAAGATAACGGAGAATCATATATCTGCCGCATTCTTCAAAGATGCCTGCCATACAGATTCCGTAAATCACATAAGCAGCTGTGTGTCCGTTGATAAAACGGGAAACGGGATTATCCAGGAGAATACAGAAAACATGTATGCCAAGTTCCAGTACGCGTGCAGAAATAAGAAAACCTGCTGCTCCTATGAAAAGAGCTTTGAATCGTGCTCTTTTTTGACATTTGTATCGCCAGATAAATACATAGAGCAGAGGCAGAAAAAACAGCAGAATACAGGTGATTCCCATCCAGATCAAGTTGCTGTTTGAAAATTTGATTGCATTAAGTTCTGACATAAAATTCACACTCCTTTATAAGAGTTGTTTTCATTTCCCGGAGTTTTTCCAGGTTCAGATTTTGCAAAACCGGGTGGTCAAAGGCTTCCAGAGCACTTTCCATAACCTCTTTTTTGTGTCTTACAGATACGTTTCCAAGTACATTGTTTGAGAACCATTCGGTGATATAGGGAAAGTACTCATCTCCGTGGATTTGTATATTATCGCGGAAGAGAAGTATTACTGCACGACAGTACTTTTCTATGCGGGATAGAATCTCTTCTTCAGAAAAATCAGAAATCAGTCCAGACATACAGATTGCAGAGTGGTAATAGTAACCGGCTGCTGTATTTGGATGCAGATGCATCAGATGATAAGTTTCTATCAGGATATCGGTTCTGTGAATGATTTTCTTTAGCTGCTTGGGATTATGGGTATGGAGAATCATTCGCTGCATACTTTGCTGAATCAGGAGAAGCAGATGTCGGTAAAGGATAATCTGCGCTGCCTGATCCGCTTTTTCTGTTTCTCCCTTTGCCATATATGCAGTTACAAGCAGAGCTTCCTGACCACCGACGCGATCCGGGAGAAGGAGATCCGAGAGTCCGTCAATGACAGCTTCATAATTGCCGGCTTGGAGAGAGGTCATCATGCGAATGGAACAGGCATTTTCCCGTAAAACAGGATCGTTGCTTTTTTTCTCCACTTCCATGCAGAGAGAAACGATAAATTTTTGGATACGGCTGATCTTGTCCGGCTCCTCTTTTGTTATAATTTTTGGATTGCAGTGGTTCAAAAGCAATACTGCCATTTGGTAAAGAAAAGGACAGCAGGAATAATACCGTCGTATTTCTATCTGGATATCTGTAAAAATGGAATCAAAAGATTCGGATGCAAAACGACTGGTAAATCTTTCGTAGATTGCCTGAATTTGTTGATTGGTCAGCATGGGTTCATAGCCCATGAGTTCATCCAGTGTGACTCCATAAAAGGATGCAATCAGAGGAAGCAATGCCACATCCGGCATAGTCTGTCCGGTTTCCCATTTGGAAACAGAAGCTTTTGTAATACCCAGATGCTGGGCTACATCAGACTGTGTTAATTTCCGTTCTTTTCGAAAACGAATCAGATTTTCAGATAGATTTAACATGGACAGAACTCCTTTCCGATTCTATTTTATGAGTTTATTATAAAAGGGAGAAAGATAGATGGCAATGGAGTTTGGAGATATTTTGGGAAATAAAATATCGCAATGCGATACTTTAAAAAATTGCTGCACAAAGTTTTCTGTGTTATAATTCAATTATCATAAATCATTATTTTGAAGGAAAGAGGATAGAGAGTCATGGAAGAACACAAAAAGAAAATGATTGCACCAATTGTGATTACAGGATTCATTATTCTGTATTACATATTCTATTTTGGAATTTTGATTTCTTTGCTGGATGGTGTATGGAAATTCCTTCTTGGAGTAATTCCTTTGGCTTTGGCAGCAGCAATGATCTATGTATGCATAGAAAGAATAAAAGAGATAAGGAGCGGTGAAGAAGATGATCTTGGTAAATACTGATTATATTAGTGGAAAAGAACTGGAAATGTTAGGACTGGTAAAGGGAAGTACCATTCAATCAAAGAACCTGGGAAAGGATATTACGCAGGGATTAAAAACTCTTGTGGGTGGGGAATTAAAAGCCTACAATGAGATGATGAATGAAGCAAGGGCTCTGGCAACCAAGCGAATGGTAGCAGAGGCAGAAGAACTGGGTGCAGATGCGATTGTGAATATTCGTTATTCGTCATCCGCAGTGATGCAGGGAGCGGCTGAGGTGATTGCTTATGGAACGGCAGTAAAATTTGTCTGATTTTACAAAGATGATGTGGTTATGATTGAAGTAGAAATTAAATTGCCCATAAAAAATAAAGAAGAAGTAAGTGCCAAACTGCAGGAGATGGGATTTGTAAAGGCTGATCTGATCTGTGAGGAGGATGTCTATTTTGATAATGCTTCCGGGCAGATCAGAAAACAGGGGGAGGCTCTTCGGGTTCGGAAGGTTCAGAATCTTCTCACAGGGAAATCACAGGCAGTTATTACCTATAAAGGAAAGAAAATCGATCCGGTTTCCATGACGAGAAAAGAACTGGAGACCGGAGTTTCTGACGGAGAAATTTGTGCCGGTATTTTTGAAGCACTTGGCTTTTATAAAGTTCCTCCCGCAGTCATAAAAAAACGGCAGGAATATGTGCTGAGACGGATTACAGCCTGTATGGATCAGGTGGAAAATCTGGGAAATTTTCTGGAACTGGAAGTTGTAATTCCAGAGAAGGAAGACAGGAAAGAGGCTTTGCAGCAAATAGAGGAAATTTTGCATAAACTTGGATACACTTTAAAAGATACGGTAAGAAACTCGTATCTGAGTATGCTTCAAGGTCGAGAAGACGAGTAAACTGATAAAAGTAGAATATTCTGAAAATTAAATTAAAACAAATAAATTTAAAAATAACTATTGACAAAACGAGTAAGTTAATGTATTATAAACTCAACAAAAGAAAAAAGAAAGAACCTAACACAAACAGAGGAAGTTTATTCCGATATACAAATGAAAGTATAAAAAGAGTTAGAAAGTTCGAGTATTAGATTGCAGGAGGATGGTCCAATGGCATAAATAATTTTATCCATTTGAATTTTACGAAAGAGGTAAAAACCCATGGAATAAGTAATTTTAATCCAAAGAAAAATCTCTGAAAGAGTTAATCATATAGAAACTGAAAATCGTAATGGGAATCAGGGGAGATGATTAAAATGAAAGGGAGAGATCCATAGCGGGTAGTTTCAGAGAATAAAATATAAAACAGGAGGTACGGTCCAACAAAAACTTAATTTAACATTCATAATCTAAGAAAGTTGAAGGTGTAGACAATGAAATTACAGGAAATTCATTAAAACCCGATCGAAAGTAGAAAAAACATTCGATCGGGTTTATTTATTGATTGGTATTTAAAAAGTATGTCCTTCTGTCGTTTCGCGACGAATCAGAATAGGAGGAATCACTTTATGAATCGGTTTGTCAGGAAGAACCGGTTTTCTTTTTTTGCGTTCATTCATCTGTTCTACAAGAATACGGACTGCTTCCTGTGCAATCAGATCAATTTGCTGTCCAATGGTACTGATTGGGATGATGGATTCTCTGGAAACCGGAGAATTATCAAAGCCGATAATCAGATAATCGTGAGGTAAGGTACTGTATTTGCGAATGAGGATATTCAGCAGAACATTTGCATGGGTATCATTAGAAATAAAAATTCCTTTTTTCATTCCATGATAATTTTGTTCTAATTCTTCTACGATAGAAACCAATACTTTATGTGTACTTTCATAATTGTGTCCCATCTCCCGGATAAAAATCTGATGTTTCAGATCTTTTTCCTGACAAAAATCAAGAAATCCCCGAATACGTCCATAAGAAGGAATGGATTCTAATGTGGGAGAATTAATATGAATCAATACATCACAGTTGTGACGGGCAAGCAAACTGGTAGCCTGATATCCACCCATATAGTTGTCTGTGTTCACGCTGGATACATAGTGGTCTTCTCTCTCAATTGTCACAACAGGAATCTGAAGATCTGCAAGCTCTTTAGATGGAATGGTATGGCTGAGAATGATCAGACCTTCTATTTTATAAGCCATCAGTTCCTGAATATAACGGCGTTCTATCTCTTCATTTTCATTTCCGATAAAAACCAGAAATTTATAGCCATATTTCTCATAGGTAGACAAAATCTGATTCAATATTTCAGAGTAATAGTGATGGTATAAATCCGGTACAATTACTCCTACAAATTCTGTTTTTCCGTTAGCCAAGATACGGGCAACTTTATTTTCTTTATAATTTAACTTAACCAGTGCATCGGAAATAATCTGCTGATTTTCCAGGGTCAGAGAATCCGGATTATTAAAATAACGGGAAATGGTTGTTTTGGAAAAGTTTGTATATTTAGCGATATCACTGAAGGTTACATTTTTTTTATTTCCCATGATTTCTCCTTATAAAGGGTGTGAAAATTCCCAGTGTATAGAAACAGTTTCTTTATTTAGTATAACAAAAATAAGTAATAACGGCAAGAGTAATCGGTTAAGTAACCGGTTTTAAAAAAGGGATTGACGAATTTTAGAAAGCATGTTAATATGATTTTGAAAGTAACCGGTTACTTAACCGATTACTTTACCGGTTTGCATATTTAAATAAAAGGAGGAAGGCATTATGAAAAGGAATGTAGCAAAACTGGCAGCATCTGGTCTTTCCGTTGTGCTGATGACCACTATGCTTACAGGATGCAGATTCGGATTTGCAAGTGATCCGGATGATCCAAATGAAGAAGTGAAGGAAGAACCGATCGATACTTCTGTTGACACTTTTTCTTATGATTCATCTTTGAATGGCACCAAGATTACACTTTTGAATTCAAAAGCAGAGATTCAGGTAGCTTTAGAAAAGATGGGAGATATTTTTGAGGAAAAATCAGGTGTGCATGTGGAGGTTATGCCTGTGACAGACGGAGATTCTCCATATACAAAAGTGGTAAGCCTTTATAATTCGGGAAATCCGCCTACATTATCGATTCTGGATACTACCGATGTAATTGCTCTGGCAGAAGAGAAAGGAGAGGATCTTACATCGGAAACCTGGACAGAAGAAGCAGAGGAATATCTGACGAAAATAGACGGCAAGGTGTACAGTTTTCCTTTATGTATTGAGGGAAGAGGATTGATTTATAATAAAAAAGTGATAGAAGATGCTTTGGGAGAAGAATTTGTTCCGGAAGCAATTACTACTTTGGATGAATTTAAAGCTCTGCTGGACAAACTGGTGGAAGCAGGGATTGAAAAACCGGTATCTCTGGCAAAGGAAGACTGGTCTTTGGGAGCTCATCATCTGCAATATATCTATGAGACTTATGATGGTACTTCTGTGGGTGCACAGGAAATCATTGAAGAAATCAAAGCGGGCAATTTGGACTTACAAACCTATCAGCGTATGAATGAATTTTTGGATATGTTCGATGTGCTGAAAGAATATAATGTGGCAAAAGGCGATCCGTTGGGAGCCGATTATGATGAAATGGCAATTGATTTGGCGGATGGAAAAACTGCTTTCTGGTTCAATGGAAACTGGGCTTGGCCAAATCTTTCTGAGGCCGGTGCTGATAATGAGGATGAATATGGATTTCTCCCATATTTTATGAGTGATAATCCGGAAGATTTTTTTAACAGTCAGATTCAGGGATCTCCTTCTAAACAGATTATGATGGATGGGCAGATGGCATCAGAAAATGAGAAGGCCGCAGCAAAAGAATTTCTTAATTGGATCGTGTACAGTGAAATCGGACAGCAGATGTTGGTGAAGACATGCAATCTGATTCCGCCGTTTGTAAATAATCCATATGAACCTTCCGATCCACTGAGTCGTGATATTTATGAAAAGGTTCAGGAAGGTAAAGCATTTAATGCGGCCGCAATTGTACCAAATGATCACTGGTCAGTCCTTGGAGCTGCTATGCAGAAATATCTTGCTGGAAGAAGTGACAGAGAGGAACTGATTACAACCATTCAAAAATATTGGTCTGAACAGGAATAGGAGGCAGAGATATGAAGTCAAGCAGTAAAGGAAAAGATTTCTGCATGTTTGCATTACCAGGTTTGTTTTGCTTTCTTGCAGTTGTGATTCTTCCGTTTCTATATGGTGTTTATCTTACACTGACCGATTGGAACGGTGTGTCAAATGTAAAAAATTTTGTAGGACTGAAAAATTTTGCAGGTGTTGTGAAAGACACGCAGTTCTGGATGTCTCTCTTACTTACTTTTAAATATGTAATTGCTGTTGTAGTTTTTGTAAATGTTTTGGCATTTGCTATTGCATATTTACTCACAAGAGGAATCAAAGGACAGAATTTTTTCCGTGCTGGATTTTTTACTCCGAATTTGATTGGAGGAATTGTCCTTGGGTATATTTGGCAATTTGTATTTTCCAGAGTATTTGTTAATATTGGAGAGTCTACCGGCTGGAAACTTTTTGAAGTATCCTGGCTGTCAGAACCAAATAAGGCATTTGCTGCTCTGGTTCTGGTTTCTGTATGGCAGCTTTCCGGATATATGATTCTTATTTATGTAGCAGGATTTATGGGATTAAGTGAAGATGTAATGGAGGCAGCTTCCATTGATGGAGCTTCAGGATTTGCAAAACTGAAAAATATTATTATGCCGTTAATGATGTCATCTATTACCATTTGTCTGTTTCTGACCTTGTCTCGTGCATTTATGGTTTATGATGTTAACTTGTCGCTGACTGCAGGAGCACCTTATGGAACTACAGAAATGGCGGCTATGCATGTGTATGAAAAAGCATTTACGTCAAGACAGTTTGGTGTAGGTCAGGCAGAAGCATTGATTTTATTTATCATTGTAGCATGTATCAGTGGACTTCAGGTATATATGACGAAAAAACGGGAGGTGGAAGCATAATGAAACAGGAGAAAATCGGAGGAAGTAAAAGAAGAGCCGTAAATTTTGTGACCATGTTTGGCCTGGTTGTTATTTTTGCAGCTTATATGTTTCCGTTTTTAATGGTGGTAATCAATTCTTTAAAACAGAAGAGAGACATTATCAAGAGCCCATTTTCCTGGTTGTTTACAATTAAGGGTCTGTCTTTTGATAATTTTGTAAAAGCATTTACTCAGATGGACTTTCCCAGTGCATTTGGCAATTCTCTGGTTATCACTGTATCAGCAACCATTCTAGTTACCATACTTGCAACGATGCTGGCATACTATATTGTGAGAAATAATAACCAGATTTCAAAAATCACATTTGCTCTGATGGTAGCATCTATGATTATTCCATTTCAGGCAATTATGATTCCTCTGGTAAGTATTTATGGTGGTACGTTAAATATTCTGAATCATAGAGTTACACTTATTTTTATGCATACAGGATTTTCCATGTCCATGTCCGTATTTATGTTTCATGGATTTATCAAGGAAAATGTTCCCATGGCACTTGAGGAAGCTGCTTATATTGACGGCTGTACGCATGGACAGACATTCTTTAAAATTGTAATGCCTCTGCTGAAACCTGTTATTTCTACTATGGTAATTTTGAACTCTATGGCATTTTGGAATGACTTCCTGCTTCCGTCACTGGTTCTGACAGACAAAAAACTTCTGACATTGCCGTTGTCCACTTACAGCTTCTACGGAACTTATTCTGCAGATTATGGAACAATTATGGCAGGATTACTTCTTTGTGTTATTCCGATTTTGATTCTTTATATTGTACTTCAGAAACAGATTATCGGCGGCGTAGTTGCAGGTGCTGTAAAATAATAACAATAAAAGGAGTAAAATCGTTTATGGAAAAAAATGAATTGCATCTGAAAGCTCCGGGAAACTGGATAAACGATCCGAATGGTTTCATTTACTACAAAGGAAAATATCATTTGTTTTATCAGCATTTTCCATATGCTCCCGTTTGGGGAACGATGCACTGGGGACATGCGGTGAGTGATGATTTGATTCACTGGGAGCACCAGGCAGTGGCTTTGTTCCCTACAAAGGAGTATGATCAGAATGGTGTTTTTTCCGGTAGTGCACTTGAAGTGGATGGAAAACTGTATCTGTACTATTCAGCAGTAAAATATTTGGAGAAAGACAGAGAAAATATTCACATGGCAATAAATGATCAGTTCGAGACCAGCCAGGCAATGATCATATCGGAGGATGGATATCATTTTGATAACTGGAAAGAAAAGAAACAGATTATTCCTGTTAATAAAGATGATAATCAGGCTCATCCAATACATACGAGAGATCCGAAAGTATGGAAAGAGGGGGAGACCTATTATATGGTGCTTGGCAGTACATACAAAGAAGAGGCGGGAAGAATCGTATTTTATACCAGCTCAGATGGAAAGAACTGGAACTTTGTGAGTCAGACAACAGACAAAAAATTTGGAAGAATTGTTGAATGTCCGGATATTTTTCAGATCAATGGAGCAGATGTATTTGTCGGATCTTTTATGGGAATCGGTCAGGCAAAAGAAGGATACGAAAATCATTCAGTCTGCGGACTTATTGATTTTAATTCAAAAGATTGTGCAGTAACATTTAAGAAAGATTATCAATATATCGATTATGGATTTGATCTTTACGCACCTCAGACAAATCTTGACAAAGATGGAAGAAGAGTCATGATTGCATGGATGCGGATGCCTAAGTCAGTAAAAGAAGAAAAGGATAGGGAGTGGAATGGGATCATGTGTCAGCCAAGAGTATTGGATGTAAAAGATGGACATGTGTATTTCCGAGTACATCCGGAAGTGAAAAAGTATTTTAATACAAAAATAAAGAACCTGGATGAATTGAATTTTTCGAAACCATTTTGTCTAAAAGTCAAAATGAAAGAAGGAAAAAGAATCAATATCGGAGGTTATCAGATCTGGATGGAAGGTAAGTCCGTGTTTACAGACAGAAGTGTAGTATTTTCCAGCGTGGCAGGATATCCTTTGACTGGAAAAAGCCCTGTGGTGCCAGGAAGTTGCAGTCTGGATATTTTTGTAGATAAAAATCTGATAGAAGTATTTATAAATGATGGGGAATATGTAATCAGTCATGTGGTTTATGAACTGAATGATTTTATTGAAACAGATTGTTTTAATGAAGAAGAGGTGCTGGGATATATCCATCAATAAGAAAAAATAAAAAATACCTGCCCGAAGTATTTTCGAGCAGGTATTTTTTATACTGTTTCAGAAACGGTTTTTGGTTTTTTGATCATCCAGTAGATAAAAGCACCGACTACAAATGCTGCAAAAACCAGATATTTCAGGCTGTTTGCTGCAGGTCCCGGTGATGTTACAAACAGGCGTACTGCAATGAGCGTTGCAAGATAACCGATGAAGCCGAGAAAGGCAATTCCAAGTGCATCATTGAGTACGGTATCGCCGCCTTCGTAAACCTGAGAACCAAGAGCTTTCTGAAAGGTAGATAAAAGTTTTGCTTTCTGCAGATGCTTCAGGAAAATGAAGCCCAGACTTCCTCCAATCAGAGTGCCTGCAATGAAGGAAGGTACATAGAAGAACCAGGTGAGACCAGTTCTGCCCCAGAGAAAAGTCATGACCGGATAGGACAGGATCGCACCGATGATACCGGTTCCGATTACTTCACCAATGAATGCGCAGACCAGCTTCCCTTTTGAAAGGCGATAAAGCATACCGGACAGAAAGGCACCGAAGATTGCACCAGTCAGTGCAAGAGGCGGGATGCCCATAAATGCCATACGGATAATGCCGATTGCCAGTGCACAGACAAGAGCATACCAGGGTCCCAGAAGGACAGCACAGGTAACATTAATGAAGTGTGCCATAGGGCACATACCTTCTACACGAAGAATTGGTGAGATTACGACACCAAGAGCCACCATCATGGCAAGAAAAACCATTTTGGTCAAGTTTTTGTTTTTGTTCATAAATACTCCTCTTTTCTGCTGTTTTCAGAAGGTACGGATAAAACTTTAAAAATAAAAAAACGTACCAACGGCACGCTCCTTACTTGTCAAAAGATGAAATTTGGACATAGCAATGGCAGGCCGTCTGACAGCTTGTATTTGTCGGTCGATGCTTCTTGCATCCTCTCAATCCGAAACACGGACTCCCATCGCAAAATCTTCTGTATACAATGTTAGGGCGCTCCCCCTCCCATTGCCTGATAAAATACAAAAGACATATCATTATTATAATGTAGATTGAAAGATTGTCAAGAGGCAATATTACGCCCGGTCAGTTGCGCAGGAATTTCGGAAATCAGTGGGAATTTCTATTTTGTTTGGAACTGGCGCGAAAATATGGGGATAAGTTGTGTCATATTTCTATAATGATAGGAATCATTCCGGAGTATTAATCTTGCTCAGCAGTCCGCTGGTTCTTACAGTCGCCGGTACATTATCTGTTCAGGCGAAGGAATATCTGAAAGAGATGATGTATATCTGTTCTTATTATATGATAGGAAAATCAGCCAGCAGCGTTACCATAGGAGGAATTTTCTGTACAGGAGGAGATACAAGATTCGGGTTGATTTGTGACGCTATCAATATGTGGCTGGTAATTGTCCCGATGGGGGTATTGGCTGCATTTGTGTTTAAGTGGCCGGTTATGGTAGTTTATTTTCTTCTGAATCTGGATGAAATTACAAAACTTCCGGCTATTTATATACATTATAAAAAATATAACTGGGTAAAAAATATTACTCAATGAAGAAGAGGAGAAAAGAATATGAACAATAACAGAAGCTCAATACAGTTTGGGGATAATGTAGTAATCGGTGCCGGAAGTGTTGTGACAAAGGATATTCCGGACTGGTCTATAGCTGCCGGAAATCCTTGTAAAGTAATTCGTAAGATTACAGAGGAAGATCGCAAATATTATTATAAAGACAGAAAATTTGATGAGGAAGCCTGGTCACACATAAAAGAGTTGGGTCTTGGCGGAGAATAATAAAAAATCCTGTTCCGGGGGAGAAGCCGGAACAGGATTTTTTTTGTTGTGCATCAGATTCGTTTTAATCCAAACAGATTTCCCGGATTGAGGAAATTCTGATTATCCTTGTGATGTGAATGGAATAAAGTTCCATTTGCCAGAGGATCTGTGATACGTTCTCTGCAGAACTGAATTGCAGGTCCCATGCAGAAAGCAACACAAATGGTACCTACACCCAGGTCTCCGCCAAGAAAGAATCCGACTGCGATACAGACCAGATCGGTACCGATTCTGCAAAATCGGAAAGGTACCGGTGTTTTATCGGAAAGGATCAGAGCCTGTGCATCGTAAGGAGATACACCTAAATTTGCGGAATAATAAAGTGCAGAGGCAATGGAAACGAGGACAAGGCTGATGATTAAGAAAGTCACTCTTGTAATAAAATCCGGGTTTCCAAAAGTCTTGCCAAGAACGGCGGTTGCCATATCAACCGCTGCACCGCTGAAAAAGAGACTGATCACAGTCGCACATCCAAGAAGGGATTTTTTTAATATCAGTGCAATGATTGTTAATATGGAACAGGATATAATAAATGTAGGCTGGTAAGATAAGCCAATTGTTTTACCGAGACCAAACATAAGAACGCTGAAAGGATCCACACCGAAACCAGACAATTTACTGAATGCCACGGATATAGAGGTGAGGAAGATACCGATAATGGCCATTAAGATTTTTCTTTTTGTCATAACAAACTCCTTTATTTTTCTGTGGATGATTTCTTTTACCAGGGACAAGTATAGCATCTGCAAATCAAGATTTCTATGACAATTTCACCTGTTTTTATAACAATATCAATTGTCCGGTTTGCTTGCAGGCAAACGGGAAACACTTTGACATCCATGGGTGTGTATGGTACACTGAAAATAATTATGGGGAAGTATACCTTACCGTAAGAACTAGTATAAACAAACAGAGGTGAAAACATTGGATAAGAACGAATATCGTGCCAGGCTGGATGAAATCAATGCTCTGGTAGACCGGCAGGATTACAAAGGTGCTTTAAAAATTGTAGACACCATTGAATGGCGCAGAGTCAGAAGTGCAAGAACTCTTTGTATGGTAGGAGAAATCTATGAGGCAAATAAACGATATGAGGACAGTCGCAAGCTGCTTTTACTGGCCCATCAGAGAGCTCCAATCGGAAAGACCGTATTGTATCGTCTGGTGGAAGTGTCTGTTAAAATGGGTGAATACGAAGATGCAGTAAATTATTATAATCGATTTGTGGAAATTTGTCCCAATGATAACAGCCGTTATATTTTGAAGTATAAAATCTGCAGGGGAAGAAAATCTCCTGTAGAGGAGCAGATCGCAATTCTGGAAGAATATAAGAGCAAAGAATATACGGAACGCTGGGCATATGAGCTGGCAAGACTTTATGCAAAAGCCGGAATGAAGAAAAAATGTGTGGAAGAGTGTGATGATCTGATTCTCTGGTTCAGTGAAGGCAAGTATGTGACAAAAGCTATGGAACTGAAGATGAAATATGAGCCTCTTACTCCGAGTCAGGAAGAAAAGTATAAGAGTACACAGGTGGAGCCGGCTCCTGTAAGACTTGCAAGAACAGCGGCAAATCTCAGTGCTGCTTCGGCGGCAGCAGCGAAACTTTTGCAAAATGCAGATACATTAAAAAGAGAAGTAATTCCCAATACAGAAGTGAAAAAATCAACTCCCGGAACCATGGATGCGCCAAAGGCTATGGAAATGCCAAACTTTATAAAAACACCGGGAAGTGGAAAATCTGTTTTTACACCTGCACCTGAAATTAAAATGCCGGAAAATCTGAGAAAAGAGATTGAAGAAGAAAAACGGAAACGGGAACAGAAAGCAGCAGAAGAAGAGATACCAGATTTTCCGGAACCGGATTTTGAGGAACTTCTTTCACAGGCAGCAGATGAAATGGCTCAGTCCGTGGCAGAAGTGTCAGAGGAAGCAGTTGTTCCAGATGCAGAAGAACCGGAAGAGAAAAAAACAGAAGTAATTCTTCCGGAAGAGGAAGAGACGATTCTTCCGGAAGAAGAGCCAGAAGAAGTAGTTGAACCGGAAGAAAAACCAGAAGAAGTAGAAGAACAGGAAGAACCGGCTTCTGAAGAGACGGGAGAGACGATTGATCTGTCACAGGCACTGGAAGCAGCCATTGCAGAAGTGACAGCTACAGAAGAACAAACAACAGAAGAACAAACAGAAGAAGCCGCAGAGGAGACAAGAGTATTTGGTCAGGAGATGCAGGATGCAGTCAGAGCGGCTCAAGAGTTAGAGTATCTGGAGCAGACACAGAAAACTGCAGAATATACAGAAGCAGAGATTGCGCAGGTAACAGAGGAAATGGATTCTACTTTGCGGCATCATCTGACCGATGAAGAGCATAAACGTCTGTTTACTTATTTTGCTCCGATTCCGGGAATGAAAGAGCAGGTAGATGAAGCACTTGATATTGTACAGGAATCGGCATCTGAGAAGACTTCAAGATCAGGGAATATTGTAATCACAGGTCGTTCCGGCTCCGGAAAGACAAAGTTCTCAGAAGGGCTGGTAAAGGCCTTGTGTAAAGAACGTCACATGGAAGCTGCTAAAGTAGCTTATATGGATGCAGAAGAGATGAACAAAAAGGATCCTGCTTATATCGTAGATAAGATGGCAGGAGGATTTCTTGTAGTAGAACATGCTTCTGCCATGAAGCCGGAAATTGTGGAAAATCTGTCCAGAGCAATGGAATTTAAGACCAATCGTCTGACAGTCATTCTGGAAGATGTAAAACAGGGAATTTATGAGTTGAATGATAAGTATCCGGAATTTATGGAAAAGTTTAATTCAAAAATCGTAATTCCGGTATTTACCAACGATGAACTTGTTTCCTTTGCAAAAACCTATTCCAAAGAGACCGGATATAAGATTGATGATATGGCAGTTCTGGCTCTTTATACGCTGATTGGAGATAATCAGAATGAGGAAAATCCGGTTGCAGTAGGACAGGTAAAAGAAATGATGGATGATGCCATCAAACATGCGGCAAAAGTAGGAAGACGTCCGGGAAGAAAAGTTGCAAAACGTCATCTGGATGAAACCGGAAGAATTATGCTGTATGAAAAAGATTTTGACGTTTAAAATAAGAAAATGGGAGATGAAAAGATGACAGCCCCTTATCTGGGAAACCCCAAAGGTACCATAGAGGTACTGCAGAAATATGATTTTGTTTTTCAAAAGAAATTCGGGCAGAACTTTTTGATCGATCCCCATGTGCTGGATAAAATCGTAAATGCGGCAGGAATTACAAAAGATGATTTTGTACTGGAGATTGGTCCCGGCATCGGGACCATGACACAGTATCTGGCAGCAGCGGCCGGTAAAGTGTTTGCGGTGGAAATCGACAAGGCGTTGATTCCGATTTTGGGAGATACTTTAAAGGATTTTCCAAATGTTCAGGTGATCAATGAAGATATTTTAAAAGTTGATATAAAGAAACTGGCAGAGGAGCATAACAATGGGAAACCCATTAAGGTTGTGGCGAATCTGCCATATTATATTACAACGCCGATTATTATGGGATTGTTTGAAAGTGGAGTGCCAGTAGATTCCATTACTGTAATGGTACAGAAAGAAGTGGCAGAGCGGATGCAGGTTGGGCCTGGAACAAAGGATTATGGTGCTTTGTCTCTGGCAGTACAATATTATGCAGAGCCGTATATTGTGGCCAATGTACCGCCAAATTGTTTTATGCCAAGACCAAAGGTGGGAAGTGCGGTAATTCGTCTTACAAGACATGAGAAACCTCCGGTGGAGGTAAAGGATGAAAAATTAATGTTCCGGTTGATTCGGGCGTCTTTTAATCAGAGAAGAAAGACCCTGGCAAACGGACTGAACAATTCTTCGGAATTGTCTTTTACAAAAGAAGAAATTCAGCAGACCATCGAAGCCTGTGGATTTCCTCCGGGAGTGAGAGGAGAGGCTCTGACACTGGAAGATTTCGCCAGACTTGCAAATCGGTTTGCAGAGTAAAAAGTCATCGCCCGGACATATCCAAAACCGGGCGATGACTTTTCTATAAATATTAAAGGAAGGAGAGCCGGTCTTGCGACCGACATATGAAAAAGAAAATATAAAAATAATGTTTGTTCTTTATTATTTTTATGATATAAGTATATTCCACAAATATGTGCAAATAATGTTGGAATTGTGAAGAAACCATGAACGAAATTATAAACTTTTATGAATACCGGTAAATTATATGGCAACTGATGAAATTGGCGTATTTACATTTAAATGTCTGATGCCAAGGAAATGTTCCACACTGATGCGGATGCCACCCATAAGACCGGAAATATCCTGAAGTCTGGAAGAAATAATACGGCAGCCTCTGTTCTGGTGTCTGGCCAGATATTCTTCGATGCGTTTGTTGATATCAGGAATATAGTTGGAAAAAGAACTATTCAGTACTACCAGTTCAATGTTAAAGGTATTGATAATATTGTTAATGGCAATGGACATGTATTTTACAAAAAGTTCTGCCATATGAAGTGCTTCCGGTTTTTGTTCCTGGTATTCCCTGAGAAAGGTATCAATGGTAATGTGTGTTCTTCCGGTTAAAAAGGCATATTCTTCCAGAATTGCCTTTTCAGAAGCATATTGTTCCAGACATCCGTTATTTCCGCAGGGACATGGTTTTCCGTCGGGAAAGAGAATGGTATGTCCGATTTCTCCGGCAAACCCATCCTGCCCTCTGTAAAGCTGTCCGTTTATGAGTATTCCCATACCGATACCATCATGGACATTCAGATGAATCATATTTCTGCAGTGAGAGTGAAAAACAGATTCTCCCAGAACAGACAGGTTTGATTCATTTTCCACGGTGATCGGAATACCGAACGCTTCTTCGAGTAATTCTGCCAGATTTTGGATCGGAAGTGAATAATAAGGCGTAAATTCAATACAATTGTTTTGTACAACACCATAAATCCCGATGGAAATTCCTACGATTTTATAACGGGAATCCTGACAAAGAGGGAGAGTAAGGGAAATGATTTTTTTTAAACAGGCAAGGAGATCATCTTCTTTTCGAAAAGGATATTCTTTCAACCTGCAGTCTTCTCCTTTCAGGTCGGTAAGCAAAGTAATAATTCGTGAAGGGTGTACGTCAATGGAAAAGGCATAACCGCACTTTTTGTGGAATTCCAGTAATATGGGTTTTCTTCCGAGAGACGTCTGTGCACTGCCGATTTCCCGAACCAGACGCTGATCGATCAGTTCCTGTACAATATTGGAAATCGTGGCTTTTGTCAGATTCAGTTTTTTTGCAAGGGCAGCTCTGGAAATGGGCGGATGATTTGCAATGTATTCCAAAACCTGCCTGCGGTTATTGTCTCGTATCATTTCTTGATTTGCAATTGGCATGAAAATGTCCTCCGGAAAATCGTTGCATGTATAGCTGTTTCTGTTTCTTATCATACCACTTTGCAGGGGCACAGAGCAAGGAGTTTGTATATGCAATAAACAAATAGTGAAAGAAAAATCTGGGTAATTGTTAAGAAAAACTTTAGGTGCGTTGCTTGACAGGGTGTGCTATGATTGTAAAGAAAATGGTTTTACAGACAGAAAGGAGTAGTTTCATGAGAATAAAAAAACAAAAACTTGCACTGCTTATGGCAGGGATTTTATTAATGACATCTCCGGTCAGTGTTATGGCAGACAGGGAAGATGCAAAACTGGAGAAACCTTATGTATCTTTGGGAGCAGATCTGAATACACAGGAGCGGGCAGAAGTACTTAAGCTTCTTGGAGTGACAGAAGAGGAATTGAAACAATATACCGTTGCGACCATTACAAATCAGGATGAACATGATTATCTGGATTCTTATCTCAGCAAAAGTGTGATTGGAACCAGGGCTCTTTCCTCCGTTCTGGTGAAAGGAAAGACAGATGGGAGCGGCATTCAGGTAACAACACATAATATTACCTATTGTACCACAGGTATGTATCAGAATGCTCTGGCTACAGCTGGAATCGAGGATGCAGAAATTGTGGTTGCAGGACCTTTTAATATATCCGGTACAGCAGCTTTGGTAGGTGCGATTAAGTCCTATGAAAATATGACAGGAGAAAAAGTAGAACAGGAAAATGTGGATACTGCTACAAATGAGCTGGTTGTAACCGGTCAGCTGGCAGAATCTGTAGGAGATTCGGAAAAGGCAGAGCAGCTGGTGGGTGCAGTAAAAGAAGAAGTCATAGAAGGGGAGAACCTTTCAAAAGAAGAAATCGGAGAAGTTGTGGATCAGGCTGCACAGGAAATGGAAGTCAAACTTTCCGATGAGGACAGACAGGCGATCATAGAGCTGATGGAAAAGATTAAAGGACTTGATCTGAATCTTGATAGTCTGAAACAACAGGCAAAAGATTTGTATGATAAGATTGATAAGTTGAATCTGGATATTAATCCGGAGAAGGTTCAGGGATTTTTCAGTAAAATCATTGCGTTCTTTAAAAATTTGTTCAGTTAATTAATCAGGGGCAGGTACATGGACATTTTGTATCCATGTACCTGCCCCTGAGTTGATTTTTACATTTCCAGTTTCATATCTCCGTCTTTGATCCATCCCAGTTTACGCATACAGTTTGCAAGAAACAGAGAAATAAGACCTGGAAGGATAAAGTGAAGAAGCAGGATTTTGATCAGGACCAGTACAGCTCCTTCGTTGGGAACCATGGTCTGCCAGGTCATGATCTGACCTACAAGACCGGCAGTTCCCATACCAGAACCAGTGGCATTGTTGGTCATTTTGAAAAGTAGCGTTCCTACAGGACCCAGAATCGCGCTGGATAGGATGGCAGGAAGCCATATGACTGGTTTACGCATAATATTGGGGACTTGAAGCATGGAAGTTCCAATACCCTGTGCCAGAAGACCGGATACTCCATTCTCCTTGAAACTTGCTACAGCAAAACCAACCATGTTGCAGCAGCATCCTACAGTTGCAGCACCGGCAGCCAGACCGGAGAGATTCAGAATGACACCAAGAGCAGCAGAACTGATTGGTAAGGTAAGAATCATACCCATAAGGACAGAAACTACAATTCCCATGAGAAATGGTTGTTGTTCCGTTCCCCAGTTGATCATATCACCAAGGCGGGTCATAAGCCGACTGATAGGAGGTCCTACCAGAAGACCCGTGACAGATCCGGAGAAAATTCCTACCAGAGGTGTAAGGATAATATCAAGACGGGTTTTTCCGGCTACCAGTCTTCCCAGTTCAATGGCTACATAAGCGGCGATAAAAGCACCAAGCGGTTCTCCCGGTCCTGCCAGAAGTACAGCTCCTTCTTCTGTAAATAAGGTACCGGCCGCGATTTTTCCTGCAAAACCACCGACCATACCTGCTGTTGCGGCAGAGAGGACCACAAGAGGACTTTCCTGAAATTTGCAGGCAACGCCCACACCGATGCCTGCACTGGTCATGGCAGCAGCCATTTTACCAAACTGATAAATATAGGTTCCGATTTCACCGCCAATAAGATTTCCAACCTGTTGGATAATCGTTCCGATGATCAGAGTGGCAAAAAGGCCATAAGCCATACCACTTAAACCATCGATGAAAATTCTGTTTAGTAATTTTTTCACTTTTTTTACCTCTGTTTATTTATCCAGTTTCATATTTTTAAATAAGGAACCAAGAGAAGTCGTCAGTTCTTCGGCCTGTGGAAGATCGTAATCTATGTTTTCTTCTTCCTTTTCTTCCGGCACTTCCATCAGTGCTTTCATACTTAAACTGAGTTTTCCGTCTTCGTTTTTGATTACTTTGACAGTTACTTTATCTCCGATGGATAATACTGCTTTTGGAGATTTGATTCTTTTCTGGCTGATTTGTGATACATGAACCAGTCCGGAGATTCCGTCTCCAAGATCAATAAATGCACCGTATGTCTGAAGGCTTTCTACGGTTCCTTCCATAACGCTTCCTACCTGGATTCTGTTCTGCTTTGCCTGTTTCTCTGCATCTGCTTTTTCTTTCAGAAGTTCTCTGGCTGAAAGAATCAGTCGATTTTCTGATTCGTCCACTTCAAACACACGTACAGTTAAAGTTTTTTTCAGGTAGTCTTCGGGATCTTTTACATATTCCAGAGAAAGTTTGGATACAGGGATGAATGCACGGATGCCTTCTACGTAAGCGATGGCGCCTCCTTTTACAATTCCTTCCACTGTAACTTCAAATGCTTCTTTGTCTTCCTTCATCTGAACCAGTTTGTCCCAGATTTCCATATCTGCATCACGGAAATTGTTGAAAGAAGCATCAATTTCTTGTGCAAAATCATCCATGGTTTCCTGTTTTTTCATTTCATCGGTCATAATAGGTTCCTCCTGATTATCAATCTTTTACCTTCGATTATAGCACAGAGACAGGAAAAACCGCAATGAAATTAATATTATTGCATAAGAAGCAAAAATGGGATATGATAGGAGAAACAGAAGATACTAAGGAAAGTACAACTTTAAGAAAACAGAAGTGATTTACTATATTGTTAAGGAAGGATTTATAAATACATGGCAAAACAGGGAAAAATTTATATACTGGGACACAAAAATCCGGATACAGATTCCATCTGTTCAGCAATTGCATATGCAGATATTAAGAATCGTTCTAATGATGGAAGAAGATACCTGGCAAAGCGAGCAGGTCAGATTAACGAAGAAACAGAATATGTACTGAAACGTTTCGGGGTAGAAGCACCCGGATATCTGCCGGATGTAGGAACACAGGTAAAGGATATGGAAATCAGAGAGACTCCGGGTGTAGAAAGTAATATTTCCATAAAAGATGCATGGGCAATTATGAAAGAGACCAATGCAGTAACACTTCCTATTACAAAAGAAGACGGACAGTTGGAGGGATTGATCACAACAGGTGATATTGCAAAATCTTATATGGATGCGCATGACAATTATTTCCTCTCCAATGCGCGTACTCAGTACAGAAGTATTGCAAATACTGTGGAAGGAGAGGTTGTTACAGGAAATCCTCATGGATATTTCCTGAGAGGAAAAGTAGTCATTGGTGCTGCCCATCCGGAAAAACTGGGAGAGTATCTGGAAGAAGATGATCTTGTTATATTGGGAGACCGACACGAAGATCATTTGTGTGCCATTCAGGAGAATGTAAGCTGTATTGTAGTGTGCAACAGTGCCCAGATTGCAGATGCGATTAAGGAAGAAGCAATTAAAAACGACTGCGTGATCATTCGCTCTCCGTTGGATACCTTTACGGTAGCCCGTCTGATCAATCAGAGTATACCAGTGAAGCATATTATGAAGAAAGATCATCTGATTACTTTTCAGACCGATGATTTTACAGACCAGATCAAGGATGTGATGGTAAAAAACCGTCACAGAGCATTCCCTGTAGTGAATAAACACGGAAAATATATGGGTACTGTATCAAGAAGAAATCTGTTGGGAATGAAGAAGAAACAGGTGATTCTTGTGGATCATAACGAAAAATCTCAGGCTGTGGATAATATTGATGCGGCAGAGATTCTGGAAATTGTGGATCATCACAGAATCGGTTCTCTTGAGACTATGTCACCGATTGTATTCAGAAATCAGCCGGTAGGATGTACCGCAACGATTATGTATCAAATGTACACAGAGAAAAATCTGGAAGTATCACCGGCTATTGCAGGACTTCTGTGTGCGGCAATTATTTCCGATACGCTGATGTTTCGCTCTCCTACCTGTACACATATGGATAAGATGGCAGCAGGAGCATTGTCTTTGATTGCCGGAATCAATATTCAGGAATTTGCTAAAGAAATGTTTACAGCTGGAAGCAATCTGAAAGGAAAAACCACAGAGGGTATTTTTTATCAGGATTTCAAACGTTTTACAGCGGAAAAAACAAGTTTTGGGGTAGGACAGATTAGTTCTATGAATGAAGAGGAGCTTCTGAGTCTGAAAAAACGTCTCATTCCTTTTATGAAAAAAGAATGCGGAAAGAACGGAATTACAATGGTATTTATTATGCTTACCAATATTCTGGAGGAAAGTTCGGAGATTATCTGTTATGGAACCGGCAGTGAAAAACTGGTTCAGGATGCATTTGGAGTAAAAGAAGAAGATGGAGGCTATTTGCTCAAGGGCGTAGTGTCCAGAAAGAAACAGTTGATTCCGGCATTTATTACAGCTTTGCAGCAGAATGGCTGATGCAGAGAATAACGATAGAACGAAAAAGAGAGGAATTATGGGAAAAATCGAGTGGAGACCCGGCAATATGCTTTATCCTCTGCCGGCAGTGCTTGTAACAGTGGCAGACGAGAATGGAAAAGATAATATTATCACAGTGGCCTGGGCGGGAACGGTGTGTACCAATCCGCCTATGGTTTCCATATCTGTAAGACCGGAGCGTTATTCTTATGCAATGCTTTGTGAAACAAAAGAATTTGTGATTAATCTGACTACAGAGAAAATGGCATTTGCTACGGATTACTGCGGTGTGAAATCAGGCAGAGATGTGGATAAATTTAAGGAAACGAAGCTGACAAGAGAACAGGCTTCTCATGTAGGAGCACCTTTGATCAAGGAATCTCCCGTGTCTATAGAATGCAGAGTGAGGGAAATCCAGGAACTGGGAAGCCATAGTCTGTTTCTTGCAGATGTTCTTGCAGTACATGTGGAATCGGATTATATGGATGAAAAAGGAAAGTTCGATCTGGCCAAAGCGCAGCCTATGGTTTATTCTCATGGAGAATGTTATGGAATCGGCAAAAAACTGGGAACATTTGGATACAGCATAAAAAAACGCAGAAAGAAGAAACAGAAAAAATGAATAAAAATATTGTTTTGATAGGAATGCCTGGTGTAGGAAAAAGCACGGTAGGGGTCATTTTGGCAAAAGTTCTGGGCTATCAGTTTGTAGATGCGGATTTGGTAATCCAGAAGAGAGAAAATCGTCTTCTTCGTGAGATTATTGAGCAGGAAGGTCTGGATGGATTTTTAGAGGCAGAGGAAGAAGCAAATATTTCCATTGCAGAACAATGTGAAAAATCAGTGGTTGCTACAGGAGGAAGTGTGGTATACTGTAAAAAAGCAATGGAAAAGCTAAGAGAGACCGGGCGCATTGTGTATCTGAAACTGGAGTATGAAAACCTGAGTAAAAGACTTGGGAATCTAAAAGGACGCGGTGTGGTGCTGAAAGACGGGCAGGATCTGAAAGGGTTATATGAGGAACGGATTCCCCTGTATGAAAAATATGCAGATTTGACGATTGATGAGGAAAATCTGGATGTGGAACAGACTTTACAGAAAATAATAGAGAGTTTGTCTGCCTGACAGTATTTACAAAACTCTCTATCTGTTATAATATGATACCAGGATTTAAAAACCTATACTTTTTACATAAAGGAAAGTATAAATCAAAAACTGTAAATAAAAAATGAAGGTTATGTTTTCGCGGGCAGGTTTATTCGTAGGGAGCATAAATAGAATATAGAGGTGTGTATATGGAACAGTATGTTATCAAAGGCGGTAACCCGTTAGTAGGCGAAGTGGAAATCGGTGGTGCAAAAAATGCAGCACTTGCAATTCTGGCAGCAGCGATTATGACGGATGAAATGGTTTACATTGAGAATTTACCGGACGTACGTGACATCAATGTTTTATTAGAAGCAATCAGAGAAATCGGAGCAACGGTTGACAGAATCAGTCCCACAGAAGTGAAAATTACAGGTTCCACAATATCTAATATCAGTGTGGAATATGAATATATTAAAAAGATTCGGGCTTCTTATTATCTTCTTGGTGCGCTGCTGGGAAAATATAAGACAGCAGAAGTCCCTCTTCCAGGAGGATGTAATATCGGCAGCAGACCGATTGACCAGCATCTGAAAGGCTTCCGGGCACTGGGTGCTTCTGTGGATATTCTTCACGGAGCAGTTGTGGCAAAGGCGGAAGAACTGAAAGGAAAACATATTTTCCTGGATATGGTATCTGTAGGTGCTACAATTAATATTATGATGGCAGCTGCTATGGCGACAGGGAATACTACGATTGAAAATGCAGCGAGAGAGCCTCATGTAGTAGATGTTGCCAATTTCCTGAACAGCATGGGTGCTAACATTAAAGGTGCAGGTACAGATGTGATCCGGATCAAAGGGGTGGAAAAACTGCATGGTACCAGTTATTCGATTATTCCGGACCAGATTGAAGCAGGTACTTTTATGTGTGCCGCAGCAGCTACCAGAGGGGATATCATGGTAAAAAATGTAATCCCGAAACATCTGGAGGCAACTACAGCCAAACTGGAGGAAATTGGATGTCAGGTGGAAGAATTTGATGATGCGGTTCGTGTGGTTGCGAATAAACGTCTTACACGTACGCATGTAAAGACGATGCCTTATCCCGGCTATCCTACCGATATGCAGCCTCAGTTTGCAGTTGCACTGACACTGGCAGAAGGTACCAGTATTGTTACAGAGTCTATTTTTGAAAACCGGTTTAAATATGCGGACGAGCTGTCCCGTATGGGTGCCAATATCAAAGTAGAAGGAAATACTGCTATTATTGACGGCGTACAGAAACTGACGGGAGCAAGAGTAAGTGCACCGGACCTTCGTGCAGGTGCAGCTCTGGTTATTGCCGGATTGGCAGCAGAAGGAATTACCGTAGTCGATGATATTGTTTATATTCAGAGAGGATATGAACGTTTTGAGGACAAATTGAGAAGTCTCGGTGCTGAGATTGAGAAAGTTACCAGCGAAAAAGAAATTCAGAAATTTAAGCTGCGTGTTGGATGAAGATAAGAAAAAAGGTTGCTGCAGATATGTCTGCAGCAACCTTTTTTATATTATAATACCATATTTTTTAATTCTATACTGAAGGCTTTGGCGGCGAAGTCCCAGTGCATCTGCAGTTTTTGTAATGTTGTACCCAAAGTGTTCCAGAGCCTGACGAAGAATCTGGTTTTCATAATCATCCATAAGACTCTGCAGATCCTGAACGGCAAAGTCGGGAGCAGAAGAAGGAGTTGGGTGCGGACTGTCAGAAGTCTGGGAATCAATCATATTTTTTTTCAGGTAAGTGGGCAGATGTTCCGGCATAAGAAGGTTGGAGTCTGCTACATTTTGTGCATAATCCAGAACGTGATGCAGTTCTCTTACATTTCCGGGCCAGGAATAGTTTTTCATAATACGCAGTGCTTCCGGATGAATATCGGTTATAGCATGAACATACTGAAATGCAGTGGCGCTCAAATGGTTATGTATGAGTTCTTCCAGATCTTCCATGTGTTCTCTTAAAGATGGCAGATCAATCATAACGGTAGAAAGTCTGTAGAACAAATCTTTGCGGAATTTATTCTCTGCAATGGAACGGAAGGGATCTTCGTTACAGGAAGAAATGATACGTACATCCAGAGGGATATCCTTCTGTCCTCCTACCCGACGGAAAGTATTCTCCTGGATTACACGGAGAATCTTGGATTGCATGCCAAGACTCATGGAATTCAACTCGTCCAGAAATAAAGTTCCACCATTGGCTTCTTCAAAATACCCGGGTTTGTCTTCGCTGCCCGTAAAGCTGCCTTTTTTTGTTCCAAACAACAGACTTTCAATCAGAGACTCGGGAATTGCGGCGCAGTTCAGACCGATAAAAGGTTTGCTGCTTCTGCGGCTGGCATGGTGAATGCTCTGGGCAAAAACTTCCTTACCTGTTCCTGTTTCGCCTACAAGGAGGATGGAGCTGTCCTGTTTGGCCACTTTATTGGCTATTTCTACTGCATTTCGAAGTTTTTCTCCGTGACCGACGATATTGTCAAAGGTGTAGCCTGTAAAGCGTGTGTAATGAGAGTGCTTTTCATAAAGACTAAGGGCTTTTTCTACTTTTTTTACGGAGTTTTTGTAAATATCCACGATATCCTGGTTCTGCTCAAAAACAACGGCTCCCAGAAGTTTTCCGCCTTTTATAATAGGATAAGCCGTATTGGAAGTGGCAATGGTGACCCCATTGCTGGAGGTATAATGGTCAACACGGTTGATGACAGGAGACTGTGTCCGGAGAGAAGTCATAATCGTGCTGATTTCTTCTTTCAGGTTATACATATCGAGAAGATGCCGGCCCCTTATATTGGTGTTAGGAGGAATCTGGGAAATCTTACGGCTGGCTATATTGAAAAATACAGCACAGGCATTTTTGTCATAAATCTGAATTCCATCCTGTACGTGATCAAGTGCTTTTCCAAGGAGATATTCTCGTTGATTTTGTTTTTTCAGAAAAAAATATTCATGATTGTCAGGGGCGGGCCGCCGTTCATAGTCAAAAAGATCGTCATCCCATATGAAATCACCGGAAATAGATTCCTTATTTATAGGAAATACAGAAGTAATATGGCGCCGTCTGGAAGCCCAGTTCTGGAACAGAAGGTGATAAAGTTCTTTTGCTTCCGGGTTTCCCCATTCTATCTGGAGTATTTCCAGACTTTCACTTAATATAAACAGAACATCATAAATGTACATAAACAACTCCTTTATCACATGAGAAAAAACAATTTTTTTATACAAGTGGATTTTTGGCTTTTGGTATTATAAGAAAATTGTAGCATAGTGTCAGAGTTTTTACAATAAAAAAAGCAAAATAATTTTGCTATATGCAAAATTATTTTGCTTTAAACAAGGAATATTCATAGGATTTTTTTAAAAAAGAAGGAGAAAAATAAAAGAAAATAAATTTTTTTACTCTAAAATAAAGGAAAAAATGAAATAAAAGAAAAATTTATAAAAAGTTGGCACGAATTTTGCTCTATATAGAGAGTAAAAAGAGGGAAAGGAGTGCAGTGACAAATTTTAAGTCCTGCGAAAAAAGCTATGAGCGAAAAAAAATCAAACCCAAAGCCGATACGTTGGAGTGTGTTTATTCCATGTTTTATAGTAATCGGCGGTGCAGCTCTTCTTGGTATCATAAACAATGAATGGCTGACAGCAGTGACCAGCGGTATATTCGGATGGTCATTAAGCAACTTCGGATGGTTATATCAGATTGTTGCTATGGTAACTCTGATAGTTGCATTTCTGCTTACTTTCTCAAAAGTAGGTAAAATCCGGTTCGGAGGTCCGGATGCAAAATCAAAATATTCTTTTGGTTCCTGGTTTGCAATGACTCTGACCGGTGGTATTGCAACAGGTCTGATTACTTATGGTGTGAATGAAGTACTGATTTATTTCGGCAACATTTACGGAGAACTGGATGGATATGGAATCCAGCCATTGTCTGATGAAGCGGGATATTTTGCAATGGGCCGTTGTTTCTATAACTGGACCTTTATTCCATATGCTATGTATGCGCTGTCTGGTGTAATTATCGCATACATGTATTTTAACAGAAAGAAAGAGCTGTCTGTGGCTGCATCTCTTACACCATTGTTCGGAGACAAGATCACAACAGGTGTATGGAAAGCAATCATTGATACTTTATCTGTTCTTGCTATTGCCCTTGGTCTGGCTGCTTCTCTTGGTGCAGGCCTTGCTCTGATTGGAACAGGCCTTTCTGCTGCATATGGTGTGGCACAGGGACCGGTTGTATGGTTTACACTGACAGCAATTATTACGGCTACCTTTACCATTGCATCCGTTACAGGTATTGATAAAGGAATCAAATGGCTGGCTGGATTGACTTCTAAGATTTTCTATGTGTTATTAATTTTATTATTTATCATTGGACCGACGGTTTATATTCTGAATATGGCGAACGTAGGTCTTGGTTATTGGCTGGATCGTTTCTGGATGTGGGGATTTGACCCGTATCTGGTAGGTGGAGAAGCACTGGTTACCTGGTGGACGATGTATGACTGGGCAATCTGGATTGCATACGCACCTCTGATGGGTATTTTCTTTGCAATTATTGCTCATGGAAGAACCGTTCGTCAGTTTATGATTATTAACTGGTTGCTTCCATCTGTATTCGGTTATGTATGGTTCTCTGTATGGGGAAGTACTGCACTGAAATGGCAGACAGATGGAAAGGCAGATATTATTTCTGCAATTCAGGAGGGTGGTGCCGTAGCCGGTATCTGGGAATTCCTGAAACATGTTCCACTGGGAAGTATTCTGATTCCTGTTATTATTGTAGCGTTGATTGCAGCATTCTCGACTACTGCAGATACCATGTCCACCACGATTGCAACTCTTTGTACCAAGGATTCCCGTCATGATGAAGAGCCGGCAATTTGGCAGAAAATCGTATGGGGTGTAAGTATTGGTCTGATCGCATGTATCATGGTTGCCTTCGGAGGCGGTGCACAGGGTGTTGACGGTGTAAAATATCTGGCAGCATGCGGTGGTTTCGTGGTACTTGCTATCTTCGTTCTGCAGGTAGCAGCAGCTATCAAAGTCTTCTTCCTTGATCCGGAAACAAAGAAAGATATTGTGGACAGTGTAGATCAGGTTGAAAAAGCAGAAAAATAGACTGCAAAATGATAATGGATTGTATCTGGGAGGTTTATTTTGAAAAAAACAATTATACTTGGTGAACCAATTGGTCTGGAAGAATTTGTGGCAATTGCCAGACATCATGCACAGGTTGAATTTTCCCCGGAGTATTGTCAGCGTGTTGAAAAATCAAGAGCCCTTGTAGAAACATGGGTGGCAGAAGAAAGAGTTATGTATGGTGTAACAACAGGATTCGGCGCTTTGTGTACAAAAGCCATCAGCAAAGAGGAAACTGCAAAGCTTCAGGAAAACATTATTCTTTCGCACTCTGTTTCTGTGGGAGCTCCATTATCAGAAGAACAGGTAAGAGGAACCATGCTTATGGTTCTTCAGAACCTGGGACAGGGTTACAGTGGAGTTCGCCTGGAAGTTTTGGAAAAATACAGAGAGTTTCTGAATAAAGGTCTGACTCCGTATGCACCGGGAGACGGAAGTGTCGGTTATCTGTCACCGGAAGCACATATGGCTCTGGTCATGCTTGGAATGGGAAAAGCCTATTACGAAGGAGAACTTCTGGAAGGCCACGAAGCTCTTGAAAAAGCAGGAATTGAGCCATTGGTACTCAGTTCCAAGGAAGGTCTGGCACTGGTGTCAGGAACTACTTCACCTACAGCTATGGCAGCCCTTGCTTTATATGATCTTCTTGGAGCTGCAAAGGCGGCAGATATTATTGGTGCAGTAAGCCTGGAAGCATCCAAAGGGGTTATGCGTGCATTTGATGAACGAATCATGAAGGCTCGCCCTCATAAAGACCAGGCAGATACTGCAGAAAATGTAAGAAGAATCCTGGCAGATTCTGGAATTATGAAAAAGTATGAAGGAAGCCATGTACAGGATGCCTTGTCTCTTCGCTGTATTCCACAGCTTCACGGGGCAGCCAGAAAGACGCTTATGGATGCGAAAAAGACAATCGAGACAGAAATAAATTCCTGCTGTGATAATCCGATTATCTGGCCGGAAGAAGGATTTGAAGATGTGATTTCTGCCTGCAATGCAGATTCCTCTTATGTGGGAATCGAAATGGACAGTGCAGCCATTGCAGCCACTTGTCTTGCAAAAATGTCAGAAAGAAGAAACAATCGTCTGATTGACGAAAGCCTTTCCGGATATCCATGGTTTTGTATTAAGACACCGGGACTGAATTCCGGACTTATGATACCTCAGTATACCCAGGCAGGTCTCATTAACCAGATGAGAATACTGTCATCTCCTGCAACAGTTGACAATACACCTACCTGCGGAAATCAGGAGGATTATGTGGCAATGGGTTACAATGCCTGCAAAAAAGCAGGAGAGATTGCCGAGAAACTGGAATATGTTCTTGCAATTGAGTTGTTGTCCGGATATGAAGCACAGCAGTTTCTGGATCCGGACGTAAAACGGAGTTCGGCTACTACAGCCCTTCTTGCAAAGATTGGGGAACAGGTGCCGGTTATGGAAAAAGACATGCTTCTTCATCCTCATATTGAGTATCTGAAAGAAATGATTCATTCCGGAGAAGTTGTAAAGATTGTAGAAGATACGATTGGGGAACTGAAATAAAGATTTAAGGAAGGTGAACAACTATGGGAAAAATTGTGTTAGGGAAGCCTCTTACAGTTGAAGAATTTGTAGAAGTAGCCCGTTTTCATGCAGAAGTTGAATTTTCGGAAGAATACTGCGAACGTGTGAAAAAGTCGAGAGAAATTGTGGAAAAATGTGTGGAAGAGGATCGAGTTGTTTATGGTACGACCACAGGGTTTGGTGCACTCGTAACAAAAGTAATCAGTAAAGATGAAGCAGCCAGACTTCAAAGAAACATTATTATCACCCATTCCACATCAGTGGGGGCTCCTTTCGGAGAAGAGGAGGTTCGGGCAATTATTCTCATGGTTCTTCAGAGCCTTGGCCGTGGTGTCAGTGGTGTTCGCCTGGAACTGTTGGAGAAATACAGAGATTTTCTGAACAAAAATCTGATTCCCTATGTGCCGAAAGAAGGAAGTGTGGGATATCTCTGTGCAGAAGCTCATATTGCCAGTGTTCTTCTGGGAGAAGGAAAAGCCTGGTTTGACGGAGAGCTTCTGGAATCCAGAGAGGCGCTCAAACGGGCAGGAATGGAACCTTTTGTATTAAGTTATAAAGAGGGTCTGGCTCTTACAAACGGAGCCTCTTCGCCAACTGCCCTGGCAGCGCTTGCTGTTTATGATTTAAAACGGGCGGCACGAAGTGCAGATATAATAGCAGCCATGTCTCTGGAAGCTCTGGGAGGTATTATCCGGGCTTACGATCCTCACGTAACAGCCTGCCGCCCGCAGAAAGAACTGACAGCAACTGCAGAGAATCAGAGAAGGATACTGGAAAAATCAGATGTAATCGCAAAAGCTGCGTCAACTCATCTTCAGGATGCACTCTCTCTTCGCTGTGTACCGCAACTGCACGGCGCCTCAAAACGGATTCTGGAAGATGCGTATGATGTTGTGACCTGTGAAATTAATTCCTGCGCAGATAATCCTGTGGTTTATGGAACAGGAGAGGAACCGGATGTATATTCCAACGGCAATCCGGATGCCTCTTATGTGGGAATGGAAATGGATGCTGCATGTATAGCAGCTGTAAATCTTGCAAAGATGTCAGAGCGGAGAAATGCCAGATATCTGGATGAAAATCTGTCAGGACTTCCCTGGTTTCTGGTTAAGAATCCGGGGCTGAATTCCGGACTTATGATACCCCAGTATACGCAGGCAGGTCTTTTGAATGATCTGCGCATGCTTGCTCATCCTGCCACTTGTGACAGTGTGTCTACAAGTGCAGGTCAGGAAGATTATGTGACCATGGGATATAATGCCTGTAAAAAAGCAGTTCAGGCTGTGGAAAAACTGGAATACATACTGGCTATTGAGCTTATGTCAGCCTATCAGGCACAGCAGTTTATAGATGAAAATCTGAAACGTGGTGAGGGAACCGGAGCGGTCTATGAGAAATTGAAAGACAGAATTCCGGTTATGGAAGAGGATATGTATCTGTACCCTTACCTGGAAATTTTGAAAGAATTTATTCATTCCGGTGAATTACTTGGAAGTGTTGAAGAAAAAATCGGAAAATTGAAATAATATAATCGCTGTCTTCTGATTGCACCCTCTTTTTGTTGTGAGCCGCAACCCACAGCATATGTCAATCAGTAGATATATAGAAAAGGGAGCTTCGGCTCTCTTTTCACTTTTTTGTAAAGGCAGAATGGTTGTACTTTGTAAAAAATGGTGTTATAACTTAGATAAGTTTGGAAAGGAGCAGGCATTATGAACGAAAAAAGTATAGAGAAAAGAGCAGAAGAATTGGGATTTCAAAAGATGAAATTCATGAAAACAAAAGACCTGAAATTTGTTCCTGAATTCCGGAAGTTCTGTGAGCAGAACGATTGTGGAAATTATGGGAAGAATTATGCCTGTCCGCCTGCCTGCGGGACACCGGAGGAAATGGAAGAAAAAGTAAGAAAATATGAAAATGCACTGGTGTTTCAGTCCAGAACTCCTGTAAAAGACATTTTTGATGATGAAGAAACAAAAGCAATCAAGAAAATACATACAAAAAAGACCTTGCAGGCAGTGGAAGCATTGAAAAAAGAAGGACTGCAGGAGGGTGGTACATTTATTATGTGTGGTCCCTGTAATTTCTGTGATATCTGCAGGATGGTAGAAGGAGAAGCCTGTGTGAAGGAGAATATGCGATTTTCCTGTTTATCCGCTTATTGTATTGATGCCATGAAGATGGCAGAGCATTGTCAGATGGATATGGAGTGGAATGGAAGTGTGGTCTCTTTTTTCAGCCTGTATCTTTTTAAATAATCTCTGCAAAGGCTTTACAGAACAGGAGAAGTTATGGTAGAATAAAGCACTGCAAATTTTATAGAAGGTGTGCCCGGAGTAGACAGATCGGAAGACTGCCATTCAGAGTCCCTTAAAAGGGATTCTGTTTTGGTAGTCTTTTTTCGTCTTTAAGAGAAAAGAGGGGACAAGAGAAGAAAGAGGAAAGTAGTTTATGTATTTGATGATCGATAATTATGATTCCTTCGTATATAACCTGGCCAGGTACCTGGAAGAACTGGGTGAGAAGGTAACATTGGTACGCAATGACAAGATAACAGCAGATCATATAGAATCTATGGTGTATGATGGCAGTCTGGAGGGGATTATTCTTTCACCTGGACCGAAGAGTCCGGCAGATTGCGGAAACTGTAAAGAGATTTTGAAGCGGATGGCTGGAAAAGTTCCAATCCTGGGAGTGTGCCTTGGCCATCAGATTATTGGGCACGTTTTTGGTGCAACTGTAAAGAAAGGGAACCGGCCCATGCATGGAAAGGTAACAGCGATTACCACAGACGGAACCGGACTCTTCCAGAATCTTCCGGATACTTACCAGGTAACCAGATATCATTCTCTGGTGATCAGTGATGAAAAGTTTCCGGAGGAACTTCAGGTGAATGCCCGTTCAGAGGACGGAGTGATCATGGGAATTCGTCACAGAAAAATGCCTGTATATGGAGTACAGTTTCATCCGGAAGCAGTACTGACGGAATATGGGCATGAACTTTTGAGAAATTATACAAAAATATGCAGGGAATGGTGGAGCACATATGAAAACAGCGATTCGCAGATTGTCCTTTTATAAAGAGGCAGCAGACATTTTTGAAATTTATAAAGAAAAGGAAATGGCGGTCTTTCTGGATTCTGCACTGGAAAACAGTCTGGGACAGTATTCTGTGATTGGTCTTTTTCCCTATCTGGTAATAAAGGAAGAAGAGGGAATCTGCTATAAGAACGGATTGCCTGTTTCTGTTTCTTTTGAAGAGGCAATGAATCGTGAACTGAAGGGACGGCAGGAGGAAAATCCTACAGAGCTGCCATTGACAGCAGGGGCTATCGGATATTTTTCTTATGACTATGGAAGAAAATTTGAGCAGATCAAGAGCCTTCATCCCAAAAAAATAGCTATGCCGGAAGCCTTGTTTGCTTTTTACGATTTGTTGATTATAGAAGATAAAAAAGAGAAAGTACTTTATCTGACTGCAAAGGGAGAGACAAAAGATCAGGAGAAGATGCTGGATATCATAGAGGAAGAAATTCGCCTGTGCGGTGCAGCAGCAAAACCGGAGAAACAGAATCAGCTTGCAGATTTTATCCCGAATTTTGAAAAAGAAGAATACAAACAGACGGTAGATCAGATGATATCTTATATCGTAGAGGGAGATATCTACATTGCAAATATGACTCAGCAGTTAGAAGCAAAAAGCACAAAAGAACCTTATGAAGTATATCGTTATCTTCGGACTCATAATCCGGCACCTTTTGCAGGATATTTCAATTATGGAGATTTTCAGATTGCGAGTGCATCTCCGGAAAGATTCCTGCAGGTAAAGGAGGGAATGATTGAAACAAGACCGATAAAGGGAACAAGAAAAAGAGGAAATACGCCCAAAGAGGATGCAGAACTCAAAGAAGAACTAAGAAATTCTTCCAAAGACAGAAGTGAACTTCTGATGATCGTAGATCTGGAAAGAAATGATCTGAATCATGTTTGTGAGCCGGGAAGTGTAAAAGTAACGGAACATTTTGCAGTGGAAACGTATGCCACGGTCTTTCATCTGGTGACTACGATTGTAGGAAAAATGAAGAAAAATCTGCAGATCATGGATCTGATCCAGGCTGCATTTCCGGGAGGTTCGATTACAGGAGCGCCAAAAATCCGTGCTATGGAGATTATTGATGAGCTGGAGCAGGACAGAAGAGGGCTGTATACCGGTTCTATGGGATATCTGTCTCTGGACGGAAGTTGTGACTTAAACATTGTAATTCGAACAGCAGTTTATCAGAATGGCGTTTATCATCTTGGAGTGGGTGGTGGAATTACCTGTGAGTCAGAACTGGAATTTGAATATGAAGAAACGCTGCAAAAAGCAAAAGCAGTGCTGGAAGCTATCTGGGAACAGGGAGGAGAAGTGTATGCTGACACCTGATCAGGGGTATTTTTTTGGAATGGGAGCATTTGAAACAGTAGCGGTAGAAGAGGGAAATCCTGTGTTGCTGGAGAAGCATTATGAGCGGCTGTTTCGTGCTGTGGACTTTTTTCATCTGGAGCTTTCAAAAAAAGAACTGGAAGAAAAGGTGGGACAAGCGTTGGATGCTCCCTTTATGAAAAACGGGAGGAAAGTGTTGAAAATTACCGTTTCGGAAAAAAACCTTCTGGTAACCACAAGAGAAAATACCTATGGAGAAAATCATTATAAAAATGGGTTTATCGCAGATTATTCCTGTGTAAGAAGAAATGAAACTTCGCCTTTTACGTATCATAAGACTTTGAATTATGGAGATTGTCTCAGGGAAAAACATCTGGCTCATGAAAGAGGAATTGACGAACCGATATTTCTGAATACAAAAGATATTTTAGCAGAGGGAGCTACCACGAATGTATTCTTTGTCAAGAATGGAACTATTTTTACGCCTTCTGTGCAATGTGGAATTCTGCCGGGAATTCTGCGGCAATACATTTGTGAAAGAAATCCGGTACAGGAAACGGAGATTTATCCGGAGGAAATAGAAATTTATGACGAGATGTTTCTGACGAATTCGCTTCTGGGAATTATGCCGGTTGTGTCATTAGGAGCACACCGATTTTCCTCCCGGTCGGTCAGTCAGAGGCTTATGGAAGAGTACCGAAAATTCTGCAATCAGATTGGATGAAAAATTTGAATTATTCATTGACAAACAAGAGAAAAAGCGTTATCGTATATACGACAAATCAATAGGGTATTATTTCTCTTATTCAGAGTGATGGAGGTACATAGGACCTGTGAAGTCACGGCAACCCCTTTTGAAAGGAAGGTGCCAGCCTGAGCGAGTTATTTCGAACAATAAGAGGATTCATTCAGATATTATGGGTCCGCTTAAAGTGCGGACCTTTTTCATATCATACGATTGTTTCACAGGCAGGTTTCTGATGTGAATAGAAAGAGAAAAGTCCTGGGAGAAATACCTATGAAAAAATGTAACTGTAAAATAAAATTCAAGTAAAGGAGAACTCATGGAAAAAAGACTATTTACTTCCGAATCAGTAACTGAAGGACATCCGGATAAAATGTGTGATGCGATTTCTGATGCCATTCTGGATGCATTAATGGAAAAAGACCCAATGAGCCGTGTGGCATGCGAGACATGTACAACGACCGGTGTGGTTATGGTAATGGGCGAGATTACAACCAATGCTTATGTAGATATTCCAAAAATCGTAAGAGATACCGTACGTGAAATCGGTTATACAAGAGCAAAATATGGTTTTGATGCAGATACCTGCGGTGTAATCACAACAATCGATGAGCAGTCTGCAGATATCGCTATGGGTGTAGATAAAGCGCTGGAAGCAAAAGAAAACAAAATGTCTGATGAAGAAATCGAAGCAATCGGTGCCGGAGATCAGGGTATGATGTTCGGATATGCAACAGATGAAACCGAAGAATATATGCCATATCCAATCGCATTGGCTCACAAACTGTCACGCCAGCTTACAAAAATCCGTAAGGATGGTACACTGACTTATTTAAGACCGGATGGTAAGACACAGGTGACAGTAGAATATGATGAAAATGACAAACCGGTGCGTCTGGATGCAGTGGTTCTTTCTACACAGCATGATCCGGAAGTGACACAGGAACAGATTCATGAAGATATTAAGAAGTATGTATTTGATCCGATTCTGCCGGCAGAAATGGTGGATGCAGATACAAAATTCTTTATTAATCCTACCGGACGTTTTGTAATCGGCGGACCGCATGGAGACAGTGGTCTGACCGGACGTAAGATTATCGTAGATACTTATGGCGGATATGCACGTCACGGCGGAGGAGCTTTCTCAGGAAAAGACTGTACAAAGGTTGACCGTTCTGCAGCATATGCAGCTCGTTATGTGGCAAAAAATATGGTTGCAGCAGGACTTGCAAGAAAATGTGAAATTCAGCTTTCTTATGCAATTGGTGTTGCACAGCCTACTTCTGTACAGGTAGATACATTCGGAACAGGTAAACTTTCTGATCAGAGACTGACAGAAATCGTTCGTGAGAACTTTGACTTAAGACCGGCAGGAATTATCAAGATGCTGGATTTACGTCGTCCGATTTACAAACAGACAGCAGCTTACGGACACTTCGGAAGAAATGACCTGGATCTTCCATGGGAAAAACTGGATAAAGTGGAAGAACTGAAGAAATATCTTTAAGAAACAGTAACTTTTTAAATAAAAAATCTGGCAGCCTCTGTTTGAGGTTTGCCAGATTTTTTGTTTTATATTTCAGCAAGGGTGCACATCTGTTCCAGTGTATAGACTTTTACAGAATCTCCAAAGATCGTTTCCATACCGGAAACAAAATCAGATTTGGCAAAAAGGATGTACCATTTTGTGCTGTGAGGAAACAAAGAGGCATGTTTCTGAAGCTGTGTGAGGGCATCCAGATCAATCCATTCATCGGTCCAGAAACAGGCACCAAGAAGCATATTATTTTCATTTGATGCCGCAATTGGAACATATTCGGTTCTTTTTTTTGTGGGATGCTGTCCCCACCAGCTGCCAATCCGCTCATAGGGGAAGGGAGCCTGATCGGTCTGTTTCAGCAGAAACAGAAACTGTCTGCAGATATCTTCAAAGGTATCTTTAAAATAGGTGTTCAGTTGAGGAAGTACTTCATTTTCAAAGAAATCCCGACCGTGTCCCATAGCGATCTGATTGACATAAGGAGAAACGAATGTATACCAGAAACGAAATACACCGTCACAAATCCGGTACATGGTTCTTCGGCTTCCTTCTTCTTCTGTTACGGGAATTATTTTTTCAGTCAGTTTCAGAGCATCCAGTCCAGTCAGGAGACTTCCTGCTGCACTGGGAGTCAGCTCGGTACGTTCACAGATTTCGTGCAGTTTTCGTCGCTGACTTTTCAGAGTAAGCAGGGCAGAATGAGCCAATTCCGGTAAAGGTGCATGAATGCGCAGATATTCTTCCGGTAATCGGTAAAAGGCTCCGGATTCTCTGAAAAACAGTTGAAACAGGTTTTCCTGCAGGGAAAGAGAAGGATCAAAGTGTTGAAAATAGCCGGGAACACCGCCTGTAATGCCATAGAGATAAATCTGCTCTTCCAGTGTATAATGGCGGAAAAGCTGTCGTGTTTCAAAAAAAGTGAAAGGACGCAGAAGCATGACATTGGGATTTTGTGCAGCTTCCTTTTCGTAAGCATCGACTGGTTTACAGAAGATTAAAAACAGGCGGGAAGTTGTCCACTCTTTTTTTATATAATTCTGAATCAATGTGGATAATCTCCTGTTTTGCTTGATCAGATGTGGATAATCATCAATGATAAAAAGCAATCTCTGTTCACTGGCGGCTTTTCCAATCGCTCGAAAAAGTTCAGCAAACCGTCTGGCATCGGTTAGTTTTTTATTTTCTCCCAAAACACGAATGGCTTCCTGTTTCAACGCATGAAAATTTTCTTTTTCAGTCGTTAAAGCTGCTCTGAAATACAGGCAGTTTTTTTGGATGGAAAACTGCTGGAGAAAAGTGGTTTTCCCCATGCCTGGAGCAGAGCAGAGAACTGCTGTTTCGAAATTTTCACCATGATACAGTGTATTTAACTTTTCTATATAAGAATCTCTGTCTAAAAACATAGTATTTTAAAGATCTCCTTCTGAATGTGGACTTTTTATTATTATATCTAAAAAAGAAACGGCTTTCAATTATGATGCTTATAATATTTCATAGAAAATTTAGAATTGCTCCCTGTTTCTTTATGCTATAATTTTGTAAAGAAATGATTGGATGGTGAGAAGCGTGAAACTTAAAACAAGAATTATCATCTCTTTTTTTATTATTATTCTGGAACCTTTGATCTGTACCGCTGCTGCATTCTGGGGATTCAGTCAATATCAGCTTAAAATGCTGGAGAAGCAGTATGGAATAGAGAATGCTACCTATGAATCTCTCTCCAATACAGCAGAAGTAATTAATAATATGACCAACGATATCGAGATGGAATTGAGAAATATTGCACAGAATACACCAGGCAAATTTGAAAGTCTGGAATATCTTGCGCAAGTCAATGAAGAATTGAAAGAAATGCATTCTTATCTTCTGGTAAGGAAAGAAGATCAGGTCACTTATTATGGATGTGAATCGTATCCTTCGGAACTGGTGAAACGCTTGCCTGGATATTCAGATAAAAATACAGATTCCGGGATTTCCAACAATGATGGATTTTATCTTGGAGGTCATCTGCAGTCTCTGGTAAAGCAGATTAATTTTAAGACAGAAGACAAAACAGAGGGAAGTGTATTTATTATTTCCAATATTTTCAAAACACTGCCTCAGATAGAGGAATTAATCAGAAGTATGATGGTTACGGCTGTTTTGATTTTGATCGTTACCGGGCTGGTTCTCACCTGGTGGATTTACAGAGGTGTTATCGCACCGCTTGATAAGTTGCGCACGGCGACGCAGAAAATCAAAGAAGGAAATCTTGATTTTTCCATTGTGCCGGAAGGAGTCAGTGAAATCTCTGATCTGTGCAGGGATTTTGAAGAGATGCGCTATCGTCTGAAGGAAACCTCGGAAGAGAAGATTCAGTTTGATAAAGAAAATAAGGAATTGATCAGTAACATTTCTCACGATCTGAAAACGCCCATTACTGCAATCAAAGGATATGTGGAAGGAATTATGGATGGTGTGGCAAATACACCGGAAAAAATGGACAAATATATTCATACCATTTATAACAAAGCAAATGATATGGATCGTCTGATTAATGAGCTGACTTTTTATTCGAAAATGGATACCAATCGTATTCCTTATACATTTAACAAAATTTCTGTCACAGAGTTTTTTGATGATTGTGCAGAGGAACTGGGGATGGAACTGGAATCAAAAGGCGTTCATTTCACATATTCCAATTATGTGGAACCGGATGTGGTCGTGATTGCTGATGCAGAGCAGATTAAGCGGGTGATTAACAATATTACCAGCAATTCCATTAAATATATGGACAGTACCCGGGAACGACGGATCAACCTTCGGGTAAAAGACGTAGGAGATTTTATACAGGCAGAAATAGAAGACAATGGAAAAGGAATTGCAGCAAAGGATCTGCCGAATATCTTTGACCGATTCTACCGAACGGATGCATCGAGAAATTCTTCCAAAGGGGGAAGCGGCATCGGACTTTCCATTGTAAAGAAAATTATGGAGGACCACGGAGGCAAAGTGTGGGCTACAAGCAAAGAAAATATAGGAACGGTCATGTATTTCGTTCTGAGAAAATACCAGGAGGTACCCATCAATGAGTAAAATATTGATTATTGAAGATGAAGAAGCAATTGCAGATCTGGAGAAAGACTATCTGGAACTGAGTGGATTTGAAGTGGAAATTGAGCATCGTGGAGATGTTGGATTGAAAAAAGCACTGGAAGGAGAATACAATCTGTTTATTCTTGATCTGATGCTGCCGGAGGTAGATGGATTTGAAATTTGCCGGGAAATCAGAAATGAAAAGAATATACCAATCATTATGGTATCAGCAAAAAAAGACGATATTGATAAAATCAGAGGGCTTGGTCTGGGAGCGGATGATTATATGACAAAACCATTCAGTCCCAGTGAGCTGGTAGCAAGAGTAAAGGCACATCTGGCCCGTTATGAGCGTCTGATCGGAACCGGTGTTCAGGAAAATGATATTATTGAAATCCGGGGATTGAAGATTGATAAGACAGCCAGACGGGTATGGATCAATGGAGAAGAAAAGAACTTTACTACAAAAGAGTTTGACCTTCTTACATTCCTTGCACAGAATCCCAATCGTGTATTTACAAAGGATGAATTGTTTAAGGAAATCTGGGATATGGAATCCATTGGAGATATTGCAACTGTAACGGTTCATATCAAGAAAATCCGTGAGAAGATTGAATTTAATACAGCGAAACCACAGTATATCGAAACAATCTGGGGCGTTGGATACCGGTTTAAAGTATAAGACAAAAATATTGTAAAGTTGGAAAGTGTGGGGGAAAATGATTGATTTAAAGTACGCCAACAGAGAATTTCAGAAATTTCTGGATGAATATGACAGAGAAGATGAAAAAGTAAAACTGAAAATTGTCCATACAGAGGGTGTGGTTAAGTGTGCAGATGAAATCGCAGTACGTATGGGACTTTCAGAAGAGGACAGGAATCTTGCCTGCCTGATTGCGCTGCTTCATGATATCGGGCGCTTTGAACAGTTGAAGTTATTTGACAGCTTTCAGCCGGATACCATGGATCATGCATCTTATGGAGTGGAAATTCTGTTTGGACATAAGCAAATGATACGCAGATTTGTACAGGAAGATACCTGGGATGAGATTATAAAGACTGCCATTGCAAAGCACAGTGATTTTCGACTGAAAGGAATTGAGGATGACAGGGCATTGCTCCATGCAAGGCTGATCCGAGATGCAGACAAACTGGATAACTGCAGAGTAAAACTGGAGGAATCCATAGAGGTGCTTCTGGGAGTGACCGGTGAAGAGGCCGGAAAACAGGAGATTACGGAAAAAATATGGGATACCTGTATGAAAAAAAGTTCGATTCTGTCAGCTGACCGGATAACAGCCATGGATTACTGGGTGTCTTATCTGGCATATTTTTTTGATCTAAACTTTCCTGCTACGTTTTCGATTATCCAGGAACAGGATTATGTGAAAAAACTGATAGACAGAATTCCTTATGAAAATCAGGATACAGAAAGAAAAATGCAGATTTTGTGTGACTGGATTCAGGAATATGTAAAAGAAATGGTTGAATAAAATTTTAAGTAAGGGGGTCTCAGATCGTTGGATGAGACCCCCTTCGTGATTAAAACAGATGTGGATTTGTTTTTTTCAACCATATAAATGAAAGGATAAAGAAGAGAATTCCGTACACGGTAGTGATCGGTGTAGCCATACCCATATAAGTAAGATTGGTATTCGGCAGATGAGACATAAAAATAGACACTGGAATGATGGAAATAATTACAGATACCATCTGTGCTGCAATTGTGGCAATGGCAGCACCGGCTGCATCCAGTTTTAAAACTCCTACCAGCAGTAAATCACCAATGATGTTTACTACACAGGCAATGCCTACAAAAAGAAATGGCAAATTGGCATTTCCTACCCCGCGCAAAACACCGCTGATTACGTTATAGGCAATAATGATCAGAATACCTGCAGAACAGATTCGGATATAAAGAACGGCCTTTTCCATGAATTCTGCCGGAACCTGCATCAGGCTTGCTATGTTGCCTGCAAATATTTCAAGAAGAATTGTGAGAATAACACCAATGATGGAAAACAGGACGATTGTAGTTCCTACGGCATCGCCTGCCGCTTGTGGTCTCTTTTCACCGATGTGTTGTCCTATGATAACGGTGGAGCCCATGGCAAGACTGGTGATTACAAAGGTTACCATTTGCATAAAGGAACTTCCGGATCCTACAGCGGAAATACCGGAAGCGTCACCAAACTGACCGACTACCAGTAAATCTACGGCACCGTAAGCAGCCTGAAGAACCAATGCGCCCAGTACAGGAAGGGCGAATCGAATCAGGAAACCAAATACGGAGCCTTCTGTAAAGGAAAGCTCCTGTTTGTTTTTTTTCGTTTGTGTCATATGCTTTTTCCTTTCTTCATGGCATAGTGTGATTCAGACATTCAAATACTAGGATTTGGAAGAAGATTTGTCAAGAAGTTCTGCGCATTTTTTATTGACAAATACAAAGAAATAGCCTATTATGATTTTAGATTTGAAAAATGAAAGAAGCAATACTATTGAGAGTGAATGAGAGTTCATGAAGGGGTACACCACCACGGGTGTATTTCTTTGTGTACTCTCTTTTTTGTTATGTGGATGGTAACAGGAAAGGAGAAGAGATGCTGAGAATAAACGGAACAGAAAGAGAGTTTACCCCGGGGATGACCATTCTTGCACTTCTGGAACAGATGAATTATAACGTGGCAAGAGTGGCAGTGGAATGTAATGGAGAAATCATTCCGAGGAGACAACTGGCAGAGACAGAAGTAAAAGACGGGGATGTATTGGAAGTTGTAAGTTTTGTGGGAGGAGGCTGATATGGTAACAGAAACTGAAATCCGGCAGGCTCTGATTTGGCGTCATTCGGAAAAAATACAGAAAAAGCTCGATAAAGCCCGGGTGGCAATTGCCGGACTTGGAGGGCTTGGTTCCAATGTGGCATTTGCTCTGGCGAGAATTGGTGTTGGTCATCTTCATCTGATCGATTTTGATCAGGTGGATATTACTAATCTGAACCGGCAACAGTACTTTATAAAACATGTGGGAATGTACAAAACAGAAGCTCTGGCACAGGAATTAAAGGAAATCAATCCTTATCTTCATGTTGTGACAGATTGTGTGCGTGTCTCAGAAGAAAATCTGGAAAGGCTGTTTGCAGAAGAACAGATTATCTGTGAAGCCTTTGATGTGCCGGAAGCAAAAGCACTGCTTGTAAACGGAATTATGGAGAAATATCCGGATAAGATTCTGGTGGCAGCCTCCGGAATGGCGGGATATGGAAACAGCAATGAAATAAAGACAAGGAAAATTACAGAACATTTTTATCTATGTGGGGATGAGCATACGGAACCAAAAGCGGGAATGGGGCTGATGGCACCACGGGTCGGGATTTGTGCTGCGCATGAAGCAAATCTGATTACAGAATTAATCATAAACAACAATTAAATGAAAAAGGAGAAAAATAAAATGGAAAATAGAAAAAAAGACACATTTACACTGGGAGGGCATACTTTTGAATCACGTTTTATTCTGGGCTCCGGAAAATATTCTCTGGAGCTGATTCGTGCAGCAGTGGAAAAAGCAGGTGCCCAGATTATTACCCTTGCTCTTCGCAGAGCGAATGAGGGTGGTATGGCAAATATTCTGGATTATATTCCTGAACATGTGACCTTGCTGCCAAATACTTCAGGTGCAAGAAATGCAGAGGAAGCAGTGCGCATTGCAAGATTGTCCAGAGAACTGGGATGTGGGGATTTTGTGAAAATCGAAGTGATTCATGATTCGAAATATCTGCTTCCGGATAATTATGAGACTATAAAAGCAACCGAAATTCTGGCAAAGGAAGGATTTGTGGTCATGCCTTATATGTACCCGGATTTAAATGCAGCCAGAGATTTAAGAGATGCAGGGGCAGCCTGCATTATGCCGCTGGGATCTCCGATTGGCTCCAATAAAGGTCTTTGTACAAAAGATTTTATTCAGATTCTTATTGATGAAATCGATCTTCCTGTAATTGTAGATGCAGGAATCGGAAAACCTTCTCAGGCCTGCGAAGCTATGGAGATGGGAGCAGCTGCTGTTATGGCAAATACTGCTATTGCAACAGCAGGAGATATACCGGCTATGGCAGAAGCATTCAAAAAAGCCATTGAAGCGGGAAGGACTGCTTATCTGTCAGGTATGGGACGGGTCATGGAAAAGGGGGCCAGTGCATCTTCCCCACTTACAGGATTTTTACAGGATTAAAAGGAGAAGAAGGATGAGTACAGAAAATCATGTAAATGAAAGTATATTAAATGATGAGATTAAAGAATGGCAGAAGAAAAACCGGATTGATCATATGACTTATCTGCCCGGTATGGAAGTTCTGGAATCCGATGTTCAGGAAAAAGTAATTGCTGCAATGAATGCTTATGATTACAGTAAATATACAGAGGAAGATGTAAAAAGAGCACTGGCTCACAGTAATCGTACACCGGAAGATTTTGCGGCTCTTCTGTCACCGGCAGCACTCCCTCATCTGGAAGAGATGGCAGTCTGTGCCCAGAAAGAGACAAAGAAACATTTCGGAAACAGCGTAAATATGTTCACACCGATTTACATTGCTAATTACTGTGAAAATTTCTGTATTTACTGCGGATTTAATTGTCATAATAAAATTAATCGTGCCTGTCTGAATGAAGAAGAGATTGAGATGGAAATGGCTGCCGTTGCAAAAAGCGGTCTTCAGGAAGTTCTGATCCTTACAGGAGAAAGTCGGAAAAAATCAGATGTGGAATACATTGGAAAAGCCTGCCGCATAGCGAGAAAATATTTTAAAGTAATTGGTCTTGAAGTATATCCTATGAATTCAGATGAATATGCTTATCTTCATGAATGCGGCGCAGATTATGTAACCGTATTTCAGGAGACTTATAATTCGGATAAATATGAGACACTTCATCTGGCAGGGCATAAGCGGATTTTCCCTTACAGACTGAATGCGCAGGAAAGAGCATTAAAAGGAGGGATGCGCGGTGTGGGATTTGCAGCGCTTCTCGGACTGGATGATTTCCGGAAGGATGCTTTTGCTACCGGTATGCACGCTTATCTGATTCAGAGAAAATATCCGCATGCAGAAATTGCATTTTCCTGTCCTCGTCTGCGCCCGATTATCAATAATGATAAAATCAACCCCATGGATGTACATGAACCACAGCTTCTTCAGGTAGTTACCGCTTATCGTCTGTTTTTGCCTTTTGCAAGCATTACCGTATCAACCAGGGAATGTGCACGGGTAAGAAATAATCTGGTCAATATAGCTGCAACGAAAATTTCAGCAGGAGTCAGTACAGGGATTGGAGAACATGTGGATGATATCGAACACAAAGGGGATGATCAGTTTGAAATATCCGATGGAAGAACGGTAGATGAAGTGTATCAGGATCTTTTGAATCTGGGACTTCAGCCGGTAATGAATGACTATTTGTATGTGTAGAGGGAAAAATGGAAAAAGACAATTGGAAAAGACGGATTTTTGCAGTTACCAACCGGCATTTATGTGAAGGAGGAGAGGAAGAATTTCTCAGACAGATTGAAAGAATCTGTAAGAATCATCCACGTGCATTGTTGTTGAGAGAAAAAGATCTGACAGAAGAATCTTATGGGAGACTCCTGGAAAAAGTGCAGAAGATATGCAAGGATTTCTCTGTAATCTGCATTCCCCATACCTACTGGAAAATTGCTTATGAGAAGAAATTTCATCAGATTCATGTATCTATGGCTGTATTGGAAGCAAATCCCCAGATTGTTCAGTTATTTGGCACAGTAGGAGTTTCTGTGCACAGTCCTGAGGAAGCCATTCATGCAGAGCAGATGGGAGTTTCTTATGTAACGGCAGGGCATGTATTTACGACTCAGTGCAAACCTGGACTTCCTGCCAGAGGAACGGAATTTCTGAGGGAAGTATGTGAAGCAGTAGAGATTCCTGTATATGCGATCGGCGGTATGAAAGGGAATGAAACGTGTGTAAAAGAAATGCAGGAATGTGGTGCAGCAGGAATCTGTGTCATGTCAGAGTGCATGCGATGGAAGTTCCCTCTTGCAACAAAGGAAAAAGTATGCTAAGATTCCATCAAAAGCAATAAATAAAGGCTGAGAAGAGAAGTAGTAAATATTTGTTCCATGTACAGAGAGAAGTTGGTTGGTGCGAGACTTTCATGTGAGGATATTGAACCCGTCCCGGAGCTGCATGCCGAAAAAGAAGTAGGTATTGACGGATTTCCCACGTTAACAGGAAGCAATATAAAATTTACATTTTGTATTGGATGAGAGCAGGAGTATTCCTGAATTCAGGTGGTAACACGGATCCTTATTCGCCCTGAACTGACGAAAGTCGGTTCAGGGTTTTTTTATGATATAGGAAATTGCAATTTCCTATATCATAAAAACGCTCCGCGAGGATGCGATCCGCGCGGAGTCGAAGATGCACTTGCGTGCCCGCACGGGTGCGCAAAGAGTCACTCAGTGACTCTTTGTTCTAATGATATAGGGAATTCAGGATAGCGCTGTATCGGAGCAGAATTAGTTCTAAGGAGGAATCAGATTATGAAAATGGATAAAGTAGTAGGAGAAAGATTTAAAGAAAGACCTTCAGACTGTGTCATTGACAGCCATGCACTGATGGTAAGAGGCGGTTATATGAAATATGTGGCAAACGGAATTTATTCTCAGTTTATGCCGCTGCGCCGGGTATGCAGAAAAATTGAAGGAATCATTCGCGATGAGATGGATAAAATTGACGGACAGGAAGTACAGTTTCCGGTAGCTCTTCCGGCATCTTTATGGGAAGAATCCGGCAGATATGAAAGCGTAGGAAGTGAACTTCTTCGCTTTAAAGACAGAAACGGAAGCAAAATGGTTCTTGGTATGACTCATGAAGAAGCCGCTGTTCAGCTGGTAAGGGAATACGGACAGACTTATGCAAAATATCCGTTTATGATTTATCAGATTCAGACAAAATTCCGTGATGAAGCACGTCCAAGAGCAGGTCTGATTCGTGTGCGTGAATTTACGATGAAAGATGCGTATTCTTTCCATACTTCTCAGGAGGATCTGGAAGAATATTATGAGAAATGTTATCATGCATATGAAAGAATTTTTGCAAGAGCAGGCATTCCTGAGACGATTGCAGTAGCTTCTGATTCCGGTATGATGGGTGGAAGTCTTTCTCACGAATTTATGCTGTTGACTCCTGTAGGAGAAGATTCCATTGCAATCTGTCCGGAATGCGGATATAAAGCAAATGTGGAAATGGCAGCAAGCATTGTGGAAAATCCACAGGAAGATTATGAAGAATTAAAACTGGTATACACACCAAATATTCATACAATCGAGGAAGTATGTGAGTTTCTTCATGCACCGAAGGAAAAATCTTGTAAAGCAGTTGTATATCAGAAAAATTCCAATGATGAATATGTAGTCCTGTTTATCCGCGGCGATCTGGATGTAAATGAGACAAAACTGACAAATTACCTTCATGAAGATGTACATCCGGCAGAAATTACAGAAGAATGTGGTCTTCATGCAGGATATATCGGACCATACAAACTGGAAGGAAACTTTACTGTATTGTATGACAGTTCTCTGAAGGGAGCCTGCAATTTCTCCTGCGGAGGAAATGTAGAAGAATATCATTATACAGGTCTTTGCATGGAAAGAGATCTGCCGGATGCAGAATATCATGATTTTGCAAAAATTATTGATGGTGGGGTATGTCCGGAATGCGGTAAGCACAGCATTACTGTTTCCAGAGGAATCGAAGTAGGAAATATTTTCCAGCTTGGAACAAAATATACAAAGAGTATGAATATGAAATATCTGGATAAAGACAGTACAGAGAAATATCCAATTATGGGATGTTACGGAATCGGTGTAGGAAGACTGGCTGCATCTGTGTGCGAAGCACATCATGATGAATATGGTCCGATCTGGCCAATGGCAATCGCACCATGGCAGGTACATCTTTGCTGCGTACGTCCGGATAACGAAGAAGTAAAGAACTATGCGGATAAACTGTACGAAGAGCTGCAGAATGCAGGAATCGAAGTTCTGTATGATGACAGAAAAGTCAGCGCAGGTGTTATGTTCAGTGATGCAGATTTGATGGGTGTTCCGGTAAGAATCATTGCAAGCCCGAGAAATATGAAAGAGGGATGCTGTGAGATTGTTACAAGAGATAAATCCGTACAGAAGAAAGTGGCTGTTGCAGATGTATTTGAAGAAGTCAAGGCAATGGTTGCGCAGGCAATGGAGAAATAAATACGGATGAAAAAATATCTTGACGAAGCGTTATATGAATACAGCAAGAGTAACTGTTATCCATTTCATATGCCGGGCCATAAAAGAAACGATTGCCCGAAAGCTTTGTATAATCCATATCAGATCGATATAACAGAGATTGATGGATTTGATAATCTTCATCATGCAGAAGGGATTCTCAAGGAGGCACAGAAGAGAGCGGCAGCTCTTTATGGGGCAGAAGAGAGCTTTTATTTGGTGAATGGAAGTACGGCAGGATTGTTGAGTGCAGTTTCTGCATGTACTTCCAGAAATGGTACTCTGCTTATGGCAAGAAATTGCCATAAAGCGGTTTATCATGCAGCTTATCTGCGGGGACTTCAAGTTCATTATCTTGTTCCTCCGTGCGAGAAACAGACGGGATTGAATGGAGGAATTGATCCGTGGCAGGTGCGTGAAATGCTGGAACAATATCCGGAAACAGAAGCAGTGCTGATCACGTCTCCTTCTTATGACGGAGTTGTTTCTGATATTGAAGAAATTGTTCGTATCACACACGGGCATGGAATCCCGTTGATCGTAGATGAGGCGCATGGAGCTCATCTTTGCTTTTCCGATTATTTTCCGGATTCTGCTCTGAAGTACGGGGCAGATCTTGTGATTCAGAGTCTTCATAAAACCCTTCCGTCTATGACCCAGACTGCCCTGCTTCATGTGCAGGGCAGTCTTGTGTCCAGAACATGTCTCAGACGGTTTCTTGGAATCTATCAGAGCAGCAGTCCCTCTTATGTGTTTATGAGCAGTATGGAATCCTGTATCCGATTGTTAGAACAAGAGGGAAGAGAACGGTTTGCCTCTTATACAAAAAGGCTGGAAGTATGCAGGGAACGTTTGAAATCCATGCAGTGTCTTCAGTTGATTGATTTCTGTCAGGTAACAGGAAAAGGGAATATTTATGATATGGACCGGTCAAAGCTGATAATCTCTACAGCCGGTACCTCCATCAATGGAGAGATACTCCATTTGGAATTGCTGCATAATTATAGAATTCAGATTGAAATGACAGCACCTTCTTATATATTAGCGCTTTCCAGTGTCATGGATACAGAAGAAGGGTTTTCCAGACTGGAGCAGGCCCTGCTGGAAATTGACAGGAAGCTGTGTAAAGACAAAGGATATAGGGAAAACATGAATTTTGTGCAGGAGACCTATCCTCATAAACAGATACAGAATGTAAAAATAGCAGATGCTATAGAATCTCCCTGGGAAGAGATACAACTGGAAGAAAGTCAGGGAGAAATTTCTGTGGAATTTGTTTATTTATATCCTCCCGGGATTCCTTGTCTGGTTCCGGGGGAAAGGATTACTGGTGAACTTCTGGAAAAAATCCGTGTCTGGAAAAAACAGGGACTGGATATACAGGGACCTGCTGATTATACGTTAGAAAAAATCCGTATTCAGAAGAGGTAGGCATTATGGGAAAAATATTTTACATTATGGGAAAAAGCTCATCCGGAAAAGATACCATTTACAGTCGGCTTCTGGAAGATCAGAAACTGGAGCTTGGCAGAATTATTTTATACACGACTCGTCCGATCCGTGACGGGGAGATTCCCGGAAAAGAATATCATTTTGTAGATGAAGAAAAATTCCGCCAGTTCTGGAGACTGGGAAAAGTGATAGAAGCAAGGACTTATAATACCGTTTATGGTCCATGGACTTATTTCACGGCAGATGACGGACAGGTTCGGACAGAAGAAAAAGATTATCTTGCAATCGGAACACTGGAATCTTACAGAGATATGCGGGCATATTATGGAAAAGAAATGATTTGTCCCATCTATATAGAAGTGGAAGATGGAGAACGTCTGAAACGGGCCATTGCAAGAGAAGAAAAACAGGAACAGCCTCATTATGCAGAAATGTGCAGACGATTTCTGGCAGATACGGAAGATTTTTCCGAAGAGAAACTAAAACAGGCAGAAATTTCACCACGTTTTTTAAACAACAATCTGGAAGCATGTATACAGGAAATTCGACAGTATATAAAAAACACCACTTTACAACTTTGATAAATAATTGAACCGTTGCTGAATAAGCCGTTTCA
>OBLI01000201.1_pt1 | contig 66052 bp, 50 predicted proteins | sample 1519701 | NCBI WGS metagenome assembly OBLI01 (sample SAMEA3663005, study PRJEB22513) | pig gut metagenome | biome: pig gut; feature: pig-associated habitat; material: faeces | place: France | collected 2012
GATGTTATTTTTAACCATAATTTTAAATAAATTTTCTTTTTATTTTTTGATTGTTTGAATTATTTATTATTAAACTTTTTGTGAGTTTTCACTTTTTCTTCATTTAATTACTTTTTGTTGTACTCACATGCCATGTCAGCAATTTGCTTGATGTATTCATTTGAATAAGGAAGGTTTGTTTCCTTCTCCTTAGGAGTAACCTTAGGCATTACATTGACAAATGATTCATTAATAAGCTTACGTTCATTTGCAGAGGCAAGGCCAGAATTCTCCCAGAATGAATTTACATCATACTGACTTTCAAATAACAAATAACTAGCAGTTGTAGCAATTGATTTCTTTACAGTTTCAGATGCTGCTTCATACATTGCTCTGTAATTTTCAGGAGCATACTTTAACCATACTGGAGTTTCTGCTACATAATTAACTCCATTTTTCCAATTCTCATTGATAGACTTTTTGTCTGCAAAATTGTTGTCACGCAGATAGTCAACTACTTTACTTTTCTGTGATTCACTAAGACCTACGAATTCTGCAAAATTGCTTTCATTCATCATCATAGAGGCTGGATATTGAGCCATTACAACTGATTCATTTTTTGACTCTTCTTTAGACTTACTTTTCTTTTCTATAGCTGCACGAAGGTCATCAAGTTTCTTCATTAATTTATCTTCACGTTCTTCGATTTCATCTTTAGCTTTATCAGCAAGCTTATCTGCTTCCTTCTTAGCTTTTTCATCATCATAAAGTTTCTGTGAAGATTTATCTTTTGAACCATCGCAATCTACTGTTCTTTCTGATTCCTCAGCTTTATTTTCTTTGCTAGGTTCATCTTCTGATTTTTCATCTTTGTCTTTCTCTGATTTATCTTCATCATCTGACTTTTCATCGTCATCATCACCAAAATCAGGTTCAACATCTTTAATCATATCATCATCTTTGTCATCGCCTTCAAATTCTGCTTCGACATCAATAATCTCTATTCCTTTGCTTGATTTATCATCTGATTTGTCATTTGATTCTTCTTCATCATCAGAGTTTTCATCGTCTTTGTTATCATCATCTTCTTCTGATACAGACTCTTTCTCTTTCTTTCTATCATCTGACTTATCATCTTCTTTCTTGCCATCACAAGTACATGGAGAGTTTCCGCATTTTGGGCATTTCTCATCAGTTCCTTCTTCTTTCTTGTCATCTTCTTTCTTCTCGTCTGAAGACTTTGCTGGTTTGTCATCAGCTTCAGGAGCATTATCAGAAACGTCTTTTTTCTTCTCGTCCTCCTTATCTTTGTCATCACCTTCAAGAGCAGTAGGAATACCAAGAGCAGCAGCACCATTTCCATTTATATTAAGAGGTTTTCCTGTAGTGCTATCTGGATTTGTATTTTCGTTTAAAGGTTTTGTCATATCTTCAATATTAATTTCAATTTGATTATTTATTTGAAGTTCTTTTGCTTCATTTCTCAAATTAGCAGAAGCCTTTATTTCAGAAACACTCATATCTTCATTTACAAAACCGTACTGAGGTGCTGCATTCATCGATTCTATTTTAAATGATGACTGTAAGAAAGTTTTAACATCATCTGAATATTGTTTGCTATCCGCAGACTCATTAACTCTATGAAGAACTGCACCCGCAAATCCTGGCTTACATACCAAATCATAAGTATAAATTTGTTGAATTGATACTGTGCTATCAGGATTTACTGAACCGGCTGCTCTACTTGAAATATGAAGAGGAATTCCTTGATCTACTATTGATTGTGCAAGCTTACCGTTAGGAGTATTAAGTAATTCAATCTTACCCATAACAACATTCTTTTCTTCATCATACCAAAGGTCAATTATTCTGTGAGATGCTTCTTTAAGCTTAACCTCAAATCTATCATCTGGGTGGTCAAGCTCACCAAGAAGAGGTTCACCTTTCTTAATGTCATCACGAAGATAAGCAAGATGTTTAAGATATTCATTCTTTGGATATATTCTCTGATTACGATTCAATTTATCGAGTTCAGCGAATACACCTTCGAGAATATACTTCTTTCCTGTTGCTTCAGATTCATTAAGTTTCTTTGCAGATAAAGGCTTCAATGCACTAGTGCATATCATTAAGTTGCTAGCCATTTCTCGCTATAATTTATTTTCATTTTTATATTTATCACACAAATGTTGCTTCACTAAATAAAAAAGGAGAACCTAAGTTCTCCTTGTCTAAATAACATAAAATCTATTTTTATTATTCATCATAATCTCTTTTTACGTGGATTTTTCTTTTAGGCTGTTCTGAATAAGATTGTTCTGGATAATCTGTTTCACCATCCTCATAAGGAGGATTTTCTTCAAGATTATGAACCATATCAAGCATTGGAGCATCCTTTGAGAATTCAGTATGTTGATAATATTCAAACTTTGTTGCTCCTTCAGCATCCAAGAACTTCCAAAGATTCACAAGAGCAATATCCATTAATGATTTAAACGTACCGAATTGTTCTTGTAGCTTTTCCCACGGCATTTTCTCATCATAATTAAAGTCTTTTAAAACATCAATAGCAAATTTTCTATCTTCTATATATTCAAGAAGTTCGTACTGAATAAATCCATGAAGTCTCTCGATATCTTCATTCTGGATATCTTCTTTAGTGATAAGGTTTTTATCAATTGCAGATTGTACCTTACCTGTAATTTCATTTAAGAATGTATCTTTATTAAATTTTGCCATAGTCTAATCCTCCTATAAATTAAAATTTGTATGAACGAATTTTATCTGCAAGATATTTAGCCATGACTTCATACATCCAAGTCTTGCAATCTTTGCTAGAAATCTTGTGACCAATCTGATCTTCAATTGTCTTCTTTGCCTTTGAAGCTGCTTCAAAACTAGGAGTAGCTGAATTTAATGTAGCAACAAGAGCTATAATATTTGCTTTAACTTCTTTCTTAAATTGTTTTTCTATTTGTTCAGGAGTAGAATCCTTTGTAAGAGGAGCAACAGACTCTGTTAAGAATTTAATTCCCTTTTCAGTGAGTCCGTTTTCACGAGTCCACATTTCATTAAGCATAGAACGATAAGACTTCTTTTCAGCCTCAGTAAGAGTACCAAAGTTATTGATACCAAACTCATGCTTCATTGCAGAAACAATTTTTACGTGTTCTTGCTCAATTAAAGCTGCTTTCTCTGCTTTATTTTCTTTTCTACTTATATGATATGCAGTACTAAATGATTTCATATTATTTAGTCGTAATTTTCTTAATTTTATTATTTATTATAATTTTGTCGAGCTGATTTCTCTCGTTTAAACTATTTTAATATTCTTTGTTGAATAGATTGGATCAGGACCTTGCTGATATTGAAATTGTCCAGGTTGTATTTCATTAGCAAAGTCATCATCAGTTGCTGTTATTACAAGTTCCTCTCCTTTTCTAATATCTCTTGTTGCAGTAAATATAATTGTATTGTTGTCCATATCAAAACTATATTCAAGATTTCCTCCATTAGAATGAGGAATCTCTACACTGTTGCGATAACAAAGAGCATATCCAAGAGGAAGTGCATATATACCTTTACCTTTATCTACAACAAAAGAAGATTCACGGATATTTTCTGAATACATATCTTTGTCAGATAAAATCTTAACAGGAGAAACTTCTACAACGTCTCCTTCACAAAAATATTTACCTGCATACATTCTATTATTTGCATAGACAACTTTATTTGAAACATTCTTATTCCAAAGAGATACATTGCCTATAGAAACTTTTGTTGCAGTAGGAGAGAATAACGGGTCTTTTATAATTGAATCATCATTTGAGGATAAAGTATCTGTTACTGTATCCTCAAATGGATTCTCAAACCCTTCATTTATTTTCTTACGAATAAATTTCATAGCTTAAACTGTTTCACAATAAATTTTCTTAATACCAGTTCTAATACTTTCTACAAGATTACCTCTAGAATCAAATCTAACTATAACCAAACCTTCATAGAGAGGATTAGAAGCAGTAAGCATTTGGTATCTATTATAAGGGAATGCAGTGTTATAAGAGCAATCTTCTGCAATCTTAATAAGGTTAATTGAATGTGAATTCTTAGCAATCTTTGCAAATTCATCAAATGTATTATACTTATTAAGCATATTGTCAAGAGATTCTTTAAGATACTTCTCAGGGTCTAGTTTAGAACCATCACCCCATGCATTTTCTGAAAGAGCATAATAGGTATACTTGTTCTTAGGAGTTTTAATTGTTCTATTGACATGAAGCTTGTTTGCTCCTGTCATACCAAATGAACTCATAAATGATTCTGCAATATTAAAGTATTTATCATATTCTACTGTAATGTCAGATTCTTCAATAGTATACTTACCAGGATTTGCTTTATAATAATTTACAAGTTTTGTTACTTCTTGTTTTACTGCATTTATATCTGCAGGAATTGTAATGCTAGCATAAGTATCTTTATTTGATCCTCTGAATTTGATTTCATCAAATGATGTTCCATCACCGGTCACAAGAATCAAATCTGCTGTAATATTATTTTTTGCATCAAGTCTAGGTTGTGCTGCTACAAATATCTTCTTTCTTGAAGATGTTAATACTCCTGTATCAAATGGAAGAATGGAATTGAATTGTCTTTGTTTATTTACAATATTTGATAATTGTGCTTTTCCATTTTTATATGTAGCAATATTAGTTCCAGCAGGTCCTTGGGCTACATTGAAATCTTCTGCTTTGATGTTTCCAAGAGTTTGTGCTATATTATTAGATATTGCATCAATATTCTTTAATATTGCATCTGCAGCAATATTATTTTGACCATTTTCTTCTTGTCCCTCTTGTTTATTGATAACATCTGGAAGATTTTCAGCTGATTGAATTTGTGCTTTTTCTCCTTCTTTTGCCTGTTCTACTGCCTTTATAATATTTTTAGCTTCTTCTGCAGATACCTCAGTAAATCCCATATTGTTATTCTGGTCTGTGATTACAGCATTTACTTTTTCTTCTGTAGTATCATTTGCCTGAATTTCAATATTTGTTTTTGTATTGCCGTTTACAAAGATTACATTCTTTACTGGAGCTGAGGTTTGTGCAGGAGTTTCTGTTTGTTCTCCATGTTGTTGGTTTGCTGACTGCTCTGTAGGAGTTTCTGCTTTTTCTTCTCCTTCCTCATACAAAGTTTGTGATTCATTATAAGTTGTGCTTTCAGAAGCAGAAGGAGTTACAATAATATATTGTTCTTGCTCCTTTGTTCTCTTATAAACTTTAGCAGTTGAAGGAATAGAAGCTTTTTCTTCACCTTCGAGAGAAACATTGACTGCAAGAGTAGGATCTAATGCCAACCATTTATTATAGTCTAATGTATTAGTTTGTTCATTGTGTACTGTTCCTTCTTTACTGAATGCATTCTTATCTATATTCTTTGGATCATATCCAGAAAAATCATATTCCATCTTATCAGTTCTAGTTAAGGAACCCGGGTTTGTAAGAAGACCTATTCTAACAAATGTAATCTTTGGCTGAGGTTTCTTTGCTTGCTTGTCTGAATTCTGTCCTTCATTTTCAACATTTGTTACTCTTACAAGAACTGCGTTTCCTTGTGCAGTGTCGTTTGTTTCAAGTCCTGGTTGATTATTAGTTTGACGAAGTACAAAGTATTCATCTTTCTTAGGAAGAATATCGAGAATATAATCTGCATCTCCTGCTTCACCACTCTTGAATACAGGAAGAACTTCTTCAATTACAAAATTGGTGAATTCAATATACTCCTTGGAAGAAATAATTGCATTCATTACTCTTGCAAAGTTATTTTTATATCCGTCTTTCTGTCTGTTAAGCTCTGCTTGAAGTTTTTCTTTAGCAGCTACAAGAAGATTAGAATCTTTTTCTGAAAGTTGTTTTTCTTTTCCATCTAATCCCTTTCTCTTCTTAGTAAATTTCTCAAAATTATTTATAATACTTTGGCCAATTCTTACATATGCATCTACCATTTCATTATAATTCTTCTCTACTCTAAGATACATCTTATTCTTTCCACCAGCAGGAATTGTCTCTGATGATTTTTTAACAATCTGCTTAAATTTATCTACATTAGAAGAATTTACATCGCTAAGGTCATCTATTCCAAGTCCCTTGAATACTCTTTCAAGATCAAAATATTTTCCGTAGAATACGTTAAGAATTGAGTAGCAAATCTCGCGAACAGACCTTGGAGTAACCTTTACTTCTTTTTCTACTTCTTTTCCATCTGCATCTTTTGTTTTGAACTTAAATGACCCAGCTCTGGCAACAATAGTAGATAATGCAAGTGAACCTGCTGCAATTGCTGTGCCAAGTGCAAATTCATTAAGTTGTTCTGACTCATTAAGTTTTCCATTATTTAATGCTTCTGCAAATGATTCATATACAATATGTTCTGAAACTGATTCATTTGGTTTCTGAAGATTATTCATTTCGCCTGAAGTGCTAGAATCACCTGCAGCTGAAATCATAGTGAATGCTTTTTGTGCTTGTGCATAGTCAGAAGCAATTTCATTTCTGTAATTATCTACAAATGGTCTAAGACCAATTGCTCCCTTATTCTTTCCTGCTCCCTTCTTTGTACCCCAAAGCCTTGTTATCCAGCTAGTAATCCCTGAACCTACACCAGGAAGAACAGCTTTCATATCAAGTCCGTTTTCACTTGTGCCAAAGTCTTTTTGCATAGTATAAAGAACTTTAGCACATTTTCTGAATCTTGCTTTAATTGTATTTCCAAGTGCCTTAATTGCAGCAAGAACACCAGCAAATGCAGCAGCTCCAATAAGGAATTGTTTACTTCCAAAAAATGCCCACCAATTTCCACCTAATCCTAGGTCTGCAGTACCGCTTCCATCACCTGCTCCTGAAGCTCCACCACCTGCATCTGTTACAGATCCGCCGGCAGAGGATGAACTTGAATTATATTTTATATGTTGATATTCCTTGTCTGTAAATTCTTTACAAGGAACAGAAGTTCCATCAGGAAGACCAAGTTCTTTAGCAATTCCATAAGACTGTTGTGAAGGACACTGCTTAAGAATATCACTAACCTTTGTTCCATCAATTGTTTGATTATAAAATGCATTTACATCACCACCTGATGAACTCCAAGCATTTTTCAAATTATCTAACATTCCGTTAGGAAGATGCTTTGCAGGATCTACTAAATATCCATTTCCATTTACAGGAATTGACTCTCCGCCAAATCCTTCAACAGATGTAATTCCAGCTGCCTTTAATGCATTTGCAGTCATTCCTGATGTACCATCTTCATTTAATACTGAATTAGTATGAAAGACTATATATGCCATACTTTTCTATCTTATTTTCATTTTTATATTTATCATATTAAATTCTATCTAAAAAGTCCCGCTTCAGGTTTTAGGCGATAGATAATAAAACAAAGATCGTCTTAACATGAAACATAAACCAATATTTGCGTTTGATTTTTCAATGAATAAACCGGCTATGGCTTGCCTCATAGAAAATGAATTATCATTTTATATTTGGCCATTGAATATTGATAAAGTTGCACAAGAAAAATTAGATAGTTGTGATATTAATATTGTAAATAGAAAACTTAACCCAATAAAAGATAAATCACTTAATGAAAGTGAATTGATTATTGAGCATGTTACAAGGTCTACAAATCTTGCAAAATTGATTGTTGGTACAATATTAAAAATAATAAGACCTTACAATTATAATATAGATGATATTATAATTGCTAATGAAGGATTTGCTTTTGCTGCTAAGGGTGATGCTGCTCTAGATTTATCAGGATATAAGTATATCCTTATGAAAGAATTGATAGATAATGGATTCAGTAATTTTAAAACTTACTCTCCTATAACTATCAAGTCTACTGCTGGATGTGCTAAGAAAGGTATGAAAAAAGATGATATGATTACTGCTCTTGGAAATGAAGACAATGACTTACATCTTTTTATTCATACAATTAGAGACCATAATGATATTCTTAAAAAGAAGACTTCATATGTCATGTGTGTTGATGACTTAGCAGATGCTTATTGGTGTTTAAAAACTGTTGTTAAAAAAGAAGACATTAACTGTGTTTTGAATGTCTAATATTAAATTTGAAATAGACAAAGCAAGAGGAGACTCTTTTTATCATTATAAAAAGTATGTAGATGGACGACTTGAGACAGATAAAAGTGGTTCATCTGCAAAGTGGGGCTTATATTCTAACTTGACAACTGAAGATGAACAGGATGCTTGGTTAGATGCTGTAAAAGAATTCAATAAGAATAATGGAATTGAAACTCCTTGTATGCAGATAAAGAATGAATTGAAGAAGTTCAAAGAAATTCTATCTGCAGATGAAGCACAGTTTCCAGAAAAACAAAGTTGTTTAATGCCTGCATTACAAGCTGCTGTTGATACTGTTGGAGGAGCAACTGAAATATGTTCTGATGATTACATTGATACTCTTATGAAGGCTTGTGGAGGTGCTTTACCAACAAAAGAAAATATTTTCAAGTATACAACAGAAGCTTTCGAAAATAATTTAGCAATTGATATTGAAATCCTTAAATCAAGTTTAATGAAACTTGGGGTAAGTGCATTTATAGACCCTCTTGTTAACTCTATAGAAGGAATAATCGACAAGTACTTTGGAACTATTGATTTAGTCTATAATGAAATTGCTAGAAAATATGCAAATGTTTTACAATTATATAGAAGTTGGACAAGTGATAGTTTAAATAAGAACAAAGAAGAGGCAAAACAAAAATTTATTGAAGCTCTTAAACAACTTCCTGAAAAAATACAAGAGCTTCTTATATTCTTTATAACACTTGACATGTTTAAGAAACTTATTGAGATGCTTAAGTCTATTAAAACAATTGGACAAAACATATGCAACACAGTTCTTTCAGGGTTTAAGAATATTAAAGAAGCCATCAACTCAATAGACTTCCCATCTAAACAACAATTATTATCATTATTAGATGTTTTATTATTTGCTCTTGGAGGATTTCTTGGAGCTATGTTTGCTGCAAGATGTTCAAAAGAACAAGAAGTTAAAGCTGCTATTGATTCTCTTATAGCATCAGAAGGAGTAAAAGATGAAGATGAATTATACGATAAAGTAGTAAACAAAGATACGAAGGACTATAGAGATACATTAAGCAGCAATACAACAATTTATAAGTATGCTTGTAATAATATTAACAATTATTCTTTAATAAGAACAACACAAAATCCTCTAGTACAGAATGAGCATAAAGTCAAGAATAAGAAAGACAGTAACAATGATATAACAAATTGTTTGTGCAAAGTATCTATGTGTGAAACAATAGATCCTACTGATACTTCTGATTGGGCATCTTGGCTTGAAAGACCTAATGATGTAATACTTGAGTTTGATTTAAGAACAAACTATACAATTTTAGTGCATATTGGTGATCATGTTCAGTTAAATCAAAAGATTGCTACTATAAATCAAATTCCTGTAAAATCAAGAGAAGATTTCATTGTAACAGAAATAGGAAAGAATTATATAATTGGAAAATATGGTGAATCTGAATATGATAATCTTCTTGATTTGTCTCTTACTGCAGAACAAGTCTCTATCAAAGCACAAGATTTGATAAAGAAAAAGATAGAAGAATTTTCAGATAATCCTTATGATAAAATAATAGCAGACTATAAGAAAATTGCACAAGCTAAAATCTTTATAAGAGATTATATTTCATATTACAGATTTCCTGAACTTGCTGCTTATACTAAAGAGTATTCAGGAGGTAATGCAACTGCAATTAGTACAGATAAATTCATAGAATTGTATGAAAAGAAAGCAGATAAGATAAAAGAAGATCATCAGAAAGATCTTAAAAACGCTTGCAAGAAAAAAAATCTTAAGACATACACAGATTCTGGACGAATGATAGAACTTAAAGAGTTTCTAGATTCAATGAATGATGGATGCTTAAATAAAATCTTAACATTATATAATTCAAATCCAGGAAACATGAAATACTGTTCGGAAGGAAGAATATGTGATTTCATGTTATATTCACATTATATAGAATATTTGTATAGTGATAATTTTGAATATGATGAAGACAATCCTTATATTGTAAGATTATCTGACAAATTAAATTATTTTATAGGAAGAAGAATAAAACTTGAATTGAACAAAGACAAGTTAGATGATTTAATACAGTCATTCAATGAAGCTTGTGATAAACTTTTACGAGTTTGTTGGCCGTTTAGTGATTTCAATTATTATGATAAACTTTCTGAATTGTTCAAATATGATACTTATACAAACACAGAAGTTATCTCAGAAGGAACTCCTGATGACAGTATATCATTATATAAAAGACTTGAAGCTTATATAAGGTCTTTAACTAAATTTACAAAAACAGATGAATACACAGATGTTGACATTAGCACTGTTTCTGATTACAATAAATTACTTGAGGAACAAAGTAAAGATGAAGAAAGAATAGTAAACAAAGACCAAGAAGAATATGAAAAAGCTTTAAGAAAACTTACATACCGCTTTGTTTCTTTGAAGAGAATAGAATTATCTTTAAATGAATTAGATTTAAGTGTATTCTATGATGAAAGCGCATATTCAAAATTTGAGAATGCTAAAAACAAAAAGGGAGATATTGTATATGAATATGATAAAAATAAAACATATACAGTAAAAGACAAACTATATGGAATGAAGTCATCATTAGATCCATATCTTAATATATTGAAAAAACTTACAGATGAGGAAGCAAGAGAATTAAAAGAAATTACTGATGACGCTAAAAAATTCTATTTGCAAAACAATGATAGACTAAATTCTTGTGAAGATTTGTTTGCTCTTGGTGAAATAAATTGGCCAGGGAAATCTATAATATATAGAAAAAATGAACCTAAAGATTATTATCTATTTACAGCAGATACAGTTAAGGATACTCCTAAGAACTTTAACGATTTAAAAGATCTTGAGGCAAAACTTCCTCCAATAGATAATGTTTATCCAAATGAACTTCTTAATATTAGTTGTGCTCCAAATACTCAATATAGCATAGATAATATATTGTATTGGTTGCGATATTGTGCTGTTGCTACTATTGCTAATTGTATGCTTCCTATGTTCTGGGGTACAGGTATAGTCGTTCCATCAAAGATGTCTCTTCCTATCATATACATACCAATAATTCCTATAAATGTCGGACCAATGATTATCGTAATAGGAATCGGCCTTTGTGGAATGTTTCCTTGGCCTATGATTATATTTGTAAATCCAAGTGCAGTTAAAGCAAGTATTATAATTCCTATAACTCTTGCTGTTGACATGGTTACAAAACTTGTTCAGAAGATTCCTGAAATGCAGAAACCTGCCATGCAAGCAGCTCTTTCTCCGTTAATCACATCATTTGATACTGAAATAAACAACTGTATAGCAGAAGAAAAAACAGTCGATTATCAAATGGAACAACTTAAAAATGTTTTTACTAATTATGATATTTCATATAAACTTGATAAAGCAATTGGTTTAGATACTACTTCTAAAGCAACTGAAATTATAGGAGAACTTGGAGGAACATTAGAACTACACTCTAATATAGAAGATATTGAAACACAATCAATAGAATATAAAACAATTGATGACTTAATCAATGCTCATAAAGAAGCATTGAATCAAAAACATTTTGCTTACAACGAAACTCCGACTAGAGCAAAATAAAAAGAGGTTCATTTCTGAACCTCTTAATTTTTATATTATCTTTTAAAGATTAGCAATAACATCATCGATGTTTCCGATGCTTCCGCCAAGAGTAGTTACTCCAGCACTAGGTGCAGTTGCAGGTTCTACTGTAGGAATATCAACTCCTGAAATTACTCCTGCTGCAGGTGATGTAGGTACAGGTGTTCCACCAAGATTTGCTCCCATACTAAATGTTCCCATTGAAGGAGCTGGTGCAGGTGCTACTGCTGGACTAGGTGCTGCTCCCTGAGGAACTTGTGGAAGTCCTGCTGGTGCTACTGGAGCTGTGTGTGCAGGTGTTGGCATTGTTGCTCCTGGAAATGCAGGTGCAGAATTAACTGTCATTCCTGCTACTGGTGCAGATGGAGTATTTAATGTTTGCAAATTGTTTTGCAAGCTTCCAGTCTGCATATAATCTGCCATAATCTTAAGAGCGTCATTAATATGCCTCTCTTGTTCAGAAGTCCAAGGATTGTATTCATACCTTGACAAGTCAGGAGAATTGGCTGCAAGATAATCTGCAAATACCTGCTGGTCAGTTTGCTCAGTACAGATATCCATCTTTCCAGTAGCTGGATTCATATACCAAACTCCCATAGGAAGAATCTGATTCTGTGCATTCTTATTGTCGAAGAAATAAGACTGGTCAAAGTTATTGAAACCTGACTGTGAAGTACACTTCAAATAGAAATAACGACCGTAGATAGGGTGATAAGGAAGAACTCCTTGACCCATTGCAGGATGCATCTCTGCATTAATCTTGTCATAAAGCTTCTGTCCAAATTTGAAAACTTTGATTTTACCTACAAGGTCTGGGTGCTGGTCATCCTTAATAATTTGAACAAGGGCAGCATACTGAGTCTTGCTTGAAAGATGCTTTTTACCAAAATCTTGAAATACTGCATTACCAGAATTATAGAACTTAAAGAACATATCAATAATCGGTGAGAATGAACCTACTGTTCTAGGATCATCAACATAAATACCCTGCTGAGTGATAGGATTCTTTACATAAGAGACTGTCTTAGCGATAATTGATTTGTCAGGATCTGCATACCAAGGAACGAAACGAATAATAGACTCATAAATACCTCCTTTACCGTCCTTGAAAGAAACTTTGTATTCGTCTGTGTTACGAACTGCCTGCGGACTTTCAACCACTGCCGCCTGTGGATTAAACAACTTTGATAAATCTGTGTTTGCCATAATACTTTAAACCTTTTACTTTTAACCTTTTACTTTAAAAATTAAACCTTAAACTACAATCAGAAATTATATCCTGATGACAATATATTTATTTCTAAAATATAACTTAAAGGTAATAGATAAAATTTTCAAATTGGTAAATATTGTATTTAATAGACAACAGCATGATTAAAGATTTTTATAAAATTTCTGAAAAAGATTTAGATTATTTGTTAACTCACAAATTTACGGTTTGGGAGAAATTAGATATGTTCTATTTTAGAGTAGAAATAACTAAGATTGGAGCAATTCCTCTTAAAGGTTCTACTGGAAGAGTCATCTCGGATATTGATTGTGTAACAAATTCTTTATATAAAGATATATGTGACTTTGTTAATAAAAATGTCAATCCTATAAGGAACCAAATTATCGATGAATACGGAGAAGGGTATATTGGATTTTTCTTTCTTCCTGTAACAGAATATCATAAAATAAATTATACACATTTAAAGCCAAAAACTGTAATACTTAGTGATTGGTCTTATGATATAAAAATGAATGATGATAAAGGATATTTCCGCATTCAACATCTTGCTAAACTTCTCAGAGTAGAACAACCTCCTCTTGTGGCTACTTGGAATACTAGTGATGAGGATAATATTTCTTATATACATAAAGACTTTTCTTATGTATTGCAAGCATATCTTGAGAACACTGATGAAGACGCAACACATACATTACTTAATTATTTGATGGGAAATCCTTATGGTCCTTCTGGCAACTATGTAAGTAGCATTGAAGGACTTATAATTCGTACAGATAAGTTTCAATATCAAATAAAAATTAATGACACAGAAGATAATATAGATAAGTCTACTAAGCTTATTTACAGAGATACTCTTTTAAATTCTATAGCTGAATATTATAGTAAAAATAAATCTTCTTTAGATGATGTATTCAATAAAGAAGAATCTTATATAGATAGAGTAAGTAAACTGTTTTTATCATATATTGAAAATACTGATTTGTTTGCTAAGCTCTCGATAGATCCAGAAGATTTACTTCCTCCTACATCAGCATACTTTGGTGATATTGATTTTGATATGATATCCGATAGCAATGTCAAATTAATCTGCAAATACAATGAAGTAAATAAAAATATCTTCAGATTATTCTTACACACATTTGCGCAAAAAATATCTGAAGATAAATTCAATTCTTTACCTAATTCAGTAAAAGATATATTAAACGATTTGATAATAAAACTCAAATACAAAAATTATAAAGAAATACTTCTAACAGCTTATAAAGCAAACAGCTAATTAATAGATCTTCTAGGAACACTAGAAGATTTTTCTTTTTCTGCAGGTTGCATATATTCTAGGCTTGTATTAATATTCTTTGTAACTCTATCATTATATGACTTATATTTATTAAGTGCAGTTTCAATTTTTCCATATAACTCATAGAAAGCAGCATCTGAAACAAGTCCTCTTGCTCCTTCATTATGATATTCAACAAGTCTATCAAGAGCATATGCGAGGCATTTCTCTATTTTCTCTCCTTTAGTAAGAACGATATTGAGTCTCTTCTCAAGATCCTTTTTTGCATATTGATACTGTTCCATACATTAAAATCAATTTCAATATTTATTAGAAATTAATATACTTATATCCTCTGAATCCTTTACAAGGAATAGGATACTTTAGTTTATTAAGCGGACCTGTTCTAGAAATAAACAATCCTTCCCAGTGTTGTCCTCCTACAGTAGAATTAAAATTTTTAGGACCAAGATATGATATTCTCATCCATCCGATTATTTGATTATTATAACAAAGATAACATCTATCACCAACTTTTACTTTAGTTGGCAATTGTGCTACTTTGAAATTCATTTCTTGTCTTCCATCTTTTACTGCATCTAATTCCTTTTGGTAATCTTCCCACTTAACTGTTTTTGGAATCGTTATGCATATTGCAAGATTATTTGAGTTTTCATTTAAATATTTTACTTTCATACTACAAATACGTTAGGCTACTAAATCCTGAGTTTTTATCAATATGAATTCTCACATCAAATAGGTTTTCATCAAGTTGTGTATGACTAACAATGAATATATTTAAACTCATACTGCTGGCAATATCTTGTAGATACGTAATAATATCTGTTGATGATTCATAATCAAGACTTGAAAGGGTTTCATCAAGGCAAACAAGATTGATTTGTGGATATTTTCTCTTCAACATTCTAAGAATTGCACATAACACAGTCAAATCAACCTTCTTATGTTCTCCTGTAGATAATGACTGAACCTCAATAGGTTCTCCAAGGCACTCAAGATGTGGGTCAAAATTATTATCAAATTCAAGAGTATATGGAAAACTCAATGCAATTAATGTATTCTTAATTTCTTCATTCAATGTAGGAAGGTAATTCTCCATCATCTGTTGTTTAATACCATCATTAGAATACATTGATTCCATAATATTAAGAAGTCCCATCTTATTATTAGATTCATCTATACTCTTTTCAAGATTCGTTTTTGCGGCGACGGTTTCATTAATAATATTTTGTATAGATGCATATTCAGATGATTTACTTGCTGCATTCTCAATACTTTTTGACTCAATTAAAAACTCATTTTGCTTAGCAATAAGTTTGTCCATATTCTGCTTAAGAGTATTTAATCCTGTTACATATTCTTGTTCTGCTTTTGCTAAAGTATTATAATTTTCATAATATTTTGTAAGTTCTACAGTCTGTTGGTCAAATTTATCTTGAAGCTGTTGTCTTAATTCATCAAACTCTGCACCGTTAAATGGAGTTCCGCATGTCGGACATTTGTCTTCATTGAATAATTTAAGTTTTCGTTCAGTATCATTTCTCTCATTTAATGCATTATTATACATTTGCAATTGCTGATTTTTAGCATTACAAACTTCTGTATACTTCTGATAGTATGCTGTATATGAACTCGATTGTGATGAATATAATGTACCAATTGTTTCAATCTTTTTCTTTAACGCTTCAAGAGTATCTTTATTATCATCTTTGCTTCTATTGTTTAGGTTGTCCAACTCAGCATTAGAAGTTTTGATTGTCTGCTCAAGACTATATACTTGTGAATTAGAAATATTGATAACATTTCCAAGTTCACGCATATCTTTCTTTACAAGTTCATAAACTTTATTAAGAATTTCAAGAGAGAATATCTTATCAATAATCAATCGCTTATCATTTGGAGACATTGAAATAAATGACTTGAAATTATTAAGAGATAGTGTCATGACATTTGCAAAGATATGATACGGCATGTTATCCATAATTTCATTATCAATAATGCCCTGCATATCTCGAAGGCCAGCCTTATCAAGATTCTCTCCATTTTTATATACTGTCAAACTTTGTGGAGAAAAAGTTCTTTCAATAATAAATTCATTATTTCCTTTCTTTATTGTACCGCGTATCCATCCGTTCTTGTTTATTCTGTTCGCTATATTTCCAAGTTTTACTGGTTTACCATCTGACCCTTCTGTTTTACCATAAAGAAGCAATTTTGGTATAGTTAATAATGAACTCTTTCCTGAACCAGAACGACCAGAAAGTTGCCACAATTTTCCTTCGTTTCCAAATTCAAGAGTTTCTATTTTATTGCCGTAGCTGAATATGTTTCTCCATTCAATTTTTACTATCTTCATAATAAACTATTTCATATCATCATATGCTCCACCGAGAATGTCTGCAGCTTGAGCTAAATATGTTGAATTCATTTCTGTTAATTTTTTTATCTCTTCTTCTGATAATTCCATTGAGCTTATTCTTGTCTTGAATATATCTTCAATAGACATATCATTAGAAGCCTTTACTGAATCATCTACAATCTCTGTATCAAGCTTATCAAGAATCAATTCTATCTTCTTAGTATTGCAATAATCCATTACTTCCATAAACTTTGCAACATTAATGTCATTCATATATTTTCTCTTGATAATAATATCTACGTAGTTATTTTCTATTATAGATTTTATTTGTTCTATGTTAAGTTCAAGAATATCATCTAATTGTATCTTAAGAAACTTAGGAGAATAATTATTCTCTACAAAATCTTCTTTTACTTTTTTATCTGTTACTTTAATAGAATATATTCCTTTAGAATTTCCTATATCAGATCTTCTCAATTGATAAGGTGAACCTATATAAGTAACAAGATTGCTTTCTTGCCTTTTGTGGATATGACCTGAATAAATCTTAGTTTCAATTCCTGTAAGATTTACTCCATTGATAATTTGTCTACCATTATCATATTTAAGCCCGGCAATATCTGAATGTAATACTGCATAATTTACACTTGATGCATACTTTGTAAGTATATTTGTTTCTTCTTTATTATCTCCAACCCATGGAACTATTAAAAACTTTATATTATTTTTTATTTCAAGTGTAGTAAGTTCTTCTATAAGCTTAACATTCTTAAATGATTTGAATACTCTAAGAGAAGTTATGTTTGTATCTTTCTTTTTGTAAATATCATGATTTCCAATTGATACAAATATTTCTGCTTCGGCAGAAAGCTTTTCCATTATGCATGCACCAACATTCATAATATTAATATCAATGTGTTGTCTGTTATCAAAGAAATCTCCCGCTATAATCACAGCAATATTTTCTCCTTTATCCTTGTAGTTTCTCATCAAAGGAATAAAGAAATTATCAAAATAATCTGTCATATTGTCTATCCACTCAAATGATGCATTACGTACACCTAAATGGATATCAGATATGAAAAGTATTCTATCAATATCTGACCTTACTATATTTTTCATTAAAATAATTTCTTTGATTTAGCAAATTGATTGTCAAGTCCATACATATCTCTAAGTATTTCAAGTATTTCTGCTTTGTCTTCAAGAGATATTATGTCATTATATAAAGTCTTGTAGTTTAATTCAAAGAATTCTGCAATTGTTGTAAACACTTGAACTAAATTATAATTGTCTTTCTCTAGCAATAAATGTTTAAATGTATAATATACATTACTAATATCTGCTTTTTCCAATTTCTTGCAATCTTGTCCATACTTTGCATAAAACTCTGAAGCTTCATAGAATTCTGCCATTTGATTATACATTTTTTTCTTTGTATAAACATCTTCTATGTTTTCTGAAATAGCTTCTTCATATTGTTCAGAAACAAGAGGACTTATTGCAATTGGACTTTGACTTAATGCTTCTTGGCCATAATCAACAGCATCATAAGAATTGTTTATAATTTTATCTTCTAACATATATCATAAGTCACATTATTTTAAAACAATCCTGCTCCGGTAATTCCAATTGGACTTGAACCAAACGACAATTCGCTCGGTGGAGTACTTATACTTTTATCTCCTTCTAATGTATCTGATAACATTGGAACAGAATTAGGTTCAGGAGTCTGTGGAGTAATATTTTGAGTAGAATGAGGAGTATTTACTTTATTGTAATACATATTGTGATATGTTCCACTTGATGCATTAGATGGGCCATTAACAGTAGTAAATACTTCTTCAATTGGAGCAGTAGGATCTTCAGTAATCCTTAAATAAGATTTATCTAAATTAAATAATTTTCGTTTATTATCTTCTGGAGCAACACGGTCATACAAGCATTTCAAAAAATATTTTCCTTGTGCTTTCATAAGAGCATCTGCAATAATACCAAACATTGCATCTACAGTTGCACCAAGACCAACAGATTCAGATACTTGACTTCCAGACATATCATTAGTATCATACTGTGAACGAGTAGTCTGTGTAGCAGTTATAATTGCCCAGTTGTTCTTAGTACCCATAGCTTTCAAATCTTCTGCAAGCTGCTTGATTTTCATATATGTATTTTCAGAATTTGGATTACGATAGTTTTTCATAATATTGATGTAATCCACAAATACATTCTTGAACTTAAACTTATTATTTTCAGTTGAAAGTTCTTCTTCCTTTGCAAGAAGATATGATTCAAGTTCAATTACAGAAAGTGTAGAAGTTGGGAATGATTTTACTATCAACTGTCCAGGAGGAATAAGACAACTTTTTTTAAAGGAAGTTATTCTTGTCTTCATTGCATCTTCATCTTCTGCATATTTCTCATAATCCGCTGCAGGAATACTGAACATATTAGCACCGATACGGTTATGTATCATTTCTTCTGGAAGCTCTAGTGAAATATATGCATTGTTCTCACCATGCTTTACAGATGCAGCACAAAGATTTTGCATCCAAAGAGATTTACCGGATTTTGGTGCACCAACAAAACAAACAAGACAACCTGGAAAATATCCTCCCTTAAGACACATATCAACAAACGGATATCCTGTGCTTGAACGTTTAAGTTGCACTTGTTTGTGAGAAGCTGCATCCCAAAAGTCAGAACCTGTATCTTCATTGTCACTAAATTCAATGATACAAGATTTATTGAACATACTCTTTGCATGTTCCATAATCTCTTTTACATTCTCCGTTGATACATCTTCTTGATTAAGTTTAACATATGCAAGAACATTTCTTAATGAATTTATAAAGTTCTTCCATTGTGCCCAAGAAGTTGCATTATCATATAACCAGTCTGGTGTAAAATCTCTTACAGAATCAATTGATGAATAAAGAATATCAATGATATCTGGCTGAATAATGTCTTCCTTTCCATCAATTTTTATAAGTTCTTTCAATTGTTGTGCAGTAGGAGCAGTATGATATTTTATTACGTACTCTTTTGCATACTGAAAACATATCTGAAGGTTCTTGCTATCAAAGAATCCTGGTTCCATTTTCATTGCAAGAGTTGTATCAGATAGTATAAAATGATAAAATATGTTCTGTAGGTATTGATTAATCATGCTATTTTCTATTTACTAAAAATTTTATCTTACAATTAAGGTAAATATTTCATAAGGATAAATATAAAAAGCAATATAGTAACAATGACTTTTAAAGAGTTATCAATTAAAAATTTCATATCAGACCTTCCAAGAATAATAAACAACAACTTCAATGTAGTTAAAACTTTTATTGAAAAAGTATTTACTGAGAATGAAAGCAACATTACTATTGGAAGTGAAGAGATACATGTCACCGGAAAGTTTGTTACAATAGATGTCAACGATATAAAAGCAGGAAATATTAAAATCCTTGAAAACGGTGAATATGTTAGTCTTCATGATTATATACAAAGCATTGCAGAAAGTGAAGTTAAAAGAGCAATACAATCAGCAAGCCAAACAAAACCAGCTCAACCAGAAAGATAATCAATATTTAAAGAACTATGGCAAAAATGTTAAGAACCCCATTAATAAAACCTCGTCAGCAAGGAGGAACATTTTATACATTCCCGTCTGCTCTTGAAGATATTGGTTTAAATATCAATGAGCAGAGCAATAAGATTGCTATGTCCCATTATGTTCTTCTTGATATTCCTACATTTACTGGAAATGGAGGATCTACTGGTGATAAAGCTTTTGCAGAAAGTTTCCAAAATTATGCACTCAATCTCGAAACAATTATAAGAGATAGTGACAATTATGATTTTTCTGAAAAGAATACTGTGTCTGAGAGAGTATTCTGGAAGTTTATGATGCATAAATTTGGAATGTCTTTTGTTACACCCGAAGCAGACGGAACTCCAATAGATACAGATTACGTTGTTGAAGATGCAGATGATTTGAATAAGATTGTGAAGGGATTTGGAAGTATAGTGTCAGGATCTCAGAGAACTGACTCTTACGGAATATACAATGAAACTTATGTTCAGATTCCTTCATCTTATGGTCAAATGCCAGTTTTATTTAAACATGTAAAAGATTATAATTATAATCCTTCTCCTTCTATAACATACAACGGAGAAGCAACAATTCATAATGTATCAGCTGAAGATAGTTTAACTGATTTATCAATTAATACTGAAGGAGATTCTGGAACAAGTTATACAATTACAAATGAACATACAGTTTGTATAGAATTCTCATTAAACAATCTTAAAAAATATTATGATGAACTTGGTTTTGATATGTCATCATATGATGATTTAGCTATAAGATATAATGAAGAAACAGATACAAGCTATAAGTTTAATGCAGTATTACTTTATTATTCTATTTATGATTCTACAGGTAAAAATGTTCTTGCAACAAATGCTTATGGTTTATTGATTCTTAATAATGCAAAGGAAGTATCAGGAGGATTTAAATTTTTAGAATTAGACAAAATAAAATCTTCAAATGCAATAGCAGGAAGTTCATATTCATTTAGAGTAAATACAAGAACATCTTCAGTGTATTCAGGTGATATTACCGTACAAGATGAATCTACAGGAGGATATACTTTATCAGAAGATTTCAACAATGTTGTACGTAATTTAAGTGATGCAATAGATATTCTTTCTTCAAATGCAAAATTGATGAGTATTATTTCAAGTAATGAAACTGTTCTTAAAGATATGTATGGACAAGTTATAGAAAAGCTTAAAGATATTGAATTGGAACAAGGAAGAATAAAGGATAAACTGAATGCTATTGAGCAACACTTCAATGAAAGAGAAAATGATGAATTAGAAGGTTAAAATCATTTAAAATAATTAAGTTAAAGCAAACTGTCAAAGTGACGGTTTGCTTTTTTTTCTAATAAATATTTCAAAGATACAAGTGTGTTTATATGAACAATGCAAACAATATTAATACTTTTGCTGAGAACATGTCTAAGTTGACAGAAAACAGTAAAAAAGTATTATCTATGGCAGAAGGAATAAATGAAGCTATGAAAGGAAATGATGCTGAAGTATATATTTCAGAAGAACTTGCAATTCCTTCATTTTCAAATATAGTAAAACGAGTAGAAAGAGCAGAAAATACTATTGCCAGATTTACTGAAGGTAAAGGAGTAGTTGAAACAGATGATGGTTCATTCAGAAAAATTAAAGTTACAACTATTTCAAGACCTCCTCAGGCTATTGATTCTCTTGTCTTTGAAAACAAGTTTTCAATAAATCCTAATTGGTTTTTTGAAACCTTGCAATATCCAAGATGTGTAGTTAAGTTAAATCTTACAGGTAAAATTGAGGAATCTTCTGATAGAGTCTATATTGTTCGTGTAATGCTTGAAGCAACAGATGATAATGTATCATTCTATGAAAACTATATAAAGAACAATAATTTAAATTATAATTCTCTTATAAGTCTTCTTGAAACTAAGAATGTTGTATATAGAGAAGATAAAGATGAAATAAATCTTCCATTGACTTATGAAAGATATTACGGAGAATTTGGCATTGTTGGAACTTCACTTGTTCAAGGAGAAGATGGTATAAGCAGACTTTGGTATCAATTAGAAAATACTGCCTATAACATTGTTGACGAGAATGGAATTGAAATTTCTACCGGGCATTCTATTAAAGCAGGGGATTATCTTAGATTTAATGACTCACTTTTCAAGATTAAGGAGTTCAATCCTGCAAAATCATCTGTTAAACTAGAATATGCTGTTGGATACCAAACTCCTGGAGTAGGTGACAAATTTGAATTTTACAACGAGCCCTTCTCAGAAAAACAAATTGAGATTGGAATTGGAATCAATGAAATTGATATTGTTTATATTAAGGGCGTAAATGAAGATTATAACCTTGTTTCTAAAGATTGGAGTACACCTGTAATGTTCATTACCAATGACTTAACATATTCTGAAGATGAAAATATCACATTTGCAGAATATTATTCTAAAAATGTAGCAGATTTTGGTAAGGCTTGGATATCGCAAATGAAAGAAGGTCAAGTATATGCATACGGTGCAAGTGATCCTAATACACCTGTGCTTAATGAAAATGATTTCCAAGTAGTTCAAATCAATACCCAATTGGATGCAACTCTTGATACAGAAACATACAATAATCTTACTTCACAGATTGCACAGACTAAGTCTAATATTTCTGCAGTAAGAACTACAATTGCTTCTAATAAAGACTTGCTTATACAATCAAGTTCATCTGATGAAAGAGCAAACATTCAAAACCTTATCAATACTGATACAGAGTCTTTAAACTCTCTTACTACACAATATAACTCTCTTGTAGAAGAATTGAATACTCTTCTTACAGAAACAGGAGCAATTAATTATTCTCCTAAATATCATATTAGAGGCTTCTTCGCTATACCAGAACCTGTAAATAATGAACAAGTAATCGGTTTTGATATAATGTACCGTTATCTTCATAATGATGAAACAGGAGTAAAATTGAATACTTATGAATACACAAAGAAAGATTCAAACAATAATGATATTATACAAACTGGTGTATTTACTGATTGGAACTTAGCAAAGAGTTCTGTTCTTGAGAAAGTATTCGATATTAATAACGATATTTACGTATGGAAAGAAGAATCGACTGCAGATGGAACTAAGATTAATATCAACCAAATAGATATTCCTATCAGGAGCGGCGAGAAAGTAGAGATAAAGGTTCGTTCAATTTCTGAGGCCGGATATCCTACCAATCCTAGAAAGTCTAGTTGGAGCAATTCTATCATCATTTCTTTCCCAGATAATTTGACAAGTAATGATACTGTAACTACTATTCTTGATGCAGTTAAGAGTGATATGACTGCAGTTGTATTGCAAGAAACAATGTCTGCTGCTGGAGTATATACTCACTTAGCAGAAAGCAATTCAATGTATAAACATACTGCTAAGACAGTTTCTTATACTGATATTGCTACTGATGATAGAGGTCAAATTACTCTTGTTGAAACTTCAGTGCAAGATAAGATTGATGCAATGGGAAATCAAATGAATGCAGCTGCAAAAGAAATTAGCGATTCTCTTGCTAATACACTTGCAGATTACGAAAAAGAAATAACAGATATTAAAAAACTTTTAGGATATAGAGACAGCGGAAAAGAAAAGGTTGGTGTAGGAACGGGATTGCCTCCTGAATATCTTTCAGAATCAGGTATTAACTCTCTTGCAGATAAGGTAAATGTTCTTAATGAACTTGTAAGTAGAATAATGGATGCATTGGGATTAAGTAGTTAAAATTAAAGTAAAATTGAATGAGCACTAGAGGACAGATAGACAAATCACTATTTGATTATACTGGAAAAATAGAAGTCAGTGGATATGATGTTTCACTATCATATAAAGATATTATGATTATTGCTAGACAATTCAGATATGAAGTTGATGAAGAAGGCAATAGAATAGACCCAGACCCATTGAATAGCCTTGAGGAGAAGATTGCTAAAATTACAGCATTCAATTTTACTGTAACTAAAGTAATTACAACTCGCGAAAATCAAACTGCTATTCCAGTAGATCATGATGTTTGTGATGATTACAGTTATTATATAGTAGTAAACAATGTTCGCCTTGATACAGGATCTCCTGACTATGATTTACAAGAGGCCGGAGAAATGAGTAAAGACCTTATAGATAATTTAAAAACTTATAATACTCTTTCAAAGTCATTTGCAATTTACAATACATCATCAATTGACATTAAATTATTAAATTCTTTATACAGATATTATGATAAAGGAATTAATATAGATGAAGAAGGAGAAGAAGAAAAAAATCATGACATTCCGTCTGGAACAATATTTTCTATTCCATTGATTGTAGAAGATATAAACAGAAATTCTATAAAAATTCTTCTTCAAATAGAATATGTTTCTAAGTCAGAGGAAGAAGAGGAAAATAACGAGAGCAATCCTGATGGAGACAATGAATGGAACATAGTAGATGATGACGCTGATGAACTTATATTTACAGATCCTTATGTTTCTAAACAAGGATATGAAGACTATGTATATGTAAATACGTATTCATTTACAGATATTAGAAATCTTCCTAACAGTACATTGTATGCAAAGGATACTTTTGCAAAATTGTATGTTGACCCAAGATGTGTTGAAAGTTTTACTATAATGCTTTATGTAAATGGAGTATTAAATACATGGAGATTTAATCCATCTCTTGTTAATATCAAAGGTAAAAACTACAGCAGAATTACTAAAATGAACAATCCTGAAGTTTCATATGCTCTTCTTAGAACAAATCCTAAGCTTACAGGAAACATTAAAGTAGTAGTCGATTCAGATTCTAATATTTACCTTGATACATTTAAAGTATCTACTGCACTTTCACAGAAACAATATAGAAAAGTTAAAGTCTCATCATCTGATTATTATGGAACTAACTTGATGACTAAGTTTAAGTCAATGCCAACAACAGATTTCTATAAGATTGAAGACCAATGTTATACATTATTTACTCCTGCACAGACATATAAAGGAGAATATTATGACATGTATAGAATGGGAGCAAAGACAAATGATGATGATTTATATAAAGAAAATTATTCTATATTTGCTCCTATATGCTTGAAAGAATATTGTCCTGATTTCTTTGTGGTATTTAAAGTTGATAAAAAGGATGGAGAATACAATGAAGATACAGATAGTGATATAGATAAATTAAAATATTTTATAAAAACTGGAAAGGTTGTAAAATCATATGATATGAGACAGGGGTCTCCTCTTGGAGATTATGTTCATAATATAATAAGGAATTCATCTTCATTTGTTGGTGATATTTATGAATCATATGAAAAAGACAATTACAATAGATTTATAGGAATTTCTCTTGATAAGGGGGTTGTTACTTCTATGTATGAGTCTCCATTTAATGAAGATTATATCAATAACCAAGTAGCACTAAATGATTATTATACAGAAGGATTTGAAAGAAACCATATTGTAAGCAAGAACATAATCAATCTTGAATTTATGTTTGATGATCCTTCTGCAGAGTTATTCAGCATAAATACATATTTTGGACTATATATAAAAGTCAATTCAGACCAAACTTTCTCTTGTATTGGAACATCTGGAGGAATAAATGAATTTGATACTGAATTAAATACATATCAATCTACAAAATCTATTGGTGCTGAAAATAATCCATTCATTTATGGTCTTGCAACTCCAAATGAATTTATTAGACTCACAGAATCTGTAGATATATCTAATAAAGTTTCAGAATTTGCTCTTAAACCATATAAAAATATTGTTGCAACTCCTGTAATAAAAGAAGATATTAATATTGTCAAGTCATTTATAACAATTAAGATAAATGATTTGCTTCTTCATGGTGATCACTTGAGAATAATAGATAATGATACGCAAAATATATATGAAGTCATAATTGCAAACTCAGAAGATATTAATAGTAAATATGAAATATCTCCTGTTATTATGAATACTTCTAATGCTGGACAATATTCATTTAGTATCTATAGAGTAAGTGTATACTTCAATAAAGATGAAATTAGAAAGCCAGAAGAAATTTCTTCGGGTGAAGTAATTAGCAAATGCATAGACAAAGTTTATAGAGGATTTAAGAAGCTTGAAGATTATACACATAGTAATTCATATGTAATAAGACTTCTTGAAGATAATAGCTTTGGCATTGAAGGACATTCTAGCAATATGATTTTTGAAAGAATTTGTTATCCTTCAGGACTTGATACTACATTGAATGAGTATATTTTTGAAACTGATGATGAAGAAAAGATAATATCATTCTTCAAAGATTTGTATCCAAAGAAATTGATATTGAATCTTAATGATGACACTGCAATATCTTCTGAATACAGATATTTGTATCCTCTTAACTTTGAGGTAGTTGGTTCTAGAATGGCATATGCAATGTCATTTATATCATCAGAAGATGTTGATGAAAAATATCTTTATTGTGGAGAAATACTTGATACGAATGTATTTGATACAAAATCTATTCTTTATAGATCTGAAGATGAATATAAATTATATGAACCTTTCAAATTGAAGTGTTTCTTCTCTGACAAGGATGACAAATATAAGTTGAAAGAAGATTACTATGAAATCAAATATGTTTATCATTTTAAAGATAACAACAAATACATTCTTAATGTAAGAAAGCCTGATTTAAATATCAATTCTCTTTTATTATACAGTACATATCCTCTTAATGAAGGACTTTGTTCAATATTTGATGTTAAAGATTTCGATTTTGAAGTTCTCGATTCAGATTCAAAAATATCGTTGTCTTTAAGAAGTGATTCAGGAAAAATTGGACATTCTGGTGAATACTCAAAAGGATCTATATTTACGTCATTGTCTTCTGATAATGAAATGACTTCTGAAGAAAATGAAGAAGCAGAGCCTATAGTACTTAATTATCATTTTGAAAATATGATTGATGCTTCTACAGCATATACTGAAGAAGAACATAAAAACAAGTATGTAGATTTCTTCCGTTCATTCACTAATAAAAAGTATGCAGAAGAACATGGAAGGCTTGATTGGTATAATACATATTTCAATGCAAATTTAAATGGAGATAGTTACTTTAAAGTTGTCTTAAGACCTTTTGTCAGTGATGAATATCCTATTGAAAATACAGAAGACCCTCAATATGACTATCTTGTTCAAGTAAACATAGCTTATTCAATACTTGAAGATATTGGAGCAGATAATTATCTTCTTGAAGAAACAGATGAACGTTGGGAGGAAGATGGTAAAAATAATGCAAATTATCCTTATAATATAGATCCGAAAAAAATGTTTCATCAGTATGACCCTCCTCAAATCTATAAAGAAAAGAGTTCATTTACTGGAGACACTACAGTTCTTCCAGCAAATACTATTATTCTTGATAAGTCAGAGGAAAACATTCATGACTATATAGATAAGTATCAACAACTTAGAGAAGCTATTAATAATAGATATGAAGAAAATACAAAAGATGATGATACTACTAGTATTGATGAAAATGATTCTTCTATAAAAAAGGTAATAAATCAAAAAGAATATTTAAAGTGTTCTTTAGCTTCATATTATGAAGGAAATCATAGAAAGCTTGATGTTTCTCTCGTTGCTCCTCATGTATGTAAATGGAAATCTATTGGAACAGATGCCCGTGGAGAGAATCTTAGATTGATGTACGATTATGACTCTCTTGTAACTGAAAGGGACGGCATTACTAATAAGTCATACTATGTATGTGGAACAGATTCATATAATACATATCTTGGGTATTTATGTTATCCTAATAAGAATAGTGAATCTAAAATATACAAGAAGTATTTTACAAAGTCATTGACTTCTCCTACAACATCAGAGTATACATCACAAGAGCATTCTCTTCTTGGAATGTATCTTAAAGATTCGATTTTGTCTGATAAGGGAGCTCTTGATGATATTCTTTATGATTCAAAAGATAATGTAAATAAATTTTCTGTTGCTTACAAATGCGGCGACAATACTCTTGAATTTATATCTGCTGGTGTAAAATTCAGAATAAAATCAAATAATGATAATGCTATCAACTTGAACAATTATCATGGATATTCTGCAATATTTGTAAGTCTTCCAGATATTAACAAAAACTATGCAAAAGATACTGAAATCATAATTGATGAAACTAGAAAAGAAATTATGATTGTTTGGTATCAGCCTGTTAATACTTTCAAATATGGTAATTCATATTATACAAATGAAACGTATCTTCTTGAATCTACAAAATTGTTTACTTGCAAATTGAGAAATGCATATGATTTTTCAAATGTATTTTGTAGTTATGCAAGTGATGCAATTGATGAAAACACTTCATATAGTATTGCTCGTCTTCCAGATATTGATAATTTTGGATCATCTAATATTATAGATGAAAATACCGGAAGACGAGGAAGAAGATTATGCAAGAGAAAAGGATACATTTACTTTACTTCTATGGGTTCTGAAGATTCATATACAAAACTTAATAAACTTATGTTTGTAGGAAGACTTTTCCATAGCAAACCTATTATAAAGGGAACACCTAAAGCAAAAGTAGATGTAGCAGAAAAGGGCACTTATCCATATTATTTCAATGATGGAAATATAACATTGTTACGTCCCTTCTTCTGGTACAATAATAATCATGATGCTGCTACTAATTCTGTAATATCTGCAAATTCTTATGATTACAGTAAATGTATCAATGCATATCTTGTGACAGATAGTCCTTCTTGCATTATAAGTGAAACATCTTCATTCTCAACATTGAAAGATGTTATTAACAATTGTGCAATTTATATAAAAACTGCAGATGGAAAGAAAGACTATACAACTCTTTCTAATGTATTGACACTTAGTGTAGTAGAACCTATAGAATATCTTAAACCAAAATTCAAAGAGGGCAATGGAAAGGGGTATGTTCATTCTACTTACGGAGAACCTGTTATGAAGAGCATTCTTAAATTCTTGTATAATGATAGCTCTGGAATTGAAACTGTATTTAAAAAGTCATTTGATGGAGGTAATATATTCATTTCAGGAGTTAATTCATTAAATCAGGAATGGATAAACAAATATACAGAAGAAAACAATTTCTGTGTATATATGAACAGTAAAAACAATAAAGTAACAAGTCAAACTTCTTCATACTTGCCATCTATTGATGTTGTTCATAACAAATCTGTAATGGATTCTTCTTGGAGTAAAAAATTATATAGAAAATATTATCTTTATGAAGAAACTGTTGATAGCAGTGTTGAAATCATTGAAGACTATGATTATATTAACGGTTATACAACAGGATATGAACAAAAGAATTTCTTCAATTCAAGAGGTATTCAATTAAAGAAATACACAAACGGAATAAGAGAGAAAGATGATATTGAAATAACCGAGTGGAGAAATACTTCTATGTCATATACAAAAGGTTATATAAGACTTAATATAACTGACAGCTTGATCTATATGATACTTAACGATAAAAACTTCTTGAAGGCTTGGAAGTATCTTAAATTGTCATCTAATGATAGTAAAATCAATTATATAAAAAATACGGTATTGCCTCTAATCAATATAAATAATAAAAGTAGATTTATTCTCAAAGAAAATAGAATTTCAAATTCTAAATTTACTTTTGAGAGAGAATATAATGACAACTTCTATGAAGTTTCAAATTATAAGAATTCACTTACTTTTGAAAATGGAAAATATTATATGTATGTATATCCAGAAAATGATTATACATACAGTGTAAAAATGATAATTGACTTATAATGGCTATAATTTTCAAGTATAAAAATCCTATAAACGTTTCATATGCTCCTGGATTTGTAAAAGGAGGAACAAACGGAAGACAAGGTGCCCAAGGTGTCACTGGAAATGCATTGTACTTTGTAGATTATGAGTTAGATAATAGTTACAATGTAGAACTTGCCTTGCAACGTATTGAAAAAGGATATGTTCTTGGAAGCACAAGTATGAATAAAATTGAAAATTATAGAAAGTATAAAGTCAATGATTTGATACTTACAGGAACTGGAAAAATTTATAGATTAATTCCATCAACAACTGATTCTACATTTAAGAATTACAAATATGATTTTGAATATCTTGGACCTATAAAAAAGAAAAGTAGTCCTGCAGTATTAAAAGTTGTTTTTACAGATATTACTGGCAAAACTATAGATGGAGTAAATTATAATTCTATTCAATATTCTCCATTTCCTCTTAATAGAAGTACAACAGACGGTTCAGATATATTATATGAACCCACTTCTTCAAGTAATTCTACTCCAAAGGAAAAAGAATATTTTCCTAGTGACAGCCAAGTATACAAAATGAGAGGAAAATGGTATCAAATTGAATTAATTGGAACTGTAAGTAGTATTGATGCTTTTTATAGAACAGATAGAAATATAGCCGCAGGAGATCCTGAAAAGAAAGATCTAATTGATGAACTTATAAAGAAAATAGATACTGCTTCTATTTCTCCATGTAGATATAGTTTACAGCTTCATCTTAAAAATACAAAGCAATATCAATTAGATTTTCCACCAGATGCTGAAATAACAACACAACATTCTACTCAAAAAACTAATTGGATTGACTATACTACTATGAATTTCTATAAAGTATTGGAATTCAATAGATTAAATATGAGAATAGATGACTCTATAAAAGCAACTATGACTCCTGAACAACAGGAAGAAGATGAAAGAGTAAGTCAATATCTGGATGAATATAAAACAATTGTTTACATTTCAGATTATATGCTTGATAGATATCATTTGTTTGGAAATAACCTCCAATGTACAATCAATTCTGATAAAACAATGTGGTATAAAACTGGATTATATGCAGAAGATGGAATATTTACAGCAAGTGATTTTTCTTTAGGGCCAAGTGTTATACCTGGCAGTATTACTGATAATGATGAAGAGAATGAAGGAGATGAAGAACAAGAAGAATCAACTCCTCGTTATGTTTGTGATGATACTGTAGATGAATATGAAAAAAGCAATAACTTCATAGAAACTACAAAACCTAGAACAACTTCTAATGGAGTTGAAATAGAATCAAATAGGCCAACTGTTGAAGGATTTCCTAAATATGCTATGGGCATTAAATCAAGAGATGATGCTTACGGAAATTCATTGATACTCAATGATGACCGTATTCCAAAGTATGAAATAACAAATCATGCTGCAGATACAAATGCAAATGTTTTCATTCGTGAAAATAAAAATAATCCTTTAAGAAGTGGAGATAATGCATTTTTCTCATCAATTACAGATGACAATGCTTGTATTACAGCAATTGAAACTTTTATGAAAAATATAGAAAATATAGCAATGGTAACTTCTAAAAATCTAGCAAACGGAGAATCATTAGTAACAGAAGTTCCAATTGAAATTAAATAATAATAAAATGGTTGATTTCTTTACATTTAATGGTAAAAATGTTTTACCTGAATATTTACCAGGAATACCTTCATATGGACAAGAGGGCGCTCCTGGAAATACCGGTGACAATGGTTCATCTATGTATTATTCAGCATATGCTCTTAGTAATTTAGATGAACTTGCTGAAGCTAATGAAAAGGTAAAGAAAAATGAGCTTTTATCAAATAATCCTAATTATACTTCTCCATCTTATGCAGAATATAGAAAAGACGATTTGATTCTTGATTCAGAAGGAAAGTTTTATATTTTGAAAGAAAATGAACACGGAGAATTAGAAATATCAAGTGTATATTCTAGTGATAACGAAGAAGTTTCATCATCTAGAAGAACTTTATTTAGAGATTTCAAAGTAAAATGCATAACAGGATTAACTAAAAGTGCATCTGAATACAAGTATGCTGTGTCAAATCCATTATATAATGAAGATAATACAGCATTGTATGATACATCAACTGACAAATATTTCAAGTTATCTCCATACACATATCACAGAACACAATATGAAATAAATGTTTATGGAAATTATGTATATTTTTATGCAATACCATCTAGTGGAGATACAGGAAATTATAGTTATAAATTCTGTTTATGCCTTCCAAATGGAGAAACATTAACTTGTCATTCAGATACAAACACTGCTATAATGTTTGTAGATAATAGGTATATTTTTGGATGTGAAGATTTTATGAAATATAGAATTTCTCTTCCTGATGAAGAAGAACAGAAATTTATAAAAATACCTCCTGCACCTGGATCAAATCCGGACAGGCTTTCACAATGTGCAGCTGAAACTATAGAAAGATATGGCCGTACTGTTAGCGGTATAGAAGATGACCAAGGATACTATTTTATAACTTTATTGGCATCTCACTATATTGAAGAGAGATGTACTGCATATTTTGAAGCTACAGATAGAACTACTTGTAAAACATACAGAATAGATTTAGATGACATCTTTTATACAAAAAGCAATAAAAGAATTCCTTCTGTTATTGTTGACCAAGATGACATTATTGGACGTGAAGATTATGTAAGACCTGCTACAATAAACATTGGTTGGGACGTTATTAATTTAACTAAAGAACTGTATACTTCTGAAGGATTTCCTCTTCAAGTTGATTATTTAATGGGTAAAACTAAGGAAAATAATACTTCATCTTCAGGGCATATTGGATTGGAAAATATTACTGAAAATTTATTCTTCCGTGCAAAAAATGATGAATCATTAAACTTCAATCAATTTAATGAATTTTTATTTGCAGAAGAAACTGCTAGAAATATTATACCAGCAGATTCAACTTCTCCAATAGCTGCAGAAGATGGAAGAACATTTAAATGTTATTTTTTACATAATGTAGATGACAGTCAAGACAGGTATCTTTTAAATTATGGACAAACTGCATTAAATGCTCAGACTGCAATAGAGTCTTATCAATCATTGTCTGCTGGACATACAATATTAGGAAATTATGAAGGAATTGGATCTGGAGGAAATTATACTAATATCGGAGGTTGTGCAAACAAAGTCTTACGTTTGTATTTCAGAAAGTTAAACTCATTGACTATTTCTGTACGATATAATTTACTTTCAAATGGAGGATATCCTGATACTATGGTTTATATCGGACGTCCAAATACACATTTAATGTATTGTGCAGAAGAAACTGATAAAAATGGACAAATACCCAAGGCACCAGGAATTTATTATTTGAACCGAATAATTCCTTACAAATATTCTGATACTAGTCTTGATGAATATACAACAAAATTGAATGGTGATCAAGCATCTGTTACAATTGATGTAAATGCTTATGATACTATCGATGATCCAAATAAAATCAACTTTGTTGAAATTGGAGTAATGTCAGTAAAAGATACTAAAGAAAGTCATAAAATAAGTGACTACACTGGAAGTTCACTTGAAAATTATTATGATTTGACTATATGCGTCACAAGTGCATCAGATTATGATAATCTTAATGATGAATATGATAAAGAAAGTGATGAGAGAGATGCACAAGATATTGTAAATGAGCAAGGAAATGACAGCTCTTCATCACAAGAAAATAATCAGCAAGAGAAAAATCCTGATAGTTATCCAGAAGAAAATGAAGACCGTGAAGATACATTTGATGGAAATTATTTCATAAAGGGTGGATTTATTGCTGCACCAAAAATTAGAAATATTAATTAATAATGATTACTACTCATATAGATGGACTTCCTGGTTTAGCTCTTCAAGGAAGAAAAGGTTCTACAGGAATCAGAGGAAATAAAGTATATTATATTACAGATGATATGCAAGTTAAACTTCCAGATTGCAAATCTATCATCTGGATGTCTGATTTTACTATAGAAGATTTAGAAAATGGAGAAGAACCTACTATTGCAGGAGCTGAACCTCTTGCATATCTTGAAGAAGATGTATATGACTATGATTATGTATTATATTCTGCTGATGATTCAACTATATTGTACATTGTAACAGAGGTTAAATCATCAGAAGAATCATTAATGACAGATGACAAAGAAACTCCATCTTCAGAAGTAAAAAATTTCGTTGTTTGGAAAGTAGATTCATGGACATATGCTGCTGTAAATATTAATGAACTTCCTCTTTCAGTAGAAGTAGAAAATATTAATATTGATTATGTTCCTTGGAAGGGACAGTATTTCTCAAATAGAGCTGAATGTGTGCCAGCAGGAACATCTGGAAATTCTGAGATTCCAGCTGGTCATGAATTTAGTATAATGTCAAATGAAGATTTTGTAGCAAGAGTAGATGATATACATGAAAAATATGGTGTATGTCGTTATGCAAAAATTTCTGGATATGTATATACCATGGAAGTTGATAAAAAAGGGAAGCATGTTCCTCTTGCTGGTATTCGTATTGCATTAAGAACAATCGTTGATATTGATCACTTCGAAAATAAAGACTATTACGAGCAATTACTAAATTTATTAGTAATCACTGATGAGAATGGATATTTTGAATTAGATGATTTTGACCCTGAAATTACTGGTGTAGATGGTTATAGTACAGTTCTTGCAGTAGATCCAAATGACCTATATCTTCCTGCTAACTATATTGTTACAGGTTATACAACGCAGGAAGAAATAGAAAATATGGAAATATATATGTATGATAATGCATGGCAGCAAGCAAAACGATATGGTTCTAATTATCATCCAAAATACGATATAAGGAAAAATGAAGGCGATGATGAAAAACCAGTTTTCTATGTAGTTGATTACTTTAATTATTATGATACTTCCAGAACATTGTCAGAATATGATAAATTAGACAATGCTCTTATCCAGAGTGAGTCATCTAGTGAATCATATGACAGTAATAGTGAAGAAGGTGCAATTAAAAAAGTGGTGTATACTTATCCTGTTACTTCTAAAATTCCACTAACTAGATTTGTTGTATATTCTTCTTTGAGTTCTGAAGAAAAATCAAAAATTAGAATTGAGGCAGAATTCTGTCAAAACTCTAATCTTAAACTTGCTACAATGTCTACATGTAAAAAAGACCTTTGGGAATATACTAAAGAAGAAGCCGATGAAGATTTAGAATATTTTGAAAATCATCTTGACTCTCGATATTGTCCATCATATATTGCAGATGGAAGTAACGATGCAAATATGGCAATGAAACCAAATTATGATGTTCTTGCAGGAAGATGTCCTGGGTTTAAGTCAAATCTTAATTTTGATACAGAAAACCTTAGAGATTTCAAAATTATTGTAAAAGACTATGGCGAGGAAATGCATACAAACAGATTTACAACATTTAAATATATTCCGTATAATTTGGAAAATTACACAATATACATGTATTTGTATTATAAAAATAGTCCTTCTGACATATCAAAGACTTTATTATCAACACAATAAAAGAGGAAGATTAGCTTCCTCTTTTTTTATCTAAATATTTGAAAAATGTTTCTATACGTTGATTTGATAAACTTACAAAAAGTGTAGGTCTTGCATTACTAAACAAACTTTCTAATTTTATATCTTTGTAATAATCAGCACCGTTATTTGTATCAATCAATACTTGATTTAAATATAGCATTTTCTTACTATCAAATCTTCTGTATTCATTATCTGCCCATGAATACCCAGAATAATTTATTCCTGGAGGATTTGTTTTTACTCTATTTCCTATGCTGTTAAGAGATACTGATTTTATTTTTTCACTTGCTTCTGGATAATATCCATATTGCAACATCTGAAGATGATTGTAATAAGAATTTCCAAAGTAATCTATCAAACAAAGTCCAAATAAACAATCATCAACATGTGGAATATTTAATCTATTCTCATCTGCACGATCACATCTAAAGTATTTGTCGCTAACAGATAAAATCCCTTGTCTTGTTTTTTCAGAAAATATCATCATATCACCTCTCGGGTAGATATCATTGAAATATTTTTCATCATTTATATAGCTATTGATAGCATTGCAGTAAACTATATCTTCATTAAATTGTGATATTACTTTATCAAGCAAAAACAAATTAAGATAGCAAGAAATATTGATTCTTATATACCAATCATAACCTTCTATATATTTCAAAGCCCATATACCCTTTTCAAAAGTATCATAGATAGTTTCTTTCGTAGATACTTTAACTGTATACATATTCTTATAATTTTTATCTTTTTCTATTTTAACTGGTCCTCCTAATGTAGAAGCAGAATATCCTCCGTAATAAAAGTAAAAATCATATGAATTGTTAAAAGACATTTCATTTGATAAAGAAACAAAGCTGTCTTTCATTCCTTGTATGTTTGTAGTAGAAGGTTCTGTATTTGTACTAAGAATTTCAATTGCAACTTTCATACTTTATATACTTTGTTGGAATATCATTTATTTTATAATGTGGATGAATATATTGTTTAGGTAGTCTATTTACAATTACTTGATAATAAGGAACGTTAAACATTATAATTGCATTTTGTCCCTCAATATAATTAGTATATCTATCAATTATTGCTTCTCTAAGACCCTTAACATTACTAAACAGTTGTTTGCTTGACCAAGAATCTATCTTTCTTATAATATCTTTTCTTATCCAAGAAAGATGATGCATTTTTATTACATTATATGACAATAAATGATATATTTTATTTTCTCCATCTAATAAGTATCTCCTTGTTGGATCACTTGGCTTATCAAAACTTCCGTTTTTGAAATTAAATCTATAAGAAATTTCTGTTATAAATGGAACATAAGAATAAAATGGCCAAGCAAGAACATGTTTATAATCTCTATAATAATTTACATATTGGCAATATGATACATGCACATTATCATTAGAGTTTATAAATTCTTTAGCTCGACGGAAGTCTTCTCTATCATAAAATTCATCAGAATCTATTACTAATCCGTGAGAACAATGTTCAGTATTTTCAAGATAATCAAGAATAAAATTACGTTTATCTGTTTCTACAAGTCTTGGACCAATTTTTCCTTCATTCTCGTAAAGATTTGTAGGTTCGAACCAAATAATGCTATTTACTAAATTGCAAGTTTTAAGCAATTCTATGTCATCTATATCTTCTTGTTTGATTGGATCTCCATGATAACTTGTTTTCTGCAAGCATATCACTACTACATCACAATAATCTTTTATCTCATAAATAATATTTTTTAAATGTTCTGTTCCTTCAAAAGCAATAATTCCTAAACCTAATTTAGATATCTTACTCATTGAATACTACAATATATGTTTTATGAGACCAAGGATCTACAATTGTGACTTCCTCATGCTCTTCTGTATAAGTCGGATAATCAAATTTAAAACGGTTGCCTTCTGGTGTAACAACAAACATATCTTTAGAATTTGAATCAGTTACAAAATCAGCATATAAAGTTTTAACATTTTCCATACTAATTAAATAGTTAGTTTTAAATTATATATACTTGAACATGTATAAATTAAAAAAGGAGTGAAAAATTCACTCCTAAATAACAAATATTATCAAAGTCAAAGTTTTATGATAAAGTTTCAAGATATCTGTTACTATTAACATCATGAAGAATATCTTCAAGTATAGAAGGAATTCCTCCGAATATTGAATCTTCATTTTCAAGAGAAGCAAGAAGAGTAAGAGTATCAGAATTTAAATTAACAAGAAGAGTTTTTGTATCAACTGATTTTGGCATTACAGGAACAATGTCACCAACTTTAATTCTTACTCCAAATATTCCCATAGATTCTTCTGCAATAGAATCTTCATAATCTGTAAGTTCTGACATAAGAGTATCTGTCAATTCATGTTCTGACTTCTTTGCTGCTGACCAATGAAGTTCTCTTAATCTTATTCTATATCCTTCAAGCTTTCTTATATATAAAAGAATTGCTTCAGGAATGCTAGTTCCTACATCAGATGTGTCTAATTCTTCATCAGTAAGTTGTCCATTTGATAAATTTCCCTTAATTGCTTGCATAGCATTCATTAATTGTTGAGGAGTGTATTTCTGTTCAAATTCTTCCATCAATTTTCTATCTCTCATTCTCATAGAAATCATTTTAATTTAAAATTACTTTTAATATTTATTTAAACTAATGCTATTGAAGTGGGTTTGATAGAAATACTAAATACTTTGCAAGGAAATCCTCTCTTTCTATATATCGATTGTCTTTCTTTTCCGTGACGATACAAATAATTATCTGCTTGATAACCTTGTCCGTATCTAAAATCATCAACAAAATCTATCATCATAGTTTTGTCTTTCTTAGGATGACGACGCATACCACGACCAAGTAACTGAGCAAGAGTTGTATCTGATTTTGTAGATTCAATTAAGAATATGTTCCACATATTAGCAATATCAATACCCTCAGTGAAGCATCCTACAGAAGCAACAATGATAGTGTTTCCTGTATCATCATTTTCCATTTCTTGCTTTATTGCTTCTCTATTCTTAGGAGCAACACTGCCATCAATATAATAGACAGATTTATCAGAATTCTCTTTTAAGTAATTATAAACTTTTACTCCATAATCATTTTGAATATCAGAGAATATTACAAGAGAATTCTTGGTAGTTTTTAATATCATTTCAGTAATATATTTGAAACGTAATTTAGACTCTCTTGCTAACATCTTCTCCATATTAAGAAGTTTACCTCCTGCAGTAGGATCATCTTTATCTTTTGTCATTCTAAGATTATACATTGCTTCCATCTTCTCCTGTTCGAGATATTTTAATTCAAAAACAGAAACAATAACAGGAGTTGCAAAGTTCTCTTTATTAATCAAGTCATAAGATGATAACCTATATACTACAGGACCAATGTATGACTGAAGAATAAAATTCTCATATGTATCTTCTTTAGGGAATGTTCCAGTTAATCCAATTTTATATTTTGCATTATCACATTTATTAAGAATTGAACGGATAGATTTTGCTACAGTGTGATGGCATTCATCAATAATAACAACATCATATTTGTCAAAGAATGATTTCTTCTTTTTACAAAGAGACTGATAGTTTCCAAATACTATAGTTTCATTATATTCTTCTTTTTTCTTTGCTGCACCATGAATTTCATTATAAGTCCAATTTGATTGGATATTACAAGCTTTATCATAATCAGCAAATTTGTCAGAAGATTGTGTTGTCAAATCAGTTTTTGGTGTAACATACAATATATGTTTAAATCCAAGTTTATCTATCATATACTTGAATAACAAATATGTCATAAGTGTTTTACCACCAGATGTAGAAACTTCAGCACAACAATTCTGGTATTGAAGAATATTAAATACTCCATCAATCTGATAATCTTTCTTTATAAGAGATGAATTAGAAAATAAATTATCAATAAAAGCATCAAAATCTTCTCTTGTGATATTACAGTTCTTTATTCTGCAATTGAAATCTTCTGTGAATTGTAAAGAATAATTATACTTCTTACAGATTTTAACAAGTTCAAGCCAAAGACCTTTAGGTATCATTCCATAAGAATTCATAAATGTTTCATCAACATTTGCATAAGATGCTTTCTTCTTAATAATATACCAATTTGGAATCTTTTTCGTATAGCTAAGCCTTAGCTGTTTCATTTCAACAGCATTATCACTTTCAACTATAATCCATTGATTATCTGTAGTTAACCTAGCTTTTAACATAACCTTACAAATATTATATACTTAAAACTTTAAAATGTTCATTTTATATAACAGCTAATAAATACTATATAAAAATATATTGTAAAAATGACTTCAATCCAAGAGGCCGCAATGGCTTTTGCAAATAGTATAACTGCTAGTCTTAATACTTCTATTGCTAACACAATGGGAGTTGAAGTTATGTGGTTTAGACTAATACCAGATAAAAGAAATCAGGATGTAATTTTTCAAAGTTATACACTTTTTGGAGTAGAAGATTGTCCTCTTAAATTCAATGTAATGTATGCAGATTCAGGATATGATGATGCTGCAATTACATATAACATAATGGGTCTTGAATATTCAGTTCCTCTTACTCTTGAAATTCCCGTACAGACTTGGAACGAAATAACAGAAAATGATGGAACACTTCCTCAGAGAGGTGACATTGTTTTTATTCCTATTTCTAACAAACTCGTTGAAGTTGTAAGTATGACTCCAGTAAAAGCAATTGCTGCACAGATTACGAGTTATAAAGTTAACTGTTCAATTTACAAACCATCAAGAAGCAGAATTGTGGGAGAAAATCTTAAAAGTTCTATTAAAGAGAATACTGTCAATCTTGATTCTAGATTTAGAAAAGATATTGAAGATACATTTACTAATGTAGTAGATGATAATCAAATTTCAATATTTACTTCTACACCAAAAGACACACATAAAGATATTACAAAATCTAATGATGTTGCAACAGATCTTCCAACTGCAAGAGAAGTAAAGAATATCATATCAGAAGATATTATGGTAGATGGTCATATTGTATCTCGTTCATACTACGACATGAATATAAAAGATGATGTAGTAGTCAAATACATTCATAATAAAGATGTTTGGTCAGAAGGAACTGAAAGATGTTATTCTTGTTGGGTTAACATTAAAGAACTAGACTTATGTAAAAACATTAAAGAGATTTCTGGAGAACAAGAAGGAAATGACTGTTATATAAAAATTGGTTCATTCTCTGGAAGAAGATTTCAAGCAGGAACTCCTGTAGTAATCGAAAGAGGAAATATTGTTATTTATGGAGAAGTTGTAAATTCAGCAGAATACAAAGTTAAAGTGTATCCTGGAATTTATAATGGATTGAATAAAAATATAAAGAACTGGGAAAGTTTACAAGGATACACTATAAGAAAAGACAGTGTTATAAATCTTCTTTCAGGAAAGGGCAGCAATTATGATTTTTCAATAGATTTGAAAGGAAATAACTATATCATATTTTCATTTGGAGACAAACAAATTGTTTGTCAATTACAATCTAAACTTAAGTCTGGAAATTGGTATGGTCTTGTTCTAAATGTTGGTTCTTCAATTTCTGTAGATGTATTTGAAAGTCAACCTGCATTAAGAAAATTATTTGGAATATCTAATATTAAGAATAAGAATACTTTAGATAATGAAATAGAATCATATTGTATTAAATCATCTGCTTCTTATTTGACAAATATAAGATTATATGATGTAAGCAATACTGATTTGGATAAACAAATAACAGATTTAGTTTCATTCAACACTCCTTATAATTCACACGCAATTGTAAATGATAGTGCTGAAACATATTTGAATAAAATTTATATTGGACAACAAGTTTAATTATGTTTAATAATGATGAATTATTGCCAAGATTGAATAGTTCTGCTCTCATGAGTGGAGCTGTTGTTGGTATGTCTGCTAATACGTCTTTTAATGATCCTAGCCAATTAGCTAACAAATTGTATATCTTTGATGATAGAATAGAAAAACTTGTTGGAACTGTTAGTGGATCTGATAAAGATTCAGTAAGCAGAATGTTTCCATATAACGGATATTATCTTAATGAAAAAGATAATACTGTTGGCCAATTTGTTGGAGATTATTTCGAAACTCCTGAAGCAGTTCGTATATCTGCACGAGAAAGATTAAATGAATTGGCAGCAGCAAAAGGAAAACCTGTAGAGGAAATAGAGCAAACAGATGAAGGAAGAAAGATAGTAGAATGGGCGAATAACAGAATTCAATATATTCAAACAAAAATTAATGAATTAAAAACAGGTGCTACATATATAGCTCCATACTCTATGATTCATCCATATGCTCTTATAAAATTAGCAGGAGCTACAGGAAAAGATGGAATCAATAAATTGATAGATAATGCAAATCAAAGAAAGTGGTATGAAATAGATGGAAAAGTTGGAGGATATTCAAAGAATCCAACTACTACGGCTATTATAAACTGGGGAACAAAAGATGAAAGAGGAAGATTTCCATATTCATACACAGATTTTGTATTTTGTAAATATTGGAACAAGATACAAAATAATAGAATGATTACTCTTAGAAGATATCCAAATCCTGTTACAGATAGTGTAGAACCTGGAAATTATCAAGAAAATTCTAACCCACTTAGTAAAGAAGCAAGTCCTGCTGAAATATCAAAGACTCCATTTGCTCCTCTTTGTACAGCAGTAACATATTTCGGTGAAGGAACTGAAAATGTGTTATCAGATATTCTTGCATTTACTGTTGGTTATGAATGGGAAGAGAAAGAATCAGATATTTGGAAAACTACATCATCTCAACCAGATGAAGGTGCAGTAACAAACGGAAATGATAGTTATGTCAGTGGTGCTCTTGCATCTTTTGTAAAAATGACAGGTATTCTTGGTGATTTAAGTGGCAAAAACAAAATTGTTCCTACAGATGCTGTAGGTTTACCACCAGATCCATATCACGAAGGACCTTATGAAAATAGAATACTTGGACCAATAAATGTTATCAATAAAGTTTATAAGAGAAAAAGAGGTTTAACATTCTCACAAGATGGTCTTACAATAACATTTAGTTATGTTTCAAGACCTATTTCACATGTGAACAATAAAGCAATCATGCTTGACTTGCTTGCTAATATAATGTTAATGACATCTTCAAGTGGAACATTTTTTGGAGGTCTTCATCGTTATAGATGTGAACATCCTGCAGTGTATCCTTGGAGAAGTACAGGAACTCTTAATAAACTTTATAAAGGAAAACTTTTTGGTAAAGAAGGTGCAATATCAAGTGTTTTGTCTGAAGCTTTCAGTGCAGATAATTTTACATTCGCAATGGGATTTGCTAAAGAACTTCTTAATGATGTTGTTTCTGCAGCAGGAAATCTTTTAAATAAAATACTCGGTAAAGATACAGAAGAAAAAGAAGTATCAAAAGGTGAAGCTACAGAAAAAGTAAAAGGAACTGTTGGACGTGCTATTGCTGCAAAATATCTTAAAGGAGCAACTATTCCTTGGCTTGAAGGAGCAAAGGCTTTGCTTACTGGAGATCCTATCGGTGATTGGCATTTAACTATAGGAAACCCGCTTAACCCTATTGCTATGATAGGAAATCTTATAGTTGAGAGTAGTGATATTACATTCTCAGATGAATTAGGTCCTGATGATTTTCCAATTGGATTTACCGCAAAGATTAAATTAAAACATGGTATGGGCCGTGATAAAGATGCGGTAGAATCAATGTTCAACAGAGGATATGGTAGAATTTATTCATTACCAGATCATTTTAAATCTTCTGCTGACGGTGAAACTAAAATTGATGAATGGACAGGAAACACAAACGGTAGAACAAATATTGAAGAATGGAGTGCAATTGCTCCTGCAGGAAGGGATTATATTTCAAAAATTGCTAATCCTTCGCTTTCTAATCATGGAACACTATTTAATGGATTAAATCAATACGATTTGGATTTGTCTTCACTTGGACAAAATACAAAATTAACAGACGTAAGTAAAGGACTCTATATTTCAAGTCCTTGGGCTACACATTATATTTTATAATATGTTTAAAAATTCAATAGATAATAAAGAAATATTTACCAACAATGAAGGAATTAATATGGTAAATTTAACAGATTCTATTTTTGGTGTAAAAGATTCTGTTGTGACATGTTCTTTCTATAAAGTTAAAAAGAACATGGAAATGCGTCCTGACTTAATGTCAATTGCTGCCTATGGTGAAGAAGGATATACTGAAATGATTATCAAATATTCACAAATTGATAACCCATTTGCTATTGAAGAAGGAGACATTATTGCTGTTCCTACGTTAAATAGTGTTTATGATGATGTTAAAGATAATTATGTAAATAGAGACAGCAATGAAACTTACAACCTTGTAAAGAACTATCATAAATATATTGATAAATCTAAAGCTCCTGTGAAACTTGGTGCAGAAGAATCTACAACCTATAAAGATTCCGTTAATAGTAAAGCTACAAGTGAAGGACAAGGTTCATTGACAAACTCTGCTGCTACAAGAGAACCAGTAGAAGGAAACCTTGCAAACAATGGAGTAGGAGGAATTTATATTAAAAACGGAAGATTATATTTTGGACCAAATGTATCCGCAAAAGTTGCTGACGTCTCAGACCTTGAAGGAGATAATACAGCAATATCAGATTTAGTAGATTGTGCTAGAAATGATGTAACAATTGGACAGTTTTTAAATGCAACAATAAAAAACAGTATTAAGAAATAATGGGAAATATTGTTTGGAATAGCTCAAATAATGAATACAAACCTAATGTAGAAGGCAAGACTAATAAAGATTCTAGCCTTGTTAGACTTGTTGAAGACCCAGAAATAAAAAAGAATATTCAATTTGATGAACTATCTATTGCTACTGCAAATGCAACTCCAGACGGAGGTTCATCACAAGTAGGAACTGTTGGCTTAACATATCCTATAATAAAGATAAATGACATTGTTTTTGGACAAAATGATATTATTTCAATGTCAATTGTTTCTGATAGTTTCCTACCTACAATTTCTTTAACTGTTCAATATTCTAATAGTTCTGTAATATCTAAAAATATGCCAAAGGATGGAGATATTATCTCTGTTTTCTGCAGAACAAATACAGATGCAATTAATTATATAAGAAATGATTATATAATTACAAGTTGCAACGGAACTACAGAATCCGGAAAAACAAAAGCATTTTTTACAGGAAGTTTATTTATAGAAGGAATTGATTCTACAAATAATGTATATGCAGTTCTTGGAACATCTAAAGATGTTATGAAAGAAACTGCAAAAAGATTCAATATAGGATTTGCTTATAATGATTCTGATGATATGAATGATACACAAAATTGGGTATGCTGTTATACAAGTCCAATTGATTTTGTTTCAAATGTTACAGAACACTGTTGGAAAGATTCAATGTCATTCTTCAAATCATGGATTGACATTTACTATAATCTTTGTTTTGTAAATGTAAACAAATTCCTACTTTCAGACTCAAATCCTGAAGATGAAATTGATATTACATTTGGTTCAAATACAAGCGAATTTGCTGGTATTGTTCCTGACAATAAAAACACAACAGTTGCTTTAAAAATATTTACAAATGACTCAGGTGCTGAAGGAACTCCATTTTTCATTAAGAAATGGAGGCCAATAAACAATTCACAAGTATCAAGAACTGGCGGTTATAGCAATACTATATTTTCATATGTACACAATCAAAATGTGTACACAAATAATAAAGATTATTGTTGTGAAACTCTTAAAATAGAACCTGCTTATGACCCTAACAAAGTAGATTCATATATTTTATTAAGAGGTAGGGCAAAATACAGTAAAGAAAATAATCCTGTAAATGAGCAAGAGCGTGTAAACAATAATGTTATAAAAACATATTCTACGAAAATTTGGACTGGAGTAGAATATAAAATGAATGAAGATGAAGATAAAGAAAATAATAATACTTGGTCAGGAAATATTCATCAAAATTATAACAATGCTGTCTATTGTAATAGCTTAAATAGAGCAGAGCTTGAAAAGTTATATATAGTTATAGAATGTGAAGGTCTTTGTCTACAGGTAATGAGAGGAGAAAGAATTCCTGTTTATATTATGTATAACGATGCAATAGATAGAACATCTGCTCCGAGATCTACAAATGCAGAATTTAATAAATTTTACACAGGATACTATATTGTTGATGAAATATCATATGAGTATAATGTTAAAACAAATGACGGATATGGACCATTTACAACAAAAATGACTCTTAAAAGAAGAGAATGGCCAGCTCCTGAAGCAATAAAGAAAGATAATGATGTAACAAGCAATGAGTAAGTATAATGAAATATTAAGTAATGTTGGTAGAATAGGACAAACTGCAACTCAAGCAGGAAATACAATTGCATCTTTTGTTGGAGGTTCAAGTCCTTCTGCTAGTACAATAAGAGATACTTATCTTAATGGTTTCTTTGGAGAAACAAATCTGTATTCTCCAAATATATTCTCCAGATTATTTGATGAACCGACTTATCTTACTTTTAGAATAGAATTTAATTTTGACAAAACATTTGAAAATCAGATGAATTTTCAGATGTCAGGAATGTTCGGAACTCTTGATAATCTTCCTGAACCACTCTTAACAATAGAAGAAAAAACAGGAGCTGAAAGAAAATATTATTCTACTTGGAATTATCTTAAGCATGCTCTTGGTGAAGGACAAAGAGCAAATATGTTAAATTTGTTTATTGAAGGATTAAAAGATATACAAGAACATTATCCTTATTATTTTCAATCAGTTGCAGGTCTTGGTAATATATTAAAGGTTGTTCCGGCAGATGGTATTAGACTCAAGGACGGAGAAAATATAATATCAATTAAATGTCTTGAAGGACTTGACATGAAAATTACGCAGCTTATGCAATTATACAAAAACGTTGCATGGGATGATTATTATCAAAGATGGATACTTCCTGATATGATGAGATTTTTCAATGTTAAAATATATGTATCTGAAATTAGATTATTTCATTCAAGTAAAGTATCTGCTTCAAAAACTTCAGGAGGAATTATATTTCCATTTGGACAAGCAGGTTCAAGTGATAAAGTAATGAACGCTAACTCAATAGATAAGTTATACAATTCATCTATATTATCTTCTATAAATGATGTTCTTAATACTGGATCTGCCGTGTCTTCAAGACTTTTTGGAACAAATAGTTCAGTCACACAAACTATAAATTCTATAAATCATACAGTAGATACTGTAAATAGTTTAGCATCTGGTGTAACAGGAGATTTATATCATTTATGTAATAGTGCAATAAATGATGTTATGCCTACAATCTGTTTTGACTGTCATATGTGTGAATTTGACATCGAAGACACTGCTACACATTTAAATGAATTGACAGCATCAACAAAAGAAACAAGCTCTCCTACTCCTGAAATAAAAATTAAAATAGGAAAAATGTTTGTTAAACAGATATATCCTCTTAATGTTGCTCTTGAAGCAGATGGTAACAAATATAAATTAGATTCAAAGAAACCAAATATTGCAGGTTCTTATATAGATGATTCTATATTAATGCAAGCTAATTATTATAATGATAAAACTGTAGATGATATAGCAAAGCAAAATGATATAGATAATGCTATCAATAAAGAAGCTTTAATATCTAATGTAAGAACAAGAATGATTAATACTGAATTAGAAGATACTGATTTTTCTTACAGACCTTCTAAAATGGATCAAGGAATTGCAGCACTTGCTCTTGCAACAGGTATAACAAATGAAGCAATAGGAGTTTCTGTTAAATCTACTGCGACGCAAGATGAAAGTCTTAAGAAAGATATAAAAGGCAATAACACTATTTCTCCAAGAGGAAACTTTTCCACAGCTACGCTTCCTACTAAAATATCAAAAGAATTAGAAAATATTCTTAGTAGATATTCAGCAGAAGAAACACAGCAAGCATTAAGTACATTGTCTAGTCTTCGTGATTCAATATATGATAATAAAGAATTGAGATCTGCTGCAACTACAGATAATGAAGTATTCCAATTAAAAGAAAATGTGATGTCAAATGTTCTTGATAATATTTCAAAATCTGAAGCAACATCTGAAACTAGAGCGTTAAAAGATTTAGTAGATATAATTTTAAATGATACAAGATCTACTGCAACAAGTAGAAATAAAACTGCATTTAGTCAATTGAATTAATATGGATTTAAATAAAGAATATGTTGGACAAGTAATCTTCAACGAAGACCCTACATTTACAGGAAGATGTAAAATAAGAGTTTTTGGACTTTTTGATGGACTTCCTGATGAAAATATTCCTTGGTTCTCACCAGTAAATTCTACAATATTTAGCACAAATGGAAGCGGAAGTATATCTGTTCCAAAAATTGATGCATATGTACGTGTAAGATTTTTAAATGGTGATATTTATGCAGGTGAATATATGAACGTAGAAGCAACTGACCCTGCTCTTATTGATGAAATAAAAGATGACTATGATGGAACACATGTTCTTTTATATGATGCAGCAGAACAACTTCTTGTGATATATCAGAAAATGTCTGGGTTTAGAATTTATCACAAAGGAGCTTGTATTACTCTCGACCCAAATGGAAATATACAAGCAAAGCATCAAAATAATTCTAATGTTATTGAAATAAATGATGATAAAATTATAATATCATCTGCATCAGGTGGTGATGGAGGAGGCTCTACAGGAACAATAGACATCACTTCAAGTGCGACGGTAAATATTACAGCTGATGTCGTTAACGTCAAAGGAAACAAGGTTAATATTGGTCCAGGACCTTATATGCCTGCTGTCAATATTAATGAATTAAAAATAACACTTCAAAAACTTGTTTCTGCAATTGGTCTTAAAATGCCACTTGGACCAGATCCTACACTTGCAGGTTCAACATTTTCTAATCTCGAATCTACATCTGTATTTGTATCTAAATAAAAAAGAGAGGAATTATTTCCTCTCTTCTTTGCTATTAACTATAGGGTCTTTAAAATATCCTTCCGAAGCTTCTCTTTTCTTAAATAAATTTTTTGGTAATATATTTAAGAAACTTGCTTTGTTAGGTTCATTTGATTTAGACTGTTCTGCAGATTTTTCTTCTTTGTGCTTATCTAAAACATCTATATAATCTGCAATTGTTTCTTCATGTTCTTCCTTTTTAGGTTCTTCTTTTTTCACTTCCTCTTTCTTTGATTCAACTTCTTTTTTTACTTCAGGCTGTTTAGGAACTACTGAAGTTTGAACAGGTGTAGGAGTATCTTCTACTGTTGAGAATGCAGGAATATTTCCTTCTTCAAATTCTTGTTCACTTTTTTCTTCAGGATCAGAAAGCGCTTCAGTATTTTCATCTGTTGAAGCATTCTTAATATTAGAAGCAACCATGTCTGTCATCATTAATGCAACTATAGGAAGAATAGCACCCATTATCCAGCTAACAATAACTTGTATTGTATTTTCATCTACTTCTTCAAGGAAAAACAAAAGTGATTTAGCAAGATATTGATAATAGTCATCATTTGACAATGAAATATATTTAAACACAGAATATACATTACCAACACACTGCACAAAAGTAAGAACAATCATCAATATCCAAGGAAGAGTTTGTTTCTTATTTTTATCACTTAATAATATTGATGCTAATGAAAGAGCAAGACCTAGTTCAAATGCAAAAGCAAGAGAAATAGACATCCATTTAACATTTCCTATTCCAAAGAATTGAACAGCATGACAAAATGAAATTAATGCTACTAAGAGATAAAGAAATAAGAATCCCCAAATAAAAACTTTATGTAAAACTTTTTGATTCATTATTCATCTTCTTTTTTATTTTCTATATTAACAACTACTGGTTTGTTAGCAAGAGCCTTATTTCTGTCATTCAATTGAGCATTTTGCTCTACATAAATATTTAGCTGTTTTGCAAGTGAATTTATTTCAGCATTCTTTTCTTTAATTACTCTGTTCAAACTGTCAATATGTTTTGCACTGTTTGAATACATATTACTTAAAGAGTCAGTTACATATTCTACTCTTGCTTGTTCTTTGTGAAATTTCCTCTCGAAATTATTAGTAGAAGTACACTTACTTATAAACATAATAGAAAGCAAAATAATTAAAATTACTTTCCAGCGTCCCTTAATCCAATCTACTATTTTATTCATAATTAATTAAATAATTTGATTATTTATTTGTAAAAAATAAGAGGTGAATTCTCACCTCTTAAATTTTAGGAATACTAAACTTCGGTATACTATTTGTCATTCCTCTAGTAATGCTATTAATATCAGGTGCCTTGAACTTATTCATAGCATCATTCTTCATTGAGTTAACATCATATTGTTCTTGATATTCTGCTTGTTGTTCTTCTTGACTCTTCTTTTCTTCTGTTACATAATTTTCATATGCTTTGTAAAGATACATAATATCATAAAAGAACATTTTGCCCATCTCTAAAGGAGATATATGCAAGTCTTTAGCAAAAACCAAAGAAATGTTAACATAAGATTGATAGGGGATCTGAAATAGTGAAAAGAGCTTTAAGTCCACCTCGAAAGGTTAAAGGTATCGTAACCTCCTGTCCGTTCTCATTAGTGTACTTAATTTTTGCTTCGGATGCAGCTGCAAGACTATCTCTTACGTGACTTACAAGTGACCACTCTTGGACTGTCCAAGATGAAGACTCTGCTACCATCGCCTCATATGCACGTTGTGAAAGTTTTCTGAAATCAGAAATAAGCATAGGTGCATAAAGAATAAAGTCAGTATCAAATCCTTCACGAATTTGTTGCTTTGCTTGTGCATAATTCTTAAGCCACTGTGTTACTCCAAGTGAAGGAATATGCATTCTGATTGTTCTGCCAGTCTTAAGATTAAATACAAAACATCTCTCTTCTGGAGAATAATGTGAAAGAATGTCTTCAGGAATTTGGATAAAGTCAATCATTTCCTTAGATACAGGAATATCTTTGCCTTCTGAAATAGGAACCATAAGTTCATTATCTCCATCAAGGAAAGTGAACTCTCTAACAGCAAGAAGAAGATAAAATCTATCAACATCTTTAAGATCTCTCCAATTTCCTCCTACAATACCAGGAAGTTTAACTGAAACACAACGCTCGATGATATAATTAAGAATGTCATCGACCTGTGAAAGCTGACTTACATCCTGGTCATTCATTGTTGACCAGTGCTTTATTTCTTCACCACGAGCTGCTCTAATTAATATTTCTGTGCCTTCAGGATAAAACATACCTTGTGTCGGAAGAGATGCAACATCAATTTTAAGATAACCTAAATTATCTTTATATCTAAGACCTGTTTCCTCTTCTTTAGGAAGGTCATCTCTTCCATGAAGTCTCTGCTCTCTAGCTGCTGCAGCAGTAGATTTTGGTTGTACTTCTTGTGCAGTTTCTTGTGTCTCTTGCTCAGAAACATACATACTAACTGCATCTCTTTCTTCTTTTTTCATGAAAAATGTTTTTGTTTTAAATTAAAAATTTTATATATGAATTATTTAATAGATTAAATACTAAACATCATGTCATACATTGAACTTGTAGACCCATCTGCATTATAAGATACTATAGAAATATATCTGTCTTCAGGTGAAACGTTTCTTAATCTATTAATTATAGAATTAGAAACATTGAATTCTATTTCACCAAGTGACAAATTCATATTATTAGAATATGTAGGTTCAAGAATAATCTCATTTCCGTTAGTCTCTTTAACATATAATTTATATGAACCGTCTCTCAAATCAAAATATTTAATGTTATCATTAAAGTCCCTTTGTCTGAAAACAAACTTATAGTTCTTCGGTGATCTACTTATAGGTAAAGTATATGTTCCATTGTTATAAGGCTCTCCATTTACATCTAAAGAAATCTGTGTAGTATCATAAAATACTTTGACATATTTAGATTTTATTGGAGAATTATTTCCTTGCTGAACTATTGTATTCTTCTGTTCAATTATTTTATTGTATATCTTATAAGGATTTGTACTAACATTAATTGTATTTCTAGAAACATTAAATTTGTTAATATTAATTCCACTTAATGAACCTTGTTTTAAGAATTGAACACCATCTCTTATATTGATAAATCTTAAACTATAATCAATAACAAAAAATACGTCTGGTCTTGATGCAATGTCATCGAATATTATGGGTCTATAATAAAATCTTGTTGTTTCATTTTCATCATTATAGAAAACCTGTGTCATTGAATAAGTGTCTGTCTTCAATATAAGGTCTTTTGTATTTCCAGGAATACAATATCTACATGTAATCTCATGAACTGCTACCCACTGCTTTAACTTTTCAAGTCTTGGGTCATAATTATCATCAATTTCATATGTATTGAAATCATTAACAAATCTCTTGTCATATAATTGAACAGAGCTATTGAATGTGTTTACTATCTCTGATGATAATGCTTCACCTTTCCATGTTCCATAAAATTCAATACATGGATATTCCGGATGTTCTGCGATATAAACTCCAAGATTATCACTTGTGAGTGTTTGAGTAGGAATGTTTCCTTTTATAGAATTAGTTTTTGAAAATACACAAGATGTATTAGGACAAGACTCTACTACAATTTCATTTTCTTTTATTTCAGTATCTGTTATCTTCTTGTCATCATCTTCTACATAAGAGAACATCAACTTTAAGATTGGTTCATGATAGCTTGTATTTGTTCCAAATATCAACTCACCAAAATTTGAATAGTTTGTGTTATTTTCATTTGGAATAATAGAAACTGAATAAGAATTCTTTATAGAAGGAAGAGCAATTTCAATAAACTTGTCATAAATAAAATTTCCAAATATAATAGGTTTTGTCATAAACTTTATATATTTGAAAATACTACCTTGTGTATACATAAAATTGCACAAATCTATTGTACTTCCATCTTCTCTGTCAATCGATAGTCTTACGGTTGCAGAAAATATATCACTGAAATCATAACCAGATACAAAATATAATCTCAAGTAATCATATCCAAGACCTGGATTTCCGCTTTCATATTTTGCAAAATCTTCGCAATACTTCAAATATTCATTCATTATTGGTGATGATTGTGAATTTTTCATATTGAAAGCATCACTATCAATGTATTTGTAGTCATTATCTATAAATGAATAGAATTCTGAACAAGAATTGTCTGTAGGAACATTGAAATGAGCAATAGTATTCAATGAAACCAAAGAATTGTCTGGAAGTTTAACATATCCACTTCCAGCATCAGATATTTCTCTGTCAAGTCCTTCAAGAATCGCAAAGTGATTATCTGCTAATTTTGTCAGATATAAACATGTTGAATGACGGTAATCTAACTCATCATTCATAACATATTCAGCAATTGTAGTATCTGATAATTGTAAGTATCTTGTTTTACTGCTCATATTAAAAACTTATAAATTTGTATCCTACAGTAATCTGTAGAGCTGGATATATTTTAATTGTATTGTCAATTACTAATGTAGATATACCAATACCTGCCATAACTCCCCAAGGTCTGTTAAAATAGTTCTTAAGAACCTTAGATTGTTGTGGAGATATTATCGCACCTTCTATATTATTTATTTGTACGCAAGGATTATCACAATTTGTCAAGAAATATAATTTTTTGTCTTTCTCAATAACATTTGTTGTGAAAGTAGCAGGAAATGATACATTATAAATTGATGTACTAGCTGTATTTAGAGGAAAATTAAACAAAGTAGATCCTGAAATATTGCACCATTTGTCATTGTATTTGAAATTAGCAGTATAAGTATTTTGAGCAGGATCTGCTATCAAACTATCTTTAACTTGTATAGAATCAATCTTAACAATTGTTTTTATTTTTTCAATTACAATTGGATGGTCTTTAAGATTTTTATACTTTTCATATAAATCTTCATTTGTTTGTTTCAGTTGGTTTATATCTGCTATATAAGTTTCACGGGCAGCATATAATTCTCCAACTTTGTTTTTATATACGAAAGTTGAATCATTTGCTTCTACGAGCTCAATTTTTGTTTTTGCAAGTTCTTTCTTAGTTATATATGTATCACAAGAAACTACTAAAAGAAAAATAACTAAAACAACAATTAATAAATTTTTTATATTGCTAAATATCCATTTGAATACTGACTTAAGCAAAGAAAACAATTTCTCGAAAAATTTAGACATATTATTTAATAAATCACTTTAAATATTTATAATGATATAGCTGTTTAGCTCTCGAGAGGTTGAATATCTGTTACCTAGAATAATTATCCAGATTGTTTCTTAGTTAGAGGGTATGGCTTAGATATTAAATAATCTATTCTATTTAATATAGTTTATTTAAATAATCTATTCTTTCCAATTCTTCTTACAAAGATTATATCTCGTTTTTTAAAAAAGATTAAATTTTGAACTAGACATAGTCTTCTCGAGTGGATAAATATAAAAATGAAATAAACTTATAATGGCTACAGACCTTTTTGGACAATATTTTAATAATCCTACAAAGTCATATTTGTATACACAGATGACATGCAATGGTCCATCTGCTGATGAAATTTCTTTTGACATTGTAGACGGAAAGGGAGTAATATCAAATAATGAAAATGAATTATCTACTGTAGATTTATCAGATGTTCATGTTGGATTGACGCAATACACAAATGATATGAAAATTATTGACCCTTATGGATTAATTTATATTAAGGGAGTAGATAGAGGAAGTTCATATACAACAAAAGCATATGGTAAAGTATTAGGAAGCATATTGGAAAAAGAAGACTGGATGTATAACATATCTTTAGTATTTCATTTCAAATATGTTAATGCACTTGGTAATAAAGTAGTTAAATGTATTATTGCTAAAGGCTCTTATAATGATGACACCACTATAATAGAAGCTTGCCAAAAAATCTTTGATGACGCAAAGATTCCAGTAAATGTAGAATATAAAGATGGATATTTTTATTTTACTTCTACTGTTCTTGGTTATGATTTTTGGGTTTCTTTGATTGAACTTTGGTATACAGTAGACCTTCCTGGCCCTAAAAATGATGAAGAAAGTTCTTTAACAGATGACACATCAAATCAACTTGGGTTTGGATATGATGATGAATGGGTAGAATCAAAACTTGGTACAGATAAATCAGAAGGACCTATTCCAACTGGAAATGCTTATGAAGATATTTTATCCGAAACTGATTACAAAGAGCTATACGATTATATGCTTGGAAAGAATAAGAAACCTGAGGATGTTGATGTAGAAAGAATATACTTATTTGAAGACCTTTCGAAGTATATTCCTGCACAGAAATATAGAAATGGAGCAATGAAAGGATGTGTTGTTAAAGCAACTTATCCTGTTTATAATGCACAGAACATAACTGAACCAATGAAATCGTTAAAGATCGCACATCTAGTAGATAGAGTTGAAGATTTTATTGCATCAAATCAAAATGAATTTAAAGGAGTGCCTGTATGCGTAAAAATTGTAAGAGATGTTGTAGATTCTTATTTTTCACAGTATGAATTTGATTTATATAATAAGTGGTCAATGACATATGACTACATAGATTATAATGACAACTGGTTGAATCCTGAAGAAATTCCTTATTTGGGTGAGTTTCATAGTGATTGGGATCATTCACATGTTCCTGTTTATTATATGATGAATACTTTTTATAAGAAGGCTAGTAAATATGATGCAATCGGTCTTTACGGTTATGCTAATTATTTAACTAAGAGAAATTTATGGATGAACATGGGTCAATTGTATGCAAGAACTACTGTTGAAGATGATGAATCTTCAAATACAAGAAATCTTATTCCTAGTTTTATAATTTATAATCCTAATAACTTCCCAGTTACAGTAAACTATATGACATTTATTTAGCATGAAATTTTTAAGAAAGAAACATATAAATGAAGCAGCAGATCCTACATTAGGTGGTGTATCATATAATGTACAAGGAAATCCTGGATACGTATATAAAATAATGAACTTGACTCATGATTTGGAACAAAAACCAAACCAAGAAAGTCATGAATACTACATATATCCAGGCTGTACTGTTCGTGGAGTTGGTGTAAACAATAAAGAACTACATTATACAGGAGTAGTTAATAGAATTGTAAAAGATTCAGATGGAGCAATTAGATATCTTTATATACGTTGTCCAAAGACAAATAAAATGGTAACAATTCTTGCAGATGATAATCTTGAATTGATTCTTCATAATAAACCAACAGAGTTGCAAAATAAAGAGTCATTTACAATTACTCCATCGCATAATATAAAAATTTAAGAGGGAAATATTTCCCTCTTTTTTAATTGTTTATTATAAATTTGTTGAAATGCAATCCCCAAGTAAATGTATTATAGTTTGCAATTTGTGCAGCATAACTCATATTCAATTCTGAAAGATTAGTTGGTGTTATTTCTTGGAATATGAATTCTGTCAATAAAAATCCAGCATCACTAAAAAATCCTAAATTGAAAGGTTCCATCCAACAAGGTTTGTGTTCTGTTTCTTCAGATTTATAATGAAGATATAAATCAACTTGGTCCCATATAATCCAATAAGAAATATAACTCTCTGTAAGTTTAAATGTTATGTTTAAATCTTTATTGATTAATACTTCGAGTTCTTTTCCTCCAGGATATCCAACTTCATATTGTCCTCTCTGCTGAGTAGACATATCAAGATTTGCTGATGGAAAGGTTACAGTTTGAATTTGAGAATTCATAAAGTCATCAATTGACTGATATGGAAGTCTCATTTTTTCTATAATTGGTTCCCATTTTCTTTTCACTTCAGGATAAAAGAATGTACTTGTGAAATAGGCACTGTACATCCAGGGAGTAGCATTTAAAACCATGTGAATATATTGTATATAATTTAAATATTTATTGTATTGATATGACAGATAGAGAAATTATAGAATTGTTTTTCAATGAAAATGGAAGAGTAGGATCTACAAAATTAAAAGACACTTGATTAGAAAAGCATCCTGGTGTAAAAGAATATCTATTAAACAGATACTCAGATATAGATGAGAATACAAGTTTATCAGAGATTTTGTATAGAATAAAAATAATAAGTCTAAACCTGAAGAACATTGCTACGAATTACTATCCAAAATATTTAAAAATATAAAACGACAATATCAATCTAAATAAATACTACAAATTAAGTGTACTAATATAATATGTCAGTTCTTGTTAGAAAAAAGAAGACATTAAAAGAATGTGATGGAAGTGGATGTTGTGGAGGAGATGCTGGTGGAATTGGAGGAGTAGGTGCTCCTTTTGTTTCAGCTGCTACAAATATTGGAGGAATGGGAAATCCTATTCCACCTCAAGAAAATTCATTTGGATCCGGTGATAATTTTGGGGGTTCAGTTGCTAAAGTATCAACACAAGCACCTGCTCTAAAAATGAAACAAAGATTTAAAGTTCGTAAAAAGAAAAGTTAATTATGTACAAGGTTAAATGCCAAACTACAATGCACTATGGTTCAGTAATAAGTATTAATGAATATTGCATAGGTAATAAATGGAAAAAATTAAAACAAACGATAGGAAATTCTAAGGAGCCATTAACAGATGAAATGCTAACAGAATTTATAGAAAAATATAAACCAGTAGAAGTTAATTTAGCTATAAAGGATAGGAAAGGAGAAATTCATCATGTAGATTTTCCAATTGACAGTTTAACAGATTAATTTGAGGGAGAGTTCATTCTCCCTTTTTTGTATGTTCAATTTTAAGGAGATAGATATTAAAATAGAATAAATTACACATGCCAGAAACAAATGAATTATACTCAAGATACAATGTAGATGATGTATTTAATAGAGTAGTTATAATAGGTCTTCTCAATTTATTGAATAATGAAATAACATATGAACAAATATATGATGACAATGTTGTTGAGACTGTTCAAGTTCCATTTATGTATGACTTCGGTTCATCTGATGAGAGATTTGCACAAGATAATTATACATTCTTTGGCACAAATTGTTTCGGAAAGAAAAAAATAGATGGAAAGTTTGATATGTTTCCTCGTGGAGCTCTTAGATATACAGGTTCACAAATAGACAATTCAAACTTTACTAACAGGTTTGTAAAGGGAACTTATCTTAAGAATGAAAACGGTAAGTTAACTACATACATGTCATTTTTGTCATCTATTCCACTTACACTTAACTTCGAGTGTGAAATGTGGATGGATAATATTATTTCAGCATTCAAAATAGAGCAGTCAATTCGTGATACATTTTATAAAAACAGAACATTCAATGTTTTGTTTAAGGGAATGAAAGTTGGTTGTCGTGTTGGATTTCCAGACTCACATAATATTGAAAAGACAACTGAATATTCTTTTGATGCAGAAAGAAAGATAAAGATGACATTTTCACTTGCAGTAGAAGCATATCAACCAAAATGGGATGAAACAATGTCAATTGAAGCAGATAAGAGAATAGAGAGAATTGCTTATGATACTACATTAATGGGTTCTCCAAATAGATTAATGAGTATTAAGTTTAATAATTTTGATAATTCTTCTATAATTCCTGCAGGAACAAATGTTCTTGTAGAATGGACTTCTCTTTCAAATGTCTCTGATATGTGCACAGTATTATTATATTATATAGATGAGAATGGAGAGAAACATAATCTCGATACTCCTATATTTAATCAGAAGACTTATAACTGGCATATACCTGAAGGATTCACAGATTACATTCAACCTACAATAAATTATGATTTGCCTGTGATTAAGATGCCAGATATTAAATTGATACCTAATGCAGATGGTAAATTTGATGCAGACTCATTTATCGTTATTGACCCTGGTCTTTTTGATGTAGATGACAGTGTTGAATATGTTAAGATAACTCTCGATTATTTGAATAAAACGACAAACACTGTAGAAATGTCAGAAACAAGAGATGAAGATAGTGAAGGAAATCCATTAGATCCATTTTATTTAAATATCAAATCAAGAAAAATTGATGTAAAAAACCCGGTTGCACAAATAGATACTAATTTTACATTTAAAAATGCAATAAATCCAAGAAGAATTTCATTACAAATTGAATATCCGCTTGATACATCAATTAATGACAGAATTGATAACATATTGATACTCTAACAGTTAGAGTTTAAAAAGTTTAAAAAATTTTAGGAGAATTTTTAATAAATAATAAAATCGTAATCACTTTATAATGAACATATTAATAAAGAGAGATAGAGCTATACTTGAATACCTTGTTTATCATTATGGAAAAGAACAAGTTAAGCAAGAAATTAGTAATATAAAAAAAGATATTCAAAAAGAAAATTTAAAAAATAATAATCAATAGTTTAATGGGAAAGAATAATACAACATTCACTAAGACTTTAAATATGTTGAATATTATTGGGCTCAAGGAATCTATTCAGACTCTTTTAAAGAAAGAATCTAAATATGCTCCTGTTGCTTCTATATGTAAAACATATTTAAGTAAATTGGATGAAGGTCTTCATGAAGAGGAAATATGTGAAGACTTTATTGCCGATTTAGCGAAAGTTGCAGTTCATGAATCTGCTAAGGATATTTTGTATGCTGTTAGTACAAAGGTTAATGAAAACAAGAGAGATATAAGTCTTGTTAAATCATTATATTCTATGCAGAAGGGTCAGTATGGTTATATAGTTCCTATGGTAGAATCATCTATTGTAGAATATATGACTAATAAAAATCCTGAAACTAGAACTACAGCTAGACAGACTTTGTCCTTGTTTGAAGGAATTAAGGAAGTTAATGATATTTTCGAATGTTTATCATTTGATGAATATGAAGAAAAAACTAACAAGCAGCTTCACAATTCTTCTCTTAATGAATCTATGATTCCTCAAGAAGAGAAGACTTATACCCAAGCAGAAGTTGATGAGATGATTGCATCAGAAAAAGAGAAAGCAGTCAAAGAGAGTGCAAATGTAGAGCATAAGAAAGCTGCTGACATTGATACCCATATTAATCTCGATGCTACTATCAAATCAATATTGAAAAACAATACAAATGAAGGCCTTAAAGCTTTCTGTGAGCAGTATATTAATGCACTTAATAGTGGCAAAGCAGAAGAGACACTTTATGAGGGCTTCATTTCTGGTATATCTAAGTGGAATTACCTCAGTGCAGTTGATACTGAAATGTCAGCACTTAAAGATAGAGTTTCAAAGTATCAACAAGACATTGACCTCAAGAAGATTCTTAGATTAATGGAAGGTACAGGTTCTTATTATATTGTTCCTCTTATTGAAGGAGTTGTCGCTGATTACATGGACAATAAGACCATGAGTAATAAAGCTGTTCTTAAACAGAGACTCCAGGCATTTGAATACGACCCATTCGTAAGAGATATTCTTAACATTGTAATGCTTGACCAGTCAATTGCAAATACTGTATATCTTGGAGAATCAGTAGAAAAGCTTAATAACTATGTACACACTGAGAAGGTATTCTCACCTGTTCATTATGTTAAGGAGAATGAATGCGTTTTCAATGTAAAGGGAACATATTATAATAGAAAGGGTAATTCTATAACAAAGCTTTCAAAACAGAGCATTGACAATCTTGATGAGTCATTCAAGACTCTTTGTAATTTAATTAATCATCCTGCAGTTAAGATTGATGACCTTACTAATACTATTTCAATTTATGAAGGTAAGGATTCAGCAAAGATTTCTGAGACTTCAATTATTCTTAATGGAGAAGAGAAGACTACTTCAGAGATTGAGAAGATTGCTAATATGTCACATCTTATGAATGAACATAAGGAAGGATTCTATGCAGCAATCAAGATGATTAATGAAAATTTCAATAAGATTGCTTATATTGATTTCGTTAAGAGAGTTGCAATGAATGAAGCTAACGGTAAGACCGCAGATGTATTTAGAATTAAGAACAATATTTTTGTTACTACTTCTAACTCTGCTCTTGGAACAAGCACATTCTATCGTAATGCAAATCCTATCCAGTGCAGAAGTTATATTAATGAACACATGGGAATCAATGTAGATCCATTGTTTGAAGATATTCTTCCTAATCAGAAGGCAATTCTCGAAGGAATTGAAGATACAAAGAAATCTTATGAGAATTATCTTGATGAGTTGAATACTCAAAAAGAAGAGTTTGAAAAGATGAAAGACACTTCTGATGATATTAAGGAAATTGATGATGCTATCAAAGCAATTGAAGATGAAATTAAAGAAGTAGAGAAGAAATACGAAGATTTCCAGAAAGATTCTGAGAAATACACTTCAGGAGATGATGCTGATGCTGATAAAGAAGATCCATCAGCAGATGCTGCAAAGACTGATGAACCTGAGGATGGCACAGAGGATTCTCCTGCGGAAGAGCCTGCAGAAACTCCAGCAGAAATGACAACACCTATTGGCGGTGATGGTACACCTACTCCTAGTGAAGATGTATATACAGATCCTGACCAAGAAGCTATAGATTCAGCCACTCCTTATGATGCTGATTTTGACGTTATAGCAGGTAATAATGATAAAGCTGAAGTTAAGGTTCTTAGAATTTCTTATTCAGAGAATGTAAAGACCGGTAAGAAGTCAAATCAAGGAACTGCATACCTTGTAATTCCTTCAGTAGATGCTAATGGAGACATTAAGGATGAGACTAAGACTGTTACATTCTATCTTGATTCTAGCAGAAAGCCAATTATTAATAATGATTATATGCCGTTGATGGTTTATAATTCAATTGTAGCAGCAATTGCAGACGATCCTGACACTGCAGCCATTGACATCGATACATCTGCAGAAGGTGAACCTGCACCATCAGGTGAAGTTACAGCGGCTGCAGTAGATGTAACCGTTCCTGCTGCTCCAACGGAACTTCCTGCGGCAGAAGAAACTCCAGATGTTCCCGCAGAAGAAACTCCCGCTCCTGAAGATGAACCAATGTTTGGTCTTGATACAGAAGATGGAGAAGGATTAGGAGAAGGTCCAACATCTGAAATTCCAGGTGAAGATGACGATGTTCCTGAGGATGAACTTACATCTGTTTTAGGACCAGAAGATGGTGCAGTAGATTCTTCAACTGCAGCAGATGACACTCCAGTAGAACCAGTATCACAAGAAACTCCTGCAGAAACAGAGTCACATTCAGAAGAATCTACATATCCTATTGAACTTGGTTTAAATATCAATGATATTAATCCTATTAAGAAAGACTCATTCACTGAAGCATGTAAGGGAATGGGAATTAATTGTTCAATGGTTGAAGGTGACGATGACAGTGTAACTCTTAAGTTTGCAAATAAAGCAGCAGTTTATGCTCTTAAAGACTACTTTAAAGAGTGGAAGAATTTCTCAGAAACTCAATTTATAACATTCTTCCCTGAACTTAAGAAATGTTTTGAAAATAAGCCAAAGGTTCCTGTAGCTCCTGCTAAAACAAATGAATCTATAAGCATCCTTGGTGTTGAAGCAATCAATGAATCAAAACTTTTTCAAGATAGTGCAAAGGGAACTGTAAAGCTTGTTCTTCCTATGACAGAAGCTTATTGCAGAATGTTTGCAATTCCTATGAAGAAGAACCATTCTCATATTGAAATTGAAGCAGAAAATAAAGAAGAATCTGCAGAAATCTATGAAAAACTCAGTGCTTATTCAGCATCAATGAATGGAGACATTGATGAAGATGCAAAAGCATTCCTTGAGAGATATAAAGATGATTTTGCAGAATTGAACGAAAGTGAAGTACACGTAATCAATGTTCCTTACAACAACTTTTTAGAGCAGAAGCTAGGAAGCAAAGGAATTCAAATATCACGTGTAGATGAAAACCTTAACATTGCTCTTCACAAATCAGATTATAAGAAAGCAAAGAAGGTATTTGAATCAGTTTACGGAGATGCTGCTCCAGTTGAGGTAAGAGATTTTTTTCAATTAGCTGAAGGGGCAATGCACGAAGGTGTTAAAATTAGAATTGAAGATACAAAAACAGGAAAAGTTGTAGAACTTAATACTGATGATGACGACAGTTCTGATAATAAGTCTTCTTCTGACAAAGAACAAGTGACTACTGACCCATTTAAGGATGTAAATACTACATTCCACGCTTCTGACAGTGCACTCTTTGGTTCAGACGTTGACTCTTCAGATGAAGGAAAGAAAGATGAAGATAAAGAAAAGGATGAAACTTCTAATGAAGAAGTAGAAACAAAGGAAACTGCTGGCACTACAGAAGAAACTTCTTCAGAAGAATCTAAAAAGGAAGAACCTAAGAAGAAAAAGTTCAAATTTAAACCAAATAAGCATAAGAATGAATCTGTTGAAGTAAAGGCAAATGCAAAACATCTTAATGAAGAAGCAGATCCTAATGTTCAGCCTAAGGTTACAGAACCGCAGGTTGCACTAAAACAACCTAACATTCTTGACTGGGTTTATATTGAAGGAGGACAGAAAGGACAGATTATTGGAAAACTTCCAATGAGTGATAATTTTATTGTAAATGTAAATGGTCATACAATTGAAGCTTCGCCTAAGTCTGTGAAGATGGTTACTGAAAAACCAGATACACTTCCTGCTCCATATAAATTTGACCCTACTACACTTAAGGCATTATTTGAACAGTTTGTACATTGTGGAATGTTTATAAATGAAAATCAGATTACTCCTAACAACACATTTGTAAAGTATTCAGACTTTATCAATGCAAAGAATGATGAAGATATAACAATTGTTATTGATGGACAAAGAACTGTTGCTAACAAGAAATATATCAGAATCATGGAAGAAGTAAATGATTTTGCAAATGTAAATGAATATGTTGAGGGAGTTGAAATAGCAGGTTCAGGTGCAACACTTAGAAATATTCTTTTTAATATCTCTGATTACTCTAAAGCAGCAGGATCATCCGCTCCTGTAAGGGTTTTAGTAACCGACGATAGCAATGAACAAAATTTAATTTATTTACCTGCCGGTTCAATTAAACCAGTAGAAATGTAAAAATAAATTTGTAAAGAGCAATGAATATTAAAGAGATAAAGGAAACAAAAAATGATCTTCAAAAAGCAGCTAATAAAGGATTTGGCTATTTTATGAAGAATATTGGAATGGTATTACTATTGATGTTGTCTGTTTATATTATTACAAATCCGACAATAATAACACGTCCTTCTGAATTTTTTGATAATTTTGATATTAATAGCTTGTGGGTAGTTCTTGTTTTATTCTTTGCTCTCGGAGGTTTTTACCAATTAGCTAAAGACGTTGATGAAAACAACAAAAAGGAAAGAGATAAAGAGAACATTGAAAAGTATATAGGTGTTCTTGACAGAAGAAAAGAAGCAACAACTTTAAAACACAATGAATTAGTAAAAGAACGATTTAAAGTGGGACCTCTTATTTCTAATGAACTTAAGAATTTACTTATTAAATTAGATGCCGATAGAGCAGCAATTGTAGAAATGCATAACGGAACTAATAATATGTCTGGTCTTCCATTTGTATTTGGAGATATGGTATATGAGGAAATTAGTCCAAATGTTGGCTATGCATCAGATGAATTTAAGAACTTTAATTTAGCAAAACTTCCATTTGTTGCATTGCACTATGATGAAAACACCTGGATTGGAAGTGTTGATGATATTGAAAGTGAAGACCCATATTTTGCAGCAAAACTTAGAGCAGTTGGAGTTAATTATGGTACATTTGTAGTTCTTGAAGGAGTAAATGGTCCTCTTGGATTCTTAAGTTTATTCTTTAAAGATGAAGATAAACATCCTAGCAAAGCAAAGATTATAGCAGAACTTAATCATTCATCACAAATATTAAGTACATTACTTAATAAGTATAAAGAATAATTCAATACAAAAAAGTTAAAGAGGAACGAAAGTTCCTCTTTTTCTTTATAATATATTTACAAATATTCTAATATAATATTCATAAAAATAGTGATTTATGCATAAATGTCAACAAAACGTCAAGCCCAAATAAAGGCTGAGAAAGAAGGAGTAGAGTTTATTGATGATACCTTAGACCAACCAAAGAAAGCCTCTAGTAGTCATTATGTTAAGAATGCGGACCTTCTTGCTGAAATGATTAAGAGTAAAGAACAAGGTGAACTTACTCCGGAAGCAGCAGAAATGTTCGTACAAATTGCAACTAAGCTTTCATCTCTTTTGAAATATACAAATCCAGATGATAGGCAAGACTGTATTAGTGCAGCAGTACTTGATTGCTTAAGATATTGGCAGAATTTTGACCCATCTGTAAGTCAGAATGCATTTGCTTACATTACATCAGTATGTAGAAATGGATTTGCTAAAGGATGGAGACAACTTGGAAAGATACAATGCCCTGACTCATTAAGAGTTCCAATTTCAGATGATATTTACTCATTGTAAAAGAATTATATTTAAATATTATGGAAAGAAGTAAAAATATTGAAAGCCTACTTAAATCCCACTTTAATGAAGATGATATAAAGAATATGTCAGAAAAACTCGAAAATTCTGAAGAGTCCTTACTTGAAGCAGATGACAGAGTTGCTGCAGATCTTGTAGAAGGCATTGCAACTGCAGTTGATTCTGAAGAAGCTGCTGAAGAAAAACGCAGAATCATTGAAGAACATAACAAACGAGTAATGCAGTCACCTGAGTTCAAAGCACAAGTGATGTATGAAAATTATATTAGTGGACAGATTCTTGACGGACCTACAAAGCGTAGGCTTAGAAAACAGTTTTTAAGAGATGCTAAGAAGGGAAAATTTGATTATCTTTTTGATGAAGAGAAGATTGCAAACCGTCAGCAAAGAGCGAAAGAGAAATTTGAAGCATTGAATAGACCAGTAGTTCATACAGTAGAGGATCTTGATGAAAGTACTCAAGCAACTTTGAAAGAAATGGCAAATATGGAAGTAATTAAACCTAAAGAAGATTAATTATGAAAGATTTTGACGAACAGAATGAGGAACTTGAACTTGAAGAAGATGATGAAGTTCTTGGAGTTGATGAAGAGATAATGAGAAATCATAATGAAGTTAGTGAAGAGTTTCCTGGGTTAGATGCAGAAGAGCCTGTAGATGAAGAACAAGAAGAAGAGAAAATAAAAGCTAAAGCAGGCAAAAGTACAGATTCTTGGAGAGTTGTTCTTAGAGATGAATTAACAAGACCTGAATGTAATAGAGGTTGGTTTAAATTCAAATACCGTGGAGAGAAATATACAGGAAGAGTTCTTCATGAGTTGAATCCAAATAAATTTGTTTTCTTGATTAATGATGTCGTGAAAGG
>OBLI01000205.1_pt1 | contig 65618 bp, 64 predicted proteins | sample 1519701 | NCBI WGS metagenome assembly OBLI01 (sample SAMEA3663005, study PRJEB22513) | pig gut metagenome | biome: pig gut; feature: pig-associated habitat; material: faeces | place: France | collected 2012
CTGTTTTTCTTATAATTTAAGAATAAACCCTTTACCTGCATACGCTCACCTCCTCTCAGAATGTGCCCATTCTTACGAATGAAAGAAATATCCTTGCCACCATAGCGAATAGAAGAAGAATTATTCTGGCAAGTCCTAAGACCAGCTTCAACGCTCCAAGAATTATCCTTAATATCCACTTGAGTATCTCTAAAATTACTGTTCCTACGGCTCCCATAACTCTTCTCATAATAATCAGTCTCCTTTCGACATCCATCCCATTGCAAGTCCTGCAACATCTGCATCGTCCATAACATCTTCTGTAGGTTCTTGTGCTTCACTATTGGCTGCCTGCATTATTACCGGCTGACCAACATTCATTCCGGATATCACTCCGCCTAACAGCCTTATGACCTCTTTCCTAGCCTCATTGGTTGCTGCTTCAATGACTTCTTCCTTAATGTCATCAATATCTTCTGACCGGATATATTCAGCCCTCTCTTTTTCCTTCTTCTTGATAACAAAAGTTTCTTTTCCATAATTATCAATGTAGAACTGAATCGCATCTATAATGAACTGGTTCTTAGATTTGAAAATCTTCGGATCAAGGTTCTGAATCACATCATTGATTTTCACATGCTGAGGATTGCTCATGTTGAGGCGGACAGAAGTTTTTACTTCATATTCAAGTCTTCTTCCCATCATCTGCCTCCTTATGATAATCGCTTAGTGCTTTTAAGTCCCATTGTGGCAAGCTGCTCATATCCTCTTGCATTTGCCTTTACATCAAGGTTATAGGAAATGTTCTTAGCATCATGACTACCAAAATTCTTCATCACAACTGCCCCGCCACCGACAAATACAATCGGTGTAGTCTTTAAGTTATACCCAAACTCACGGATTGAGTTATATACCTTATCAACAAAATCCTCTATCTCTGCCTTGATAATGGCAAAGTATTCATCATCAATATCTGACCTGCCATATCGCATGATGTTCTGTATCTCTGACTCGTCTACCTCTCCGTTAAGTTGTCTTACACACTGCTCATTGATAGAACGCATACAGGTAATAAGACCTTTTGGTATCGTCACACACTTTGATTCATCCGGTGACTTGTTGATTACCGGCATAATGTCGATTGTCCAGCTACCGATATCTACTATCAGCGTTTTCTTTGCCATTGTAGGAATCTTGTCCACTACTGCTGCATAACACTGAGGGAATACTGCCACATCATCAATTTCAATATAATACGGCTCATTCTCATATTTGAAGCTTACACGCTTATTCTTTGTCAGGTACTTGATAAAATCATTCTTCTCTGCTCCAAACCTTGTAAGTGGTAGTCCTACGGCAAGGAATACCTTTGCCTCTGCAAGACCTCTTCTTTTAAGTTCCTTAGCAACTGCTGCAAGAGTGAGAAGATAAAAGCTGTCATCTTCGACCTTTGTATCCTTTACTTCCTGCCTCACAGTTCCAACCTTATAGAACTTTCCTTCATACTCAAGTACATCGCCGAAAAGTGCCGGAGTTGTTGTAATCTCCTTAACTCCTGTGACAAATACCTGAGAGATTGTTTTCATCATTGACCAACCATGATCAATGCCGATTACTTCTAACTTGTTATTCATATGTTTTGCACATCCTTTCTTCTTAAACAGCCACTTGAACATCTTAACCACCTACTTTCCTATCAGCTTTCGCATACAAGGAAAACAATAACCATTCCCTTGATAATATGGACATCCGACACATTCCGTCGGAAGTTTCTGTTCTTTTTTCTTAGATGGTTTACAACATGTTCCATTGGCACATCTGTTGTTATGTCCCCAGAAGAATCTACAATGCATACAATCTTTTAATTCTCTTTCAAGCTTTTCTTCTGGAGATACAAACCTGCGTTTCTTATGCTTATCTCTTTTTTCAACTGTTCCCACCAGAGCTCTCCTCCCTTCCAAGGAGTGATTGCTCTCTTATATTTTCCAATATCCTGTCCGACTCACCTGCTGTCCTTGCTAATGAATACAATACAATAAGAACAATAATTATAAATGCTATGCTAAATCCCATCATCACTTTATCCTCCTTCAAATTAGTTGCCATATAGACAAAATTTGAATTTGGAAGTGATATAGTCTACATGGCTATGCTTAATGCTAAGCATGTAGGTACACGCCAGTCTTCTAGACTCCTATATCGCCCCGTGTACAAAGAGGTGTTCTCACCTCCGGGAGTTACAGACGAGCCACAAAATGTGTTTCACGACGCCCTTCTGAATTATCAGAAGCACTATCTCCTCTTTTAGCCTTTTGAGGATAAGGACGAACTTCTCGCCCTCTGTGGTTGATTATCCTTACGCAACATGTCGAATCCTTTTTCCAGATTTCCATCCAACTTCTCACCCTTCATCTTTCGATCCATCAGGCTACTAATATGATAGCTGTGACTTTCATCTTCCAGGTACATGCCCCGTAAATTTACTACCTACAGATACTCTGCAGTGCAAACTACTTTGCAAATCTGTAACTGATTATTAAATTGTTCATCCCAAGTTTTTCTTGGAATGTCCATATATTACATTAGTTTCTATAATGCCGAAAGTGACAATCACGGGTCTTTTTTATCAAAACAGGTACTATTGTGGTCTTTTTTATCTTCGCTTGACAATTTATTCCAAATATGTTTGGGCAATGGTCTTGTTGGTTCCTTAAATTTCTCCAAATACATTTCAAAAATATCTGTATTAATCAATGCTGAATTTCCAACCTTATATACTGCCCCTGCTTCTGAAGCCAAAACCATAATCCTTGATTTACTTATGCCATAAATAATGGCTCCCTCAGTAGCATTTACATATTTTTTCATAATGTCTTTTGTATCTGAATAGAACTTATATGAGTTACTCATTCAATTCACCTTCTTCCTGTCCGTATAACGGCTCTTTCAAAGGTCTTACAGGTTGTCTGAATTGCTCCATGTAATTATCAAATATTTCTAAATTAACCAGTACAGTCCCTCCTGTCCCCTCATTTATTTTATATGTAGCACCTGCTGCTCTAGCCAGCTCGATAAACCTATTCCTTCCAATACTGTATATAATTGAAGCTTCTCCAATTCTCGCAAACTTTTTGATTATCTGCTTATTTGTTCCCGGCACTTTATATATGTGTTTCATAAACTCATCAAACCTTTCCTTTTTTACCAAATGAATACGGGTAAGCTTGTATAAAGAACTTGCAGCCTTAGCTATATATTCAGTTTCCTCAACACTAAATCCATATTCATGAGCCACCTCTTCGACCCTTATGTATCTTTTTATTACCTCCCCACCATGAAGATAAGCCCTAACATCCGGCTGTAATTGTGTTACCATCCTTTTCACCTACTTATAAAATTCATCATCAACTATATGGAATGTCTCAATGTACTCATCAAATATTTTTAAATTCACAAGTACTAACTGTCCTAACTTATAGATTGCTTTGGCATCCTTAGCCATTTGCATAAACTTTGATACGCTCATATGATACATTTCTGCTCCTTCGCTATATCTTACAAACTTTGTATTACCATTCTTCTTAAATTCCTGATATGCCTTTGTGTGTTCCATGCTATTCTCCTTTCGGTATTTCAATTGTTCCTATAACGCAAAAAGAGGACATCTTCTAAATTTCTTTAGAAAATGTCCTCTAAGTAATACAATCTTTAATTTTTCAGACTAAGCAATCTGTACTAACCTGTACTAATCTTTTTTTGACTATGCCAAAAATTGGTCAAATCTTGGTCAAAACCCCTTGACCAACTATATATTTTAGTACATCCACGCTCTGAAACCCTTGATTTTCCTGCATTCCTACTTATCAATAGACTTCATCGTCGGGAACAGCAACACATCACGAATCGCTGCGGAATCAGTCAGCAGCATACACATTCTGTCTATACCGAATCCAATACCACCTGTCGGCGGCATACCGATTTCCAGTGCATTCATGAAATCTTCATCTGTAGTATTTGCTTCTTCATCACCCTGTGCCAGTTGTTCTTCCTGTGCTTTGAAACGTTCTCTCTGATCGATCGGATCATTCAACTCAGAATAAGCATTTGCCATTTCCCATCCATTCATGAAGAACTCAAAACGCTCTACATAGTCTGGATTTTCCGGTTTCTTTTTGGTTAATGGAGAAATCTCTACCGGATGGTCCATAACGAACGTCGGCTGAATCAGGTGTTCTTCTACATATTCTTCGAAGAACAGGTTCAGGATATCACCTTTTTTATGTCTTTCTTCATATTCAATATGATGTGCATCTGCAAGTGCTCTTGCTTCTTCCAGTGTATGCACTTCATTGAAGTCTACATTTGCATATTTTTTCACTGCATCTACCATAGTAATACGTTCAAATGGTTTACCCAGATCCATTTCAATTCCATTATAAACGATCTGTGTAGTACCCAGTACTTCCTGTGCTACATGACGATACAGATTTTCTGTCAGGTCCATCATTCCTTTGTAATCTGTATATGCCTGATACAGTTCCATCAGCGTGAATTCCGGATTGTGTCTTGTATCAAGACCTTCGTTACGGAATACACGACCAATCTCATATACACGTTCCAGACCGCCTACAATCAGTCTCTTTAAATAAAGCTCCAGAGAAATTCTCAGCTTAAAGTCTTCATCAAGGGCGTTAAAATGTGTTTCAAAAGGTCTTGCTGCTGCTCCACCGGCATTTGCTACCAGCATTGGAGTTTCCACTTCCATAAATCCTTGTCCGTCCAGGTATTTACGGATTGCGCTGATAATTTTAGAACGTTTGATAAATGTATCTTTTACTTCCGGATTCATGATCAGATCCACATATCTCTGACGATAACGAAGATCCGTGTTAGTAAGACCATGGAATTTTTCCGGAAGAACCTGCAGACTCTTGGAAAGCAGTGTTACTGCAGTGGCATGAATAGAGATTTCACCGGTTTTTGTTTTGAAGACATCTCCTTCGATGCCTACAATATCACCGATATCCATTTTCTTGAAATCTTTATAAGATTCTTCACCGATATTATCACGGGCTACATAAGACTGAATATTTCCCTGTAAATCCTGTATATTGCAGAAGGAAGCTTTTCCCATTACACGTTTAGACATAATACGTCCTGCTACAGATACTGCTTTTCCTTCCAACTCTTCAAAAGCATCTTTGATTTCCTGGCTGTGATGTGTTGCATCATATTTTACAATCTGAAACGGATCTTTTCCGTTTGCCTGCAACTCTGCCAATTTTTCACGACGAACCTTCAGTAACTGATTCAGGTCCTGTTCCTGTGTGTTCTTTCTCTGTTCTGCCACTTTTCACACTCTCCTTAATCTTAAATGTTTCTCTCAATCTCCAGAACTTTGTATTCAATAACACCAGACGGCATTTCTACCTGTACGGTATCCCCTTTCTTTGCACCGATCAGAGCTTTTCCTACCGGTGCTTCATTGGAAATCTTTCCTTCCAGGCTGTTTGCCTCTGTGGATCCTACGATTTTAAATTCGATTTCTTCGTCAAATTCCACATCATATACTTTTACCTTACATCCAACACTGATTGTTTCCAGATTCACTTCATCTTCTACTACAACTTCAGCATTTTTCAAAATTTTTTCAATTTCTTCAATACGTGCTTCGATATCACGCTGCTCATCTTTTGCTGCATCGTATTCTGCATTTTCAGATAAGTCACCCTGTTCTCTTGCTTCTTTGATTTTTCCTGCAACTTCTTTTCTTTTGTTTACTTTCAGATCATGCAGCTCGTCTTCCAGTTTTTTCAGACCTGCATATGTCAGTATGTTTTTCTTTTCTTCCATAATTAAACACCCTTTCCTCTATCATTACAGGAGTTTTTCTACTCCATATAATTTTCAACAGTCCCAATATTATAAATGAAAGCTTTAAAAAAGTCAATAATTAATTCATTCTCTTAAAACAGTTTTCTTAGAACAGTTCCACCAGTTTTTCCAGCTGTTCATAAGTTTCCACTTCATTTACCTGTCTGCGCACAGATGCAGAATGCGGCATTCCTGCAGTATACCAGGCTACATGCTTTCGCATTTCCCGCATTCCTGTATATTCTCCTTTGTACTCAATCTGCAGACGGGCATGTTTGAGAATCATTTCTTTTACTTCCTGAACACCAGGTTCCTCTTCTTTTACACCGGTTTCCAGAAACCGGTTGATTCTCCCAAAAATCCAGGGATTTCCCCGAGCAGCCCTTCCAATCATAATACCGTCACATCCGGTTTCTTCTATAAGTCTCTTTGCACTTTCTGGAGAATTGACATCCCCATTTCCTATGACTGGTATTGATACGGCTTCTTTCACCTGACGGATAATGTCCCAGTCTGCTTTTCCTGCATAATACTGTTCCCTTGTCCTGCCATGAACAGCGATTGCTGCTGCCCCGGAAGCTTCAATGATTTTTGCAATTTCCACTGCATTTACAGAACCTTCCGTAAATCCTTTTCGAATCTTTACCGTAAGTGGTTTCTTGATCGCAGATGCCATTTTACTCACGATTTCCCCTACAAGCTTCGGATTTTTCATAAGTGCAGACCCTTCCTGATTATTTACCACTTTCGGCACCGGACATCCCATATTGATATCCAGTATATCAAAAGGCTCGTCTTCAATCTGGGCAGCAATTTCTGCCATCAGATCCGGTTCTGAACCAAAGAGCTGAAGAGATACCGGCCGCTCTTCTGGCAATATTCGCATCAGACTCTTTGTATTTTTATTTTTAAAATGAATTGCTTTTGCACTGATCATTTCCGTGCACAGTAACCCTGCTCCCTGCTCCTTACAGAGCAAACGAAATGGCAGGTCAGTAACCCCTGCCATAGGCGCAAGTATCAGATTGTTTTCCAATGTTACATTTCCAATGGTCAGCTTCACTCTCATTAACCTCTGCTTTTTTTCGTTTTTTCAAAAATAATCCGAAGTCCTTCCAATGTAAGCTGTGTATCGTATACATCAATCATCTTTGTTTCATCTGCAATTATTTTCCCGAGACCACCGGTTGCCACAACTTTCAGATTTTTAATTCCGGACTCTTCTTTTACTTTTGTAATAATATATTCCACTTGTCCGATATATCCATATACAAGACCTGCCTGCATACTCGTGATGGTTTCTTTTGCCAGAATCGAATCCGGCTTTTCTATGGCGATTTTCGGTAGCTTGGCTGCATCCTGCCACAGAGCCTTTGCACTGATCCCGATTCCCGGAGAAGTAATTCCTGCTATGAAACTTCCATCTTCTGTAATCAAATCATAAGTAGTTGCGGTGCCGAAATCGAGTACAAGAACCGGTCCACCATAGATATCATATGCAGCTACTGCGTCTACGATTCGGTCTGCACCGATTTCTTTCGGATTTACAGCATTGATTCGAATGCCGGTTTTGCTTCCGGGGCCTACATGCAGAGGTTTTGTATTGAAATATTTTATGATTGCACTGGACAAAGAATGCATAACATCCGGTACAACAGAACTGATAATCACATCCTTTACATTTCCTTTTGGAATTCCTCTGCATTCCAGCATACTACACATCAGAATCCCATACTCATCCGAAGTTCTGCTTTGCTGGGTAGTCATACGAAAGGTAGCCTTCAGCTCTTCTTTTTCAAATACACCCAGCGTAATATTGGTGTTTCCCACATCAATCACTAATAACATATTCTATTCTCCTCCGTCCGAATTTTCATCCACATCCTCACCAAGAAAAAATACCCGGTAATAAAGTTCCAGGGATTCCAGCAGTTCCTGTTTGCTTCTTTGCAGTTCTTTGATTCTAAGAACACTCCCGATTTCATCAAACATGGCATCTGCATCCAGCGCTTCTACTTTAAACTGCAGTTCTCCATCTTTATCAAATTCCAGCGTCAGGATACCACCGATTTCCTCCGTATACATGACACACATAATCTGAAGTTCATCCTGTATGGACTGAGGAAGTGCCCGGAAATCCTCATTAAAATAATATTTCTGTTCATAGGCGCTTGCACCGCAAAGCACTACTTTGTCCTTATACATATACCCTCCATAAACTTGTCCGTTGTTTAAACATATCCATATAATCCCCGCACAGATACTTCACCTGCAAAAATTTCCGCACAGGTACCATCCCTTTTTTCAACCAGAAGTTCTCCCTTTTCGTTGATTCCGCGGCAGATTCCTGTGTATGTTTCTGTCTTTTCCAGAATCTGTACCTCACGATCCTTATTGATCAACACGCGATGATAGGTTTCCTTCAGAAAATCCAGTGTAAAGGTTTCCATGAATGTTTCATAATATTGTTCAAAAAACCACAAAAGCGTCTGCGCCATCTGATCTCTATCCACATTTTTTCCACATTCCAATTTCAAAGATGTGGCTTTTTCCTGAATTTCTTTCGGGAATTCTTCCATATTCAGATTGATTCCGATTCCTACAACCACATATTCGATTTTCCCATCTGACATTCCCATTTCTGTAAGAATACCAGTCGTTTTTTTTCTGTTTATCACTACATCATTCGGCCACTTAATTTGTGCTTCCAGACCGGTGAGATGACGGATAGCCATACATGCAGCCAGGCCCATTATAAGTGTCATCATTGGAGCTTTCTCCGGCGGCATTTCCGGTTTCAGCAGAAGAGACATGGCAAGACCGCTTCCCTTGGGATTTTCCCAGACTCTTCCGACTCTTCCCTTTCCTTTTGTCTGACTGTCAGCAAGATAGACCGAACCGGAAGGCGCGCCTTCCTTCGCCTCCCGTTTTGCCCAGTCATTTGTGGAATCTATCTCATCCCTGAAATTCCATGGATTTCCCATCCACTTTGCCTTTTTAGTCATCCTTTTTATGCTCCCAAGGTAGCAGCCATCACTGCTTTAATTGTATGCATACGATTTTCTGCTTCATCGAATACCACAGACTGGGCAGATTCGAATACTTCATCGGTTACTTCCATATCTGTAATTCCGAAACGCTGTCCCATCTCTTTTCCAATAGTAGTTTCCAGATCGTGGAATGCAGGAAGACAATGAAGGAAGATTGCCTGGCCTCCTGCATTTTCCATTACTGCTTTTGTTACTTTATATGGAGTCAGTTCGCGGATTCTTTCTTCCCATACTTCATCCGGTTCCCCCATAGATACCCACACGTCTGTGTAAATAACATCTGCTCCTTTTGTACCTTCTTTCACATTTTCAGTCAGAGTAATCGTCGCACCGGATTCCTTTGCAAAACCTTCACACTCTTTTACCAGTTCCTCATTCGGGAAGTATTTTTTCGGTGCACAGGCTACGAAATGCATACCCATTTTTGCACAAAGTATCATAAGAGAATTTCCCATATTATAACGAGCATCTCCCATATATACCAGTTTTACCCCTTTTACTCTTCCCAGATGTTCACGAATCGTAAGCAGATCTGCCAACATCTGTGTCGGATGATATTCATTCGTAAGACCATTCCAAACAGGAACCCCTGCATATTTTGCCAGTTCTTCCACAATTTCCTGCCCAAATCCACGATATTCAATTCCATCATAGATTCTTCCCAGAACTCTTGCTGTATCGCGAATGCTTTCTTTTTTTCCGATCTGCGAACCTTTCGGATCCAGATAAGTGGTTCCCATTCCAAGATCATGAGCAGCCACTTCAAAAGAACAACGTGTTCTTGTACTTGTCTTTTCAAAAATCAGTGCTACATTTTTTCCTTTTAAAGTGTCTACCGGAATCCCCTGTTTTTTCTTTTCTTTATATTCTGCTGAGAGGTTAAGCAGATATTCAATTTCTTCCGGTGTAAAATCTTTCAGTGTCAGAAAATTGCGTCCTTTTAAATCCATTTTTTATCCTCCTCATAGCTGTATCTTTATATCAGAATATCCCTGGAAATAATCTGTACAAAAGCAGGTACTTCCTGACCCGACAGACGGTAAAGTTTTTCATATACCTTATCCTGCAGTTCCCTCAAAGTATATATTTTATACTTGCTGATCCGACATAGTCTTGCTGTAGCCTCCAGCATGGACAGATAGAGCTCTTTATAATTCCAGTCTTTGGACAGTTTTAATTCTTCCGCCATTACAGGAAGTACGATTTCTGTCATATTTCTCACATATTGCTTCGATTCTTTCGGAATTTGACAGACCTCCATCAGATATTCATATATATTGTTATCCAGTTGTATTAACTGATTTAAATAATAACACTCTTCTTCCGATTCATCAATATAATAAATTTTTCCCTCCAGCCCATACAGCATCCGCATCGTGTCATAATAGCCCAGTTTCATATGTCTGCGGCTTTTTCTGCTGTCAAATTCCATAATACTTCCAAGACTGATTCTTGGAGCCACAGTATATACAGTGGTTCCCTCCGGGATTTTTACTTTTTTCTCCCGTCCGATTCCAAAAATCCGGATCATAATAATATCCTGATATCCTCTGCTTACAAGCGATCCAAGAGGCACATTATCGATGGCTCCTCCATCTACATATGTTTTGCCATGCAGTTTTTCGTTTTTAAATAAAGGAAAAATATAAGCACTTGCCAACAGAAAATCCTGTATCAGGGAAGGATCACTTTTCTTTATATCAATATCCAGTTCTTTCCACTCATCCACATCAAACGTGAGAATATAAAGATCTATCGGTGAATGCATGATTTTCTGTTCATCAATGCAGTCATGGATCAAGGCCCGCAAAGGAGCCACATCAATGCCTCCTTCTTTCATAAATTCCAATGCATCCTTCACCATATCCATATCCAGCTTTTTCTGCCTGAACAGATATTCCATTTTCTCATCATCCACAGACATGATTCTGGAATAAGTAATATTCTCCCATACTTTTCTGGCATTTTCGTAATCTCCCATGCAGATCAGCGCGCCGTTTAAAGCACCCACACTGGTTCCTGCAATCCCTTTCAATTTCACTCCCGCTTCCCGCAGTGCCTTCCACGCACCAATCTGGTAAGCCCCTTTTGCACCTCCACCTTCCAGTACAAGTCCATATTCTTTTGTAAGATCAATAACCGGTTTCATATGCATACCACCTTTGTAAAGAAAAAGGACCCTGTCTGCCGTCAGTTATTGAACCGAAGCACAACAGGGTCCTCCTCATTTTTATTATTTCTGTTCGTCTTTTACAATTTCCTTCAATGAAGCAGCCAGCCCTGCGATTCCCTGAATATCGGAGGGAATAATAATCTTCGTCGCTTTCCCGTCTGCTGCCTGGGCAAATGCTTCCAGACTTTTCAGTGTAAGTACACTCTCATCGGCTCCTGCCTCTTTAATAAAACGAATACCATCGGCTTTGGCCTGCTGCACTTTTAAGATTGCCTGCGCCTGTCCTTCAGCCTCCTTGATCATTTTTTCTTTCTCAGCTTCTGCTCGAAGAATTGCTGCCTGTTTTTCTGCTTCTGCATCCAGAATCGCAGACTCTTTTTTCCCTTCTGCCACCAGAATCGTAGATTTCTTCTGGCCTTCTGCAATCAGGATTGCTTCACGACGTTCACGTTCCGCTTTCATCTGTTTCTCCATGGCTTCCTGAATAGCAGCCGGAGGAATGATGTTTTTCAGTTCCACACGATTTACTTTAATTCCCCATGGGTCAGTAGCAACATCCAGTGATGCACGCATCTTCGTATTAATAATTTCTCTGGAAGTCAGCGTAGCATCCAGTTCCATATCACCGATAATATTACGAAGTGTAGTCGCCGTCAGATTTTCAATCGCCATGATCGGGTTTTCCACACCATACGCGAACAAACGGGGGTCCGTAATCTGGAAAAATACAACCGTATCGATTCTCATGGTAACATTATCTTTTGTAATAACTGGCTGTGGTGCAAAATCCACAACCTGTTCTTTCAGATTCACCCGTTTTGCAATTCGATCAACAAAAGGCAATTTCATATGAAGCCCCGTTGCCCAGGTCTCTTTGTACATTCCCAGACGTTCAATGATCATAGCATGGGCCTGCGGTACAATCCGGATACAGGATGCCGCAGTAATCAGTACCAGTATAATAAAAATCACCAGTAATATAATTCCCAACATATCATTTCTCCTCCTCTACAATTACTTTTACACCTTCAACAGCAGTTACTCTTACTACTTTTCCTTCTTCAATGACCGTATTCTCTTTTGCTTTTGCAGACCACTCCATCCCGTTCAGTACAACCTGACCGGTTCCTTTGAGATTATCGATTGCCTTGATTACAATTGCCTTTTCTCCCGGAAGACTGTCCACATTTGTTTTTTTCACATTTTTATTCATGTAGCGCATGGCAACCGGTCTGGTAAAAATCAGGAGTAAAATGGAAACCACCAGAAATGCCAGAATCTGCAGCCATACAGGTCCTTTCAGAAGTGCTATCAGAAATGCAACAAAAGCACCTCCTGCAAACCAAATCGTAGTAAGACCCAATGTAATGATTTCAATCACCAGAAGTATTGCCAGCAGAATCAACCATCCCACTGCTATCATTCCAGCTGTTAATTCCATATACATCCCTCCAAAAAATCAGTCCTTTACGACTATATTATATCCATTTGAGAATATTATATCGTAAAGGACTGAAAATAACAATAATTTTAAGATTTCTTAATAAAATGTCTGATTCCCTATTGTCAGACCATTTCCACTTCCTGCATGGAAAAACAAACAATTCCCAATGGTATTTGCTCCTGCAAATACATCCTGTGCAGCTGCATAACAATCTGCATTGGCACCTCTTGAAAGCACAGAAGAAAGTTTTCCGGTCCATACCGGCTCAAACTGTCCGCTCTGATAAATCACTTCGGAAAGAGTATTTGGAAACTGGCTGCTGCGCATACGATTCATAATAACCGCACCCACACCGATTTTTCCTTCATAAGACTCTCCCCCGGCTTCACATTCAATAATAGCCGCCATCAGATCCAGATCTGACCCGGATATTCCTGCTGTCTGTACGGCTTCTGCTGATACCTCCTGAGTATTTTCATTTACGTTTTCCTGAATTGTTGTATTTTCTGCTTCCACCGTTTCATTTCCCATACCATAAAGCGCTTCGTAGAGATTCTTTGCATCTTCTCCATATAGAAGCAGGTCTTCACGGATGTATCCTTCTACTTCTCCTGAGGTAATCTGTGCCCATCCATCTTGTCTTCCTGTAATCGTAGCAACAGCTCCTGAAGGAAGACGACCTACACATTTACTGTTTACATCTGCATTTTCACGGATATTGGCATATGTAATTACATTTGCCGCCGCTTTATCACTCCAGTTATAAGAAATTATATTGTCATCTGCAGAATCTGCCAGAACAGGAATACTTCCCAAAACAGACAGTGCTCCCACCATTCCCAGGCAACATAAAATACGTTGTAATCTTTCTTTCATAATAAATAAGACCTCCCAAATTGTTTTGTTGACGCGTCTTAATTGTTACATAATTATTAATTTTTATTACGAAATTATTTTAACAAGATTACATTTCTAAGTCAAGCGGGTATTTTTTGTAAATTTTGGAAGGATTTTGTATTAGATTCTTTGTCTCAACGTCTCATACATAAGAATTCCTGCTGCCATTGCCGCATTCAAAGATTCTACCTGCCCCTCCATTGGAATTTTAATCAGACAGTCCGCAGACTCTGACAATTCATCACTGAGCCCGTTTCCTTCGTTTCCAATGAAAAACGCTGCCCCTCCCCGATAATTTTCCTGATGGTACCAGTTTTTTCCTTTTAAATGAGCTGCATAGGTCCGGATTCCCTGTTTCTTTAATACCGGTAAGACCTGCACAATGGATTCCACCTGTAATACCGGCATTCTGTAGATAGAACCCATAGTAGACCGAATCACTTTGGGATTATACAGATCGACACAATTTTTGCTTACTATAATCCCGGTCACGCCAGCTCCCTCTGCTGTACGCAGAATCGTCCCCATATTCCCAGGATCCTGCAGATCTTCCAGAATCATAAGAAAAGGCATCTTTTTGTCTTCTCTTTTCTCCAACATTTTTTCCAGGCTGATTTCTTTTTGACGAATCAAACACAAAATTCCCTGTGGTGTTACCGTATCAGACAAAGACCGAAACACTTTGTCCTCCACTTCTTCCACCTGTCTTCCCGAATCTGTCATTCCTTTTTCTTTCAACAGCTTTCTGTTCCCTTCTTCTTTCAAAAAAGCAGAAGATACATACACCTTTTCGATACGCTCCTCTGGTGCTTCCCGGAACATTTTTATTCCTTCTACCACAAAAAGCCCGCTATCTCTGCGGGCCTTTGCTTTTTTCATCAGCTGTTGAATATTTTTCATCTGTCCATTCGACATACTCGTAATCATACGAATCTCCCTTCAGCTGTTTTCCTTCAATTTTCTCAGAACCGCATTGGTTCCCACAATTCCCAGAATCTGATCTGTACGCAAAGGACTGTTCGGATCAATATTAATACTTACCTGTCCATTTTCTTTCAGTGCAATTACATTCAATCCATGATTTTGTCTGAGATTCAGTTCTTTGAGATTTTTTCCTACCCATTTTTCAAGGACCGGCATTTCCACGATACTCACTTCATCCGAAAGTTCAAAGAAATCCTGAAAGCCACCGGATATAAAATTTCCTGCCACACGTTTTCCGGTAACCTGCTCCGGAAAGATAATCTCATCTGCACCCACTTTCTTCAGAATCTGTCCATGAAGTGCTCCATTTGCTTTTACCATAACATAAGGTACGCCAGCCTCTTTCACAAACAAAGTGGTCACTACACTTGCCTCCATTTTATCGGAAAATCCGATCACTGCCACATCAATATGAGAAAAATCCAGAGATTCCAGAACTCCAGGATCCGTTACATCCGCACAGAGCGGATAGGTCACATAAGGAGATAATGCCTGAATTTTTTCACTGTTTCGATCCACAGCCAACACTTCACACCCTGCTTTGGCCAATGTTTCTGCCACAGCATATCCAAATTTTCCCAGCCCTATAACTGCATATGTTTTTTTCTTCATTTCCCACTCTCCGTTCCACTATCCTATAAATACCTTTTCATCCGGCAGATGCATACTGGAAGGTTTCCCCTGACTTTGAACAGTCAGAGCCGAAGCAAGGGTTGTGGGACCGATTCTCCCAATATACATAATGACTATAACGATCAGCTTCCCTGAAAAAGGCAGATATGGTGTCAGACCTCTCGAAAGACCTACTGTAGCACCTGCAGAAGTAATCTCATACATAATATCAATCAGTGCCGGCTTCTGAACCATACCTTCCACCGAAATTGCAAGACCTATGGTTCCTGTAAGCAAAACAAATAACGCCATCATAACTACTACCCAGGCAGTTTTTATATTTGAAAATGGAATTCTTCTTCTGAATATCTCCGTATCTTCTTTTCCTCTGAAAAAAGAAATACCCATCAGAATCAGCACTGCGATTGTGGTAGTCTTTACACCACCGGCTGTTCCAAGGGGTGATCCTCCAATAAACATAAGAATCATACAGATCAAAGCAGTCCCCTCTTTAAAATTCTCCTGGGGAATAGTAAGAAATCCTGCTGTTCTGCAGGTAACCGACTGAAAAAAGGATGCCATGATTTTTTCACCGGTGCGCATGGCTCCAAGGGTAGCCGGATTATTCCATTCCAGAATTCCAATGATCGTCATGCCTCCAAACAGCAAAATCACGGTTGCAGTAAGCACAATCTTTGTATTCAATTCCAGTGCCCGCACTGCCTGCCGAAATCCCATATTTCTACTGATCAGCCGCTTTCCAAATTTAATCAGATCCCACCAGACCAGATATCCGATCCCACTTACAATCACAAGACCAGCCGTAGTCAGATTAATCAATGGATTCTTTACATATCCGGCAAGACTGTCCGGCCCTATAATATCCATACCTGCATTACAGAATGCAGAAACTGCGTTAAAGATTGCTATGGCAATCCCTTTCGGACCAAATTCCGGAACAAACTGAAAGGAATAAAAAATGGCTCCAATGCCTTCCACGATCAGTGTTCCTTTTAAGATTTTCCGGATCAGTTTAATCAGGCCCTTCATGGTATCCAGATTATACGTTTCTTTGATCAACTTTCTGTTTCTGATACTGATCCGTTTTCCCATAGCAATCATCACAAATGCACCGCAGGTAACAACACCAAAACCTCCCAGCTGGATCAGAAACAAAATCACTATTTTTCCAAACCAGGACCAGGATGCATAAGTTGGCACGGTTACCAGGCCAGTCACACATATGGATGTTACCGACGTAAAAAGGGCATCAATAAAAGTTATCTGATGCCCTGGTGCCCATGCAACGGGAAGAGACAGCAATAGTGCACCCAAAAGGATAATTGCTGCAAATCCCATTGCAATAATCTGTGCAGTTTTAAAACGAATCTTTTTTTTATAAATTGTTATCATTCTTCCTCTGAATTCTTACTGTAATTATGTGACAGAGAATAGCTGATTTCATACTGGTAATCAGAAATTGTTTTCTTCATTGCCAGAGCTTCGTTAATATCAAAGTCAACATACTCACCATCTCTGTATCCGATAACTCTCTTTGTCTTTCCTTCCAGAAGTACATCTACTGCTTTTGCACCCATAATTGATGCATATACTCTGTCCTTACATGTTGGACTTCCGCCACGCTGCATATGACCAAGAATCGTAGCTCTTGTTTCAATACCGGTTGCAGCTTCAATACGTTTTGCCATAGCTTCTGAATGTCCGATACCTTCTGCATTGATAATGATATGATGTTTTTTACCGCGTTTACGGTTTTCAATAATATTATTAATAATTTTCTGTTCATCATAATCGTAATTTTCCGGAAGCAGAATATCTTCTGCACCATTGGCAATACCGCACCATAATGCAATATAACCGGCATTTCTTCCCATTACTTCAATAATACTTACACGCTCATGAGATGTAGATGTATCACGTACTTTATCAATTGCTTCCATTGCTGTGTTAACAGCAGTATCAAAACCAATTGTATATTCTGTACATGCAATATCCAGGTCAATTGTTCCAGGAACACCAACTGTGTTGATTCCCAGGTTTGCAAGTTTCTGTGCACCTGCGAAAGAACCGTCACCACCAATGACTACAAGGCCATCGATCCCGTGTTTTTTGCAGATTTCCGCACCTCTCTTCTGTCCTTCTTCTGTACGGAACTCAGCACAACGTGCTGTATAAAGAATTGTACCGCCTCTCTGAATCGTATCAGATACATCAACTGCTGTCATGTCAACGATTTCTTCATTCAGCAGACCATTATATCCTTTCAGAATCCCTTTCATTTTGATTCCACGGCTTAAGCCTCTTCTTACAACTGCACGGATGGCAGCATTCATGCCCGGAGCATCTCCGCCGCTGGTTAAAACACCGATTGTCTTAATTTCATTTTTTGCAGCCATTTTTTTCCTCCATAAAGTGATAATAAACTATAACTTCCCTCTTGACCTCTAATCGTATTTATTCTAATGCATTTTCATAAGTTTTTCAATACTCTTTTCCACAACTTTTACGTTGGCCTGTCCATATTTTTCGTACAGTTTGCCGATTAATGTCTGGTCAGCTTTTACAGTTTTTCCTTGTCCCAATCGTTTGATTGCTTTTGGAGAACGAATATAAACCACCACAGGATCCTTTCCATCCGAATCTTTTAAAAGCTCATAAAACTCATTTTCCTGAGCCAGAAATGCTTCTTTTGTATCAAACTGTACCCATAGTTCTCTTGGCACATCATCAAAAGAATCGATTGTTTCACAGATCAGTTTACTTGCCTTATCATCTTCTGCATTGACTCTTCCTCTGACAAATACTTTATCATCCACATTCATCATAGCTGAATTTTTTTCATAATCCCGTGGAAAAACTACTATTTCCACGGTTCCTACCAGGTCCTCCAGTGTCAGAAATGCCATGACTTTATTTGTTTTTGTATATTTGATCGTTTTATTAATGATCATTCCGCCGACTGTGACTTTTGCCCCATCGATCACTTTAGGCACGCCTGTTTCTTCATCCGGTACAAAATCCGAAGTAACGGCTGTAATATTTTTTCTCCATCTCTCTTCATATTCTTCCAGCGGATGTCCTGTGATATACACACCCAACACTTCTTTTTCAAAAGCCAGCTTCGCTTCTCTGGTATATTCTTCCACATCCGGCATACGGATTTCATAAGCTTCTCTTTCTTCTGCGGACACCAGATCAAACAGGCTCATCTGTCCTGTCATTGCATTTTTCTTTTCCTGATTCACAGCATCCAGAATCTGTACATAGACCATCATCTTCTGCCGCCTGTTTCCAGGTACTCCATCAAAAGCACCTGCTTTGATCAGATTTTCAATGGTTCTTTTATTTACATCTTTTCCTGCCATCCGCTCGATAAAATCTTTAAGTGACCGAAATTTTCCCCTCTGTGTTCTTTCCTCTACCAGACTTTCAATCACCGGTTTTCCAATGCTTTTAATCGCAGACAGACCATAACGGATTGCACCGCCATCCACAGAAAAGGAACTTTCTCCCTGATTGACATCCGGAGGAAGAATACTGATTCCCATTCGTCTGCTTGACAAAATATATTCCGATACTTTCGACGGATTTTCAATGACCGATGTCATAAGCGCTGCCATAAATTCTACCGGATAATAACACTTCAAAAAAGCAGTCTGATAAGATACTACGGCATAGGCTGCAGCATGTGATTTATTAAAAGCATATTTTGCAAAGTCGATCATATCATCATAGATTTTATTTGCCGTCTTCTCACGGATTCCACGGTTCACACAGCCAGGTACCCCTTCTTCTTCATTCCCATAAACAAAGTTCCGGCGTTCTTTTTCCATAACCGATGCTTTCTTTTTACTCATGGCTCTTCGTACCAGGTCACTTCTTCCCAGTGTATATCCTCCAAGAGACCTTACAATCTGCATGACCTGTTCCTGATATACGATACAACCATATGTTGCCTTCAGAATCGGTTCCAACTGCGGGCAATCATACGTGATGTTTTCCGGATTATTCTTTCCCCGGATATATTGTGGAATAAAATCCATAGGTCCAGGCCTGTACAAAGAAAGTCCTGCAATAATATCTTCCAGACTGCCCGGTTTCAGTTCCTTCATGAAATTGGTCATTCCGCCGCTTTCAAGCTGAAACACACCTTCTGTTTTTCCCGCTCCAAGCATGGCATACACTTTCTGATCTTCATAATCGATGTGATCCATATCAAGAACGATTCCCTTATCTCGTTCTACCAGTCTGGCGGCATTCTGAATCACGGTCAGCGTACGCAGTCCGAGAAAATCCATTTTCAGCAATCCCAGCTCTTCCAGTGTTGTCATGGTAAACTGCGTCACCAGTGAACCATCGGACGCTCTGGACAACGGTACATATTCCATGACCGGTTTCTGGCTGATCACCACACCTGCTGCATGCATAGAAGTATGACGCGGAAGTCCTTCCAGTCTTCTGCTCATATTGATGAGTTTTTTCACGGTCTCATCTGTATTATATAATTTACTTAACTCAGGATTTATTTTCAGAGCTTTGTCTATGGTAATATTCAATTCCTGGGGAATCATTTTTGCAATGGAATCACATTGGGCGTAAGGCAGATCCATAACACGTCCCACGTCACGAATGACGCCTCTGGCAGCCATCGTACCAAAAGTAACAATTTGTACTACGCGGTCTTTTCCATACTTCTCTACTACATAATCAATAACTTCCTGACGTCTTTCAAAACAGAAATCCACATCAATATCCGGCATGGATACACGTTCCGGATTCAGGAAACGTTCAAACAGAAGATTATAGCGAATCGGATCCAACTTTGTAATTCCAAGCGTATAAGCTACCAGACTGCCTGCTGCAGATCCTCTTCCCGGTCCTACCATAATGTCATGGTCTCTTGCATACCGGATGAAATCCCACACAATAAGGAAATAATCCACATACCCCATATTTTTAATAACACCCAACTCATAATTAAGACGTTCTTTCAAGTCTTCTGTACATTCCGGATAACGTTCCTGTAATCCTTCAAAGCACAACCGATTCAGGTATTTCCATGCGGTATATCCTTTTGGAACATCAAACTTCGGCAGTTTTGTTACACCAAATTCAATCTCTACCTTGCATCTTTCTGCAATCTTATGGGTATTTTCTAATGCCTCCGGAATATACGGAAACAATTCCTGCATTTCTTCCGGGGATTTTACATAATATTGTCCTCCCTCATAACGCATACGGTCTTCATCCTGGAGACGTTTCCCCGTCTGCACGCACAGAAGAATATCATGAGCTTCTGCATCCGTATCATAAGTATAATGAACGTCATTGGTCACCACCAGCTGGATACCGGTCTCCCGGCTCATGCGAAGCAGCTGCTGATTTACATGTTTTTGCTCCGGAATGCCGTGATCCTGCAGTTCCAGAAAGAAATTTCCTTTGCCGAAGATTTTTTCATAGCTAAGTGCTGCTGCCTTTGCCTCTTCGTAAAACCCTCTTGTCACAGTTCTTGCAACTTCACCTGCAAGACAAGCACTGAGTGCAATAATTCCTTCATGATATTTTTCCAGTATTTCTTTATCCACACGTGGTTTGTAATAAAATCCATCTACAAAACCCAGGGATACGATTTTGATAAGATTCTGGTATCCTTCCTGATTTTCAGCAAGAAGCACCAGATGATAATAACGGTTCTCTTCTTTTCCCATTTCTTTGTCAAAGCGGGAACCGGGAGCCACATAGACCTCGCATCCAAGAATCGGCTTAATTCCTGCTGCTTTTGCCGCCTTATAAAAATCAATGCAACCAAACATGACACCGTGGTCAGTTATGGCTGCACTATCCATTCCCAGTTCTTTCACTCTGGCTACATATTCATTTATTTTGTTGGAACCGTCTAACAGGCTGTACTCCGTATGTACATGCAAATGCGTAAATTTCACTGTCATTCTCCTCTTTCCAACTTTAAAGACAGATTATTCTCTTTCTCTGTTTATTTTGCGGAGAAGTATATTGTACCATTTTCCGCTGTAATCCTCTCCTCTTGCATCATTGGTTTTCCATATGTCAATCACTTCTATATTGTCAAAAGATTCCAGAAGATCATCCAGAGACGCTCTGTTATAATCCAGATAGTAACGTCCGTTATATCTTCCATTTCTTTCTCCTTTTCGCACGGAAAAATACAAAATTCCGTCATCTTTCAGTGCTTCCAATATTTTTTCCATAACTCCATGGATTTTATCCGGTGAAAAATGTCCGAGTACTGCACACGCCCAGATTCCATGGAATACATCATCGAATTCCATCTCTTCCACACGCAGATGCAGAATATCCCTTCCTGTATGAATCTCTGCCAGTTCACACATCTTTTCAGAGCCATCCATTGCTGTAACACTGAACCCCTCTTCTTCAAAAAACAAGGTGTCTCTTCCCGACCCGCAGCCTAAATCAAGCACTTCTGCATTTTCCGGAAGCAGCTTCATAAAGCGTTCCAGTTGCTCCTCCATGCTCAGTTCAACAGTTTCTTCATAATAAGGTACCGCGTATCGGTCATAATAATCAATCGAGTCCACTTATTTTCCTCCTTCTGGACAATACAAAACATCTTAATGCTAATGTGTCTGGTCATTAGCTGGTCGGAGTAATTATATCATACTTATTTTCATTCGTGAAGCATTAAAGAATATAAATTTTTCCGTTTTTTATCTCTATTTTTTTCTCTTTCATCAAATGTCCTACTGCACGTTTGAATGCATTTTTGCTCAGACCAAACTCTCTCTGTATCGTTTCCGGATCTGCCTTGTCATCAAACGGTAAAACCCCTTCAAATTCCTGAATGATTTCATATACATTCTGTGCATCTTCATAGATTTGAATATAGGCTTTCTGTCTTGCACTCAGAGTGAGCTTTCCATCTTCTCTCACTGCAGTGACCCTGCATGTCAGTTCTTCTCCCGGTTTATATGCTCCCTGCGCTTCTCTTTTTGGTATCAGACCGGAATATTTTCCGTCAACAGCCACAAAGACTCCAAAATTATTACTTTTCTCATATACAATTCCCGTAACGGTATCTCCTTCTGTATAAGGAGAATCTGTCTGCAGATAATGATATACTTTCATCGTTGCACAAAGACGGCTGCTTTTATCAATATACACAGAGACAAGCACTTCCTCTCCTTCGTGTACTTTCTTTGTCTGCTCTTTATAAGGCAAAAAGAGATCCTTTTCCAGCCCCCAATCAAGGAACGCCCCTATTTTTCCAACCTGTGCTACCTTAAGAAGTCCTGTTTCTCCAAGACAGAGCTTTGGCTGACGGGTCGTTGCGATCAGACGATCCTGAGAATCCTTGTACAGAAACACAGAAAGCGGATCTCCTTCTTTTGTTCCTGCCGGTACCTGCTTAATCGGAAGCAGCACCCGGTCTTTTTCTCCTGCATCTTTCTTTTCGCCCAGATACACGCCAAATTCTACCGTTTTCACTACAATAAGTTCCTGTTTCTGACCTAATTTCATTCTTCCTTCTCCTTTAATTCCACTATTGCATAAGGTTCCCCGGCTTCATTACACAAAGCTACTGTATAAATCCCCTTTTCTTCGTGCACCATTGGAATAATTATATCCCCAAGAACCGCCTGTCCTTTATATTCCGCACGCATCTGCCCAATTTCAAAATTTTCCGGAACATATTCGCAGGCCATTGCCACATACTGCCCATTGTTTACATGATGATTGGTATCCAGATGATGGGGTCTCACACAAAAACTGTCGTGTTTTATATATTCTTTTCCAAATGTAATCTTTCTTGAAGCATAATCCATGGGAAATTTTTCTTCCAATCTATAAGCTTCCTGCTGTTCTTTTGAAACATTAACCGGAAGACCGGTTTCTGTATTCAGATACGTCCATATGGAATTGGCATATGCGATTACCTTTCCATCTGCATCTTCCATCGTAAAATTTCTGCTTCCCATAAATCTTCTGAACGCATAAGGCCATGTAGTTATTTTTATTTTCTCACAAAGGGACGGATATCGCTTTACTACAATCTGCCATGCAGACAATACCCATACCGTATGATTTTCTTCCAGATAATCGATTCCCACTCCCACTTCTTCCGAATGAAAAGTACTGCAATCCTGAAAATAATTGATTACAGCATTCAATGTCAACTTTCTGTCTTCACCAATTTCACTATATCTTACACAACTGTCAAAAGAATATTTCATAAGATTCTGCTTTCTTCCTTCTAATTTCACATTTTCATAACTGTTTTATGAATATAAAAGAAAATCCCAGACAACAACCTGTCTGGGATATAAATAACTGGGCTACAAGGATTCGAACCTTGAAATGACGGAGTCAGAGTCCGTTGCCTTACCGTTTGGCGATAGCCCATTGCGTTACAACAAAATGAATTATAGCCTATGATTTTCAAAAAGTCAACACTTTTTTGAAATTTTTTTTAATTTTTTTTATTTTCCCATCATAGAATGATTTTTGAAGATTATCAGAAAGGAAAAATCCAGTATGCCTCCTTATATGATCCTTGTAAATCGTGACCATCCGCTGAATCCTTATTACATTCCTCCTGACCTGACCGAACCGAACATCCCTTTCTATGCTCCGGGTAATGATCCAAGACGTCTGCTCCATCCTGCAGCAGCCTCTGCTGCAGAACAACTTTTCGAAAGCGCCCATCAGAATAAAATTTATCTGTGGGGTATTTCCGGCTATCGTTCTTATGAACGGCAAAAAGAGCTGTATCAGGCCGCATCCGGCCGTTCCACTGTAGCTCCACCGGGATGTAGCGAACATCAGACCGGTTTCGCTCTTGATGTATCCTGTGCCTCCCAGGGCTATGAGCTGGAGGAAAGTTTTGCATTTTCTCCGGAAGGAAAGTGGCTTGCTTCCCATGCATCCCTTTTTGGTTTTATCATTCGCTATCCGAAAAACAAAGAATCCATAACCGGCTTTCCATGGGAACCCTGGCATATTCGCTATATTGGTCCGGAAATTGCTTCCTGTATAAACCTTACCGGACTTACATTGGAAGAATTACTGTAAAAAGGCAGAAAAACAGATGGAACGCCTTTGAATTTCACACAAAAAGTGCTATAATGGTCAAAAGATAAAGCATTTGCAAAGGAGCCTTTTTATGAGAGCTTTAAATTTAACTTTACTTACTGATTTGTATGAACTGACTATGATGCAGGGTTATTTTAAAAACCCTACGGATCAGATCGTAGTCTTTGATGCCTTTTACCGTAAAAACCCATGCGATGGCGGATATGCCATTTGCGCAGGACTGGAACAGGTTGTTGAATACATTCGTGACCTTCATTTTGCTCCTGATGATATTGATTATCTCAGATCTCTTCATATTTTCGACACAGACTTTCTGGAATATCTGAGGGGATTTCATTTTACCGGTGACATTTATGCCATTCCTGAGGGAACGGTCATCTTTCCGAGAGAACCAGTCATTAAGGTCATTGCACCGGTCATGGAAGCACAACTGATTGAAACAGCACTGCTTAATATTTTAAACCATCAGTCCTTAATTGCCACGAAAGCATCCAGAGTAGTGTATGCAGCAAAAGGCGACGGAATTATGGAATTTGGCCTTCGCCGCGCTCAGGGACCTGATGCCGGCATTTATGGCGCAAGAGCCGCTATGATCGGAGGCTGCATCGGTACTTCCAATGTGCTCACCGGTCAGATGTTTGATGTACCCGTAAAGGGAACCCATGCCCATAGCTGGATCATGAGCTTTCCGGACGAATACACTGCATTTAAGACCTATTCCAAACTCTATCCGGATGCCTGCATTCTTCTTGTGGATACTTACGATGTTCTCAATTCCGGTGTTCCAAATGCGATCCGCGTATTCCAGGAAATGAAGGAAGAAGGTATTCCATTGAAAGGATATGGTATCCGCATCGACAGCGGTGACCTGGCATACCTTTCCAAACAGGCATATAAGATGCTGGCAGATGCCGGTTTTGAAGATGCCATTATTTCTGCGTCCAGCGATCTTGACGAATATCTGATCGACAGTTTAAAAGCTCAGGGTGCAAAAATTAATTCCTGGGGTGTCGGTACCAATCTGATCACATCCAACGGTCATCCGGCCTTTGGCGGCGTTTACAAGCTGGCTGCTATTAAAGCCAAAGAAGATCAGGACTTTGTTCCTAAAATCAAACTCTCTGAAAATGTAGAAAAAGTAACAAATCCAGGTAACAAGACCATTTATCGTATTTATGACAAAGAAACCGGAAAAATCCGTGCCGATTTGATCTGCCTGGCTGATGAGGTCTTTGATCCAGAAGAAGATATGATTATTTTTGATCCTATGGCCACATGGAAAAAGACCAAGATCACCGGCGGAACCTATACTCTGCGTGAGCTTTTAATTCCTGTCTTCCTGAAAGGAGAATGTGTCTATACTTCTCCTTCCGTTATGGAAATCCGGGAAATCTGTAAAAAAGAAAAAGAGACCCTGTGGGATGAAACTTTACGTCTTGTAAATCCACAGGAAGTTTATGTAGATTTGTCCGATAAACTGTTTAAAATCAAATCCGATCTCCTGGAAGAAATGGGCAAAGCTGCAATCGAATAAAAAACATTCTATGTATAAAAAGCACCTGAAAACTGCCTGTCTGTTCTGCAGTTTTCAGGTGTTTTTTATTATTCCATCTGTCGACCAAGAAATCCTGCTGCTGCCTGTGTCAGTTTCAGTTCCGTATCTGTAAAATCCTTCTCCTCATTTTTTGTAAAAATAACAACCGATCCAATACTGTCTCCTGCACAGATAATCGAAGAAAATGCCTGAGCAGAATATCCGCCGCTGTCACTTTCTGCTATTTTTACTATATTGTCCTGATTTGTCCGGGCACTTTTCCTCGCATTGATCACTTCCTCCAGTTCCGGATGGATTCTTTTCCCTGTATATTCTTTTGCTCCTGCTCCGGAAGCTGCAATAATCTGATCATGATCGGTTATACATGCTGTGTATCCCGATACCTGTGCCAGACTTTCCACATATTCTTTTGCAAAACTACCCAGCTCTCCTATAGGGGAATACTTCTTTAGAATAATTTCCCCTTCTCTGTCTGTAAAAATCTCAAGAGGATCACTTTCTCTGATACGCAAAGTTCTTCGTATTTCTTTCGGTATAACCACTCTTCCCAGATCATCGATCCGTCGAACAATTCCTGTCGCTTTCATAAAAAAATTCCTCCGTTTACTGTACTTTCCATTACTGGAATTAGTATCTGTAAATGGAGGAATTTTTATTCTCTTGCCAGAAAATTCTTTCACAGCAAATCATCTCAGGAAATGCTGTCTGTGTGTTTCTCACGCTCTTTCAGATACTTCTTTGCATCTTTAAAAAAGCTCGCCAGAATCAAAATCAATATAATTCCAATTGGAAATGCTGCTATAATTGCCACAGACTGAAGACTGTTCATAGAATTTTCCGAAAAAATCAAAGCAATCGGAAACAGAATAAACAACACAGCCCAGAAGGTTCTTACCCGTTTGTCCGGTTCTTCATCTGCCTTCAGGAATTTATAAGAATAAGAAGAGACCACCATGGTAAGTGCATCAAAAGTTGTAGAATAAAAAGCAATCATAGTAATAACAAGCACGACCAGTACCAGTTTTGGCAAAGGCAGTGTATTCAGAATCTCTACAATAATCTGTGACGTATCTGTTCCGTTTTCTACTTCTCCTACTACATCGATCACACCTTTTATCTGCTTGGAAAGCCCATAATTTCCAAGTACAATAAAGGACATAAAAGTCCCTGCCAGTCCACACGCATAGGCACCCAGAACGGTATTTCTTATAGTTCTTCCCTTACTGATTACACCAATAAAAAACGGTGTTGCTACACACCATGCAAGCCAGTATGCCCAATAGAAAATGCTCCAGTTCTGTACAAAAGATGTTTCTCTTGCAGGATCCATCCAGGTTGCCATTCCTATAAAATTCTGTGCCAGATTCCCGATTGAAGAAATGCCTGTCTCCAGAATATATCTGCACTCTCCACCGAAAATCAGCACATATCCTATAAGAAAAAAGAAAAGATACGCACAGATGCCTGCCAGTCTCGATACACCTTTCATGCCAAACCATACCGTCAGTGTATAAACAAAAGCAATCATAAGTAAAATAAGAATGGTGAGCGTAATTCCGGGATTCAATCCAAAGACATTCCCAAGTGCTCTTGCAAGAAGTGGTGTTGCAAGAGAAAATGTTGTGGCCGTTCCTGCCAGAAGTGCAATAACAGCAAGAAGATCAATGATTCTTCCCCAGAAGCCATCGACTCGATCTCCCAGAATCGGCCTGCAGGCTTCTGAAAACTTCTGTTTTTCTCTTCCTCTTACATGAATCATAAATCCAAATGCAACTGCAAGTACAATATAAAAACTCCATGCAATGGGCCCCCAGTGGAACAGGGTATATGTAGGTGCCCATTTCTGCATTCCACCCATGGCTATAATATGAGGATCATTGCCGTACAGTGCCCATTCGCAAAGAGAGTAGAATAAAATATCGGCTGCCATGGTAGATGTAAAAATCATGGTTCCCCACTGAAATGTATTGTATTTGGGTTTTTCCAGATTTCCAAGTTTAATGTTTCCATATTTTGAAAAAGCCATATACAAAGAGCAAATGACTGCTCCCACTCCAAGAACCACATAATAAATTCCCATATCATTTCCCAGGAAATTTCTTATGATACCCAGTATGTTTTTTGACTGTTCCGGCATGATTATAAAGACTGTAAACAATGCAAGTATCACTATAAGTGGTACGATCATGGTAGATAAATCCAGTCTTTCCATCAGTTTTTTATTCTTCTTTTTGTTCATATTCCAGCCTTCTTTCTCTCTCCATCTCGATGATTTGAATTCATTTTTGTTTCAATTCTTCTGTGTCATAACAGTATTCATACTGTCCTTGAGGGGTACAAAAACAGATTCCTTCTACTGCCCCTTTACTGTTTTTTGCAGGATAGATTCCATAAATCTGTCCTTCCGTACATCCAATCTTTTTTGCAATAGTTTCCATTATTTTGGATCCAGAATGTGTTTTATAACTTTCATCAAATTCTCTCAGTTCATCCAAAGAATCAAACTCATAAATCTCCTCCTGTCTGTACTTTCTTGTTTTCATAACAAGTTCATCTATATGATCGATATAAATATTTTCCCACATTTTATCTGCTGTTTCTGGCTGCTGATATTCTTTTTCCAATATAGAAAGAAACTTTTTACTGAAATCTTCTGACCAGAATGTATGTCCCAACATATACCAGGAATTCTCTCCTCCAATGGTCACGGAAGTAATTCTTCCCTCCGGATTTTCTTCTACACACCATTCATTTGTTTTTCCTTCTGCATAAAGAACCGAATAATAACTTTCGTCTACTTCCTGTTCAAACGGGTTCTCAGAAAAATAATTATCTGCACTGCATACATAAGTATTTTTGAGGTAGTCCTTTGCGGCATAGATGGAACTGCTATTATTTTTCACAAGATACTCTTTATTTTCAATTACTTTTACTCCCAGTTTTTTCTCGAGATACTGAAACTGTTCTTTTTTATAACCAACTACGACTATGATTTCTTTGATTCCTGCTTCCTGCAGTTGACGAATCTGCCGTTCGATCAAAATTTCTCCTCTTACACAAATCAACGCTTTTGGTTTTTCATAAGAAATAGGAGCAAATCTACTGGAAAGACCGGCAGCCATAATCACTGCATTTTCCACTCTATATGACATTTTTCTGTTCTTCCTTTACATATTTATAATATTCTTTTGCATACCGATACTGCCGCAGAGAGTATTCTCCGAACTCTACTCCTTCTCTCCGCTTTACTTCACACCAGTTGCTCCATAAAAGTCCACACACAGCAATATAAGCGTAGATTTTTACTCTCACAGGTGCTTCACAGCCTTCTATATAATAAGCCTGTATCAATTGATCTACTTGATTTTTATCATACATGGCATACACTGCAAACATCGCAATATCCACATCTGTGTCCTGCATTCCTGCATACTCCCAGTCGATTAGACGAATCTGATTTTCTGTCATAAGGAAATTATCGGATACAGAATCAATATGGCACAATCCCAGGTGCTTTGGCTGCTGATCCAGATATTCCTTCAGCTCATAAACTTTCGCCTTCGTTTTTTCATAATCCCTGTAACAGGATGGTTCTCCCTTCCAAAGGCTTTCATAATACTCCATTCTTTCAAAAATATCAAATGCATGCCCAACTTGTACACCAGACTGATGAAATCTGCGTAGCACCTGCATGCATGCCCGCACCTCTTGTTCATTTCCCGCATCACAGCATCTTGCATTCTCAATAAACTCTGTCAATTTATATCCTGTTTCCGGATCAATAAATCGAACGGTATCACAAATACCAAGTTTTTTGATTGCCTGATATACCTTATACTCCTGCTTACGATCGATCATCATTTCTGTACCTTCACCGGGAATTCGCATAATATATTTTTTCCCCTGGCATCGGAACATAAAAGAACGATTGGTCATTCCTTTTTTCAGAATCTGAATTTCTTCCAATTCTTCCGTCTTACAATTCAGAATGTCCGCAATCTGTGTAAGAATTTTTGAATCCAGCTGTTTTGACTGATCATCCAGTTCGCGAAGCTGTTCATAAGTATTAATCTCATAAACGGTTCTTGCAGATACGATTCTTGCAGCCACAAACATCTTCCCATCCTGGATCAGTGCACTTTCCCAGAAAGCATTGGTATAAGATTTCTTCCTGCTCAGTTCTTTCATTCTGCTGCGCAGCATCTCTGCTTCTTTCTCCAGGATATATGCGATGCCCACCATAGAATTCCCGCTCTTCTCGGCACCTACAGATACCAGTTCCAGTTTTCTGTTTACACGAACATCACTTTCATCGTCCACCAGATCCGTAACCATATACCAGGAATACAGTTCTCTTTCCGAAAATGGATTATTTTCACACCATACATCACAAGGAACGATATAAGTATTTGAAATCCTGTCATTTGCCAGAAGAAGAGAATGCAGATTATTATGCTCCCCATATTCTCTGTTCACAATGAGATTGACGCCGTATTCATCGATCAGATATTCATATTGTTCCTTCATAAATCCCACTACGATGTCAATCTGGTAGATTCCCACCTCATGAAGCTGTTTGATTAACCGTTCGATCATCGGTTCCCCATTTATTTCGATCAGACCTTTTGGAATTTCCCGATTCATAGGTACCATACGGATACCGAAACCTGCTGCCAGTATTACTGCGTTCCTTGGTTTTTTCTTTTCAAATTCTTTTTCTGATTTTTCTGTAATAGCATAATCTTTTGTAAGATAGGATTCTTTTATCAATGCATTTAAGGACTGATTCACTTTTCCAAGAGAATAGCCTGTCCGTTCTGTCAATACACGCTGATTTTCATATCCATCACGAGCGATATCGTTCATTATATCACATTCTTGTATATTCATGTAATCACCTCTTTGATTTTTCGTGAACATTTTGTTTTATTCATACTCTACTACCACATCTTTTTTTTGTCAAGACTAAAAAAGAAAGCTACTGTTCTCCACAGGCCAGTAGCTTTCTCTTCGAATCGATCTTACATATCCAAGTTTTTCAAAAATGCTTCTTCTCTTTCTTTCTCATATTCTCCTGAGAAAGTTCCGTCAATAAAGTGTTTCATTCCTTTTTCTATAAACTCATCCCATGATTCCGATTCATGATAAGCCAGAATCGGAAAGAATAATGCCTGTACACAATCTGCAGCTTCTTTATCTGCAGGTGCATCTCCAATCATCAGTATATGCTCTTTTTCATATCCGCATTTTTCTATCAATTTCATACATTCTTCTTTTGTACCGGATTCCTGAGACATAAGCAGTTCTACATACTGATCCAGTTTATTGATCTTCCATTCCTTTTCAATCATCTCTCCATTCGATGCCGTCATAATCACAATATCTGCATTTTCTTTCATAAGCTGCAGCGCTTCCTCTACTCCAATAAAGGGAGCTTTTCTGCTATCCGAAACCATATTAATAGCATCATTTGATAATCTGGACCATTCCAGAGCCTTTTTCATACAATTACATCCAGTTCTTTCATAAGCCTCCTCCAGGCTTTCATCAGAAAGCTCATCGGTTGTCTGTACCCAGTAAATCAACTCATCCAGACCATCCACTCTGGTATAATTATCATTGATTTCAACCAGCATCTTTGCCAGCCCTTTAAACCGATTGATCCCTCTTGTTCTGCTCAACAGATTGATTTTTCTCCAGAGTCGTATAATATCGTCTCTGTATTCGCCTAATCCCCATTCATGTACAAGACACGGGCCAAAACAACGCATATGTTTTACGTCCATTGTATCCAATGCACATCCGTCTGAATCAATGCAGATCACATAATCTTTATTTTTTTTATAATTATTGATGTCTTTTTCCATTTTTCTCCTCCATTTCCCTGCCTGATATACTCTGTAAAATATTATACTCTTCTAAAAAAAACGCCGCAACCGAAGTAAGCTATTCCTAATGTAGAAATAGTTTCATTTCTTTTGTGCAAAATAACATGTATTTTTGTCAAAAACTTGTGTTTTACATGTATTTTTCCCAAAGAAACCATGTTATACTGAAGATATATACGGAACCGGAGGATGTTACTATGACAACTTATAACTTTGATGAAAGAATCGATCGAACCAACACCACATCAGTAAAACATGCGTTCAAAAAAGAATTTCATCTTTCTCAGGATGTAATTCCTCTCTGGGTGGCTGATATGGATTTCCGCTCTCCCAAAGAAGTATGCGAAGCTGTAGAACAGGCAGGAAAATTCGGCATTTTTGGATATGCTGACAGCCATGACGATTACTTTGATGCCATTCATAGCTGGATGCTTCGCCGCCATGGTTGGAATGTTCAAAAAGACTGGCTTGTACGTACACCCGGTGTAGTCTGTGCCATCGCTGCTGCAGTTCATGCATTCACATGTGAAAATGACAGTGTCATGATTATGCAGCCGGTATATCATCCATTCAAAAATGTACTGACAACCAATCATCGTCATGTTGTAAAACACATACTTAAAACAGATAAAAACAACCGGTTTTACGCGGATTTTGAAGAAATGGAACGCCAGATAGAAACAGAACAGGTTAAACTGTTGATTTTGTGTACTCCACATAATCCAGGCGGAAGAATCTGGACCAGAGAAGAACTGCAAAAAATTGCTGAAATTTGTCTGCGTCATCAAGTTCTTGTATTCGCCGATGAAATCCACCATGATTTTATTTTACCTGGGCACACATTTACAGAATGGGCTTCTATCAGCGAAGAAATGAACCAGAACTCGATTATTGGTACAGCTCCAAGTAAAACATTCAATATTGCAGGACTGGGACTGTCTAATATCTTTATTCCCAATCCAAAACTCCGTAAAAAATTTGTTCAGGAATTGCACCGTTCCTGTATTGATGCCAATAATGTCATTGCTCTTGATGCGTGCAAAGCCGCCTATACTTTTGGCGAAACCTGGCTGGAAGAACTTCTTGTCTATCTCCAGGGAAATGTGGATTTTGTACGTTCTTTCCTGAAGGAACATCTGCCGCATGCAAAAATGATGGAACCAGACGGTACCTATCTTCTGTGGATTGATTTTTCTTCTATGGCTTTGTCTGCCAACATGACCCATGCAGAATTTGAAAAATTCCTGTTGGAAAAAGCCGGTGTGTGGATGAACAACGGAACCATGTTCGGAGATGGTGGCTGCGGTTGTTTTCGTATGAATATCGGCTGTCCCAGATCTGTTCTGGAACAGGCACTCAAACAGATAAAAGAAGCGGCAGACACTTATCTTTAAGTGTCTCCGCTTCTTTTCCTGCTGATTACTTATACATCTTCATGTAATCTCCATGTGCATCAATCAATTCATCACACATTTTTACAATGTCATCAATACTCAGCTCTGCTGCTGTATGTGGATCCAGCATTGCTGCCTGATAAATATATTCTTTCTTTCTTGTAGCTGCTGCTTCGATTGCCAGAAGCTGTACATTGATATTGGTCATATTCATTGCCGCCAGCTGTACAGGAAGTCTTCCTACTCTGCATGGATTTACTCCATTTCCGTCAATCATACAGGGAACTTCTACACAGGCATCTGCGGGCAGATTCTCAATACATCCTTTATTAATTACATTGCCGCCGATTTTATAAGGATTATTCGTAACTACTGATTCCATGATATAAGATGCATATTCACGGCTTCTTTCATGGGTAATCTTTCCATCTTTCAGAATGTTATTCTTTTCTTCTTCCCACTCTGCAATCTGTTTAATACATCTTCTTGGATATTCATCCAGAGGGATATTAAACTGATCAATCAGTTCCGGGTATTTTGCTTTAATGAAAAATGGATTGTATTCTGCGTTATGCTCACTGGATTCTGTACAATAATAACCCAGATGTTTGATATATTCAAAACGAACCATATCATCATGTTTTTCTGTTGCATTCTTTTCTGCAGCTCTTCTGCGAATCTCCGGATACAGATCATTTCCGTCTTTATCACGAATATCCAGCAGCCATCCCATATGATTGATTCCTGCTATGGTTTCTACTCGCCCTTCCAGCTTGTCTTCCATTCCCAGTTTTTCCAGAAGTCCTTTCGAGCACACCTGAACACTGTGGCACAGACCTACTGTTTTTACGCCTGTATACCTCTGCATATATCCGGAAAGAATTCCCATTGGATTGGTATAATTGAGAAACAGCGCATCTGGACATACTTCTTCTATATCATTTGCAAATTCTTTCATGACAGGAATCGTACGAAGGCCTCTCATAATACCACCGATTCCCAGACTGTCTGCAATTGTCTGACGAAGACCATATTTTTTCGGAATCTCAAAGTCTGTAATCGTACATGGATCATAACCGCCTACCTGTATTGCATTTACAACAAAATCTGCACCTCTTAAAGCTTCTTTTCTGTTTTCCGCTCCCAGATAAGTTTTAATACGTGCACGTCCTTCATTTACATTTTTGTTGATTGCATTTAATATGATATCGGAATCCTCCAGACGTTTTGCATCAATATCATACAATGCGATCTCACTGTCACAAAGTGCTTCGCTGCACATACAGTCACCCAGTACATTTCTTGCAAATACAGTACTTCCGGCACCCATAAATGTAATTTTAGCCATTTTCAAATCCTCCTTATTTTCTTGTTATCTGATGTATTTTATTATATAATCATCTATAGAAAGATTCTATATTATTTGTTTCTGAAACTTGTAAAAATGTTGTAACTATAAAATCAAAGGAGTTTATCTATGAACCAGAATTTCCCAACCGGTCTTACTGTTTACTTTTGTGGAAGAGAACAATGTTCTCCCGGACATTCTTTTGGTCCGGCAGTACGCCCTCACTATCTGATTCATATTGTTCTTTCCGGCCGCGGAATCTTCAGACAAAAAAACTACACCCACCAGCTGACAGCCGGGGATGCATTTCTCATTACACCTATGGAATCTACTTACTATGAAGCAGATCAGACAAATCCCTGGGAATATGCCTGGATTGGTTTTGATGGCCAGAATATTTCTTCTCTTCTGGAAGACACTTGTTTTCGAAACTCTTCTGTCTATTCCAGTCCCAAAACCGGTGATACAGGAACGCACTTAAAAGGATTAATCGAAAATATTCTGAATACCTTTTCCAGTCCCTGTCACAGCAATCTTACTCTTCTCGGTCTCTTTCTCCAGCTTCTTGGAATCATGAGCGATTCTCCTGTTTCAAGAGGCGATTCTCTTTCCAGAGAATATGTGGATCGGGCTTTGCAATATATGAATAACAACTATAGTTATAATATCCGTATTCAGGATATCGCCTCTGCCATTGGAATTGATCGCACGTATCTTTATCGCATCTTTATGGAACAGGAACAGATTTCACCCAAACAATACCTGATACAGCTCCGTGTCCGGACAGCTGCAGGTATGCTGGCCAATTCTAAATATACCATCACAGAAATCGGCTATTCCTGCGGTTTTAAAGACGCTGCTGCTTTCAGCAGCCAATTTCGCAAATCTACCGGGTATACCCCGAAACAATTTCGTAAATATCTGAAATCAGAAAAGGATACCTCCAATCCAATTTAAATAATATCATAATGTTGTAATGCGTGATAAATTCCGTCATCCAGAATATCCGCAGTTACATAACTGCAATAAGGAAGAATACTGGGTCTTGCATTTCCCATAGCAATACTGTTTTTCACTGCCTTGAGCATATCCAGATCGTTTTCACTGTCTCCCACAGCCAGACAGTCTTCCAGATCAGCACCAAGATATGCACAGACTTCCTGGATTCCAGTTCCCTTATTGCAGGACTTCTGTGTCATTTCCCATACATCATCTCCACGGCTGATGCAGTAATAATGCTGCCGAAAATACTCCATCACCGAATCTGCTGCCGGATTTTCTTTCAGACTAATCAGACATTTATCAAATGTTTTCGTTTGATCTTCTATAATTTCGTCTATCGATTTTCCCTGGGTACCAAAGATTTTCTTTCCCATTTCAAGAAACGGATTTGGGTAAGAAAAATCAAAATAAATTCCCTGATCTGCTTCATAAAAAGCATAAACCTGGTATTTTCTTAAAATTTTCACTGTCTCCACGCACTGATCATTTGGAATCACTGATTCTTTTATTTTCTTTCCCTGGAAATAAATATGGGTTCCACACCCACATACATATCCGTCAAAATTCAGTTCCGTGATTGTTTTCGGAATTCCTGAAAAAGTTCTGCCTGTATTAATAAAAACAAGATGTCCGTTCTCCTTTGCTTTTTTGATTGCTTCTTTTGCACTGTCCGGTATCTCTCCTGTCGGTTCTACCGCAATCGTTCCATCGATATCAAAAAATATCAGTTTTCTGTTCATCGAATCTTCTCCTGTCTTTTTTCTATTCTCTTCTGCAACAAATTCAGTCTAACACGAATCCGAAAATTGTTCAACCAGAGCAGGCAGCAGACAGATATCCGGTATAATCTTGTATCCTTTCAAATATATTGTTAACAACTACTGTTTCAGGATTTTTTATGATACATAAAAAAGATTTGCTTCCTGTTCTGTTTCTTGTCCTTTTTCTTACCTCTGTTTTTTTTCTTGGAAATTTTGTTTCCTGGGCTGTCCACTCAAACACAGTCATTCCTACCTCATCCACTTCAGAAAGTAACTGGGGACTCAGTTTCCAGGAAGAAGGTAAACCTCCGGTTGCCAATACAACAGCAGAAGAGCTGAAACAATTCGATGCTTATTATATGCAAAATACAGAAGAAAAAAATATTTACCTTACATTTGACTGCGGATATGAAAATGGTAATACTGCTCCGATTCTGGATGCATTAAAAAAACATAATGCTCCTGCCACTTTTTTTATCGTAGGTAATTTTCTCTCTACCAGTCCGGATCTTGTCCGAAGAATGACAGAAGAAGGACACACAGTTGGAAACCATACTTTTCACCACCCGGATATGTCAAAGATTTCCTCTATAGACGCTTTTTCAAAAGAATTGAAAGACCTGGAAGACTTATATAAAGAGACAACCGGAAAAGAAATGGTAAAATATTACCGTCCCCCTCAGGGAAAATACAGCGAATCGAATTTAAAAATGGCACAGGATCTGGGATATCAGACATTTTTCTGGAGTCTTGCCTATGTGGACTGGTATCAGGATAAACAGCCCTCTTCCGAAGAAGCTTTCCAGAAACTTCTCGGAAGAATTCATCCGGGAGCGATTGTACTTCTTCACAGCACCTCATCTACGAATGCTGCCATACTGGATGAACTTCTGAGTAAATGGGAAGAAATGGGATACCAATTTCAGTCTCTGGAGTATCTGACTGAACAAAGCAAAACAAAGGTTTTATAAAAACAGCATTCCCGGTATAAGTCCCAAATGCAAACTTATACCGGGAATTCAAAATCACGGATTCAAGATTTTAAACTGTTATTTTTCTCTTTTCATGTTCTGCTGCTACTTCTTCTACTGTCTTTTCTTTTATGCGTACTGCACCTTGATATCCTTCTCTGGTCGGAATCAAATTGCCTTTTGAAAGATTTTCTTTTGCATCTGCAATTCCTTCCTGATACTGAGGCAGCCATTTTTCCTGCGCAACCAGCATTTCATCAATCATCTGCCATATTTCCGGAGGATTGCAAACGGCTCCTGTCAGAGGATCCATAAGTGCGGCCTGTTTTAAAAGCCTAACATCACCATGTACAGCAGCCTCTACTGCCAGCTTCTGTACCCAGATCGACTGTGAACATACAGCTGCACATCCCATCGGCAGATCTCCCACTTTCGGAACACTGATTCCGTTTCCATCTACATAGCAGGGAACCTCCACAACACTTTCATAAGGCAGATTTGTAATACACCCTTCATTCATAATGTTGAAATGTCCTCTGTATTTTCTTCCTGTTTCCAATGATTCTATAATATAAGAACAATGTTCTTTTCCTCTTTCAGAACCATCCAATTTCTTTGGTTCCTCTGCCAGAATTTTCGGATAATCGGTCTCAAACCAGTTTCTCTCTTCTCTTGTAACACGAAGATATCCACCGGTTTCTCCGTTAATCCAACTATCTAAATTGATCCAGTCTTTGATTTCATCCGGTCGCTTTCTGTACCATGCAACATATTCTGACAAATGTCCATTGGACTCTGTAGAATAATACCCAAAACGTTTCAGGATATCAATCCGCACTTTTTCTTCTTCGCTGAATTTTTCATGTGCCTCAAATCCAGGAAGAATCTGATCCAACAGTTCTTCTCCCTTATGTTTTACAGAAATATACCAGGTCTGATGATTGATTCCTGCACAAGTAATATCCAGTTCTTCCCTTGGAATTCCCAGAACTTCTGCAATCTGCATTTCTCCATGAATCTCTCCATGACACAGACCGATCGTTTTTACTTTTCCATATTTATTGCATGCCCAGGTTGCCATTGCATTTGGATTGGAATAATTCAGCATGATTGCACCAGGTTCTGCCACTTCACGAATATCCTTACAAAAATCAAGCATAGCAGCAATTACTCTCTGTCCATACATAATGCCTCCTGTACAAAGGGTATCTCCTACACACTGATCCACTCCATATTTTAAAGGTATTTCAATATCTGTTTCAAATGCCTCCAGACCACCTACACGCACACAGTTTACAATATATCTGGCATCTTTAAAAGCCTCTCTTCTGTCTGTAGTTGCCTGAATGGTTACCGGGATTCCATTTGCATCCAGATCTCTCTGACAAAGTGCACGAGTCTTCTCCAGATTATCTTCATTAATATCTGTAAACGCAATTTCTGCTGTTCTAAGTTCTGGAACAGACATAATATCGGTAAACAGAGTTCTGGCAAATACAAGACTTCCTGCACCAATAAAAGCAATTTTAAAACTCATAACAAGCCCTCCTGTTTTCTTTCTGAATTCATTATATTCCAACGTATTTCTATATGTGGAAACTATTGTTGTCACAGCCGGAAAACGCAAGATATTGCCGCATTAATTTTTCTATGCTATACTGAATCTCAAAAGGAGGTCACCTATGAGTCTTTATCATTCGCAAAACCGTTACGTCATTCTCACTGCCTTTTATGCACTTTCTCTAACCGGATATAAAATGAACACACATACCCATCCCTGTTGTGAAATTATGTATGTCACAAAAGGCAGCTGTAAGATCTATATGGATCAGGACATCTACCACCTGGAAGAACATCAGTTTATTTTTCTGGATGCTAATATTCCTCATAGACTTTTCGTCGGTGAGGATCACTTCTGTTCCATGTTAAATCTGGAATTTCAGTGTCAGCCAGTTAAAACTTCCATTGACTTACAAGAACTCCGAAAAGAAAGTTCTTCCTTTTCCAAGATCTGTCAAAGCAAACTTTCTTTTTTCACAGGTACTGATACCAGAAATCTGGGATATTCTCTTAAAGATCTGATTTCACAGTTAGAAGAAAATCTCTCTCTGGAACTGCGCCGCACAGAGAATCAAAAAAAGATTCCCGGGAATACACTCCTCTCCCGGGAATCTTCTGAACAACAATATTTCATTCGTCTGCTTTTTTTCCGTACACTATTGGAACTTTCATCCTGTTTTTGTGAAAATACTGCTGCTGCCGGAACCCTTTATCTAAAACGGGCCTGCACCTACATTTCCCAACATCTTACCGATGAGATCCGTATACCGGACATTGCTGCCTACGCAGGAATAAACAAATCCTATCTTCAATCTCTGTTTTCGAAACACATGCATTGTCCGATTACAGATTACATCAACCGAAAGAGACTGGAACATGCCATTTTTCTTTTGATTAACAGTTCTCTTTCTATAACCGATATTGCATTCCACTCAGGTTATAACAGCAGACAACACTTTGGAAGTACTTTTGAAAAATATTATGGTATGAGCCCTCGGGCCTATCGCCAACTTCACGGAAAACATATGGAGGCATCAACCGGAGCAAACCGTTTCTCTGTGCAGGATAATGGTTCATGGAAAAACGCGCCTCTTTAATCAGAAATCCATATGGACTGCACCTGTCTGACGAATCTGCATTACATAAATATTCTCTTTGCCCATATATGGAGTCATTGTTTCTACATATTCCGGTGTCAGATCATGCGGAAGCACTGCTGCAATGACTCCTGCAAATCCGCCGCCATGCACTCTGCAATAACCCCTTCCTTTTTCCTCTATAAACAGTTCTGTAAGAGCAAGCGCTACCGGCACTGCCTGTTCTCTCTCGTCTTTTGTAGCAAAACAGTTCTGCAGCCATTTCCAGGAAGAATTTCCTGATTTTGTGATGCATTCCAGGAATGTAAGATAATCTTTTTCTTTAATTGCTTTCACAGCTTTATCTACACGTTTCTGTTCTCCAAAGAAATGAAGGGCACGCATAACTGCTCTGTCTCCTGCTTCTTTTCTTACTTTATTGATATTTGCCATAAATTCCTGTTCCTCTACATCAGCCAGTACTTCTTTTCCGAATACCTTTGCTGCATTTTTCATTTCAACAGGAACAGCTGAATATTCCGCACTCAGATCTGCATGCCCTTTTCCTGTATTTACAATAATCAGGTCATATCCCAACTGGTCATATCCAAAATCCAGTTTTTCTACTTTCGGCATATCTTCTTTAAAGTCAATAGAGATAACACCACCAACTGCACAAGCCATCTGATCCAGGAGCCCGGACTGTTTCAGCCAATATTCATGTTCTGCATACTGACCAATTTTTGCGTACTCTACATATCCGATTTTATTTTCATTGCTGAAATAATCGAAAATTGCACAAATCAGCATTTCAAAAGAAGCAGAAGAGCTGACCCCTGCTGCACCGATTACATCGGTAATAATATACGCATCAAATCCTTCCACTTTATACCCTTTTTTCAATGCTGCTTCAAACATACCGATCAAAAGAGACAGTGTTCCTTTGCACTTGCATTTTGAATCCAGATGTTCCAGATCAATGGTAATTGGCGCATACCCTTCACTGATCACATGTACCACAGAAGTTCCGTTCTTTCTTGCTGCTGCAATGGTATCCATCGCAATACTTCCTGTAAGTACTTTTCCATGATTATGATCTGTATGATTTCCAAGAATTTCTGTTCTTCCCGGTGAAGTAAAAAAGTCTACCTGACCTTCTCCAAAATTTTTTTCAAATCCTTCCAGAAGATGTTCGTATCTCTTCTGCTGTTTTTCTACATTTTCTTCCCCGTAAACAGTTTTCAATACAGCTGCTTCTTTTTCAGATTTAAACATTTTCTTTTCCTCCTGTTTCCTTTCCATTTTTGTTTTTGCATTTCCCTTTTTCTCTTGCAGTTCTCTATACTTGTATTATAATGAATATATATTTCTTATTTCTAGTAATATTTTGAATATTATGTGGATTATATTGAGTTTTTTCAGAAAGGATACTTATGCAGATACAAACCAGCAAAAATCAGAGAGAATTAAAAACCCATGGTGACTTTTCTTTTCCATGTCTCATCAGCCACGAGCGTATTACTGAATATGAATTCGGAACATTTTCCTGGCACTGGCATCCCGAAATCGAATTAACATTAATCGAAGACGGAGAAATGATTTATCAAATAAACGGTTCCGACCTTCATGTAAAAAAAGGCTGTACAATTTTTTCTAATTGCAATACCCTTCACAGTGGCCATATGATTGAAGGAAAAACATGTGATTACTGGAGCATCACTTTTGACCCAAGACTCATCTACGGATTTGAAAACAGCCGGATTCAGACAAAATACGTAGATCTTGTTGTAGAGGGACGGGAATTTTCTGCTTTGTATTTTGACGGAAGCGAAGAATGGCATCATGATATTTCTTCTGCCATGAAAAAAATCATCGATTACGATCAGACCCGTTCAGACTTCTATGAAATGAAAATCCAGATGCTTCTTACAAAAATCTGGCTGCTTCTTCTGGAACACAGAGCATCTTTCCTCCCGGACAAAAAATCTCTGAATCCAAAATCATCAGCCAGACTAAAAAACATTCTGGGATTCCTTCATGAAAATTATGATAAAAAAATCACACTGGATGATATTGCAGATTCTGTACACATCTGTAAAAGTGAATGCTGCCGTTTTTTCAAAAAACACATGAATGAATCTCTTTTCGATTACCTTCTCCACTATCGGATTGAACAAAGTATTCCTTATCTGAGAAATCCGGAATACAGCATTACTGATGCAGCTTTCCTCTCAGGATTTACAGATCCCGGTTACTACTCCAGAATCTTTCATAAATATACCGGATACTCTCCAAGAGCATACAGAAATCAAATTTTAAGTCTTCGATGATAATCTCCTTTTTTTGATTTGATCACCAATTCCTCTGTAATCAATTCCCTGTAAGCTCTTGGGCTTGCCCCATAATGCTGTTTGAATATTTTCGAAAATGCCAATTGATCCGTATACCCTACTTCACTGGCAATCGCATAAATCGGCATATCCGTTTTTAGAAGCATCGTTTTTGCCTTCTCCATTCGCAGGTTCACCAGATATTCCTGAGGAGAACATCCTATCATTTTTTTAAAGCTGCTGGTAAGATAACTTCTGTTAACCCCTATATAATCAGCGATTTCATTAATCTTGATTTTTTCCTTGTAGTGCTGCGCAATATAATCCATAGCATGTCTTACATACACAATCCCGGGATAAGAGCGGGAAATTTCAGCACCTGGAACATGTTCTCTATAATCTTCAATTAATTTTGCAAAGAACAATAGAAGGTATCCGCCTCTCATCAGTTCATCCGCGTAGGACAACTGATGCGCATCCAGCATATGATCGATATATTCTCCCAATATATTGATTTCCTGCACTTTACGCACAGGAGATTTCATAGAAAATCCTGCATTTTCCGCATATTCATTTGATTTATATCCAGTGAAACCCACCCACATATAAACCCATGGATCTTTTTGATCCGCCTCATACCATGCTTCTGTATTGGATGGGATAAAAAAAGCATCCCCTTTTGACAACTCATATTTCTTTTTATCCATTTCAAGAATTCCTTTTCCTTCTTTCACTATATGAAGTACACAGGATGTTCTTTTATTGGGTCCAAATCGGTGTCCCGGATCACAATATTCCCATCCGCAATAGGTCAGGCACAAACCAGAAGAATTCTTCTGCAGATCTTCCAGACATTTATATCTGGCCGAACTGGTATACCCAGTTGTCTGTTTCATGATTTGCCCCCTTTTTTACATCTAAAACCAACTACAGCACTGTCACTCATCACACTTGGACTCATATTCTCCTTTTGCAGATTTGATGACAAGTTCCTCTTTCTTATCACGATACGTCTTTGGGCTTACCCCATAACGCTGTTTGAATATTTTTGAAAAAGCCAGCTGATCGGCATACCCCACTGCGTTTGCTATGCTATTAATTGGCATATCTGTCTTTCTTAAAAGCGATTTCGCTTTTTCCATTCGCAGATTTACCAGATACTCCTGTGGGGAACATCCAATAGACTTTTTAAAACTGCTCGTAAGATAACTTCTGTTAACTCCTATATAATCAGCAAGTTCATTGATCTTGATCCGTTCCGTATAATGACAGTCTATGTAATCCATTGCATATTTTACATATACAGAACCAGGATAGGAATGCTGCAGTATTGCACTTGGAACATTATTCTTATAATCTTCCATCAGTTCTGCAAAAAACATCATCAGACATCCATTTCTTTTCAGTTCATCTGAATAAGAGAGGCTATGAGCTTCCAACATATCATCCATATATTTTTTCAGCTTTTCCAGATTACTTACCCTGCGTACAGGTGTTTTCAGTGAAAATCCGGAATTCTCCGCACACTCATAAGCTTTATATCCGGAAAATCCTACCCACATATAAGACCATGGATCTTCCTTATCCGCCTCATAAGAAGCCTTCGTATTTGGCGGTATAAAAAATGCATCTCCACTGGATAATTCATATTTTTCTTTGTTTATTTCAAATATGCCTTTTCCTTCTCTTACAATATGCAGTACACATGTTGATCTTCCCATTAAATCAAACCGATAACCCGGATCACAGTATTCCCAGCCACAATAACTTAACCATAACTCTACTGAATCCTGTTCAAGATCTTCCAGACATTTGAATCTTGCTGAATTTGTAAAACCAGATGTCTGTTTCAAACTCATCCTCCCTTTCAAGTAGCAAAAGATGCATAGAATCCTCTATGCATCTCCTGTTTCATTTAATCCTGTACTTTCTTTAAAGTATATATCAGAGATGCAAAATCTCCGCCTTTTTTATTCAAATCTTCTCTGTCAATCGGAATACCTGCCTGCATCAGTTCATCTCCATATGCAGTATAAGTTTTCACCATTTCTTCGCTTGTACGAGCACCATAAATCTCTGCAAGTCTGTCATCATAAGACGCAGACGGTGTCATATCACAGCTTACCTCATAAAGTGTATTTTCGTCAAGCCCTGCCAGTTTCAGACGCAGCCAGGATGCATTGACTTTATTTAATCTCTGATAGAAACCGACAACTGCCTGTTCTTTATTCTGAGAAACAACCATCCATGAAGTTTCATTTCCTTCAAATGGGCTCAACAGACGGTAAAAATCCCCATCAACCTGAATCAGATTTCTATATTCTTTCATAAATGTAATCTGCTTCTTTACACGTTCCATTTCTGCTTCACTCAGAAGATTCAGATCCAGTTCATAGCCAAAGGTTCCGAAATATGCTACATTCGCTCTGGTCTCAATTGGTGTGATTCTATGCAGCTGATGATTCGGAACTGCAGATACGTGAGATCCCATACTGACAATCGGATATACATAAGAAGTACCATACTGAATCTTGGTTCTTTCACTGGCATCTGTATCATCACTGGTCCATGTCTGTGGTGCAAAATACAGCATAGCCGGATCAAATCTTGCTCCGCCGCTTGCGCAGGATTCAAAGAGAATTTCCGGAAATTCTGTTGTCAGTCTTGTATAAAGATCATATACACCCAGAATATATTTATGCATTACCTTACCCTGCTGTGAAGGATCCGTTCCTTTGCTGTAAGGTTCTGTCATATAGCGGTTCATATCCCATTTAATATACGAAATAGAAGATTCTCTGATTACTTTTGCAATCATTTCATAAATATAATCAACTACTTCTTTTCTTGAAAAATCCAAAACATTTTGATGTCTTGCATGGGATTCAAATCTTTCCGGTGCACTGATAATCCAGTCCGGATGCGCCCGATAAAGATCACTGTCTTTATTTACCATTTCCAGTTCTACCCATAAACCGAATTTCAGTCCCAGCTCTTCTACTTTACGGGAAAGTCCGCTAATTCCGTCAGGAAGCTTATCCAGATTCACATACCAGTCTCCAAGACCTCTGTAATCATCATTTCTCGCACCAAACCATCCGTCATCGAGTACAAACAGTTCTACACCGGCTTCTTTTGCCTTCTTTGCTATATTGAGAATCTTTTCTTCGTTAAAATCAAAATAAGTAGCTTCCCAGTTATTCAAAAGGATTGGACGCGCTTTGTCTCTCCACTCGCCTCTCATAAGACGTTTTCTATACAGTCTGTGATAAGTCTGGCTCATCTTATTCAGACCTTTATCACTGTACACCATAACAACTTCCGGTGTCTGGAAACTTTCTCCTTGTTTCAGTTCCCAACAAAAATCTTCCGGATTAATTCCCAACATTACACGAGTCATATCAAATGTAGATACTTCTACCTGTGCCAGATAATTTCCACTATACACAAGACTGAATCCATATACTTCTCCCTGATTCTCGGTTGTATGAACACGTTTCAGAGCAACAAACGGATTGTGTTCTGCCCCACAGCAAGTACCATTCAGACTCTGGACTGCCTGAATTCCCATTTCCAGTTTTCTGTTTTTCACATAACGTTCTCTGGACCAGGCACCAGAAAGCTGAACCATCTCATAATCCATATCCAGAAATTCCACACTGGCACTCATAGCTCTTTCCAGAACAATCTTGGAATTTCCTTTCTGTTCAAATCTTGCATTTCTTGTAATAACCGGATAATCTGCATAGATGGTATAGGTAAGAATCAGATCTGTATCCATAACTTCATCATGAAGTGTAATTTCAAGTGACTCTGCCTCATCTTCGGATTCTACGTAAGTAGCCGGAAGCGGAAGAATTTCTTTCTTTCCTTTATAAATCTCATGAGATGCATATACAAAATTCACAATACGGCTTCCATTTTCCTGTGCAATACACAGGGCAGGACTTCTGTAATCACCGGTTCCATACACCGGATATTCCTGTCTTGTATATTGCATGGACAGAATACCCGGTTCTGGTATACAGACAGACATCTGTGAACGCATAGCTTCATCATGAAAGTATGTAAAATCTTCTTTATCATGAATCCGTTTTCCGTAATACAGATTCTCCATCTGTTCATTTTCCATTATTCGCATAATATAACTCACTTCATTGTTATAAAGATGAAAGCATCTGCTTTCTTCATGAAATATAATCGCCATAGTTTTCTCCTTATGTACTTGATAATAAAACAGCCGGCGTAATGCTTACGCCGGCTAAGAATTTTAAAGTTTACCACCACTTGTTGCAATACCTTCAATGAACTGTTTCTGGAAAATAACATAGATAACAATCATCGGTATACAGGCAATCAGGGACGCTGCCATCAGTTCCGGGAACTTTGATGTATACTGACCCTGCATTTTAGCAAGTGCTGAAGAAAGAACCAGCATATCCTTATCTGTATTAACAATCATTGGCCACATCAAGTCTTTGAATGCAAATACGGCCGTAAAGATTCCAAGCGCTACCATACTGGATCTGGTAAGTGGTGCCATAATGAAAAGGAACGTCTGTCCGATATTGCATCCATCAAGTCGTGCCGCTTCTTCCAGATCATTTGGAAGCCCCATATATCCCTGACGAAGAAGGAAGGTACCGAAAGCAGTAACCATACCTGGGAATACCAGTGCAAAAATGGTATTCAGCATGCCCATTTTGCTGACCATCAAATACTGAGGAATAATAAAGATCTGTGCCGGAACCATCATCTGGAATAATACCAGAGAGAATCCAAGATCTCTTCCCTTAAAATGCAGACGGCCAAATGCATAGCCTGCCATTGTAGCCGTAAGTACTGCACACAGTACACGGAAGAAAATCATAAGCAATGTATTCTTGTAAAGAATCACAAAGTTCATATTTTCCATAACTGTTTTAAAGGAATCCGTTCTCCATTCTTTCGGGAAAATAACAAACGGATTTACAGAAGTTGCTTCTGTAACCGTTTTAAATGCTGTAAGTATCATCCATGCAAAGGGAACCAGCATTGTAATAGATACCAGAATCAGTATCACATGAATAAGAACGCGTGTAAGTTTCTGTTTTGTTTCCATACTATCCATTCTGTTTCCCCCTTCCTAGTTGTAGAATACCCATTTTTTCTGGGCAATCATCTGGAATACTGTAATGATCATCGTAATAACAAGCAGCAATACTACGATTGTTGCACCGTATCCCATATTTTTGTTAATAAATGCATATTTATAGAACAGGTAAACCAGAGACTGGGTTTTTTCAAGTGCCGGATTTGATTTATCCATTACCATGTACATTAAATCGAATACCTGAAGAGCACCGATTACTCGTGTTACAACTACAAAGAAAATTGTAGGAGACAACAGTGGTAATGTAATATTGAAAAAGCATCTAATACCGGTTGCACCGTCAATTTCCGCAGCTTCATAATAGTCATGAGGAATTTCCTGAAGACCGGAAATAAATAATACCATGTTATAACCAATAATCGACCAGATACCAATAACCGCTACAGAAAAAACTGCAATCTTGGGATTGGAAATCCATTTTACATTAACATGGAACAAATTGTTGATCAAACCGAAATCTGAGTTAAATAACCATCTCCATACCATGGCAACCGCTGCAGGAGCTGCAACCATAGGAAGGAAAATAATTGTTCTGTAAAGAGAACGACCTTTCATCTTACGATTAAGAAATACCGCCAGTACAAGGGCAATAGCAATAGAGAACGGTACTTCTACGATTGCATATTTAAATGTATTGATCAGAGACTGCCAAACTTCGGAATCTCCGAATACTTTTACATAGTTTGCTGTTCCAACAAATATATTTCCTTTTCCGAAATCACCGGTTTTGAAAAAGCTCTGATAGACAGTCTGGAAAATCGGAATAATATTTAACACAACCAGACCGATTACTGTCGGGAGAATAAACAGCCAACCCCATATAAACTCGCTGCGGGCTCTTCCGGTGGTTTTTGCTTTTGTTCCACTCTTAGCCAAATGTGCTCACTCCTTCTTCTGAATACAGGCAGATTCTATCGAACCTGCCTGCTATTTAATAAAATATGTTTTATCTTACTGTGCTTCTTCAGCCAGTTTTTCATTCATCTGTGCTGCCATTTCCTTGCAGGCATCTTCCATTGATTTTTCGCCTGTATAAACAGATTTCATGATTTCATTATTTTCATTTTCCCATGTAACGGTAGATTTGGAGTATGGTCTGATAATCATATCATCCATCATGTTCAGGTATGCCTGAAGATTGAAGTTTGCAGATTTTGCCCATGCATCCGATGTTCCTGTGTATGCAGACATTGTTACACCAAGTTCAGCCTGTCTTGTCTGAGCTTCTTTGGATCCAAGATATTCAATGAGTTTCCATGCTTCTTCTGTATGTTCGCCGCTTGCTGCTGCTGCCCATCCAAGACCATTGTAAATAGAAGCTCTTCTGCCTGTTGCAGCGTTTTTCGGAAGTTCTACAACATCACAGTTTGCTGCTGTATATTCATTGTCTCTGTAAGCTGCCAGCATCCAGGATCCCTGTAATACCATAGCAACTTTACCAGACTGGAAGAGTACATCTTCACCGTTTTCAGACATTGTTTCGATAGAAGGCATCAAACCGTCTTTGATCCAGCCTTCCAGCTGCTGCATAGCTTCAATTGTCTTCGGATCATCCCATCCGGATTTTGTCTTGTCATCGCTGATGATTGTTCCGCCGTTATCGTAAACCATATTGTAGTAACCAGCCTGGTTGTTATCATTTCTTACAGCCATACCATACTGGCTTCCGTCTTCTTTGGTAAGTTTCTTAGCTGCTTCGCCAAAGTCATCCCATGTCCAGTCTGCCGTAGGATACTCCAGTCCTGCTTCATCGAACATTGTTTTGTTATACCAGAGAGCGATCGTATCAACATCTTTTGGTACTGCATAGTATTTGTCACCATATGTATACAGTCCCCAGATGTCTTCCGGATAGTTTGCAGGATCAATTTCTGAACTTTCAGCAATTTTGTCTGTCAGGTCAAGAAGCATGTCATTGGACATATATCTTTCACTTTCATTGGAGTGCATCCAGAATACATCCGGAAGAGAGCCACCCTGTGCACCAGCTTCAAGCATAGTCCAGTATTCGTCCCATTTAACAACAGAAATTTTAACTTTAATGCCTGTTTTTGCTGTAAAGTCTTCCATAATCTGTTTCAGACCTGGCTCCTGGTTGTTATCCCAGATACTTACTGACAGTTCCACATCTCCTGAAGATGCGCTTTCGTTGCTTCCCTCTTCTGCTGCGTCACCGCTCTCAGTGCTTTCACTGCCGCTGTCCTCTTTGGCTGTATCACCGCTTCCGCCGCATGCTGCAAGTGAAAATACCATTGTTCCTGCCAGTGCTAATGCTAATACCTTTCTTAATTTCATTTGTTGCTCCTCCTTTAAAAGAATATTTCGTCAGATTAACATATTTTCGCGCATTTCTGACTGATAGCCTTATTATAATTGCACATGGAATAATGTTAAATGGATATATGTTTTAATTATATGCAAAAATGTTATTCATTTGAATATTTTGTACATTTATCTCCTCGCTTTTTGCTTTATATCCATCATTTCGACCACTTCGTCATTTATTTCACGTTTTTTTCATCGTTATATTTTTATTTTTCTCATTTTATTTTTACTTTTTTCATGATTTTTAAATGATTTCAGTCACATTTTTCCATATTTTGTCATCATTTGCATATATTTTTGTGTTAATTCTTTCAAAAGACCATACATCCTTGCTATTTTTTCCGTTTTCTTGTATAGTATATAAAGTTACTGTATTTCTATTTTAAGAAAGGATGATCCTATGAATCTTCTAAATGAAGACAATGTTGTACATATCGCATTAAATAAAATCGGCGATATCGTAATTGCAAATCTGCTGTTTGTTTTGTGCAGTCTCCCTCTTATAACTGCAGGCCCTGCACTAACCGCTTTATATCACTGCATGCTTCGCACAGTAAAAGGAAACAACAATGGAACCATAAAAACTTATTTTCGGGCATTCAAACAGAATTTTCTCCAGTCTTTTATGATATGGATCGGTATCCTGGCTTTTGGCAGCATTCTGTTTCTGAATACACGCTTTCTTCTCCATACCGATTCGGAATATGGAAAGCTGTTTTTTTATCTTTCCGGTGCAGTCCTGGGACTTCTGGTGATTACTGCTCTTTATATTTTTCCCGTAATTGCTGCTTTTTCTAATACACTGGGAAATCTATTAAAGAATTCCTTTTTGTTTGCATTTATGCATTTTCCTTCTACTATGGCTATTGCAGTAATTTCCATTCTTCCTTTATATATGACCTATCAGGATCTGAAACTGCTCCCGCTTTATGCATGCTGCTGGTTTTTCTTCGGTTTCGGTCTTACGGCCTATATTAATTCTCTTATGTTCTATCGGATATTTAAACCTTACCTCGAAAAAGAAGAAGAAATATGCGAATCATAAAAAACATCGACTTGCTGCAGCAGGTCGATGTTTTTTTATGATTCTATCCAAACTAAAGATAGAATATTTTGACAAATATAAGATATTTTTTTATAATTGCTTATAAGAAAACGAATTTTTATTACATTTCACAAAAACAGAAGGGAGATTTTTATGGGACTTATCAAAGCGGCAATCCAATCATTAAACAGTACACTGGCAGATCAATGGAAAGAATTTTTTTACTGTGATTCTATTGACAGCGATATTCTGGTGATGAAAGGCCAAAAACGTACCAATGGACGCTCTTCCAACAAAAAAGGAAATGACAACATCATTTCCAGTGGATCTGTCATTGCTGTTGCAGATGGACAATGCATGATTATTGTAGAACAGGGAAAAATCGTGGAATTTTGTGCAGAGCCCGGGGAATTTGTTTATGATGCCTCTTCAGAGCCCAGTCTCTTTACCGGTGATCTGGCTGACAGTCTGGTAAAAACCTTTGATACAATCGGCAGACGTTTTACCTTTGGAGGTGACGCAGACAAAGACCAACGCATCTATTACTTTAATACAAAAGAAATCACAGATAATAAATTCGGAACTGCTACTCCTTTTCTGTTCCGCGTGGTTGATCGAAATATTGGATTTGACAGAGAGGTATCTGTTAGATGCAATGGCATTTATTCCTACCGTATAACAAATCCTCTGTTATTTTATGCCAACGTCTGTGGAAATATCGAAAATTACTATGATCGTTCGGAAATTGATCCGCAGTTAAAAACAGAATTTATCGGTGCACTCCAGCCTGCTTTTGCCAGATTATCTGAACTGGAATTACGCCCAAGTCAGATTCCTGCTCATTCTGCGGAACTTGAAGATGCCATGAATGAAATGCTTACTCGGAAATGGTCAGAAAAAAGGGGAATCTCTATCGTATCCGTAGCGATGAATCCAATTTCTCTGAAAGAAGAAGATCTGCAAAAACTCCAGCAACTCCAGGATACTGCTATTTTGCGTAACGCTTCCATGCGTACAGCCACTTTAACCGAAGCGACCGCAGAAGCTATGAAAGCTGCTGCATCGAATGCAAATGGTTCTATGATGGGATTTATGGGCATGAATATGGTTGGAAACGCAACCGGAATGAATTTACAAAATCTTTTTGAAATGGATGAAAGCAGACAATCTGCTGCCCGGACAACTGCTCAATCTGCTCCTTCCAACAGCTGGAGATGTTCCTGTGGCCATCTTGCATCCGGAAATTTCTGTACAGAATGTGGATCCAAAAAGCCGGAAACAAATGGTTGGACCTGTTCCTGCGGAACTTTCAATAAAGGAAAATTCTGTTATAACTGCGGAGCAAAAAAATCAGCCGGTGTGCCTCTATACCATTGTGACAAATGTGGATGGGAACCAGAAGATCCGACACATCCTCCAAAATTCTGTCCGGAATGTGGAGATCCTTTTACCGATGAAGACATTACCAATTAATTTCTGTCGCACACTACAAAAAGGAGGCGTGTATCATGCCTGATTTAACAGAATACAAATGTCCTGCCTGCGGCGGCGCCATGGAATTTAACAGTAAACTTCAGAAAATGAAATGTCCTTATTGCGATACAGAAATGGAAGTTGAAGAATTTCAGGAACTGCATTCTCAAGCAAATACTTCTGACTCAACCAATCAATGGACCAAAGAAGAAACTGCCGGCATACATATTTATATCTGTGAATCCTGTGGGGGACAAATTGCTGCTGATGGAAGTACCGGTGCATCAGCCTGTCCTTTCTGTGGAAGTCCGGTAATCATGAGCGGGCAGTTTTCCGATGATCTGAAACCGGATTACATTATTCCGTTTAAACTGGATAAGAAAGAAGCCAAAGCAGCCTATCAGAAACACCTTCAGGGAAAGAATTTTCTTCCCGGAATCTTCCGTTCTGAAAATCATATTGATGAAATAAAAGGGATCTATGTCCCGTTCTGGCTGTTTGATACAGATGCAACTGCAGATATGAAATTTAACGGCGAACGAATCCGTACCTGGACTTCCGGAGATACGGAATATACAGAACATGAATTTTATCAGGCACAACGAACCGGAGAAATCCGTTTTTCTCATGTACCTGCCGATGGTTCCAAAAAAATGGATGATATCCTGATGGAATCCATTGAACCTTATGACTTTTCAGAAGCAGTCCCCTTCCAGTCTGCATATCTGGCAGGCTATCTGGCTAATCGCTATGATGTATCAGCCAAAGAGCGTCTCAAACGTGCCAGAGAACGAATTCTGCGAAGTACAGAGATTTCTTTTGAGGAAACTGTTCAGGGATACCACTCAGTAACTACTCAGGATAGTCACATCACCTTACATAATACCAGTTCTGTGTATGCCTTATATCCTGTATGGCTGCTCAACACAACATGGAAAAATAAAAAATACACCTTCGCTATGAATGGACAAACCGGAAAAATGGTAGGTGATCTTCCCTTTGATAAACAGGCATTCTGGAAATATGTGGCAATCAGAGGTGTTTTAATCGGAACGATTCTTTCTGCTCTGACCTGTATTCTTCGATTGTTATAGAAAAGGAGGAGTGTATGAAAAAGATACTATCTGTAATATTTTTATCAATCCTTCTGATTACAGGAGCAACCGACTCCATATATGCACAATCCGAAACTGCGATTCCAGAAGAAAAACTTCTTCCCCGTCTGACAGACGAAGCAGACATTCTTTCAGATACAGAAGAAGCAAAACTTCTTAAAAATCTGGATGAAGTCAGTGAACGCCAGAAATGTGATGTTGTAATTGCAACGGTTGCTTCTTTGAACGGACAATCTCCAATGAATTATGCCGATGATTTTTATGATTATAACGGATATGGATACGGTGAAAACCGCGATGGTATACTGCTTCTTATCAGTATGGAAAACCGCGATTATTGGATCAGCACTTATGGATACGGAATGACTGCTTTTACAGATGCCGGTCTTGCCTATATACAAGATCAGTTTCTGTCTGATTTAAGTGACGGAAATTATTTTGAATCCTTTACAACATTTGCTGAACTTTGTGACAGTTTTATTACCCAGGCCCGAACAGAAAAACCTTACGATACCGGAAATCTTCCCAGAACCCCCCTTTTCCCCTTCTTCATTGCTGCTGATTTCCTGATTGGATTTGTGATTGCTCTTATTTTAGCTTTCGTAAAAAAAGGAAAACTAAAATCTGTTCGTCCCGAAACTCAGGCTCAGAACTATACTGTACCCGGCAGTCTCTTTCTATCCGTAAACCAGGACTGGTTCATAAACAAAACCATTACCACCAGAAAAATCCAACAGGAGAATCCTTCCGGAAGCAGTACCCATTCCAGTTCTTCCGGCACCACTCACGGCGGCAGTGGCGGAAAATTCTAAAACACGTCACATAAAAACATATACCTGAAACAAAATTTTTACTATAATTGAAAGTAATCGTTTATTCAGACATGCAGTCTGAAATCATTATTAATCTGGATAAGGAGGAAATTATGGCAATTCAAATTGATCATGCAAATTCTTTATTTACCTTGTTAACCAAAAACAGTATGTATCAGATGAAAGCAGATTCCCTTGGTACACTGGTTCATACCCGTTACGGAAAAAGGACACCTGTCTTTGACTATTCTTATCTGAATAAAAGCTGTGACCGTGGATTTTCAGGCAATCCTTACAGTGCCGGCAAAAACCGCACCTATTCTCTTGATACCATGCCTGTAGAATTTCCTGTATACGGAAGCGGAGATTACAGAGATTGTGCCCTGAAAATCCGCTACAGCAGCGGTGCATCTTCTGCTGAACTTACCTTTGATTCTTATGAAGTAAAAGAAGGAAAATATGCGCTTCCAGGTCTTCCTGCATTCTACAGTTGTCAGGAAGATACTGCTCATACCCTGATCATTACTTTAAAAGACACCACGAACTCTGTTTTTGTCCATCTGTATTATGGTGTTCTGGAAGAAAAGGATATCATCACCAGAGCAGTGTGTATTGAAAATAAAGGTGATTCTCCTGTTTATCTTGATCGTGTACTCAGCGTATGTGCAGATTTCCAGTACGGAGAATATGACTTTATTTCCTTCTACGGACGTCATGCTATGGAGCGTCTCTACTCCCGCACACGGGTTCATCACGGAGTACAGGCAGTCGGAAGTACAAGAGGTGCTTCCAGCCATCACTACAATCCTTTTGTTGTTCTGGCTGATAAAAATACAACAGAAACATCCGGTGAATGCTATGGATTCTCGTTTGTATACAGTGGAGATTTCCTGGCTGAAGCAGAAAAAGACCAGACCGGACAGACACGTGTTCTTATGGGAATCCATCCTGAAAACTTCTGCTATAAACTGGATCCTGGTCAGACCTTCACTGCCCCGGAAACAGCTATGGTATATAGCAGCACCGGTTTTGAATCGATGACACACACATTCCATAAAGCAATCCGTAACAATCTGTGCCGAGGAAAATTCAAAAAAGCAGAACGTCCCGTACTGATCAACAACTGGGAAGGTACTTATTTTGATTTTACAGGAGACAAACTGGTTGCTATGGCCTCTGAAGCCAAAGAAATGGGCGTGGAGCTGTTTGTAATGGATGATGGATGGTTTGGCAAACGGGATAATGACTTTTCAGGTCTTGGAGACTGGATTGTTAACGAAAAGAAACTGGGTTGTACCTTAAAAGATTTATCTGACCGTATTCATAATCTTGGATTGAAATTCGGTATCTGGTTTGAACCGGAATGTATTTCCGAAGACAGTGACCTTTACCGCGCGCATCCAGACTGGGCATTTAAAGTTCCCGAAAAGAAACCCGTAAGAAGCCGCTATCAGCTGGTTCTTGATTTTTCAAGAAAAGAAGTACGGGATTACATTTTTAACATGATGTGCAAAGTTCTGGACAGTGCTAAAATCGAATATCTCAAATGGGATTTCAACCGAAGCATCGGCGATCTTTACAGTGCGGAACTGCCTGCTGATCGTCAGGGCGAAACTGCTTATAAATATGTTCTGGGTCTTTATGAAGTTCTGGAAAATCTGAACCAGCGTTATCCGGATATGCTGATTGAAGGCTGCAGCGGCGGCGGAGGAAGATTCGATGCAGGTATGCTTTACTATACTCCGCAAATCTGGACCAGTGATGATACCGATGCAATTGAAAGACTGAAAATTCAGTATGGTACTTCCTTCGCTTACCCTGTAAGTACAATGGGTGCCCATGTATCTGCTGTTCCAAATCATCAGACCGGAAGAAAAACAGAAATTTCAACCAGAGCAACCGTTGCCATGGCTGGAACCTTTGGATATGAACTGGATCCTGCAAAACTTACAACCGAGGAAAAAGAAGAAATCAAAAATCAGATTAAAACCTTCCGTAAATATTATTCTCTTATCCAGGATGGTATCTATTACAGACTGACCAGTCCTTATGAAGATGAAGAATATACCGCATGGGAATTTGTAAGTGAAGACAAACAGGAAGCTCTGATCAGCATTGTAAACACAAAACTGACAGCAAATGGTATGTTCTCCAGAATTAAACTGCGTGGACTGAATCCGGATCTCTGGTATTCCATTGACAATACAGAATATCCGGGTGCAGCACTTATGGAAGCCGGTCTTCCACTTCCTGTTCCTTCTTTTGAATATGAAAGCTGGAATCTCCATGTAAAAGCAATTAATCAATAGTCTATACAAAAATAACTGCTGTTCTATGTCGCCCGACGTAGAACAGCAGTTATTTTTTAAACAGGCATATTTACAATAAATACATACATTACTATAAAGTGACAAATACTTCCACCCATAACAAACAGATGAAAAATCTCATGAGATCCAAAATTCTTATGCTTTGCATTAAAAATCGGCAGCTTCAGCGCATAAATAATTCCTCCCACTGTGTATATGATTCCTCCTGCCAGAAGCCATCCAAATCCTGCTGGATCCAATGCTTTAATGATTGGCACAAACGCAAATACACAAAGCCACCCCATCGCTATATAAATGACAGAAGAAAACCACTTAGGGCAGGTAATCCAACACGCCTTGATAATCGTTCCGATAACAGCTACCGCCCAAACTGCTATACAAAGCATCGTTCCCGTCTTCCCATGAAGTGCAATCAAACATACCGGTGTATAACTGCCTGCAATCAGAAAAAAAATCATAATATGATCCATTTTCCTAAGCCTTCTGTTTACTTTTTCCGTAGAATCGACTGTATGATAAATGGTACTGGCTCCATATAAAAGTATCATACTCAGAATAAAAATACTCATAGCAATCATATGAATCTTATCCGGCTCTCTGGCAGCCTTCACAAGCAGAGGTACCGCAGCCAGTACTGCCATAAGACAGCCTACAAAATGTGTAATTGCACTTCCGGGTTCCTTGATTTTAAATTTCATAATACTCACTCCTAACAATTATGTCTCATTTTTCTGTCTTTTGCATAATATAAATTAGTATTTAAAATTATATTATGTAGTTTTAAAAACTACTTGTTAGAATTATAATATCACTGTTATATTATTTTTGCAACTCTTTTTTTACATAAAAAAACAGAGAGTTGGGAACAACTCTCTGTCCAAAAAATTTTTAAATTAACCAAAATATCTCTTTAACAGACCTTCAAATGCTTTTCCGTGACGAGCTTCATCTCTAGCCATTTCATGAACAGTATCATGAATAGCGTCAAGGTTAGCAGCTTTTGCACGTTTAGCAAGATCGAATTTACCTGCTGTCGCACCATTTTCTGCTGCAACACGTAATTCAAGGTTTTTCTTTGTGCTGTCTGTTACAACTTCTCCTAATAATTCAGCAAATTTAGCAGCATGTTCTGCTTCTTCGTAAGCAGCTTTTTCCCAATATAAACCAATTTCCGGATATCCTTCTCTATGAGCAACTCTTGCCATAGCCAAGTACATACCAACTTCTGAACATTCACCTTCAAAGTTTGCTCTTAAATCAGCCAGAATATCTTCGCTTACGCCCTGAGCCACACCAACTACATGCTCAGCTGCCCATGATAATTCGCCTGCCTGCTCTTTGAATTTATCAGCACCAACGCCACATACTGGACATTTTTCCGGAGCTGCATCGCCTTCATAAACGTATCCACATACACCACATACAAATTTTTTCATAACTCTTATCTCCTTTTCTTAATAATGTTTATTTGATTAACCTTAAATAACAATAATTATTACTGTTTTAATGTACCATACCTGACCATTTTTGTCAACTACTTTTTCTCATTTTCTTTCCTGATACATTCTTTACAAGTTCCGTAAAAAGTAGTCCTCTGACCGGTAATTTTCCCGTCAAAATTTTCCGCGATCTTATTCGTAATTTCCTTTACGATTTCACCTTCTACATCAATGATATTATGGCATTGCGTGCATATAAAATGACTATGCTGTTCTGTATTACAATCATATCTGTCTGGGCCATTTCCGGTAGATATTTTTGTTATTTCGCCAAGTTCAACAAGAAGAGCTAAATTTCTGTAGACTGTCCCCAAACTGATATTTGGATACTCTGCCTTTATCTGCGTATATACTTGGTCGGCAGTAGGATGTTCTTTGCAGTTTCTTATAAACTGGCGAATGGATTCCCTTTGTCGGCTGTACTTTAACGTAGCCATTGCACTCTCCTTTCAATAGAAATAACAGTTATTATCATAAATATACTATACTAGACTTTTTTTGTCAAGTATTCGTATTCATTCCTCTTTTATTTTTCAGTATATCACCCTGTTTTTTATTTTCAATCTTTTTCATGAAAGTTCTTTCAATTTTTTTTGAACAATTGAAAAAATCTTAATTCAGATTTATAATATTTCAAAGAAAACAAAGATTGGAGAGAGGAAAATGATAATAAAGAATGGATTTGTTTTTCAGGAAGATGGAACCTTTGAAAAAAAAGATTTATTTATCGAAGCTGGTAAAATTGTATCCTCTTCCCAGGAAGTCCTTGACAAAACGGAGCTGGATGCTTCCGGTTTAAAAGTCATTCCAGGATTAATTGACATTCACAGTCATGGAGCATCCGGTCATGATTTTTCTGATGGAAATCTGGAAGGACTTAAAACAATTTTAAAATATGAAAAATCGCACGGAATCACATCCTATTGCCCTACATCTATGACTTTACCAATGGAACAATTGATTCAAATTTTTTCTACTGCCAAAAATATTTGTCCGGATCCCTCTATTGCTCATATTGCCGGCATCAATATGGAAGGACCTTTCCTGAATCCTTCCAAAAAAGGCGCTCATGTAGAAGCATATATCCAAAAACCGGATATCGATTTTTTTCGCCAATGCAATGCTTCCAGTGGAAATCTTGTAAAGCTTGTTACCCTTGCACCCGAAGTAGAGGGAGCTTCTGAATTTATTCAGGAACTCAAACATGATGTAAAAATTTCTGTGGGACATACCTCTGCCTCTTATGAGTGTGCATACAATGCAATGAAGGCTGGTGCTAATCATGTAACGCATCTCTTTAATGCAATGCCGCCTTTCGCTCACAGATCCCCCGGTGTCATTGGTGCTGCATCTGATATTCCTTCCTGTATGGTAGAATTAATCTGTGACGGAATCCACATTCATCCTTCTGTTGTTCGCAATGTTTTTTCAATGTTTGGAAGTGAGCGCGTCATTCTGATCAGTGATTCCATGATGGCTACGGGAATGGAAAATGGAACCTATGAACTGGGTGGACAAAAAGTCACCATGAACAACAAAAAAGCCACACTTGCCGATGGAACCATTGCAGGTTCTGCAACAAATTTATATGATTGTATGAAAAAAGCTATGGAATTTGGCATTAAAGAATCCGATGCTTTATTTGCCGCAACACGGAATCCAGCCAAAAGCATCGGTATTTATGACAAAACAGGTTCTCTGACTCCTGGAAAAAATGCAGATATTCTACTGACAGATGAGCAGTATCATCTTATAAAAGTAATCTGATCTATGTAATGGGCACTTTACAGTGCCCTCTATATTGAAGCTGCCGATTAGAAAAGTAAATTACCCCAGGACAGATTATTCTGTCGAAATATCATGTAAAAAACATCGGCTGCGGATTTTTCTTTCCGCATACTTTATTATATTCTGCATAGAATAAATTGTGAGTATTCTGGATAAAAACACTTATGGAAGATACTGAAGCGGATCTAATGAAGTTCCATCTTTTTTCATCGCAAAATACAAATTTGCACCTTCTTTTGCATAATATTTGGTTGGTTCACTTACGTAACCAATCGCAGTACCTGCTTCCACATAATCATCCGTCTGAAATGTCAGATCTTTTAACTGCCCATAAATTGCCTGATACCCGTTTCCAAGATCCATCGTCATTGTCAGACCTGTTTCTTCATTATTGGTGATTGATAAAACCTTTCCATTTGCTGCTGCCGCAACCGGAGTATTGACTTCTGAAGAAACTGCAATTGCCGGACTATATTTATAGACATTTAAAGTTGGAAAATAAATGGTATGATCCATATCATAATCAAGCACGATCTGTCCTTCCACCGGCCACTGCATCAGAGAACTTTCTGTAAAATTTATTTCCGGTTGTGCTGCTGCTAAAGGCTGATCTGCTATAGTCTCCTCAATTTCCTGTGATTCCGCTTCTGTTGGAACCTCTTCCTGTACTTCCGGATTCTCCTCTGTAGTTCTCGTTCCTTCTACCTGAGAAGTAGTTACGTTCTGTGTTTCTTCCTGTATATCTTCTTTTCCTTCTTCCGCTTCCTCATTTTTCTTCTGTTCTCTTACTTCTGTTTCATCTGTAAAGTCTTCTTTCTGTACAAGTTCTTTTTCATTTGGTGTACCATCGTTCCCAGACTGATAAACAGTCACACATGCAGCTACAATCACAAGCGTTAATAAACTGCCAAGTGCCACACGAATTTTGTTTCTTTTACTCATATTCTTCACCTCAACCTATGTGGAGCATCCGCCCCTTATTGTTTTCATATATAGGATTACCAGAATATGATAACTTATGCATCTTATTTCATATCAGAAAGATTCTCAATCTCCAGATCAGGAAAAAAATAATTGAGAATCTTTTTATAATCTTTTTTCTCCTGTGCCATAACGGAAGCCGTGTACTGGCTCATTCCCAGACCATGACCAGAACCCCTGCATAAAAACCGGATTTCTTCTCCATCACTTTGTACCATAAAGCAGGAAGATGGAAGCTCCAAAAATTCTTTTATACTTTCTCCCTGAAATTCCTGATTTCCAATTTGTATTATCATAACATACCCTACACTGTCTGTTGCTTTTATTTCAATCTGCTCTGCTGATTCTATTTCAAATCCTGGAAACTTCCTCTTTAATCTTTTCCTCAATTCTTCTGTATTAAAATAACAGCCCCTTACATACAAAGGACTGTTTTTATCATTGAATGTTTCTACAGAAGGTAAATATGAAAATGCCTCTCCTAGCAATTCCTTCCCATCTCTTGTTTTTTCCGTTCCCAATTCATGATAAGGAATTTCTTTTACCTCATTCTCATACACAAGTACCTGATTTTCTGTTTCTTTTGCTGCCTCCTGAAAAATCTGAAATTTTTCCAGAAATAAATCATCCATTTTTCTTTTTTTTAAATAGATAGAAGCATTTTTTACTTCACGTCCACCTTTTCCCGCCCGCCATTTCACATACAGATTCCCTCTTGCGATGACTGTCTGCGCTTTGATTGCCTCTTTTGGAGCACTCCAACTGATCTGTGTTGCTGTAACTGCTGCAACATAATCCTCCATAGATAATTTTTTGACAACTGGACATGCTTCTTTTCCACAAATGAATCCCGTAAACAGACAAGGCAGAACAATCAATACAAAAAGTCCGCAGATTCCGGCTTTTCCCTTTTTTTTCATACAAAATCCGGATTCTTCTTTCTTTTATGTATATGATTTTCTGCCCTTGTCTCATTACTTCTTTATAATCAGAACCGGTATTGGTGGATTATTTTTTCGATTGTAATAACTGCTTACAATCACCACATATTTTCTTTCATCCAGTTCTTTTATATAGTTCATCAGAACTTCTTTTTCCTCAAATCCTGTATCGCCTCCACTGTAAATACACAGACTCATTACACCGCCTTTTTTTAACAGCTCTAATCCAACCTTCAATGCTTTTTTGCTGGTTTCCGGCTGTGTTGCCAGCGCATGATCCCCTCCTGGTAAATATCCGAAATTAAAACAAATTCCATCTACAGAATCTTCCTGTACATATTTCCCCATATTCACATGACTGTCTAACACAAGCCTGGCTCTTTCTTCCATTCCTTCTTTTGCAAGAAGTTTTCTGGTTGCCTCTAAAGCTTTCTCCTGAATATCAAAAGCGATTACCTGACCATTTTCTTCTGCAAGTCTGCACAGAAACAATGTATCATATCCATTTCCCATCGTAGCATCTATATAGAACCCGCCTTTTACTGCCTGAAGACTAAAAAGTTCATGACACCATTCTGTAATCTGATAAGATCTCATGATTTCTCACTTGCCTCTAAAGCCTGTGTCAAATCATCAATAATATCTTCAATATTTTCAATTCCTACAGAAAAACGAACCATACCAGGAGAAATTCCTGCTGCTACAAGCTGCTCATCATTCAGTTGTCTGTGTGTGTGACTTGCCGGATGAAGTACACTTGTCTTAGCATCAGCTACATGCGTAACAATAGAAGCCAGTTTCAAACTGTCCATAAATTTAACAGCCGCTTCTCTTCCGCCCTTCAATTCAAAGGAAATAACACCACAGGTACCTTTTGGCATGTATTTTTTAGCCATTTCATGATATTTATCTCCCGGAAGTCCGGCAAAATTCACATGTTCTACCAATGGATGTGCATTCAAAAATTCTGCTACCTTCTGAGCATTATAACAATGTCTTTCCACACGCAAAGGCAACGATTCCAAACTTGCATTAAGAAGGAAACAATTCATTGGTGACGGAATCGAGCCAAGATCTCTCATAAGCTGTGCATTAATTTTTGCGATATATGCAGCTTTTCCAAACTGTTTGGTATATACAATTCCATGATAAGATTCATCTGGTTTTGTAAGACCATAAAACTTCTCTCCATAAGCTTCCCAGTCAAAATTTCCGCTGTCCACAATTGCTCCGCCTACCTGCATAGCATGCCCGTCCATATATTTTGTAGTAGAATGAGTCACAATATCTGCTCCCCATTCAAAAGGTCTGCAATTTACAGGTGTTGCAAATGTATTATCAACAATCAGAGGCACACCATGCTCATGAGCCAGCTTTGCAAATTTTTCAATATCAAGAACAACTAATGCAGGATTCGAAATCGTTTCCGCAAGAACGGCTTTTGTATTTGGCTGAAATGCTTTTGCCAATTCTTCTTCTGATGCATCTGCATCTACGAAAGTACATTCAATTCCCATTTTTTTTGCAGTTACTCCGAGAAGATTCAGTGTTCCTCCATAAATTGCAGAAGCACAAATGACATGATCTCCTGCCTCACAGATATTGAATACTGCATAAAATGTTGCAGCTTGTCCGGAAGAAGTAAGTACTCCTGCTACTCCGCCTTCCAGATCCGCAATCTTTTTAGCTACGAGATCATTGGTAGGATTCTGACATCTGGTATAAAAATACCCATCATCCTTTAAATCAAACATTCTTCCCATAGCCTCTGTCGTATCGTATTTAAAGGTTGTACTTTGATAAATTGGCATCATTCTCGGCTCACCTTTTTTTGGCTGCCATCCGGAATGTACACATTTTGTTTCAATATGAAGTTCTTTTCCCATTTTTCCTCTCCGTTTCTCATATATTTCATATATGTTTTATTTTATCACTTATTATCCATTCAGCCAACAGCTATTTTCTGCCCCGCCATTACAGCCGCAATACATACAATCACACTGAATCCCATATAAAGAAGAGCCATTCCAGTCTTTCCTTTTTCTATAAGTGTTGTACTTTCCAATGCAAATGTAGAAAATGTAGTAAAACCACCACACACGCCTGTTTTTAAAAATAACACCAACTGAGGATTCATTCCTCCACTCTTACTGCTGATTCCTGAAATCCATCCAATTAACAACGCTCCCAGGAAATTAATACACAATGTTATAAAAGGGAAACCAGACTTCTGAGGAATTGGAATGAATCCACATAAATATCTGGCTGTTGCACCAACAAATCCTCCCATTCCTACAAATAAACAATTTAGCATACTTTTTTTCTCCTGTAATATTACTCTTTAACTTCTATACTATCAAACTCTACAACACCATGCAATGATTCTATCCACTTTCACTCATAAAAACCAGTGTATAATCCACATTTTTTTTATTTTTCCACATCCATATTTTATTTGTCCCAAATCTGTGATACTCTGTAATTACCAATAAAATCATACCTATTTTTCTCTAAGGAGGATTTTCACATGAAAGAAAAAATATATACTATACCTTTAATGGATGCTTTTAAAGCCGATGATGAATGCCCATTTTGCTTCATTGAACGCAATCTTGAACAACACGCTATCGATTTTGTACTTGGTTCTGGCGCCTCTTATATGGAAGATGATGTACGCGCAGAAACAGATAAGCTCGGCTTTTGCAGACGTCACTACAAAAAGATGTTTGATTATGGCAATCGTCTTGGTTCTGGTCTTATATTAACGACTCATTTTAAGAAAAAAAATGAAGAACTGAAACAACAGATTAAAATGTTTTCCCCAGGAAAAGCTTCCATGCTCAGCCATTTTAAAAAAGCTCAGACTGATTCTGATCATCCCAAAACGAATATCGGTATGTGGATAAAAGAACAACAAAAAACCTGTTATATTTGTGATTATTATAAAAATACCTATGCCAGATATTTAGATACATTTTTTGAACTTTACAGAAAAAATCCTGATTTCAAAGAATTATTTAAAGCCAGCAAGGGTTTTTGCCTGAATCACTTTGCTGATCTGGTAGAAAATGCAGAAACCATACTTTCTGATAAAGAAAAGAAATCTTTTTATGAAATTCTCTTTCCTCTTATGACAGAAAATCTGCAAAGAGTTACAGATGATCTGGAATGGTTTTGCGATAAGTTTGATTACAAAAACAAAGATGCTGACTGGAAAAATTCCAGAGATGCAGTACAAAGAGGTATGCAAAAAGCCGGCAGTGGTTATCCTGCAGATCCTCCTTATAAAGCTGACCTGTGATCCATAAACAAACTATTAAAAACATTTTCATATTTCTTTCATTTTTTGAACACACAATCATCACATTTTCTTTGTATAGTATAACTTGAACAAAGCCAATAAGACTTTTTTCAAAATCTTTTTCTTTTTCATATGCCGATATTCCCTTATATCGGCTCTCCTTCTTTTTTATAAAGTAGACGAAAAATAAGAGGTCAGAATCTATCCCCCCTCAAGATTCTGATCTCTTATTTTTGTTTTTTATACGAAATAAAAACAGCAGAATTTTGTTTTTCCAAAATCCTGCTATCTTAATAGGCGTGAAGCATCGGGGATTCGAACCCCGGACAACTTGATTAAAAGTCAAGTGCTCTACCGACTGAGCTAATGCTCCATATTCAATTCATTTCTGCTTTTTCGCAGAAAAAATGCCCAGAGCCGGAATCGAACCAGCGACACGAGGATTTTCAGTCCTCTGCTCTACCAACTGAGCTATCTGGGCTTAATAAAGTTTGAGTAGCGGGGACAGGATTTGAACCTGTGACCTTCGGGTTATGAGCCCGACGAGCTTCCAGACTGCTCCACCCCGCGATATTAACTTAAAAGCCGATGATCGGACTCGAACCGATAACCTGCTGATTACAAATCAGCTGCTCTGCCAATTGAGCCACATCGGCATAACCTAAGCTATAGACTTGCACCTCATCGGTACTTTAAATGGGCGATGGTGGATTCGAACCACCGAAGGCGTTGCCAGCAGATTTACAGTCTGTCCCCTTTGGCCACTCGGGAAATCCCCCATATAAAGCATATTCGATTGGAGCTGGTGGACGGATTCGAACCCCCGACCTGCTGATTACAAATCAGCTGC
>OBLI01000207.1_pt1 | contig 65304 bp, 46 predicted proteins | sample 1519701 | NCBI WGS metagenome assembly OBLI01 (sample SAMEA3663005, study PRJEB22513) | pig gut metagenome | biome: pig gut; feature: pig-associated habitat; material: faeces | place: France | collected 2012
CGAAGAGTGAAGAACGAAGAGTGAAGAACGAAGAGTGAAGAACGAAGAGTGAAGAGTGAAGAACGAAGAGTGAAGAACGAAAAGTGAAGAACGAAAAGTGAAGAACGAAAAGTGAAGAACGAAGAGTGAAGAGTGAAGGGTGAAGAGTGAAGAGTGAAGGGTGAAGAATAAAGGAGATGACATAAAGGAAGAATTAGGGGTGTGTCAAAAAAATTGACACACCCCTAATTTTGTTTTATCGAAATTTCGCAAGCGGCAAAACCGATAATCATTCCACGAACACATCAAAATCGTTGTCTGCGTCCTTGGCCTTTGTCGATGAAGGCTTTGCGGTCTTGGCCTTGGGCTTGAGCTGTCCGTTTTCGTCGAGCAAACCATAGGTGGTGCGCAAGACGATAAACTCGGTGCGGCGGTTGAGCTGATTGCAGATCTCCTGCTTCTCGGGGTCGAGCTTCTTGATGAACTCCTCTGTCAGCACGTCACCCTCCTTAAGCCATGTGAGCTTCTCGGTGAGCTTCTTCCTGATGGTCTTGGGCTTCTCCTTGCCATAGCCAACGGGCGAGAGACGGTCGCGGGCAATGCCTTTGTCAACAAGATAGTTGACCACGCTCTCGGCGCGACGCTGAGCCAGAAGCTTGTTGTAGGCAGACGAGCCTTTATAATCGCAATGCGATGACAGTTCGATCGTCACGTTCGGGTTCTCGTTGAGCAACTTCACCAGCTCGTCGAGAGCCGTCTGCGACTCTGGTCGCAACGTTGCCTTGTTAAAATCGTAGAAGATATTGTCGATGAGCACAGGGGCGGTGATGGATGCCAAGGGAAACTGCAACACATACTCGTGCGAGTCGTTCATGGGCACCACCTTAAGCTCCTCCTTGTGGTTGAGGAAGCCCTTGCATGTGGCGAGGAACATATACTCGACACCCGGCGTCAGCTCCTTCTCAAACGAGCCGTCGCTCTTCACGCCCAGCTTGAGGTTGGTGCCGTCGCTGCCGATCATGTAGACCTGAGCGGCAGGCAGCTCATAGCCCTCCTGCTCATAGACCCATCCCTTGACGCTCTGCACAATTTCGGGGTTCACAAAACTGTAGATATGGTCCCAGCCGCGCCCGTCGTTGCGGTTGGAAGAGAAAAAGCCACGGTTCTTCACACCCTCAAACGTCATGCCGAAATCGTCGCCTTGCGAGTTGAGCGGATAGCCCGGATGCTCAAGCACATAACGTCCCGTCTTGCCGGGGTGAGCAATGAAGATGTCAAGACCTCCCATGCCGGGATGACCGTCGGACGAGAAATAGAGGTCGCCGTTGGGACGGAACGTGGGAAACATCTCGTTGCCCGGCGTGTTTATCGGCTCCCCAAGATTCTCCACACCGCCATAGCCGGCAGACGTTATACGCACGCGCCAGATGTCGAGCCCGCCCTTGCCGCCGGGCATGTCAGAGACGAAATAGAGCCACTGGCCATCGGGCGACACGGCTGGATGGGCAAAGCAGGAGAGCGTGTCCTTGGTAAGCTCCACGCTTGAGGCCTTGCCCCATGCAGCATCAGAACGGTTCGACTTCACAATCTGCGCATAGCGCGGATAGGAAGGGTCGGTGACACACTGGGTGAGGTACATCTCGCGCTGGTCGGGCGACAGACAGCTGGCACCCTCGTCGGCCTCGGTGTTCAAGCCGCCGTTCACCACCTCAGGCTTTGACCATTTGCCCTTGTCATCCTTCTGCGACACGAAGATGTCGCCATTCTTTGTGCCCGTGATGCCACTCAGCTCATCGCCCGTGGCGTCGTTGCGTGTAGATGTGAAATAGAGTTGGTCAAACTGGTCGCCAGAAAGCATGGGGGAATATTCGGCGCGACGCGAGTTGAACACGTCCATACGCTTGACCGTGTAACGCGAGCCTTGCTTCTTCCAGGCAGGTGCCTGTTGGGCAGATAGCAGTCCGTTACGGGCAAGGACGTTGTCGGGCATGGAGTCGAGCACCACGCGAAACTGTTCTGCCGCCTGCTTGTAGTCGCTGTTCTTAAGAAGCTGGCGACCAAGCTCCAGACGGTCATCGACAGTTGCCTTGTTGTAACGCACCATGTTGCGGTAGGCAGCGACGGCCTTTGGCGTGGAGTTGATCTTCCGATAGCACACAGCCATCTTGCCGGCAATCAGTCCGCGACGGTCGCGCTCTTTAGGCGGCGTCTTGCTGTATGCTTGCTTATATTGCGAGGCAGCGTCATAATATTCGCCTATGGCCATAAACTTATCCGCCTTCTTCATGTTCTTCTCCGCGCCACAGCCGACAAGGAGCAACAGGGAGAGGACAAGAAGGGGCAACACCTTAGTATATAAAAAAAATTGTTTTCTCACTTTGCGCATTGTTTATGATAAAAACGGACAATGCCCAAAATTATTGTTCCAAACCTTAGGCTGTTTGAAAGAAAAGCAACACACATTATATATATAGGAGCTATCGCTTAAACCCAAATCGGTCATTAGGCCGTTTTCTGTATTTTTTATAACTGCTTGCAGTCTTTTGGTTTTTATAAGTTGTCTTTTGCTTGTTTTTAATTCGCAATAGCTCGCTATTACTCATTAAAAGCCAAACAAAATCCATTCTTCTAAAAATCCAAAATCCAAGCAAGCCCTAACGACCGATTTGGGTTAAAAAGATTTTGCGCTTCGCGCTTTTTTAAAAACATTAATTTCCATTAATGAACATCAATCTTCCGCGCGAAGCGCGTGTTAATGATAATTAATGGGTCATTAATGGAAATTAATGTTGAAGACAAAACGCAAAATCTTATATTATTCAGAATCTCATTTCACCACCACCTTGCGCACACGACCGTTGCTCATGCGCACGATGTTGATGCCCTTTGTCGGTGACGACAGATGTTGACCGCCAAGACCAAAGCGCTGTTTCACGGAGCCGCTGCCGTCAATGTCGTCGACGGTGGGCTGTGAGATGCCTGTCAGGTCGGCTTCCTCTATGAAGAACTGCTGCCACACATTGCTGCCACGGTAAGCCGAAGCACAGTGGAGAGGCACATAAAGGGTGCAAGACGACGGGTCGGCGGCGTTGCTGAACGCATTCTCGTAGACGGCGGGAGGCGTGGCACGGGCACAGGTCAACGACGAGAGCGAGGTGCAATAGCGGAAAGCATATTCGCCAATCTCGCTAACCGCGTCGGTGAGGTTTACAGAGGCGAGATGCTCACAGTTCCAGAACGCGCCATAACCAATGACGGTGTTGCCTGCGGCAGAAGCCTTTTCGGCGTTCATGGTGCTCACCATGCGTCCCTTAGGTGCAGAGGCAGAACCTATGGTTATGTTCTCAAGGGCCACACAATTGTTGAAAGAAGCCTCATCGACAAGCGTCACGCTGCGCGGAACGTTGATCTCGACAAGCACGCTGTCCTCATGGAATGTGCCCTTGCCTATGGTCTCCAAGCCCTCCGGCAAGACCACCTTCTTCAGTTTGGCACAGTTGGCAAACTGATAAGGCAAAAGCTTTTTCACAGCGTCGCCCACCGTGATCTGCTCCAGATGACGCGAACGGCCGAACGGCGAATAGTAATGCCGCACAAAACTCTGATCCATCATTGCTCCACAAAGATAGTTGAGCTCACGTCCCACATAAGCCTCGGTGATTGGCGACAGCGCAAACATGCCCTGAGCAACGGCGAGAGAGCTCATGGCTGTAGAGCCGTTGGGACCGCGCATGACGGTGGCAGAGGCATCGGCAGCAGGAGCCTTTATGATCCAACCGCCTGTCTTGTTGAAGTTGTTGCCTGTTGCGAGGGGCTTGTCACTATCCTCGATGACAAGCTTTGTGAAACCGGTTCTTACAAAGGCATCCCACCCTATTTCCTCAACCGAAGAAGGGATGGTTAGCGTGCCGACAAGTCCGGCGCAGTTTTCAAAGGCATAGCTTGGCACCTTCTTCAAGCCATCGGGCAGCTGCAACCCACCTTTCAGGCCTGTGCAGCGGGCAAAGGCAGCCGTACCCATCTCCTTAAGAGCGGCGGGAAGCACCAGCTCGCCCGTGATGCCTGTTTCTGCAAAAGCCGACGGACCGATATATTCTACGGTCTTGGGCAGCGTGAGCGTGCCGCCTGTAAGGCATGCGTTTTTAGAATTGACATACTTGCCGAAGGTGCAGTCGCCAATGCGTTTCAAGCGGCTGTCGGGAGCGAACGACAACGATGAGAACAGATGACCGTTAGCCTCGAACGCTTTGTCAGGGATCTCTGTGATGGTTGCGCCGACCGTGAGGTGACCGTTCACACACACACGGCTATAACGGAACACCTGGTCATGGGCAGCAGCACAGTTCCACTCAAGATCGTTGACCGTGATGCCATAGAACGCTTTCTCGCCGATGGTGGCAAGCGATGCGGGCAGACGCATGGCTTTGTCAAGCTTCTCGCAACCGTAAAAAGCGCTCTCGCCAATGCTTGTCAGGCCATCGTGGAAGAGCAACACGTCGCTTTGCATGTTCTTGCAACAATAGAAGGCCTTGGCGCCAATGGTCTTAAGCTTAAGGGCATCAGAGACCGTGAGCTTGCTTATGTTGGCGTCAGCGCAGAAATTGTCGGGAAGACTCTCCACGTTGGGGCCTAAGGTCAAGGCATAAGCCGACTGCTCATGTGGTTCACCCGTCATTTCATCAGGTATCCATTCGCCAACGGGCAGCAGGTTGGTGCTCTTGGCGTTGGGCACATCATAGAACACGCTCTGCAACGCTTCACACGCATAGAACGCATTGTTGCCTACCTCTGTGAGGGTTGACGGCAGCTCCAGCTCGTTAAGTTGCAGACAACCTGCAAAGGCTCTTTCGCCCAAGGTGCGCACGGTGGCAGGAACGGCAAGGCGACCAGAGAGCAGGCGGTTCGAGCAGAAAGCAAACTTTCCGATGGTTGACAAGCCGCCATCGGCAGCAAAATGTATGGCCTTAACGCCACCCACAACCTCAAACTTGCCGTCATTTTCACCCATATAACCATTTTCAAACAAATAGTCGGGAATGGTGGTGACAGCGTTGCCAAGCCACAAATCGAAACCTTCGGCCAAGCCACCAGACCAACAGAAAGCGCCAATGCTGTAGTTTTGCTCATAGCTGTAAGCCACATTAGTGGCGTTAAACTCGACCTTGCTCAACTGAGGACATTGAGCGAACGCTTGGGCTCCTATCTCGGTCACGCTCTCCGGCACAACAACACTTGTTATGTTGGAAGTGGCGAACGCCATGTAACCGATCTTCTTCAGCTTCGAGGGCAAGACGAGAGAGCCTTCCAACGACTCGTAGTTGAACTCGCGTGCGCCAATCTCGTCACACACAGCCCCTTCCTCAAACGTGAGGGTCTTGATGTTGGTGTATTCGTCGAACATTTCTTGGTTCACCTTCTTCACCTCGCGGCCAATGGTGAGATTCACACCACCGGCATTCTTGCCCAAGCGGTAAAACACATCGGCAGATCCACGGCCATCCGCAAGGGTAAATTCGGCAGGACCGAAATAGAGATTGTTGACATTCGTACATTCATAAAAAGCATAACGGCCAATCTTATTTACCGACGAGGGAATGTGGATGGACGAAAGCAAAGAGTTGCCAGAAAAGGCATCAGAGCCGATCTCGGTGATTGTGGACGGAAGGACAAGGCTGCCCGACAGCATAGCTCCAGCGAACGCTGCATCGCCGATGGCGGTGCATTGGCATCCGTCTTCAAAGGTAAGGCTGGCGGCATTGCAGTTACTAAGGAAAAGGGCCGGCACACGCTGCACCTCCTTACCTATGACAACCTGCAGCCCATTGGCAGCATTGATGTCGGAAAGCACAGCATTGCGGTTGTCGCCGTCAGGGTGTGCGGGAACATGCCATTCGAGACGATCTATGCCCGTACAGCCACTGAAAGCATACCTGCCGAGCGTTGTTAAAGAGGCGGGCAGGCTGAGGGTGCCCGACAGCGACTTACATTCATAGAAGGCATACATTCCGATGCTTGTAAGGGCTGAACCGAAACGCAGCTCGCCCGTCATGTCTGAACGACCATCGAAAGCATAATTGCCTATGGTTTGCACGGTGGAAGGCAGCACAAGGTGCAAAGGAGGGGTGCCGCTAATTGTGCCGTAAGCGGCATGGTTGCCGATGGTCACAAGACCTTCAGGCAGCTCCAAACGGCCGCCCACATACTCCAGACCGTAAGCGGCAATCTCCTTACAGCGGCTGCCAGGCTCAAAGGTCACGCTATATCTTCCCAACGATCCAAACAAATAAGATGGTATGCGCTCCACATTAGGCGCTATAGACACAGGACACACCCATGATGCGTCGTCGCGCATATAGCCAAAGCAACTGTTGCCGTTCAACAAGTCGGCCATAGACGTAACGGCAAAGCGGAAACCGCTGATGCTACGACACCTGCTGAAACATTCGGAGCCGATGGTCTTCAGGTTTTCCGGCAACAGAATGGTGCCTTTCAATGCCCAACATTCTCTAAATGCGTTGTTGCCTATCTCTTCAAGAGTGGAGGGCATCTCGAACAATGTTGTCATCTTCCGACAGTTATAAAACGCCCCTTCGCCTATGACGCGAAGACGTGGGGCCTGCCCTGAGGCAAATGTGACCGAGGTCATATCACCATTGCTTGAGAAAGCCTGGGCACCAATGGTTTCGATCGTTGGCGGCAGCACGACATCATGATAAATCTTATATCCGTTGCCGTAGAACGCATTGTTGCCGATGTGCTTCACGGTGTAGCTATGGTCTTTATAGGAGACCGTCGCCGGTATGGTCAGGTCATAGAAGTGTTTATTGCCTCTTGTTACCTGAACGGCGGATGCGTCGTTTTGGAGAACCGTGTAGGTCAAGTCACCGACATCAAAACTCTGCGCATCGAGACCGAGCGCAATGAAAAGACACGAAAAGAGCAGGGCCATGCGGGGAACATGACGATGCAGAGAAAAAACTGATAGGTTCATATTTTTTGCAGTATTTTGCTTGTTTGATTTACCACAAAATTATGAAATAAAGCGCATGAAACCAACACTTTAGGCTAAGAAACGACCATGCCCCTACCGAAAACTATGGTTTTCGGTAGGGGCACAGCTATTGTTTTCAGTAGTTCGGCTGTCTGAGAAGAGGTTAACCTTACTGGTCAACCAACCCCATCAACACCTAAAGAGCTTTGCGGAAACATCTAAAAAGCTTTGCGGAACGTGCATCCCTCGCGCCAACGGCTACAGCCATAAGCTGTCTTACCTTTTATTATGTGTCCTTGGCCGCAGACAGGACAGGGCTGGCCAACCAACGGGTCGGGGGACGACGCGGCGGCTGGGGCTGTGGGGGTGGAAGATGCAGGAGCCGCTTTGTCGGTCTGTTTCTTCGCCGCCGGCTTCTTGCGTGTGGCGGTCGACTTTGCCGCTGCCGTTCTCTTTGCAGGACGCTTCTTCAGGTCTTCCTCGGTGGTTATGGTCACATGACGGTTACTGTTGTCGCGCAACACATCGTTCACGATGTCGGTGATCTGCTGCTTCAGTTCGTTTATAAACATGGCGGGATCATATTTCTTATGCTCGATGTCACGCAACTTTTTCTCCCAGATGCCCGTCAGCTCACAGCTCTTGAGCAGCTCCTCGTGAATGGTGTCGATAAGCTCTATGCCCGTGGCGGTGGCCACAAGGTTCTTGCGTTCTCGACGTATGTAACGACGCTTGAACAGGGTCTCTATTATTCCGGCACGCGAAGACGGCCGGCCGATGCCGTTCTCCTTAAGGGCAGCACGCAACGTCTCGTCCTCAACAAACTTGCCTGCCGTCTCCATGGCGCGCAGGAGCGTGGCTTCGGTATAATATTTTGGCGGCGTGGTCTGCTTCTCCGTAAGCGTGGGCGTGTGAGGGCCGCTCTCACCCTTTACAAACGAGGGCAGCGTGCGCTCCTCATCACCTTTCTTGCTGTCTTCTTCGTCGGTGTCGGGTTTTGAAACAACGGTGTCTTTGTCGACGTTGCGCATGTAGACAAGTCGCCATCCCGGACTGAGAATCTCCTTGCCGCTGACCTTAAATTCTACATCTTCAACCTTGCCGAGAACGGTGGTGGTGGAGAATTTGCAGTCGGGGTAGAACACAGAGATGAAGCGTAAGGCTATGAGGTTGTAGACATTGCGCTCAATGTCGGTGAGACCACGGGCAGGCACGCCTGTGGGTATGATGGCGTGGTGATCGGTTACCTTTGACGTGTCAAACACCTTCTTGCTCTTCTTCAGGTTCTTGCCCTTGAGCGGTTCGAGCACGTCGTCATAGCCCACAAGACCTGCAAGGATGGAGGGACACTTGGGGTAGATGTCGTCGCTGAGATACTGGGTGTCAACACGCGGATAGGTAGAGAGTTTCTTCTCATAGAGCGTCTGCACGATGTTGAGCGTGGTCTCGGCGCTGTAGCCAAACTTGCGGTTACACTCTACCTGAAGCGAGGTGAGGTCGAAGAGCTGCTTCGGCGCTTCTGTGCCGTTTTTCTTCTCTACTGAGGTGACGGTGAACGGCTTGTCTGCAATGGTTGAGAAGGCAGCCTCACCCTCCTCTTTGCTCGTAAACTTGCCTTTGGTGGCGGTGAAGAGCGTGTCGCGATATACGGTCGAGAGGACCCAGTAAGGCTCTGGCTTGAAGTTGTCGATCTCCTTCTGGCGGTTGACGATAAGGGCAAGCGTGGGGGTCTGCACACGACCGATGGACAGCACCTGACGGTTCTGTCCATACTTGAGCGTGTAAAGACGCGTGGCGTTCATGCCCAAAATCCAGTCGCCGATGGCACGACTGAGGCCTGCCAGATAGAGCGGCTGGTAGCTCGCCTGATCTTTCAAGGCCTCAAAGCCCTCGCGTATGGCCTCATCAGTCATGGACGAGATCCACAGACGCTTCACAGGACACTTGGCTTGAGCCATCTGCATGACCCACCGCTGTATGAGCTCTCCCTCCTGGCCGGCATCACCACAGTTGATGATGCTGTCGGCGGCCTGCATGAGTCGCTCAATGACAGCAAACTGTTTCTTTATGCCGCTGTCGTCGATAAGCTTTATGCCGAAGCGCGGCGGTATCATGGGCAACGCACTGAGGCTCCACCGTTTCCAGTTTTCGGTGTAGTCGTTGGGCTCTTTGAGGGTGCAGAGGTGTCCGAAGGTCCATGTCACCTGATAGCCGTTGCCTTCCATATAGCCGTCACGGGCGCTCGTGGCTCCTATGATGCGGGCTATATCTTTGGCAACGCTGGGTTTCTCAGCGATACATACAATCATATTTTTTTGTTTCTTCTTTTTCTTGTTTTCTTTTTTACTTGTTTCTTCTTCTTGTTTTTTTTTCTTGTTTCTTCTTTCGTTTATCTTCTTTCAATTTCAGGCTTTCCTTTTCATTCATTCTTTTTTCTTCTTTCTATTTGCTTTTTAAAAAGCTTTTTTCTAAAAAGTAAGCCTCTTCTTTTTTACATGTCTTTACATGTCGTCATCGTGGTTTTGTTCTTAAGAGCGAGGCGCAAACACGTCATGCCCAGTTCCGCCATGCAGTTTTCTTTCTGCAAAGATTATGCAAAGGTAATGAAAAAATAGAGACCATAGGCTTATCTCGCAAACAATCTTTTCCATTTTTTCACACTACTTGCATGTAATTCAAGAAAAATATCTAAATTTGCAACAACAACAATTGTGTGACCATTTTTTAATTTTTCAATCATGAGACAGTCAGAAGAAAGATATATCAGTCTGCTAACAGATTTTGGCTTTAAGCGAATTTTTGGTACAGATCCCAACAAGGATTTGCTTATCAACTTTCTCAACTCTCTATTCAACGGGGAGGAGGTGATAAAGGATGTTAGGTATCTCAACAGCGAAAACGTGGGAGATGTATATACGGAGCGCAAAGCCATATTTGATGTGTATTGCGAGAACGAACGAGGCGAAAAATTTATTGTTGAGATGCAGAATGCTTACCAGACATTCTTCAAAGACCGCTCTCTTTTCTACTCAACATTTCCTATTAGAGAACAAGCTCCAAAAAGCTCCGATTGGAATTTTTGTCTTAAGAAAGTGTATGTCGTGGCATTGCTCAATTTCAAAATGAGCGATGAAGCAGTTGACAGTTCAGACGCAATTCACACAATTGCTTTGATGGATACAAAGACGAACAAGGTTTTCAACGCCAAGTTGATGTTTAAATACGTTGAGGTGGGACGTTTCGATAAAGCCGACAATGAGCTTACATCATTATCAGACAAATGGATGTATGTCCTAAAAAACCTATCACGTCTTGACGGCCGTCCTGCAGCTCTTCGTGAAAAGATTTTCACAAAACTGTTTGATGCGGCAGCCATCGCTCGCTTCTCACCAACAGAATTACGCGAATATGAAGACAGTCTTAAAGCATATCGCGATATCAAGAACTCTTTGGACACAGCTAAAGCGGAAGGAAGAGCGGAAGGAAGAGCGGAAGGAAGAGCGGAAGGAAGAGTGGAAGGAAGAGCAGAAGGAAGAGCGGAGGTAGCAAAGACAATGATGGAAAAAGGAATGGACGTTAAGATTATTGCATCTTTAACCGGATTGTCTGAAGAAGAAATAAAGAGTCTCAGCAAATAATAATCTTCAGATCTCTGAAAACATGGCTCTTATTGTAAAGGCGAGAAAAGAAAAAACTTTTATAATAAGAAACCTTTATAACAAGAAAACCTTTATAACAAGAAAGAAGAAAACGGCTTGCAGCCCTGTGTCGGGAACTGCAAGCCGTTTCTTTTTATTGTCTTTGCGTCTAAGCGAAAAGATTATTAGTTGAAGACATACTTAACGCCAATCTGCATCTTCCAGCACTGATTGTAGTTGTGGTTGAAGCTCCATGTAGAGGTGGGAGCCTCGCCTGTGGCCTTGTCCTTATACATTGAGAAATAAGGCACGCCATCAACAATCTTGTTAACCTTCAAGATCTTGCCGTTGTTGCAACCGGCCATGTTCTTCTCAACACCCCACTTAGAGTTGAAGAGATTGCCAACGTTCATGATGTCGAGGCTCAGCACAAGCTTGTTCTTGGTCTGTCCAATCTTAACGTCGAAGTCGTGAGCCCAACGGAAGTCGAAGCGATGAACGAAGGGAGCACGAGCGCTGTAAGGCTCTGCATACTCGCCCTTGTGGTTCTTGAGGTAGCTGTCCTGGTTTACAAACTTCCAGAAGAGGTCGGCATCAGCAGGATTGGTGAAGTTGATGTCGTTCTCGTCCTTAGGAATGTACATCAGGTCATAGCGGTTGCCGTCGCCGTTGATGTCGCCGTCATAATAGAAGCTATAGCCTGAAGGAGAGTAGCCTGTGTAGAAGAGGCTAAAGTGGTCCTTAGCATACTTGTAGCTTGCCGATGCGATGAGACGATCGGGGATAACATAGCGTGAGTTGCCGAGCTCCAGGAAGTTAGGACCCTGAACAGCATACATGTTTGACCATGTCGAATAAGCATTGTTGCCAGGCATGCCGGTAAGCTCCTTCATAACGGTGTGTGTGTAAGCTGCCATGAGGTTGAGATTCTGTACAGGCTCAGCGTTCACGGTGAAGTTGAAGGTCCAACCATAGCCCTTAGAGGTGTTGGTCAGCACACAAGCCGAGTTGATGTTCTTATAATAACGATAGTCGTTAGGATAAACATAGCGGTCATCGCCTGTACCCTTCAAGGTCTCCCAACCGTCGTTGCTCTTGATGTTGTAGTTGTCGAGCATCACATCATGAATCTTCTTGGTGAAGGTAAACTCGGCGGTGAAAGACAGAGGGAACGACACGGGAACCTGTCCATCGATAGCGATGGCGGTCTTCCAAACCTGAGGCATCTTGAAGTTGTGGTCTACACCAGCAAAGTTTTTGGGCAGAGAACCCTGTTCAGGAGTGATGGTGGCAGGAGCGCCAAGGAGCTCACGAATCTTTGTTACATCTGTAACCAGACCGCCCTTGAATTTGTTGAGCACAGCATCGGGAGTGATGGTGCCGTTCTTATATACGGTGCTGGCAACAGCGCTTCCCTGCGCCATGAGAGCGTTTGAAGGCATGTTGGTGAAGAACACGAGGGGCAGACGGCCTGCGAACAGACCTGTACCTCCACGAAGCTTCAGCGACTTGTCACCAAAGATATCCCATGTGAAGCCGATACGGGGTGACACCTGGATGTTGCCCTTAGGCCATGAGCCTGTGTCGATGGTGCGGCCACCGAAGTCGAGAGCAGAGATGGCCTTGTTCTCCATGAGGTCGTCCTTATCGAAAGAGATGTTGTCGAAACGGATGCCTGCGGTGAGCTTAAGGTTGTTAAGCACGTTCCACTCGTCCTGAGCATAGATGCCATACTGGTTAAACTTAACCTCAGCGTTAGGATACTGCTCGCCGTTGTAACCATAAGCAAGTGTTACGGTCTCAGGAGCGGCACCGTTGAGGAAGTCGTCGAGTGAACGGTAACGGTAATAACCTGTAGCGCCACGCATGTAAGAGTTGTTGGCGAGCTGATGCTCGAAGTTGAAACCAGCTGTCAGCTTGTGTGCGCCAAGATAATAGGTGAAGTTGTCTGTGAGAGTGTAGATCTTGTTCTGAACGCGGTTGTTCTTTGAGAACAGCTCTGAACCGAAGCTGATGTAGGGGTTCATGTCCTGAGAGGTAAAATTGCCTGCATCGTCGGTGGTGTAGCCTGACATGATGTCAACGAAGGGGAAATCGCTACAGTTGGTCTCGCGCTTTTCGTCAATGTCGGTATAGGTGAAAAGCAGCTGGTTTGACATGTTTTCACCGAAGCGGCTATTGAGGTCGGCTGAGATAGAAGCTACCGAGTTGTTCTGAGAGTACATTGAGCCAGCGAACGACATGCCATACTGTGACAGACGGTTGGTGTTGTAACGAGTGTAAGCATCTGAAGACGATCCGTTCACAGCGTTCCACGCCTTGTTCTTTGTGTAGTTGTAACGAACAGCAAGGTGATGCTCGTTGGTGATGTTCCAGTCGATACGTCCAAGCAGCTTGAGGTTGTTGTCCTCAGCGGGGAAGCTGGTGTAAGAACCAGGGTTGAAATTATAATGCTCAATGAGGAAGTTCTTTACCTTCTCCATGTCTGACACGGGCACACGCGACACATAGTTGGTGGCGTCAGCTCTGCCATCCTCGCTGGCACGCCAGCGGTTCACGACGTTAGGACTCTTGCTATACTCAGCATTGGCGAAGAAGAACAGCTTGTCCTTGACGATAGGACCACCAAAGGTGAAGCCATAAGTGGTGGTGCCATTCTTGCCGCGCTCGCCCAAATCGGCGTTGTCGACACGGTTGCCGTGCAAATTCTCATTATTATAATAAACATAAGCAGTTCCACGGTAGGTGTTGGTTCCCGACTTTGTGATGGCGTTTATGCCACCGCCAATGAAGTTGGTCTGGCGCACGTCGAACGGTGCCACAACAACCTGAACCTCGTCAATGGCATCCATAGACACAGGGTTGCCGCCACCAGGCAGCGATGATGTGAGGCCGAAATTGTTGTTGAGGTTTGAACCGTCAAGGGTGAAATTGGAGCTACGTCCGTCGCCACCAGCGAAGCTCATGCCGTTGGCATAAGGAGAGAGACGGGCAATGTCGGTGATTGAACGGTCGATGGTAGGCAGGTTCATCATCTGCGTGTTGCTGATGTTGGTAGAAGCGCCTGTCTTCTCAGCAGCAAACTTGGAAGCCTTGCCGCTAACCACTACCTCGCCAAGCACGTTGGCATCTTCTGACATTGTGAAGTTTTGGTTGTAAGTTTCGCCAAGCTGCAACTGTATGCCACTCACCTCACGGTTCTTGTAGCCAATGTAGCTCACCGTCACTTTGTAGGGTCCACCAACGCGCATACCCTGAATGGTGTAGCGTCCGTTAGCGTTTGTCACTGCTCCATAGCGTGTGCCTGAAGGTTCATGCACAGCTTGAATGGTAGCACCAATAACCTCTTCGTTGGTGTTGTCCAACGTCACTTTTCCTGTCAGGGCAGCAGTTGTGACCTGCGCCAAAGCTACCTGCATGATAGACAGGAGCATGACAGAAAACATGAACAGTCTTTTTTTCATAAAACTAATTTTTGAAAATTTTGTTTAATTTCGCCTCTTTTCGTTGGCGTCATCCTTGTTAAAATAATGCTGGAACCAACAACTGTTCCTCAGCGTTTTAAATTTGGTTACAAAATTAAACATTATTTATTACAAAAACGCTACAAAACATAAATTATTCTAAAAAAAATATATATAGACGATTTTTATTGATGTATGTTAACCATAATCTCGTGTTTTGCATGGCTTAGGGATGTTTTCTATAAATAAAAGCCTTTCTTCTGCTCTCCATCATGAAGAAGCAGAAGAAGGGTATAAATTATTGTTTTTTCGATTTCACCTTTAAGGATATTCCTTTACGATAGGCGCCCGAAAATAAAAGTCTTTTTTTAATAGTCTTCATCATCGCTCACATCGGCTGCCTCAAGGTTAAGATCCTCTGGGTCGGTGTCGAAAGTTGTGCGATAGCTCTCCTCGGTGAGCTTGTCCTCATCAAAGGCGTCGTCGTCATCGTCGTCATCGCCATACTTGTCATCAATCTCAGGCAGATCCTCATCGCTGTCCTCGTCATCGTCGAGGTCATATTTGCTTGTGGGTTCCTCATCGTCCAACTTGCTCTGAGGTTTCTCTTCCAGCGGCTTCTCTTTTGCGAAGATAGCCTCGATCCATGAGCCCTTAGGAATCTCAAGCACCTCAAAACCGTCGTTCACCTTCTTCTCATACATGCCGCCCGGTTTGTGCAGGCGATCCTTGGGAAGCGTGGTGGTGCTGATGTCGAAACCACTCTCGATGATGTCCTGTATGCTCTGTGAGAGCGAGTCCCAGCCACCGCCAAAGTTGCGGTCCAAAACCTCCATGAGCTTGGCTGCTGAGATGTGACGAATATTCTCGTATGTGAGGTCGGTGACACGAAGGATGGGGCGCTTCTTTATAGCCCACTTGGGTTTCGTGTTGTCATCCACCTTAACAGGTGCCACCTTGAATCCGCGTGCCTCGTATTTGGCTATCACCTCTGGGCGGTCAACCTTCACTTCTTCCATTTCGAAGGCTGTGCGTATGATGTCGAAATAGTGACGCATGTTGTCCTTGCAATCAGCATCCTTGTAGCCGGCATCCAACAGTCGGAAAATATCATTCTCCTGAATTTCCCACACGTTGCCTTTTGTCAAAGTTTTTAGAGTCAAAGCTTTTTGCTGTTTCATATAATTTTGTTTGTTTTATTTCTTAGCTGCCCCAAAGAGGCGCTGCAAAAGTATATACTTTAAAGCTAATTCACAAGTTTTTCTACTATAATTTTTGCTCATATCGCATGTTTTTTCTAATTTTGCGTTGCAAGAAGACATTTTTTATGAGCGAACCTTTAGCAGAAAGAATGAGGCCAAGAAGCCTTGACGACTATGTAGGACAAAAACATCTGGTCGGCAAGGATGCTGTGCTGCGCAAGATGATTGAAGGAGGCAGAATTTCATCATTCATCTTGTGGGGCCCTCCTGGCGTGGGCAAAACCACTCTGGCACAGATCATTGCACACAAGCTGGACACGCCGTTCTACACTTTGAGCGCCGTGACAAGCGGTGTGAAAGATGTGCGCGAGGTCATTGAGAAAGCCAAAAACAACAGATTCTTCAACAGCGCATCGCCCATTTTGTTCATTGACGAGATTCACAGGTTCAGCAAGTCGCAACAAGACTCGCTGCTCGGAGCGGTGGAACGGGGCATCGTGACCCTAATAGGCGCAACAACAGAGAACCCTTCGTTTGAGGTCATACGTCCTCTGCTCTCACGATGCCAGCTATATGTGCTCAAATCGCTTGAAAAAGAAGACCTTATGGAGCTGCTCAACCGCGCCATAACAACCGATGCCGAACTGAGCAAGCGCAATATTGAGCTGCGCGAGGCCGATGCCATGATGCGTTACAGCGGTGGCGATGCACGCAAGCTTCTTAACATTTTGGAGCTGGTGGTTGAGTCGGAAAGTGCGGAGAAGGTTGTCATAACCGACAAGATGGTGGAGGAACGACTGCAGCAGAACCCGTTGGCTTATGACAAAGGGGGCGACATGCACTACGACATAATCTCAGCGTTCATCAAGAGCATACGCGGCAGCGACCCAGACGCCACACTCTACTGGATGGCACGAATGATAGAAGGTGGCGAAGACCCACAGTTTATCGCCCGCCGTCTGGTCATTAGCGCAGCCGAAGACATTGGCCTTGCCAACCCAAACGCCTTGCTCTTGGCCAACGCTGCTTTTGATGCGGTCATGAAGATAGGATGGCCCGAAGGACGCATACCATTGGCTGAAGCAGCGGTTTATCTGGCAACAAGTCCTAAAAGCAATTCGGCCTACATGGGCATAAACACAGCCTTGGAGGTGGTAAAGCAAACGGGAAACCAGCCTGTGCCGCTACACCTTCGTAACGCCCCGACAAAACTGATGAAGCAGCTTGGCTACCATGACGGATATAAGTATGCTCACGATTATCCTGGCAATTTTGTCAATCAGCAATATATGCCCGACGAACTGAAGGACACCCGGCTCTGGCACGCACAACACTCGCCCTCTGAAGAAAAACAATACCAACAGATGATCAGGCTCTGGGAGGATAGGTTTAGGGAGTGAAGAGTGAAGAGTGAAAAGTGAAAAGTGAAGAGTGAAGAGTGAAGAGCGAAGAGCGAAAAAACATATCGAAAAAAAAAGAATATAAGAACAATGAATATAGTAGTTTTAGATGGAACCGGTCTGAACCCCGGCGACCTTTCTTGGAAACCGTTTGAACAGTATGGCACGGTCACGGTGTATCCACGCACCACAAAAGAGGAGATGGTGGAACGCGCTGCTAAGGCCGACATTGTGTTCACGAACAAAGTGGTCATTGACGAGAAGGCCATGGACCTGCTGCCCAACCTTAAATATATAGGCGTGATGGCGACAGGATATAACGTTGTAGACATTGAGGCGGCTGCCAGTCATGGCATCACCGTGACCAACATACCTGCTTACAGCACCAACAGCGTGGCACAGATGGTGTTCGCACACCTGCTTAACATCGTCAACCGCGTAGACCATTATGCTTCTCTGAACCGCAACGGAAGATGGAACAGCAATCCCGACTTCTGCTATTGGGACACACCTCTGCATGAGTTGGCAGGAAAAACATTCGGCGTTGTGGGACTCGGCAACATAGGCATGAAGGTGGCACGTCTGGCACACGAGTTTGGCATGGACGTGTATGCCATGACAAGCAAGAACGCTGCCGACCTACCAGACTTTGTTTACAAAACAACGCTTGAGGGATTGCTTGGCGCTTGCGACATAATATCTCTCCACTGTCCTCTTACCTCTACAACAAAGGAGATGTTCAACAAGAATACCATTGGCAAGATGCGCAAGGGAGCTATTCTTATAAACACCGGACGCGGACCCCTTGTCAACGAGGCCGATGTGGCTGAAGCGCTACATAGCAAGCAGCTTGCTGCCTATGCTGCCGACGTCATGGTGCAAGAACCGCCAACAGCCGACAACCCTCTGTTTGCCGAACCAAACGCGTTCATCACACCCCACATCGCTTGGGCAACAACTGAAGCACGCAAGCGCTTGATGACAATTCTTGAAAACAATGTAAAGGCCTTCCTGGAAGGCAATCCTGTTAATGTTGTGACAAAACTATGAACCTTGAGTTTGACGAGCTTTACAGCACCGTAATGAAAATTATCGAGGTGCTGGGTACATTCACCTTCGTGGTGTCGGGCATACGTCAAGCCTCAGCCAAACATTTCGACTGGTTCGGAGGCTTCGTGTGCGGCATCGCCGTGGCCATCGGCGGAGGAACAGTTCGTGACGTCATGCTTGGCGTCACACCGTTCTGGATGACATCATCGTTATATATGAGCTGCGCCGTGCTGGCTCTTCTCTTTACCGTTGTGTTCTCGCGCTCCCTAAAAAAGCTTGACAACGCTTGGTTCGTGTTCGACACCCTCGGTTTAGGACTCTTCACCGTTGCCGGCATACAGAAAACGCTCGAGTGTGGACACCCGTTCTGGGTGGCCATTATCATGGGTTGCATAACAGGATCGGCAGGTGGCGTTATGCGCGATGTGTTCCTTAACAACATACCCGTAATTTTTCAAAAGGAAATTTATGCCACAGCATGTGTAGCAGGTGGATTTATCTATTGGGGATTGGCGTTGCTAAACCTCAGCGTTACATGGATGGCAGCCATAACCTTCGTCGTGGTATGCTCCATTCGTTTCTTGGCTGTAAAATATCACATTACCTTCCCTACACTAAAGGACGAGATATAACGCATAGAAGAAAACGCATATAAGAATATAAGAGATGTAAGAAAGAAATGGGGAAAATGGAAAAAGAAGACTCGTAAAACCTGTGTTGTTCTATGAATAAATCTTGGATAAAACCATTAAAACCGATAAAAAAGAGGAAAAACGACAAAAAAACAACAAAAAAGTTGCAAAAAATTTTGCAGTTAAGAAAAATATCCATACCTTTGCACTCGCTTTTAAGAAGCATGGCTCCGTAGCTCAACTGAATAGAGCATCTGACTACGGATCAGAAGGTTGCAGGTTTGAATCCTGCCGGAGTCACAAATTAAGGTTATCTGAGTCTTTCAGATAACCTTTTTTGTTTTCCGCATCAACACGTTCACTTGACACATTTGCAAAATGCAACAACATTCAGATTGTCAGAACCACACGAAACATTAACACGAAACATTAAACCCAAATCGGTCATTAGGCCGTTTTTATGTCGTTTTTTATAACTGCTTGCAGTCTTTTGGTTTTTATAAGGTGTCTTTTGCTTGTTTTTAATTCGCAATAGCTCGCTATTACTCATTAAAAGCCAAACAAAATCCACTCTTCTAAAAATCCAAAATACAAGCAAGCCCTAACGGCCGATTTGGGTTAAAGAAAACAAACAAAACGCTAAAATTCTTGGTTAGTGAAAAAGAAAGTTGTAATTTTGCCGTCACAATGAAGCACTTACTGTTTTTCACATTCATCGTCATCCTGTTCTGCGGATGCACAAAGACCAAAGACGAGAAGGCACAAACCCTACTCGCCCAGATTGACTCGCTCTATAACAAAGGCAACTACAGCGCTGCGCTCGACTCTATCACTCAGCTGCGCGAGCGTTTCCCCAAAGCCGTCGAAGCACGCAAGCACGCACTTAAGGTGTGGCAAGACGCATCGTTGAAGATGGCCCAAGACGATGTGGCAAAAACCGACATTCTGTTGCAAGAGACAGAGAGCCAGCTGCAGACAGAGACCGACCGCTACCGTCGTAACATGCTCGGCGTGAGACGCGACTCGCTGAAAGCACGCTACGAGGCGATGTGTGGAGTGGTCAGAATGATTCACATGAGACAGAAACAACACTAAAAAGGCGTTTGTTCTTGCTCATTTCACAGGATTTTTGTATTTTTGTGGCAACTTATGGACACTACACGAACAGAACAACAATTCAAGGACGCCATGCACGAATGTCGCGCCCTGTTTGAAAAGAAACTTCACGACTATGGAGCATCGTGGCGCATCTTACGCCCATCATCGCTCACCGACCAACTTTTCATCAAGGCTAAGCGCATACGTTCGCTGGAGATAAAAAAAGAGTCGCTGGTCGGCGATGGCATAAGACCCGAGTTTGTGGCTCTTATCAACTATGGCATCGTTGGACTCATACAGCTTGAGAAAGGCTTTGCTGACACGGTAGACATTACCAACGACGAGGCCATGGCGCTCTACGACCGTCACGCCAACGAGGCTCTGCAGCTCATGCTCAAAAAAAACCACGACTATGACGAGGCGTGGCGCTCTATGAGGGTGAGCAGCTACACCGATTTCATTCTGACAAAGATTGAACGCGTCAAAGAGATAGAAAATCTCGGCGGCAACACACTTGTGTCGGAGGGTATCGGATCCAACTATATGGATATCATCAACTACTCGGTATTCGGCGTGATAAAACTCACCGAGGAGGAAAACTAAGCATAAGAAGCTTAAGAAGACAAGAAGCTTAAGAAGACAAGAAGCTTAAGAAGACAAGAAGCTTAAGAAGCAAAGACTTTAAAAGCCAAGACTTTAAAAGCCAAGGCTAAAAAACAAGGCTATAAAAAGAAGCTTTTAAAAAGAAAGTAAACCACATTCAGCGCATTGTGAAATACGTCAAAACGATATTGATAAACATGTGCCGCCTGCTGCTCGCAGCCACATTCATCCTGTCAGGATTTGTGAAGGCCATAGACCCGCTCGGCACACAATATAAGATTCACGACTATCTGGAAGCCATGGGGCTCACACCGTGGATTCCAGATTGGGCAACGCTCACGGCGTCTGTTATATTGGCAGCTTTCGAGTTTGCCTTGGGCATATATCTCTTGTTTGCCATACAGCGACGTATCGTGAGCCGCATCGTCACAGCCGTGATGGTGGTCATGACGGTGCTAACCTTGTGGATAGCAGTGGCCAACCCCGTAAAAGACTGTGGATGCTTCGGCGATGCCATAGTGCTCACCAACACGCAGACGCTGATAAAAAACATCATCTTGTTGGCATGCGCCGTGGTGATAGCAAAATGGCCCCTACTGATGGCAAGGCTCATCTCGAAGAGCAACCAGTGGATTGTGCGCAACTATTCGGTGCTTTTCATCTTCGCCATTGAGGTCATAAGCCTCTACACCCTACCGCTGTTCGACTTTCGGCCATACCATGTGGGAGCAGACCTTAGAAAAGGCATGACCATACCGCCGGGGGCAAAGGAGCCACAGTTTGAGACAACATTTATATTAAAGAAGAATGGCGAGACACGCGAGTTCACACTCGACAACTACCCCGACTCCACCTGGCAGTTCGTAGACAGCCACACCGTGCAGACAGCCGAGGGTTACGTTCCGCCAATACACGATTTCTCCATAGAGCTGCAATCAACGGGCGAAGACATAACCCAACAGGTGCTCAACGACAAGGGCTACACCTTCCTGCTCATATCGCCATGGCTCGACAAAGCCGATGACACCAACTTCGGCGACATAGACCAGATCTACGAGTATGCACAGGAACAACACATACCCTTCCTCTGTCTCACAGCAAGCTCACAGCAGGATATAAACCGTTGGATTGACCTGACAGGGGCAGAATATCAGTTCTGCATCACCGATGCCACAACGCTGAAGACGATCATTCGCAGCAACCCCGGACTGCTGCTCCTCAAGGACGGCGTGGTCATACGCAAATGGAGCCACAACCGTCTGCCACAGACCGATGAGCTGAAAGGACCGCTCGAGAAGTTGCCCATAGGACAGATTCCTGACGATTTTGTGCCAACAAAAATTCTGAAAATTTTCCTTTGGTACATCCTGCCACTCCTCCTCCTCACCCTCGCCGACCGCACATTGGCGTGGACACGGTGGCTGAAAGAACGAAACAAGTCTAACATATTATATAAACTTTTTAAAAAGAAAAGAAAAATGAGAAAGAAAATTGTAGCAGGCAACTGGAAGATGAACCTCAACCTGCAGGAAGGCGTAGCACTCGCCAAGGAAATCAACGAAGCTCTCGCAGCCGACAAACCTAACTGCGATGTTATTATCTGCACACCGTTCATTCACCTTGCTTCTGTAGCTAAGGAGCTCGACCAGAACGTAGTGGCTCTCGGTGCAGAGAACTGCGCAGACAAGGCCAAGGGTGCTTACACCGGTGAGGTGTCAGCCGAGATGGTAAAGAGCACAGGTGCTCAGTATGTTATCCTCGGCCACTCAGAGCGTCGTCAGTATTACGGCGAGACCGCTGAGATCCTGAAGGAGAAGGTAGACCTGGCTCTGGCTAACGGTCTGAAGATTCTCTTCTGCTGCGGTGAGACTCTTGAGGAGCGCAAGGCAGAGAAGCAGAACGAGGTTGTTAAGGCTGAGCTCGCAGGTTCAGTGTTCCACCTCGACGCAGAGGCTTGGAAGAACATCGTCATCGCTTACGAGCCCATCTGGGCCATCGGCACAGGCATGACCGCTACCTCTGACCAGGCTGAGGAGATGCTGGCTTACATCCGCTCTATCGTAGCAGAGAAGTATGGCAAGGAGGCTGCTGAGGAGACATCTATCCTCTACGGCGGAAGCTGCAAGGCAAGCAACGCTCCCGAGCTGTTCTCTAAGCCCGATATCGACGGTGGCCTCATCGGTGGTGCTTCTCTGAAGTGTGCCGATTTCAAGGGCATCATCGACGCTTGGAAGAAATAATCGGACAAGAACACCGATAAAACATTTCTGACAACAGCAGAAAGCGAAAAAGCACTGCCGTCTTTATCTTTGCCTGGCGTGGTCTACATGACAGGCCGATGAGGACGGCGTGCTCATTTTTAAAACACATTTTTTGAGAATCATCATCAACAACACGACAATGAGACTATTCGTCATAACACTGGCCGCACTGCTCGGCATGGCTACACACATGAAGGCACAGTCCTTCACGCAGCACATACAGCAGCACACAAAAGACACGGGCACGGTGACCGTTGTGCAAAGCAAGGACATCGACGAATTGGTCAACAGCGCCGACGTGTCAGGACACAAACAGGTGAATCCTGCAAAAACGGCCAACCCATCATCACCGTCAAAGCAGACAAGCCCATCAGCAACAACACCAACCCATCACAACAGCCATTCAAGCCATGCTGCCGCCAACAACGAGCACAAGCATGGCAACGATGCTGCTGCCAACAACAAGAAAGAGGAACACTCCGCAAGGGAGAACAACAATAGCACCGCCTCAGGCAAACAAGAAACCGAAACAGACATACCAACCGTCGACATGCGCAAGAAGATTCCTCTTCGCAGCTATAAGGTCAACGGCTATCGTGTGCAGGTGTTTGCTGGAGGCAACTCACGAAACGACCGCGTGAAAGCGCAGAAGGCGGGCAGCGATGTAAAGATGGCATACCCCGACATACCCGTCTATGTTCATTTCTATTCGCCACGTTGGATCTGCCGCATGGGCAACTTCCGCACATACGAAGAGGCAAGCGCCATCCTGAAAGGCGTGAAAAAGCTGGGCTACAAGCAAGCATGTATCGTGAGCGGAAAAATAACCGTGGCTTATTAGAAGCAACCAAGTAGAAAACAAACATCATTATAAATAGTGAATCCAGAAACAGAATACAGAGAAGGGCTTGATGAATTGGCAGCCCACTACCACGAAGTGCTTAAACTCATTGGCGAAGACCCTGAACGCGAAGGTCTTGTGAAGACCCCCATGCGTGTGGCCAAAGCCATGCAGGTGCTCACACGAGGCTACACCATGGACGCGCACAAGGTGCTGACCGATGCGCTGTTCGAAGAGAAATATAACCAGATGGTCATCGTTAAAGACATCGATTTCTTCTCCATGTGCGAGCACCACATGCTGCCGTTCTACGGCAAGGCACATGTGGCTTATATCCCTAACGGCTACATAACAGGTCTGAGCAAGATTGCACGCGTGGTCGACATCTTCAGTCATCGTCTGCAGGTGCAAGAACGCCTCACACAGCAGATAAAAGACTGCATACAGGATACGCTCAAACCCATGGGCGTCATGGTTGTCGTTGAAGCCAAGCACATGTGCATGCAGATGCGCGGCGTGGAGAAACAAAACTCTATCACAACAACCAGCGCCTTCAGCGGAGCCTTTGAGCAAGCCAAGACACGCGAGGAGTTTATGAACCTCTTGCGCGGTGAATCGAGAAAAATATAATTTTTTTTGATGTTGCATGCAAGATTGCGCACACGTCTACATTTATATATACGAAAACGCGAAAAACATCTTTATGATATGAAAGATAGCGAACTCTCTTGCATAAAACATAAACAATTATAAAAACGAATAAACATGAAATCAAAAATCCTTATGATCCTGTGCCTCATCTGCACAGTCTTCGCAACCACCTCTTGTCTTAACGACAACAACGACACACCCTCTTATGTTCCTCTGACACCTGAGCAGAAACATGCTCTCTGCATCGAGACAAACGGCACATACCAGGGCTACTATTATTTCTTGAAAGAGGGTGAGAACAACAAGGCCGACTCGGCACAGATAACATTCACCGTGAACGACTCTACGCTCATCATGAACAACTATCCTGTCAAGTCGCTCAGCGCTTATATCCAGGACACCAACGCCAAGAGCATCATTGCCAACGCACCGGCAGCAAGCTTGAAGTTTGCTTTCAACGGATACGAGATAACAAACGGCGCAACAGCCTCGGCAGGCAACTACTACTCTATCTGGATGATTCCTGGCGACAGCAACTTGAAGTTCACTACCTCATACACAGCCGAAAACAAGACCCACACCATCGAGATACAGTTTGCTTCAGTTATGCAGTATTACAACTCGCTCTATTACGCCATGGCCGGTTACCAAAACCGCAAATTACAGGCTAACGTCATCGTGAAAGAAGTAGCTATAGACGGCAACGTTTATTCTATCCAGACAGCTTTCGGTCTGCATGCCAATAAGATTCGATAATAAGCAAAAAACAAATGCTGCATGACAGGCAACACATAAGCAGATACTGATTTGAACAAGTAGCTTCTTTAGTCAAACATTACTAGTGATGCGATATTAATCGCTTAACTATAGTTATACATTTGATATTTAATCTTTTACAAACGTTCTTTGTATTTTTTGATTTGAAATTGATGTTCATAATTTTGCAGCCAAAACTGCAAGATTATGAACATCGACAAATATTTGATGAATTTTAATAACCGTGCGATTTTATCGCATCAGTACTAACCAAATTTAAACTTTAGAGAAAATGGGAAGATTCATTGCAATACTTAGTAGCCTATCGTTATGTATTCTTCTGTCTTGTTCTCATAATGAACAAGATGATGTAACGAATCAGCCATACTTAAGTAATTTTAGCAACTCTGGATGTAAAAAATACATCTCAGGTGCTACACCAGCCACCAATAGTCCTTCAGGTAAAGAGGCTACAACTACAAACGATTTGCCAGATGAGCAAATTAGGTTATTAACTAATGATAATAAAAGATTGCAGATTATACATGAAAATACCATTCTTTCTTGCGATGCAGTTATTGAAACTGGATTCAAAGTTGTTGGATCGACTATAATTTTAACCGAAAAATCGACCATGGACACTAATTGTATATGCCATTACGATTTGTCATTTACAATAGACAATTTGGAAAATGGTGAATATAAAATCATTATTATGAGACAATACATAGATAGAACGGGTAAAATTCTATCTGATGGGGTAAAATATTGTGATTTCTCTATCACCTTAACAGACAACCTATCTCAAAATATAAAAATATAATTGCTATGAATAAGAGAATGCAGTACGTTCTCATTTATGGGTTGCCAAAATTGCATATCTGATAATCGCCAAAATCAAGGCTGATTTGATGAATTTTAATAACCGTGCGATTTTATCGCATCAGTACTAGTCAAACATAAGCAGCAAAATATATCTTTCCGCAAGAGGAGAGTGTGTCAAAATGAACAAAAACGATTTGACACTCTCTCCTCTTACTTTTTTTTATTAACTTTGCCACATCTGCCTCTCATTCACTATGGTGGCCTATCGCAAAGAAAAGAAAGACGAAAGAAAAAGGAAGAAAAGAAAGAAAAAGGAAGAAAAGAAAGAAGAAGGAAGAAAAGAAGGACGAAAGAAAAAAAGAATATGTACGAAAGAAAGAGAAAGAGAAAGAGAAAGAAAGAAAAGACGATAGACGATAGAAAGAAAAGAAGCAGACAAGAAATTGAAAAGGAATTAGAAAGAAAAACAAATAAGGAAAAAAAACAAATAAGAAAGAACAATATGAAGTTTATATCATGGAACGTCAACGGTCTAAGAGCCTGTGTGACGAAAGGATTTAAGGAGAGTTTCAAAGCTCTCGATGCCGACTTCTTCTGTCTGCAAGAGACAAAGATGCAGGAGGGACAACTTGACCTGCAGTTTGAGGGCTACCAATCGTTCTGGAACTATGCCGAGAAGAAAGGCTATTCTGGCACAGCCATCTACACACGCCACACACCGCTCAGTGTGACCTATGGTCTGGGCATAGAGGAGCACGACCACGAGGGACGTGTCATCACGCTTGAGATGCCCAATTTCTATCTTGTCACCTGCTACACCCCCAACTCGCAGGATGGTCTACGCCGCCTCGACTACCGCATGACCTGGGAAGATGCTTTCCTCAACCATCTCAAGCAGCTCGACAGCAAGAAGCCCGTCATCGTGTGCGGCGACCTTAACGTGGCTCATGAAGAGATAGACCTCAAGAACCCGAAGACCAACCGACAGAACGCCGGCTTCACCGACCAGGAGCGCGCCAAGATGACGCATCTGCTCAGCAACGGCTTCACCGACACGTTCCGCTTCCTCCATCCCGACCAGGTGACCTACTCGTGGTGGTCATACCGCTTCCGCGCTCGCGAGAAGAACGCGGGCTGGCGCATCGACTATTTCCTTGTCTCTGACCGTCTGCGCGACAAAATTGCTGCCGCCGACATTCACACCGACGTGATGGGCAGCGACCACTGTCCTGTGGAGGTGCAGCTCGACATAGAGTAAAAGCAAAAAGAGGGCGTGTCTAAACGCCATCATTCTTTGGAAACGGGAAAGCCCGAAGCCCTGCAAAACAGGACTTCGGGCTTTCTCATTTAAGCTCTTTAGAGTTATTCTACAACATATTTCTTTCCGCCAACAACATACACACCCTTGGCAAGACCGTCAAAGGCTGCTGAGGGATGCACGCCACGCTTCACAGCCACACCTGTAATGCTGTAAACGGTTATGAGCGCAGGCTGCTGAACGGCTGTTGAGCCAATGCCTGAAGTCACATCGCGCTTGTACAGAGCAACAGGCTGCTGGTTCGATTTGCTTTCGTAGGTTGAGAAACGAGTTGGAGTGGTGCTCTTGTTATAGTTTATTGAACGACTTGTAAACGCACAGCTCTTTATGTTAGCATGCTCTCCCACGAACGTCACGTCCCACTTCGCATTGGCTGAACCAGCATCTGTTGTTGTCTGAAGCTTGTTCTTGCTGCCAGACAGCGCAGCGAGATAGTTCTTGTCAACGGTGCTGTAGAACGTGTATGCACCCTTTGAACCGCCAAGCAAGAACTGACGCGGCTTACCGTCGGTGTCCACATCGGTCACAATCTTGTCGTTTGTGATAGTCACGGCAGAAGCCGAACGCACATCACCATTCTGTGCTGCAAGAGCTGTAGAGCTTTCACCTCCCTCATAAACAATGATATAGTAGGCTCCTGTGGTGAGATCGTTATCAGCGCTAACCTTGTTGAACGTCACACCGCTCACAGGCACAGGGTCTGGATTGGGATCGGGCGTGGGATCAGGATTCGGATCGGGCATTGGATCAGGATTCGGATCGGGTGTTGGATCAGGGTTAGGATCAGGATTAGGCGTTGGATCAACAGAGCCATAATTGTCATAGCTGAACGCCACATTCATCTTATCGCCCCATACATACTGCTCCAATCCTGGATAGTCGACATAGGGGTTACGGTTTTTCTGACACTTATACACCGCGTTGTTACGGTCAATCTCCTTCTGGCTCACTGGGTCTTCCTTCGCCCAACGCAGCAACATCTTGATAACCCAAGGCTTATAGGCAGGATACTTGTTGCCTGCTATCACAGTGTTGGCCGTGCCTTTAGTCCAAGAGCCAATACGGTCCTCATAGCATGTAGCCATGTAGAAATAAATTCGTGCTATGTCGCCCTTATACTCGTCGTTTGGTTCAAACACTGTTCCGCTATAACCTTCGGTACAACTTGGTCCCACCTTGCTAAAGCCATTGTTTGAGGTGTATGTAGGACTGTTTGTTTCTCCAAACGGATAATTGCTGCGACGGTTGTTCACATAACCATCGGTAGGTATAACATGCACGATGTCAGCCTTCATAGGTGAAGCCTCTTTAAACCAACTCTGAGGTATGGTGTGCTCACGGTTATACATATCACCTTCGCCGCTATAGTTGCCATTGTTGTCAGAGAACGAGAAATTAGTGGTGCAAGAGTATATGTCCCACACCTTGCCGTCAGCACGTCTGTCTGTCTGCTCGTAACATTTGTATAAGCCGTCATAGCCGATATCATGATGCGGAGAGATAATTGCATAAAGCGCAGTCTTCAAGGCCTGGCCTTTCTTGCCTGTAGCAGCCTTATAATAGGTGCCTGTGTTGTTTGGTCCTTGCGCAAAGAGCTGCAACACGAAAACAAACAGCGCAAGCAAGGACAAGTTTCTTTTTGAGATGAACATAAAATAAATTGTTTTGCTTTTAACGATAAATAATATTTCGATAAATTTTGAATCTGAACTTGAGTGATATAAAAAAACTCCGTTCTGCAAAGGTAGTCGTTTTTTCTCAATTGAAGATTACGAATGTGAGAATATTTTGCATAAATCTTAAAAAGAGCAACCTGATCAGAACTATTCAGACAAGCAATAACATCTTTACCTTTCTTTATTAGGAGATTGCTCCCCCACCCCATCTCATCGTCCTATCTGTTTCTTTCATGCTGCATCACAGCCAGCACGGCATAGTTGGCAGCATAGGCAAGCTGATGAAAACCCTTAGTGACCGTGTTGTCTCCCCATCCGCCAAGCAGGTCATTGGGCAAGAAGCCGTCGGTCAAGAAATGATCATACGCAAAATCGAGATTAGCCTGAAAACAATCAGCAGCCATCAGCGAGTAATGGCCTGTGCCTTCGGCAGCCTGCTCCACCCTGTAGCTGTCAGCATAAGCTCTCAAGAGCACATCGTCAAACCAAGCGTTGAAGCCGTGGCGTGTGTCGCGATCATAAGGGAACGGATAGTGTGCTGTGCCGTCAATGGTGCGTGCCTTACCTCTGAAGTTAAGGTATGTGGCTTTTGCCAGCTGTGTGAGGTCTGTGCGGTAAACATTGCTGCCAGTCACCTGCAACAGGTCGGCAGCACCACATAGCATCGTTCCCGAATTGTAAGTAAACTCTGTGCCTACAGGTCCTCCGTTGGGCACGTTGGCGCGATAACGTTTTCCTCCAACGTTCTCATATCTCATCTTTCCGTCAGCGCCAAGCATGTCCCAGTAGCACCCTGTCTTCTCGTTCATGAGCTTGCGCTTCTGCCACTCATACACCTTTTCTGCGAACATAAGGTACAGGTCGTGCTTGCTTATCTTCTTGCTCTTACGCTTACCGTCGGCAGCCACATAACGCCACACCGCCTTGTCCTTGCTGTCCTTATAAATCTGTGAGAGCCACACCAGCGGCGAGATTATAGGCGCGTTACTGCACGAGTGTTTAGAGTTGTATCCCGGTCCCCATGTAATGCCTCCGTTCTCATGGCCGTCGGCATCGAGTGTGCAGTCCCATCCATCAATAACATAATCGGCAAGATATTCAGCCTCAACAAGATACCGTTTCTCTCCCGTGTTACGGTAAGCACGCACCAGCTCACGCACCAGCCACATCTGGTCGTCATACACGTTCTCTATGCCTTCCACCTTAGCCGTGCCTTTCGTGTTGCTTCTGTGAACACCATAGACGCTCCACTCTTTTGTCTGCGTGTAAGAAGTAAGCGTATAGGTGCCTTTGTAATAGTCAAGATTATCAAAGAGCCTTGCCATCAAGCACTTATAACGCTCCATGTTTTTAGCATAAAGCTCTGGACAGTTGCCTTTTAAAGTCTGAAGAGCCTCCATCACACCATTCACCGCTTCCATGGCAGCTGTGTAAGGCCACACGTCTGCCGTGCCTTCCTGTCGTCCGTTGCCCAGATGGTAGAGGTCACACATGTGAAGGTCTGAGCCTTTAAAACATTTGTCTATGGTGTTGTCTAAAAGCGTCATGGCTCGCGTCAGGTTTTTTACAGCCACGTCGCCCTTCTTGTTATCTTCCACCACACCATCTGTGCCAGCCGACACACCAAGCATGTAGGCAAACAAGCAAAAACACATAAGCATTTTCTTAAGCATAATTCAATCTTTAGTTTGTTCGGTTTTAATTGTTTTTATTTTGAATATTTGCTATCAGCAAATTATTTCATCCGTCGATTTTCTCGTCCGCATCGTTTGTCATCCGCAAAAGTAGCAATAATTTTTTGTTTTTCAACAGCAACCATGTGGCAGGCTAAAGCATCAACCGGCAGATTGAACGAAGGGAAACATTATGTGAACAGATTTTTTCATTACACATGGAGAATGTTAAAGAGAATGGTTATCTTTGCAACTAAAACAAAGAAACACATCAAAGACATGATAGAGCAAGGAGAAACAAAAGAGACATTAGAAACAGCCAAGACAGCGACAACGCAAACCAACGGTACAAGCAAGGAGACACAACAGGACGAACGGTTCATGAGGGCAGCTTTGGCAGAAGCACAAGCAGCCTATGACGAGGGTGAGATTCCTGTGGGAGCGGTCATCGTGGCTGGTGGACGCATCATTGCCCGTGCCCACAACCTCACAGAAACGTTGTGCGACGTCACCGCACATGCCGAGATGCAAGCCATCACGATGGCAGCCTCTGCCTTGGGCGGCAAGTATCTTAAAGACTGTACGCTCTACGTCACCGTGGAGCCATGCATCATGTGCGCTGGCGCCATTGGCTGGGCTCAACTGTCACGCATCGTCTACGGTGCTGAAGACATAAAACGCGGCTACGCTCTCTATGCACCTAAGGCTTTTCACCCTAAGGCCACGGTGACAACGGGCGTGCTTGAAGAGGAGTGTCGCCAACTGATGCAGCAGTTTTTTAAAGATCGCAGATAGGTTAAAAAGGGAAAAGGGAAAAGTGAAAAATCCTATAGATAAGGATGGTTGAAGGAAAGGGAAAAAAGGAAATAAAAAAAGGAAATAAAAAGGAAATTAAAAAAACGAAAAGCAAGCCCCGCTCTCCACAGTTAACCGTCTGTGAAGAGCGGGGCTTATGTTTCGTTTTTTATTTATAATTGCTTGGTCGAAACCAGCAACTTTCATTAAATTGCATGGTCGAAACCAGCAGCGTTCATTAATTGCCTGGTCTGGACCAACAGCGTTCTTTATTTCACCACCACTACAAGATACTTGCTTGTAGACCAGAAGATTTGCGGATTAGTGATGCGCAGCACATACTGCTTCTGCGCGTTACGCTGCAAGGTGTAGCTGCCTGAGGGGTGCATTGTCAGGATCTTGGCCGACTTAGAGTAGAACTTGATCTCTTTCTCCACTCGAATGTCAATCTTTGTGAAATAGCTCTTGTTGAAATTCGACTCCAGCACCTTGTCACCATCCAAGATGCGCTGCTCCTTAAGCTCCTTCTTCGTTCCGAACACAAACCACGCGGTGTTGAGCTGCTTGTCCTGAGCGTTGATGGTCTCGGTCTTCTTTGAGCTTTCCTCTTGAAGGCTAGACACGTTGGTGTTCAGCGTGTTTATGGTAGCGTCGAGCTCAGAGATATGAATGTCCTTTGCATCAAGCTCGGCTCGGAGCTGCTGCAGCTGCTGCTCCTTCTCTTCAAGCTGTGCCACAAGGTTCTCTACCGAACGCTTCAGCTGCTCACCCTTGATGCTGCTCTCACGCAACTGCTGGCGCAGCTTCGCGATAAGCGTGCGGTTCTCCTTCATGGTGTTGGCGATGAAGCGTATGTTCTCGCGCAGCTGACTTTTCTTGTCGGCACCCTCGCCATCCTTCACTATGCTCACGCGGTTCTCGGCCTCGTTTATCTCGCGGAATCCCTCCTCAATCTGGTTGAAGGTTTCCATCATATCGTTTATCTCATTGTCCTTTTCGGCAATAATCTTCTGCAACGAATCGCTCTGCTGCGATGTCGACTCAATAGGGGCTTTCGCTTCTTTCTTGCAGCCTACAACAGCAAACAAGGAAAGACAGATACAAAACAGAAATAATTTTCTCATAGTTGTTGAGTTTTTCGGCACCGTCTTCTCAGCGCTTCTCAAGAAGCAACGATAGAGCGACACCAGATTTTTTATAAAATTAGAGTTTTCTATCGACCCACCCGACAATGCTGTTGTGTCTGAGGCAAGGTCATAAATGTTGTTTTTCGTGTGTGTTTTATGTCTCTTCGTCGTCGGCCTCATCGCTCAGAGCCTCTGCCTCGCGACGTTTCTTTGCTTCGCGTGCCAAGCGACGCTCTTCACGCGCCTGACGTTTGGCTGCACGCTCATCGCGCTGGTTGGCTGTGGCAACAGCCACCTTGTCACAAGCATCTTTGTCGGCACCTGCCAGCACGATGACAATCTCACCACGGGGAGCTGTCTCCTCAAAATGGGCTGTCACCTCGGCAAGGGTGCCACGCACGCTCTCCTCATGAAGCTTCGAGATCTCGCGGCACACGCTCACCTGACGGTCGGCACCGAACACGTCGACAAACTGTTGCAGGGTTCTCAGCAAGCGGTGCGGCGACTCATAGAAAATCATCGTGCGCTGCTCGTCCACAAGCGTGGCGAGGTGTGTGGCGCGACCCTTCTTCTGAGGAAGGAACCCCTCAAAGCAGAAGCGGTCACACGGCAGACCTGACGACACGATGGCAGGAATGCAAGCCGTTGCTCCCGGCAAACATTGCACCGTGATGCCCTCGCGTGCTGCCTCACGGGCAAGGAAGAAGCCTGGGTCGCTCACGCAGGGCGTGCCGGCATCGCTCACCAACGCAATGGTCTCACCACTCTTAAGGCGCTCTATCACGCCGGCGGTGGCTGTGTGCTCATTAAACTTATGGTGCGACAGCAGCCTGTTGTGAATGTCAAAATGGTTCAAGAGGAGACCCGTTGTGCGAGTGTCCTCCGCCAAGATGAGATCAGCCTCTTTCAGCACCCTAATGGCACGCAGAGTAATGTCTTCAAGGTTGCCCACAGGTGTGGGGACAATATATAAAGTACCCATAACGGCGACAAATATAGCCAGAAAAATCATTACTTGCAAAAAAGCAGACAATTTCTTTGCATTTTTTAAAACGTATTTGTACTTTTGCACCATTATGACAGACAATTTAATGGGAGAAATGCGCCGCCCAGGAAGAATTGAGGTGGTTTGCGGGTCTATGTTCTCTGGCAAGACAGAAGAGCTGATCCGCCGAATGAAACGTGCCGTCTTCGCACATCAGAAAGTGGAAATATTCAAGCCTGCCATTGACACACGCTACAGCGATGAAGACGTGGTGAGCCATGACAGCAACTCCATCAGGTCTACACCCGTAGATTCGTCAGCATCGATCTTGTTGCTGTCGAGCGACATCGACGTGGTGGGCATTGACGAGGCTCAGTTTCTTGACGACGGACTGGTTGACGTGTGCAACCAGTTGGCGAACCGTGGGGTACGGGTAATCATCGCTGGTCTGGACATGGACTTCAAGGGTGTGCCCTTCGGTCCCATTCCTGCTCTCTGTGCCATTGCCGACGATGTCACGAAGGTGCATGCCATCTGCGTGAAGTGTGGCAACCTCGCCTATCTGAGTCACCGCATCGTGAGCGGCGACAAGCGCGTCATGCTTGGCGAGCAGACCGAATATGAGCCGTTGTGTCGCGAGTGTTACCAGAAAGCTGTCTTGAAACAACAGGAAGAAGCGAAACAATAATAAGAACCAAAAGGAAACGGGAGGAAGAACATCATGCTTGAACAAAAAATAACATTCGACAAATTCATAAGATGGTCGCTCATAGCGGCTTGCGTGTTTGTCGTGCTGCTCACAGTCAACTATCTCAGTCAGGTGTTGCTGCCGTTCTTCATAGCCTGGTTCTTTGCCTATCTGCTCTACCCCGCCGTCAAGTTTGTGCAAGACAAACTTCACGTCAAGGTTCGTGCCATTGCCATCATTATAACCATGATTGTGGTCATTGCCGTCATCGGAGGCATTGTCTACCTCATCATCCCGCCCATGATAGAGCAGTTTCAGAAGCTTGGCGACGTGCTCACCCGGTGGGTGCAGCAGACCACCCACACCAACAACCTCACACAACTCATCAGAGAGTGGGCACGCGAGAACCAACGCGAGCTGGAGCAGTTCTTCCACAGCAAAGACTTCAGCGATGCGGTGAAAGCCTCCATGCCCAAGCTCTTCACCCTGCTCAGCCAGACTGCCAACATTGTGCTCAGCATCATCGGATCCTGCATCGTGTTGCTCTACATGTTCTTCATCTTGCTCGACTATGAGTATCTCACCGACAACTGGATAAAAATCTTCCCCAAGAAAAACCGTCCCTTCTGGCATGTGCTCATGAGCGACGTCAAGCGCGAGATGAACAACTACATCCGTGGTCAAGGTCTGGTGGCGTTGTGCATGGGCATAATGTTCTGCATCGGCTTCAGCATCATCGACTTCCCCATGGCCATAGGCCTCGGCATCCTCATAGGCATCATGGACCTTGTGCCTTACCTCCACACCTTTGCCCTCATCCCCACGGCGTTCCTTGCCATGCTCAAGGCCGCCGACACGGGTCAAAACTTCTGGTATGTGTTTGGCATGGCGTTCCTTGTCTTTGCCGTGGTGCAGATCATCACCGACATGGTTGTGACGCCAAAGATCATGGGCAAGGCCATGGGCCTCAACCCCGCCATCTTGCTTCTCTCCCTCTCTGTGTGGGGTGCCATCCTCGGCTTCATCGGCCTCATCATAGCCTTGCCCCTCACCACCCTCCTCATGGCCTACTGGCAACGTTATGTCACGAAAGAACATCTCGACATTGAGGACAATGCCAAGATAGAGAAGAAAAAAGACGACAAATAAGAAAGTCTTTTCGATAAGCCAGATGAGCAGAAACAAAGCTTGCTTTGGTTCTGCCATGGCAAGAAAAGTTTTTTACCAAGCTGGTAAAAAAAATACAAGACATGAAAGATGTTGCATCACCAATACCCAAAATATTGCTTAGTGTACCTTGGAGACATCAGACGGTAATTGTCTCTAAATGTGAAACAATAGAGGAGTATTACACAAAAAAGAGGATACTAAAAATTAGTATCCTCTTTTTGTTTGGTGATCCGCATGGGGCTCGAACCCATGACCCCAACATTAAAAGTGTTGTGCTCTACCAGCTGAGCTAGCGGATCTCCGTGTGCTTATGTTTTAAAAGCGAGTGCAAAGTTACGGATATTTTTTTGACTATGCAAATTATTTGCTTACTTTTTGCATATTTTTTTAATCGCTACTTTTCCAACTCATTATTATTGTATAACCTTTTCGCCTGTCTGCTCGTTTATTGTCTACCCTATTCGCTCGTCTGCTCAAAACAAAACAATCGGACAAGAGGTAAAAAAAACAAAACGATCGGACAAGTGAAGATTAAACAAAAGCTCCTGACAAGAGGGAGAGACCCAGATGCCAGGAGCTTTATGGTTAAAGTTAAATTAAATTTTCTTTTTTAAGATCTTCACGTCATCTTTACTTCACTACCACCTTCTTGCCGTTCACGATGTAGAGGCCGGGCTTCAGGGCTTTGGTGCCCTTGTTGCTTACCTGAACACCTTCAACGGTGTAGACGTTGCCTGCGGCGTTGGCCTTGGCTGCGTTGATATTGGTGATGCCTGAAGGTGTGTCGTTGAGAACAATCTCCAGCTCATCAGCTTCAGAAGCAACGTTGATAACAGCCTCGAAAGGAGCAGCGTAGAGAGCAGCGAGCTGAGCTGTAGGATCAGTCTCGTCGAAGTTGACAGCAACAAACTTGTCGCCGGCAGCACGGAAGGTCTTCTTGCCATCCACAGCTGTGAGCTGACGGCGGCAGAGATAGGTTGCAACATCTGCGTCGCCCACAGCTGTTGTCTTCTCGTTTGCGAGGTCGATGTCGCCATACATGTCAAACGAAACGCTCATGCCGTCCTCCTTGGCAACAACGAGGTACACATTGTTCTTTGCAAGCTGGGTTGCGATGTTGAAGTTGGCCTTACCGTCGGCAACAGAAGCAAGCTCATAGAACGCTGTCTTGGCGCTCACGAGAGACAAGTCGCTGGCAGGAACATCCATAGGAGCAACGCAGAACGCCTTGGTGTCGGCAGCAAGCACAACCTTGTCAAGATCCATCTTTGCAGCAGCGGGAGCATCGAGGTCAACGCTTTCTGCAACCACCTTCTTGTAACCCTGGGCCTCGATGGTGCTACCATAAGCCAGAGAGTTCTTCAACACATTGGCTGTGTATTTGCCTGTTGCGTCAGACACAGCATAATATTCAATGTTGTCGCTCTTCAGCGTAACCTTTGCACCGGCAATGGCGTTGCCGCTCTTGTCGGTTACTGTTGAAGAAACCACCTTAGGATCGAGAGCCACATAGAAATGGGTAACAGGGAACTCAATTGCATTGTAAGAACATGTCGTGATGTCAGAACCACCATAGCACTTACGATTGTAGCAGAGGGTCTTATCTTTCTCAACCTCATAATTAACCGTACGGCCCCATCCATTAAGATTTTGTAAGAGGTGCAGACGCAATCCCTTGCCGTCATATACGAATGGAGCGTCGAGCTCGATTATAATATAATCATCGTAATCTTTGACATTGCCATCAGATGAAATAAAATCGATTGTACCATCAAACACCTTTGTCATCTCGTCTGTGTTACGAGGCTCAAACGGTGTAGCAACAGTCTCGTCCTCTGTGTTCTCCATCCATGCCAACACTTTATGTCCCTTCAGAGAATAGCTTGTTTTGGCACGGAACACGATCTTGGCAATCTTGTCGCCCTTCTTCAAACCAGAAAGCTTGCTAACAGGATAGAGGATCTCCGCCTCATTCTTTTCATAATTGGTATCGAACGGAGAACTGCCAGAATCTTCGAACTTACCTACCTGTATATGTGAAAGAGCCGTCTCTTTATCAACAGTAACGGTAGCCACATCTGTAGTTAAAGTGTAATCTTTATCTGTGGCTTCAACAACAATCTTAGCCTTAACGTCGCCTGTGGCATGAGGAGTGAATGAAAGTTCAATCATGCCATTCTCACCAGGAGCGATATCCACGCCATTGGCTGTGCTTACCAACTCGTCGTCAACATAGAGCTTTGCCTTGTAGGTATCAGCCTTCTCTGCTACAGGGTTAACGTTTGTAACCTTCACAGAAGCTGTGTAAACACTGTTCACCTCAGCCTTGGCAGGGAATTCAGCAGAAGCGAGTGCCCATAAGTGAGCATCGGGATCGAGCGTTCCACCTACGAGGTTGTCGATCTCACCCTTAGCGGCTCCGATACCGATGTACCAAGAACCGGCGGGAATATTGTCAATAACGAAACGTGCCGACTTATATTTCGAGTCCTTCTCAGTGGGAAGTTCTGAGATGTCAATGGTGCGTGCAACCTTCCAATCGCTATTGCCGTCAGCCGAATAGTAAACAGTGAGGCCAGTGGTCTGGGGATCATAATCACGAGCGCTGGGGCTTCTTGCTCCATCAAATTCGAAGGTCTCACCCTCAGCAAACTTCAAGCGAGGAGTGATAAACTTAAGCTCCTCTGATGTGTTAACGTTAAGAGTGACCTGGTCGTTATCAGTAGCCCACTTAGAGCATGATTTGTACCCATCGTCAAATGCCCAATAGCCATAATAGCCAGAAGTTTCTGTTCTTGAACCCACAGGCAGCTTCCTGTCCTCGAAGGTAGCGGTCCATGTGGTCTCGGGAGCTGTCTCTCCCTTCACCTTAATCTCTTTTGTATGGTCGCCAGCGTTAAACTTAATGGTTCCTTCATGAACGCCAACAACATCACCCTTAAGGATGATAGAGAAATCTTTTGATGTGTGAGGCTCTACAGCCACGCTTGCAGCGTCGAACGATGTAGAGAAGCCCTCGGGCAGGTCAATGCTTGTGATGTTGAGAGCACTACCGCCATCGTTGGTGATGGTGAATTTCTTGTACACGTCGTTGCGTGTCTTGCCAAAGTTGTAAGAAGCATCGGCAGCCACTTCTTTTTCCTCGCCCTTCTCGTAGAGCTGGAACTTAGGTTCGTTAGATACCGGAGTGTATGTGCCTACGACATAAGACTTCTTGCCCACGTTCTCCACCAAGCTGATGGTTTCGGTGTCTTTAAATTCGGCATAATTGCGGGTGTATGACAGTTCAATATCTGTCGACTCGCCGGCAGCAAGAGCTTTGCTAATGGGCTTGGTAACAATGACCTGGTTCTTGCTGTCAACAATGCTCACGCTATAGTTGGGCTCGTCGGTAGTAAGATCCACGTTACCCGTGTTCTTTATTGTAGCTGTAACGCTGATGGTGTAGTTGCCGTCATTGTCGGCATTTGCATACTTGTCCAGAGAGCTAATGCCAAAGAGCAAGAGCTGCTTTGTTTTAGGAATGTCAACCTTCTCAGCCTCAAAAACGCTAAACTGCACCTGATTTGCATAGATACCCAAACGTTCGCCATAAACCTCAGGAATTTCCATCTTGTTGATGTTAGATATGTCCAACTGACTTGTTAAATCTGCTATCGGCTTTCCATCAGGCACCCACTTGCCGTCTTTTTCTTTCATCTTGTAAATACGCAAGAAGCAGTTGCCATTACTTTTGGCGTAGAATGAAGACTTGCCGTAGATTACAGGCGTAATCAGCATGTCACGGTCATACTGATAACCGCCATAAGCATCTTTTCCTTGCTGTGAAGGCACGTAGATGTAGCTGTAGTCTACGCCATCAATCGTAAAGCCCTTGTCATACCACTCGTAAGCAGGATGAAAGAGAGCACCGGCTTCGTTCTTCTCGAAGCCTTCAGTGTAGTGGCCCCATCCCAAGGCAGGGATAAATTCGGGGTCGCTGGTGTCTATCGGCGTGTCGAACACCTCCTTATAGTTGTCCGTTATCACCGCGCCAGCATTAGTTGCTCCTACGATCCAGAGTAAGAGCAAACTTAAGATGAAGTTGATTTTTTTCATAAGCATACTTCTCTTTTAATTAGACGTTTGTTTTTGATTTATATTTTGTTTTTTAGTGTATTGTCGTAGACTGAGCTTCTTCGTTATATAAAGAAAAGAGTTTCTTCATGATGCAGAAAACAAATTCTTCAAGAGGAGACAAATCTTCTTCATTATGCTTAAAAAAAGCGTTGCCACCCTTTCGGGCAAACGGCAAATAAATGTTTATGTCGGCAAAATTATAAAAATTATTCTAAAAAGAAAGGAAAATATGCAAAAAAGTTTCACTTTGCCATAAAAATAATTTGATTGATGTGATTTTCACGCTATTTGTTGTCTCATTTCGTGTCGCATCCCGTTTTTTCATGTCACAAAAAGCCATTAAGACAACCTTTTTAGTTACCAAATGAAAGAAAAAGCGGCCAAAAGCATACGGTTTTCAAAATGTTTATTAATTTTGCAAAAACAAGAAGCTTAAAAAAAACATGTAAGTGACGCTAAAAAAAAGAAACATGCTTATGAGAAATTTTTACAAGCAGCTGGCGTTCGGCCTCATCGCCGCAACATCGCCTTTAGCCATACAGGCGCAACAGGCAGAGAAGACCGACACCATCTACAAACAGACCTTCGACCCGCGAGGAAGCATCAACACCATGACGGTGGAGAACATAGACGGGGGCAAAGGCACATGGAACGAAGAGGTCAATGGCGGCAACTATTATGCCTATAACGTCATCAACAATAACGTCGACATCAACAGCAACGTTGGCATCGATGCCAACGACTGGCTCATAACGCCCGAGGTGGAGCTTGAAGCCAACCGCCTGTACACCGTGGCTTACAAGACGTTCAGCTACGGAGCACAGTATGACGACGAGTGGGTGGAAAAAGGCCATAAGAACGTGGTTGACGTGCTCATGGGTCAGGACAACGACTACAGCGCATATAAATCGATCATCAGCGATCCCACCATAAAGCGCACAAGCACGTTTACTGAAAACAAGGCTTATGTGCGCAACCGCACGGCAGGCAAATATCGCTTCGCGTTCAACGACCGAAGCAGCTTTGGCTGCTTCCCGACGGGTCTTGACGACATCTTTATAATAAAAGGTCCTGTTCTTCAGGCCCCAGACAGCGTGAAGACCTTCACGGTGGCCGCCGCCGACAAAGGAGCAAAGGAGGCAACGGTAAGCTTCACCACCCCCACACACGACCTTGAGGACAACGCCCTTGCCTCGCTCACGAAGGTGTGTCTGCTGCGCGACGGCAAGCTCATAAAGACCTTCGACGCCCCGCAGACAGGACAGGCGCTCAGCTATGTCGATGCCGACGCAGAGATGGCGAACGGTTTCCACACCTACACGCTGTTTGCCGTGAACGCATCGGGCGACGGCTTGCGCACAGAACGCAAGGTCTTTATTGGCGAAGACGTGCCCACAGCCCCGACGGGAGGCGAGACTACCGACATGGGCGACAAGATACGTCTGTCGTGGACAGCGCCGACCAAGGGTGCCAACGGCTATTATATAAACCCCGAGGCTCTGAAATATAACATCTACATAAACCAGGGCTATGGCAACAACAAGCTCGTGGCGCGTAACGTGAGCGCCACCTCCTATGACATTGACAACACGTTTGAGGGCGAGCAAGACGAGACCGACTTCCGCGTGGCTGCCGTCAGTGTTGCCGGCGAGGGTTCCAAGCTCATGCTGCCAGAGGTCATCACAGGCACGCCCTACGAGCTGCCGTTTGCCGAGAGCTTTGCTTACGGACGCACGGAGAAGTTCTGGTGGCGCACCACAGCAGGCGACTACGAGTTGTCTGAGTTTAAGTTTGCAAGTTTTGACCGCAACGAGATCGGTGCCTTGCCGGGCTCCGACGACGACTATGCCTTTGCCGTTTTCTCGCCGCTTGACGACAACGAGACCGTAGACCTGTGCACAGGCAAGATATCGCTGAAAGGCACCACACAGCCCACGCTCAAGTTTGCTTATGCGTTCTCTCTCTCACCAATGCCTGCCTTCGTGCAAGCGGTGGTGCAGCCTGCCGGCAAGAAAGACCAGGTGCTTGAGACCTACTGGGTAGACCAGACCGTGGCACCTGGCGTTTACACCAACGTGACCCTTGACCTCTCACAGTTCAAGGACGAGAAATATGTGTTCGTGAAGTTCCGCGCCACCTCATCGCCCAACCGCGACGTATATATAGACAATGTGTTGATCAACGATGGCGACTACAACCTCGACCTCTCGGCAAAGCTCACCACCGTGAGCCAGATGACGGGTGGCGAGAAGACCAACGTCAACGTGAACGTGTCTAACCTCGGAAAGCAGAAGGTGTCGCGTTACACCGTAGAGCTGTTGGAAGACGGCGAGGTGGTGGAGAGCGTGGAGCAGCCCATGCTCAAGTCGATGAAGTCGCGCAAAGCAACAATATCATATAAGGCACCGACAGACAAGAAACAGGTTACGCTCACAGCCAAGGTGTTGATTGAAGGCGACGAGAACCCAGCCAACAACGTGTCGGCACCCGTGACCGTCAGTCTCGCGGAGCCTGTGCTCGCCCGCCCCACCGACCTGAAGGCACAGAACACCACACAGGGAGCGCAGCTCCTTTGGACCGCTCCCGACAGCAAGAGCGAGAACGTGGTTGAAGGCTTTGAGACCTATGCTCCCTTCGACACAAGGACAGACAACATCGGTCCCTGGCAGCTGATAGACGGCGACCAGAGCTGGACACAGGGCATACCGCTCCACGACGGCGACCTTCACACCGTGGCCACCTATCCCGGAAACGTGCAAGAGGAGGCGTTTGCATGGATGGTCTTTGACCCGACGCTCACCACTCCAAACCTTGAGGAATATTATGCCGACGGACAGTTCACCCCTCATGGCGGCAAGCAGTATGTCATAGCCGCCTGTGCCGTGGACATTGCCACAACAGCAACGAGCAACGACGACTGGCTCATCTCTCCCCTGCTCACAGGTGAGCAGCAGACCGTCTCGCTGTGGGCCATGAGTCCGTCACAGATGCAGGAGAACTTTGACATCCTCGTGTCAAGCCGCACCGACGACACCGACGATTTCACCGTTCTCAAGAGCGACCTCACAGGCACCGTAAAAGACAGTTGGAAGCAATACACCTACGTCCTGCCCGAAGGCACCAAATATTTTGCCGTGCGCTACAGTTCGAGCGACGAGTTCATGATGGGCGTCGACGACATTGCCTACACCACAGGCGACGGCACCCTGAAGGGTTACAACATCTATCGCGACGGTAAGCTGCTCACCACGACCGATGCCGCCACAACCTCTTACAACGATGCCAGCGCCACAGCCGAGGAGCACACCTACACGGTGACAGCCGTCTACTCACGCGGCGAGTCGTGTCCGTCAAACGCAGCTGGCAAGCTGACGGGCATCAGCAACATCGATGCCGACAACAACATTGACACCACGCCGACACAGGTCTACGACCTCAGCGGCCGCGCCGTGAACAAGGCTTCACAACGCGGTGTGTTCATCTTTAAGACAAAGAAGGGTGCTGTGAAGGTTGTCAAGAAATAGAAAATAAGTGCCTGCTTAGGCAGACGGCTAATCTAAGCACGCAAGAAAAGGAAATTCAACCTTTAGAGAATAAAAAAAATCGCTCTCGTTTGAGGGCGATTTTTTTTTGTTTTTCATAGCACCTTTGGATAGTTACAAGCTTAAATAACAGCTAACTGTACTTATAAAAAACAATGTTTTTGCGCTTCGCACATTTTATAAACATTAATTGTCATTAATGACCCATTAATTATCATCAATACGCGCGTAGCGCGGAAAAATTGATGTTACATTAATTTTAAATTTACACGCGCGTAGCGTGAAATATTAATGATCATTAATGTTCAATTAATGGAAATTAATGTTTAAAAAGCAACGAGCGCGAAGCGCAATGTAAATATCAATCTTTGCAAAAAAAGTTACCAAAACTTGTTTTGCTTCTCATTATATTCGAAGCCTGCAGCAGCAAGCTTGTTTTCAATGTCCTTACGGTTGACGTTCATGTCGTCACACAAAGCGTCAAGAGAGCTGTAATCGTCACGAAGAAGCATGTTCACAGCCGAGAACAGCATCATGGGGTCGTTTGGCAAATGTTCCATATATTAAAAAAATTTATCCTGTTGTCTTTTTGTCCTGTTTTATCTTGAAGAGCCGTTTGGTTATAAAGGGTTCTTTCTTGGGGTTCTTCCGTTAAACCCAATAGCCACCCAGTGCGATACCCTGGGCTATGAGCTTATGCCCCTTCGGGGCGCATATCCACGCATTTAACGTAAGAACCTTTTTTTGCGCTGCAAAATTAGTAAAAATTTTGCTCTTCTCTTAATTTTGTAGTAACTTTGCACCACTTTTTCTCATTTCAACAATAAAAAATGGGTTTTCATAAAGAACGAGGATAACATTATTTGAATAACAAAACATTTGAATAGACAATAAATCATGGCAAACAAACCATCACACACAGCTGCTGCTTGGACAGAGGTAGAATATTCTTCTCTCTGCATCAGCCCATATCTCTCAACCCCAGTGTTTGTACCCAAAGAGACAAGTTTCTACCTGTGCCGTGAGGGCGGCGAGCGCAAACCCGCACGCCTGACATTCGTGGTCTTCAAGGCACAAGAAGCCTCTGACGACGAGTGGGAAGACGACCCCATGCTCGGCAACATCATGGCAGAGGTGCTCGGCGACGGCAACGAAGAGGTGGAGCCTGTAAGCATGGTGAACCTCGGCATGGAACCGTCGAGCTTCATCAGCGTGGTGCGCGAAGACGACAACGTCATTGTGTTCGACATCTACTGGCCCGACGGCGAGGTGAAGATCGACAAGGGCGAGCTCACCGACGAGGGTTTTGTGCTGAAGAAGTCCGACTTTGGCGACGACGGCCTGTTGTGTAACCTCATACCCGACGAGGGCAAACCGTTCAGCCTTCGCCTCGTCTTGCCATACGTCGGCTTCTCGCTGATTGATGCCGACGAGAACGCGGTGTCTGGCGACATCAGCGTCACACCCGACACCATAGACCTCTACAGCTACACCTTCGTGGGCAACGACGGCAACGACCGCTTTGCCTTGTCGCTCGACGACGACAAGCTGAAGTATCTGTGTGTGCTGCGCGATGACGGCACCATGGCTGTGCGCGACATGCGCGACCGCCTTACTGAGGTGTCACAGATTCCTGACCGTGGCAAGCTCTCACAGCTCATGATGGGTGCCCACTCGCTCCTCATAAAGAACAAGAACAGCCGTTGGCGCGTGACGCTCACGGGCGAGGAGGTGGAAGAAGCCAACGAGCTCGAGTGTAACGCTGTGGCGCTGGCACGCTTCGCCTTTGAGAAATATACCGCCACCGACAACGTGGATGAGGACGCGCTGGCACAGACGCTCATGAGCCTGGAGCAGAAGATGGCGTTCCAGTGGTTCTGGCTTGACGAGGCCGACTGGAGCCACGAGCACATGGAGGGGCTGCTCGACATGGAGGGTCTCGATGCCGATCCGGAGAAGATGATGCGTCAGGCGCTGCTCTTCAACCGCTATGAGCAGTTTATGAAACGTCTCGCCGCCTTCTCTTACATCATGCAGAAGCCCATTCAGGGTGACCAGCTACAGGCACGCAACAACAAGCGCAAGATTGCACGCTGCGCCCGCCACATCATCGCTCACCGTGCAGGAACGGAGAACATCTGGAAGCTTGACGAGGATGCCCGCCGCGAGATACAACATTTCTTCTCTACCTTCCACCGCGAGTTCACCGAGCTGCTGGAGGCTGAAAACGGCAACGCTGCGTAGATAAAGGAAGACAAAAAACACACGACAACGAACCTCTTTTCACATATTTAAGTCATCGTACCCCGACCGAGATACGTGTGTACCTCGGTCGGGGTACACATGTCTTTCGGTCGGGATACGCATGTACCTCGGTCGAGGTACGATGACAATGAAGCATTAATGAGACGACTATCTGGTGAAAAAAACAACTCAAAAATTTGCAGGTTCGGATTTTTCTTAATACTTTTGCCAACGAAACATCAAGAGTTGCCCAAATGTTGTGGCACACCAACCGAGTTTGACAATAAAGATAACCACGGTGGTAAAACGATGTGTAAGCGACATTTTTTTTATTAATGCTTAAAATATTTATCTTTATGAATCGAGACAAACAATTTGGAGGTTACCAAGACAAGCTGTCTGGAGGAAACCTCACCGACTATGCCAAGAAGCGCATGGCCCACTATGCTGTAATGTTCGCAAAGAGCAGTGACGAGGAGCTGCGTCAGACAATGGAGAAAGAGAGCCGAAGCAAAGGGTGGACACAGGAGCGTAGCTTCTACCTGTACGCCCTGCGTGAGGAGTGGGCAAAGCGCCACCTGGAAATGAAGCCATAACCGTTGGCTGTCAGCAACCATCATGTGAGCTAAATATTAAACCCAGATCGGTCATTAGGCCGTTTTTATGTCGTTTTTATAACTGCTTGCAGTCTTTTGGTCTTTATAAGGTGTCTTTTGCTTGTTTTTAATTCGCAATAGCTCGCTATTACTCATTAAAAGCCAAACAAAATCCACTCTTCTAAAAATCCAAAATACAAGCAAGCCCTAACAACCGATCTGGGTTAAGAACAGCAAAAAAGGCGTGCTTCTCACGAAGCGCGCCCTTTGTTATAAATTCATAATCTTTAGCAATTCTTACTGTATAGTATTTATTAAAAGAGAGATCTAAAAAAACTTATGCTTATATGTTAAAACTATTCATGTCACACCTCACGGTGAAACGATAGAACAACGTTACTTATTCGTTTTCTTTCTTGTCACTTAACCGTAGTATCCGTAGAATTATTTCTTCAACAGATGCTTAAGGTCCTTAACGTCACGCTTTGAAATGGTGCCGTCGGCAGCAGTCACAACGAAATAGTCGAGCTTCGACTTGCCATTGACAAACTGAGCGGTTGCGATGCTTCCGTCACGCATCATCACGGTGAAATAGCCGTTGGCCTTGCCGTTCACAAACTTGCCCTGCCATTTCTCCTTGCCGTTGGGATAGAAAGCTGTAACCTCGCCATCGAGCTGTGTGTTGTTGTCGTTGGAGAGATCAATGAAGCTGTAACCACCCTCAGCTTTGAGAGTGCCGTTGGGATAGAAGTCGCGGAAGATGTCGCGCTTTTCAACGCCCTTTCCGGCGGTGAGAAGCAGACGGCCGTAAGCGGCATCGCTCTTGTCGTAGACACGGATGTTGTCAACGTTATAATATATGGTGTCGTTAGAAACCGGAACGGCGTTCAAGACACGTTTGTGTGCATAAGATGCAACTGTCAACATTGCCATAATGGCAACAAGTAATATCTTCTTCATAGCTGTAGTGTTTTTAAATATGTAGGTTTATTGTTTTTATTTTTTCTTTTTTTCTACTGCAAAGATAATGTATTAATTCGTAAGTTGTATCATCCGTTAACACTATTTTACACATATTTTTCATGCTTTTTTCGATTGTAATTTACAAGATTGCTTACGATTTAAAGTTTTACAAAACCGTCCCGTTTTACTTACACTTTGTAAACACCCTTTTCTAACAACATACAGAAAACAGCGCCGCCGCTTACATAATGTCCGTTTTATGAACCAAAACGGAATTAAAAACGATTTTTAAAAGCAAGAAAAAAGCCGCAACGTGTCAGTTTTTCTCAAACTGAAAGCACATTGCGGCCATTCTTATCAAAAAGGAACCTTTTTCCCTATTTTCTTTTCTGCATGTTCGGCAAGAAAGCGGCTATCATGCCAAAAAGCGGCAAAAAGGCGCTAACCTCGAAAATGAACTGCACACTGGTGCGGTCGGCAAGCCATCCAAAGAAGGCTGAACCGAGGCCACCAAGACCAAACATCAGTCCGAAGAACACGCCGCACACCAGTCCCACCTTGTCGGGCAACAGGTCTGTGGCATAGACAACGATTGACGAGAACGCCGAGGCGATGATAAGGCTGGCGAGGAACGCGCAGACCACGGTGGCTGCAAACCCCACATAAGGCATGGCCAAGGCGAATGGGGCAGCGCCGACGATGCTCACCCAGATCACATATTTGCGCCCGAAGCGGTCGCCAAACATTCCTCCTGCCACAACACCTATAGCAAAGGCAGCGAGGAAAGCGAAGAGGCAGAGCTGCGAGGTGGCCACCGAGACATGAAACTTGTCGATGAGGAAGAAGGTGAAATAGCTCGTCATGCACGCCGTGTAGAAATATTTGGAGAAGATAAGGAGCACCAGGATGAGAAGCGCCCAGTATTTGCGGCGGCGCGAGATCGACGTGTTGGGCTGTGGAGCAGGTATGTTGTTACGCATCTGGTAGGCCAGACGGGCGCTGTACCAGTAGCCCACACGCAGCAAGAGAACGGCGGCGAGGATGGCAGCAAGGGCAAACCACGAGATGGCACCCTGACCGAAGGGCAACACTATGGCAGCAGCGAGCAGAGGACCGAGGGCGGAGCCACCGTTGCCACCCACCTGGAAGATGCTTTGGGCAAGACTCTTCCTGCCGCCCGATGCCATCTGCGCCACACGCGACGCCTCAGGATGGAACACAGAGGAGCCTATGCCTATCACAGCGACAGACAGAAGGATGAGGGCATAGCTTGAGGCGACAGCAAGAAGGAGCAGACCGACCAGCGTGAAGCACATGCCCACAGACAGCGAGTAAGGGCGCGGATGACGGTCGGCATAGAGGCCCGTGAGCGGTTGCAAGATTGACGACGAGATCTGGAAGACAAAGGTGATGATGCCTATCTGTGCGAAGGAGAACCCAAACTTGTCTTTCAGTATGGGATAGATGGACGGCACAACCGACTGGATCATGTCGTTCAGGAAATGGCCTATACCTATTATTAAAAGAATGGAGAACACGGTTCCTCCCGCCACCGACGGGTTTCCCTTAATCTTGTTGCCTAATGTTTTGATGTTCATATTTTTCTTTTTCGAGAGACATGTAACGGTTTCTGAAGAAACGTCGGGTGCTTCAGAAGAAACATTGGGTGCTTCAGAAGAAACGTCGGGTGCTTCAGAAGAAACGCTGGATGTTTCAGAAGAAACGCCAGTTGTTCAAAAGAGCTGTTGTCGATGTTTCAAAAAGTATATATAAGCACAAAGGGTTAAAACGTTGTTACCAACATTCTAACCCTTTGTAGGTCGGGATGACAAGACTCGAACTTGCGACCTCACGCCCCCCAGACGCGTGCGCTAACCAACTGCGCTACATCCCGTACTTCTTAAAAGCGAGTGCAAAGATAGCTACTTATTCTGAATTGACCAAACAAAAACGAAACTTTTTGCAAAAAAAACTTGCGTTTTTCCTTAATTTCATGCCTTGACGTCTGTTTTTATCGACCTTTGCGCGCCTTCACCTTAATAATATATAAGGGGCATGACAAGAAAGAAGACATGACACAGAAACGAAGAGAAAGAATTAAACAGGTTTAGTTAAGTATTCAAAACGAAAGAAACACTCATGCTAACGAATGCAAATAAATGGGCAATGGCTTCGTGTAATCGGATTTTTTGCACTACCTTTGCATTATATAGGAAAAAAATGCGATACGAAATAACAGCACCAAAGAAGTTTGACGCAACAATAACGTTGCCGGCTTCAAAAAGTATAAGTAACAGAGCGCTGGTCATACACGCCCTGTCTTACGGTAACATCATGCCCCGTCACCTGTCCGACTGTGACGACACGGAGGTGATGGTTAACGCCCTGCGCGACATGCCCGACACCATCGACATCAAGGCGGCAGGAACAGCCATGCGCTTCCTCACAGCCTATCTCAGCGTGGCAGAGGGCGAGGAGCATGTCATAACAGGAACAGAACGCATGAAGCACCGGCCAATAGCCATCCTTGTAGACGCGCTGCGATACCTCGGCGCCGACATAAGCTATGAAGGCGAGGAGGGCTACCCTCCACTACGCATCAAGGGCAAGGCCCTGGAGGGCGGACATCTTGAGATCACAGGAAGCGTGAGCTCGCAATATATCTCTGCCCTGCTGATGATCGGTCCCGCGCTGAAGAACGGACTGGAGCTGAAGATGACAGGCAACATCGCCTCAAGACCATACATTGACCTCACGCTGTGGATGATGCGCGAGTTTGGCGCAGAAGCCGAATGGAGCGACATAGACACCGTGACGGTGAAGCCCACGCCCTATCGCCAACACGACTATTTCATCGAGAGCGACTGGAGCGCCGCCAGCTATTGGTATGAGATGCTGGCGTTGTGCGGCGACAGCGAGTCGTGCTTCAACCTCGACGGACTGATGGACGGCTCAAAGCAAGGCGACTCTGTGGTGCGTTACATCTTCTCACTCATGGGCATAAAGTCGACATTCCACGACAAGAACGATGATGTGCCCACCACGGTGCGCATACAGCAGAAGTTGCCGTGCCACCTGCCACGCCTCGACTACGACTTTATCAGTTCGCCCGACCTCGCACAAACCATTGTGGTGGCTTGCGCCGTGCTTGAGATACCGTTTAAGTTTACGGGGTTGGCAAGCCTGAAGATCAAGGAGACCGACCGCATAGAGGCGCTCAAGCGTGAGCTTCGCAAGCTTGGCTACGTCCTTCGCGACGAGAACGACGACACGCTCATCTGGGACGGTGCACGCTGTGAGCCGACCTTCGAGCCCATCGACACCTACGAGGATCACCGCATGGCCATGGCCTTTGCGCCAGCAGCCATAAAGTATCCTGGACTGAAGATTAACAACCCTGAGGTGGTGTCAAAATCGTATCCTCACTTCTGGGAGGATCTTAAACAGGCGGGCTTCGAGATTCGCGAGATCAACAACTGAAGAGAACAAAGCAACATAAAAAAAAACATTGAACTTTCTTTGACAGAAGAATAATAAAATTGCGCTTCGCGCACGGTTTTTTGTTAAACATTAATTTCCATTAATGGTCCATTAATTATCATTAATCAGCGCTTCGCGCAAGAATTCAATGCTTACAAAATGCGCATGGCGCAAAAGAGACTGTTCTTCTGCAGAAGTTTGACCAAACCAGAGAACAAAGATGTACATCCTTATCCTTCTGCTCGTGGCTCTCGGCATCGTGGCAGCCATTATTGCCTTGTGCTCGAAACACGGCGATGACACCATTGTGGAGAAAGCCACATGCTCAACCTGTAACGGCGAGAACCAGAAATGTGAGCAGGAATGTATGATGGAGGCTGCGACAAAGCCGATAGAATATTATGACGACGAGGAGCTCGACACCTTCATCGGACGACCTGCCGACCAATATAGCGACGAGGAGGTGGAGCAGTTTGCCGATGTGCTCTACACCATGCGCGAGGAAGAGGTGGCGGGATGGTGCCGCAGTTTGCACCTAAGAGGCATAAACCTGCCGGACCAGCTTAAGGACGAGGTGTATGCGTTTGTCAGTTGACGAGGTTTCGAGGTTTCGAGATGACAAGAAAATGAGAAGATGAGCCAATGAGCATATTAGAATATTCGTTTTTCCAAAACGCCCTTATAGGGTCGCTGCTTGCAAGCATCGTGTGCGGCATTATAGGCACCTACATTGTGAGCCGCCGACTGGTGTTTATAAGTGGCGGCATAACGCATGCCTCGTTCGGAGGCATCGGCCTTGGCGTGTTCTTTGGCATCAACCCCATCTTCTCTGCCATGGTCTATGCTGTGCTCAGCGCCTTTGGCGTGCAGTGGATGTCGCATCATGTGAAGGTGCGCGAAGACTCTGCCATAGCTCTCTTCTGGACCTTCGGCATGAGTATAGGCATCTTGTGCAGCTTCCTCACACCAGGGTTCATGCCCGACCTGCCGTCGTTCCTCTTTGGCAGCATCCTCACCGTGGGCACGCCCGACCTCGTGTTGCTCACCGTGGTCACAACGGTTGTGGCGGCGGTCTTCACCCTGCTCTATTCTACCATCGTGAGCATAGCCTTCGACCCCACCTTCGCACGCTCACAACGTCTGCCTGTCGACACGGTCGAATATGTCATGATGGGGCTCATCGCCGTGACCATCGTCTCCACGCTGCGCCTCGTGGGCATTGTACTGGCCATCAGTCTGCTCACCGTTCCGCAGATGACCGCCAACCTGTTTACCTATAGTTTCCGACGCATCATCTTCCTCAGCATCGCCATTGGATGGGTCGACTGCCTCGCCGGCCTTTTCATATCCTATTGGTTCAACGTGCCGTCGGGAGCATCGATAATTTTTGCCAGCATCATCATTTATGCCCTGCTCAGAACAATAAAAGCGGTGGTTTTTAAGTTTAAATAGATGTGAGAAAGCTTCATCATCTACATATAGCCCTCCTTTCTGTTGTTGCCGCTGTCGTGCTGACGGCGGCAATGGGATGCTCCACGCAGAAAAACACAGCAAAGACACGTTGGTGGCACTCCTTCAACGCCCGTTACAACACTTATTATAACGGAACACTCGCCTACATTGACGGCTCGCTGGAGAAGGAGAACGGCAACAAAGACAATTTCACCGAACTTATTCCGCTCTACACCGTAAGCAACAAAGGCACGCGCGAGACGGGCAAAGCCAACTTTGACCGCGCCATAGAGAAATGTCAGAAAGCCATTAAGCTGCACAGCATCAAGCGCAGACCCGAATGGACAAAGAAGCGCAAGAAGACGGAGCGCGACCTTGAGTGGTTGCAACGCAAGGAGTATAACCCGTTCCTGTGGAAGGCATGGATGCTCATGGGACGGTCACAGTTTCATAAGGGTGCCTTCGACGAGGCAGCCTCAACCTTCTCTTACATGAGCCGCCTGTATCACACGCAACCCGCCATCTACGGACGAGCACGCGCCTGGTTAGCAAAATGTTACATAGAGGAGGGATGGCTCTATGATGCTGAAGACGTGATACGCAACATGAAGCGCGATTCCATTCACTGGCGCGCACAGAAGGAGTGGGACTACACCTACGCCGACTATTACATACACACCGCCGACTATGCCAAAGCCATACCTTACCTGCGACGTGTCATCAAGCACGAGATGCGACGCAAGCAGAAGGCACGCGAGTGGTATCTGTTAGGACAGCTGGAGGCTGCTCTCGGCAACAAGCAGAACGCGAGCAAGGCGTTCAAGCACGTCATACGCCTCAGCCCGCCCTACGAGGTGGAGTTTAACGCACGCATAGCCCTCACCGAGGTGCTCTCGACCGGTGGCCAGGCAAAGAAGATGGTCTCGCGCCTTAAGCGCATGGCAGCATCAGACAAAAACAAGGAATATCTCGATCAGGTCTATTATGCCATTGGCAACATATACCTCGCACAACGCGACACCGCAAAAGCCATCGATGCCTACGAGAAGGGCAACAGCAAGGCAACACGCGCCGGCATAGAGAAGGGCGTGCTCCTGCTGAAGCTCGGCGACATCTATTGGGCGAAAGAAAAATATAGCGACGCACAACGCTGCTACGGCGAAGCCATTGGTCTGCTCGACAAGGAACGCCCCGACTATGAACAGCTATCGCAGCGCTCAAAGGTGCTCGACGAGCTGGTGCCTTACACCGATGCCGTGCATCTGCAAGACTCGCTGCAATGGCTTGCCAAAGCCGACGAGAAGACGCGCAACGAGGCGATAGACCGTGTCATTGAAGCTCTGAAAAAGAAGGAGAAAGAGGAGCAACGCAAACAGGCTGAAAAGAACGCGGAGGAGACAATAGCACAGAACGGCGGCACAGGCAACAACAACGCCCACCGCAAGAACAACACGCAGCAGAACAACGCTTCGCAACAAGGCAAGGGGCTGTGGTATTTCTATAACCAGATGACCGTGAACCAAGGAAAGCAAGACTTCCAGAAGCGGTGGGGAAAACGTGAAAACGTCGACAACTGGCAACGCATAAACAAGACGGTGGTGGCCATTGGCAGCCCTGACACGCAACCGCAGCTCACAGAGCAGCAAGCCGACTCTATTGCCAGGGCAGAGGCTCTTGCCGACTCGCTCGAACAGGTCAAGGACAGCGCACAGAACGACCCGCACAAACGCGAGTATTATCTTGCGCAGATTCCTTTCACCGAAGAGCAGATAGAAGCCAGCAACCAGACAATCATGGACGGACTGTTCAACGCGGGCGTGATCTTCAAGGACAAGCTCGACAACCTGCCGCTCAGCGAGAAGGCACTGCGTCGTCTGGAGACACAATATCCCGACTACAACAACATGGCAGATGCCTTCTACCATCTGTTCCTGCTCTACTCGCGCAAGGGCGACACGGCAACAGCGCAGCAGTATGTTAACTTGCTGAAAGACAAATATCCCGACAACGAGTGGACAACGCTCGTCACCGACCCATTCTTCAAGGAGAACGCTGCACTCGGTGTTCATCTTGAAGACTCGCTCTACGCCACTACCTACGATGCCTTCAAGGCAGCAAAATATGACGTGGTGAGCACCAACGCCAAGATGTCGGCACAACGGTTCCCCTTAGGTGCCAACCGCGACAAGTTCATGTTCATCGGCGCTCTGACAAAGCTCAACGAGGGCCGTGCCGACTCGTGCGTGGCAGACCTGAAGAAGATGCTGGAGAAATATCCGCAGAGTGGCCTGGCAGAGATGGCAGGCATGATTGTGCGCGGTGTGGGCGAAGGCCGACAGCTGCACGGTGGACAGTTTGACATCGGCAACGTGTGGGAGCGCCGCACCATGACGCTCAACGACAACGACACGACAGCAACACGACAGCTGTCAGCAGAGCGCAACACCAACTTCGTGTTTATGATCGCCTTCCAGCCCGACTCGCTCGACGCCAACCGCCTGCTGTTTGAGATGGCGCGTTATAACTTCACCAGTTATCTTGTGCGCAACTTCGACATCAGCACAGAGGGCGACGGCGCATTGCAACGCATGACGGTGAGCGGATTCCGCAACTATGACGAGGCGTTACAATATGCCCGCAACCTGTACGCTCAGAAGGCTGTCATGCAACAGGCTCGCAAGGGCCGCTGCATCATCGTGAGCGAGGAGAACCTGCCATTGCTCGGACGACAGTTTAGCTTCGACGATTACGACCGCTTCTACGACAAACATTTCGCACCGCTGAAGACGGCAGCCACACCTCTGTTCGAGGATGTAGAGATTCTCAATCCTGACGATGTGCCGAGCAAGTCTCCAAGCAACGACGAGGAACAGCCGATAGACAACAACGGCTCAACAATCATACCGTTTGACGAGCCGACGAACGCGGCACCTGTGGAGAACGGAGCTACCGTCATACCGATGGAGGAACCGAAGAAGGAGGAGCCTGTGGAGAACGGCGCTACCGTCATTCCGATGGAAGAGCCGAAGAAGGAGGAGACTGTGGAGAACGGTGCTACCGTCATTCCGATGGAGGAGCCAAAGAAGGAGGAGCCTGTGGAGAACGGTGCTACCGTCATTCCGATGGAAGAACCGAAGAAGGAGGAGCCTGTGGAGAACAGAGGCGAGACCATCGTAACATTGGAGGAGCCTAAAGCTCAAGACCAGCCGAAGGTTCAAGAGCGGCCAAAAGCTGAGGAAAAGACAAAGAGTCAGCAGCATGCCAAGCCTCAACAGCAGCCTCAGCAGCAAGTTCAGCAGCTGCCTCAGCAGTCTAAGCCTGTTGAGACCAAGCCGCGTGAGGACGATATCTATTTTGACGACACCCCAACGTCAAACAAACAGGACAAGAACAAAGAGAACAAGATAGACCTTGAGGATGAATATTACGACCTCGACGGTTTTTAACAAACAAGAACATCATAAAAAGCAATATGAGCAACGGATTGTTACTTTGGGTAGATGACGAGATTGAGCTGCTGAAAGCCCACATCATCTTCCTACAGAAAAAAGGCTATGAGGTGGACACCGTGAGCAACGGCACCGACGCCATTGACAAGTGTGCCAACACCACCTACGACCTCATCTTGCTCGACGAGATGATGCCGGGTCTTACGGGGTTGGAGACGCTTCAGAAGATAAAGGAGATTCAGCCGGCCACACCCATCGTGATGGTGACAAAGAGCGAGGAGGAAAACATCATGGACCAGGCCATCGGTTCAAAGATTGCCGACTACCTCATCAAGCCTGTTAACCCCGTGCAGATTCTGCTCTCGCTGAAGAAGAACATTCACCAACGACAGATCGTGAGCGAGGTGACGCAGACGGGTTATCAGCAAAACTTCCAAGACATAGCGGCACAGATCGACTCGTGCCGCACCATAGACGACTGGAAAGACACCTACCGACGGATCGTTCACTGGGAGATGGAGCTGAGCGGAACAGACAGTCCGATGACGGAGATGCTACAGATGCAGAAGGAGGAGGCCAACAACGCCTTCGCCAAATATATACGCAAGAACTATCTCAACTGGGTAGACACGCCAGCACCCGCAGACCGTCCGCTCATGAGCACAGACATCTTTAAGAAGAAGGTGTTTCCGTTGCTCAACGAGGGACATAAGGTGTTCCTCATCGTGGTCGACAATTTCAGATATGACCAGTGGCGCATGGTGTCGTCTGAGATAGCACCGCTCTTCGACATCGACGACGACATCTACACCAGCATCCTGCCCACCGCCACACAATATGCACGCAACGCTATCTTCAGCGGACTGATGCCCAACAAGATAGCAGAGATGTTTCCTGACCTGTGGGTCGATGAGGACGAGGAGGAGGGCAAGAACCTCAATGAGGAGCCGCTGGTGAAGACGCAGATAGAACGGTTCCGACGCCACGACACGTTCAGCTATCACAAGATCAACGACTCTACGGCTGGCGAGAAGATGCTCGAACATTTCAACGACATGTTGAAGAACGACCTTAACGTCATTGTCGTCAACTTCATAGACATGCTGTCGCACGCACGAACAGAGTCGAAGATGGTGCGTGAGCTGGCTAACAACGAGTCGGCATACCGCAGTCTGACGCTCAGCTGGTTCCGCCACTCGGTGATGGCAGACTTGTTGCGCACGCTAGCCAACCACGATTGTCGCGTGATCATAACCACCGACCACGGCAGCATACGCTGCTCTAAGCCTGTGAAGATTGTGGGCGACCGCAACACGAACACGAACCTGCGCTACAAGCTCGGCAAGAACCTCAACTACTCGTCGCGCGACGTCTACGTCATAAAAGAGCCGCGCAAGGCACAGCTTCCCTCGCCAAACCTCAGCACCAGTTATGTGTTTGCTACGGGCGAAGATTTCTTCGCATACCCCAACAACTATAACTATTATGTGTCTTATTATAAAGACACTTTCCAGCATGGAGGCATCTCAATGGAAGAGATGCTCATACCGCTCATAACGCTGACACCTAAGGGAAAAGGGAGCCTTTTTAAAGGTAAAAAGGTAAAAAAGTAAAAAGGTAAAAAAAGGCTGACGCCGTTATAAGGGAAAAGGGAAAAGTGAAAAGTGAAAAATGAAAAATGAAAAATGAAATATCCCGTTTTAAAGGAAAAGGGTAAATAAAGACTATGGAAATAAAAATTGAATCATTAGACACCATTCGTGATGCCGCAAAACAATTTGTTGCCGCAATGGGCGACAGTAGAGTGTTTGCTTTCTACGGAAAGATGGGCGCCGGCAAGACAACATTCATCAAGGCTCTGTGCACCGAACTGGGCGTTGAGGATGTCATCACATCGCCCACTTTTGCCATCGTTAACGAATATACCGATGGCCAGGGCGACCCCATCTACCACTTCGACTTCTATCGCATAAAGAAGCTCGAAGAGGTTTATGACATGGGCTACGAAGACTATTTCTATAACGGCGGACTGTGCCTCATAGAATGGCCTGAGCTCATCGAGCAACTGCTGCCCGAAGATGCCGTCAAGGTGAGCATCAGCGAACAACCCGACGGCTCACGACTTATCGAGTTTTAAAAGACAACAGAGCTTTAAGACAAAAGGCTTAAAGACGGAAAGCTTAAAGACAGAAGGCTTTAAGACGGAACGCTTTAAGACAAAAGGCTTAAAGACGGAAGGGTTTAAAGACAATAGAGACAATAGAGACAATTTCTTGGGCCAAAACATGTGGTCAAGAAATTGTCTTTATTGTCTCTATCTTTTTGCTGCTTTACAGCTCTTGTCTCTATTTTTTGCTGCTTTGCAGCTCAAAAGTCTTTTCAAAAGCTTCTTAAAGCAAGCTCTCGAACAGTTCCTTCAGCTTGTTTTTAGGCATGGCACCCACCTTCTTCTCTACCGGCTCACCGTTCTTGAAGAACAGCAGTGTGGGCACAGACATCACGCCATAGGCAGCGGCTAAGTCGTCATTCTCCTCAACGTCACACTTGCCTACAACGATCTTGCCGTCATACTCTTTTGCAAGTTCTGACAATACAGGACCCAACGCACGGCAGGGACCACACCATGTAGCCCAGAAGTCAACGACCAAGGGCAACTCACCATTTTTCAAACTCTCAAAGTTCTCTGCTGTAATTGTTACTTCCATTTTTTCTTATTTTTATTGTTTTTTTGACTAAACTTTTGCAAGTGCATTATTAACAAATTTTCAAACGACAATTATCTCAAGCAAGCGTCATTGCCGAAGGCGGCAACGCTTGCATAAGATAACTTTCATTCATCTACGAGCAAATGTCATACCACAAACGAAAGCGTGGCATATTGGCAGACCTCTGCCGCCCTACGCTCTGCCACCTACTCATTGATGACATAGCTCAGCGCCTCCTCCTCCTCAAGAAGCATCACAAGGTCATTGACGATGTTCACACCCTTGGTCTTGGCATGCAAGCCCATATAGCCGCGACCGTCGGGCTGCTTCACTCTAAAGAGCAGTTCGGTGTTGCCGGGGTTTTCGTTTATAAGCGTTGTCAGGTTCTCTACAGTGACCTCCGACAGCGCTGTAGGGTCGATGTTTATCGTTATGCTACGCAGGTTTTTCTCCTTCACATCATTAAGATACGACACCTTGTCTACGACAAAGTCGATGTAGCTGCTGCCCTGATATCTCTGCGACAGCAATATCTCAACAAAGACCGAGCTTCCAATCAAGAACTTGCTGTTAACCTTACCCCAGTCATCGCCAAAGATAGCGAGCTCACCAGGGCCTTCATAATCTTCAATGGTTACAATGCCATAAGCGTTGCCGTTCTTTGAGAAGCCGCTACGCACGCCTGTCACAACGCCACCCACGGTCACACGGCCACCTTTCTTGAACAGCTCCTGCTTGTCGCCCAGCTCCTTGCAATGGGTGTTGCAGAGATTGGCGAGCACAATGCGGTAATCGTCGAGCGGATGTCCCGAGATGTAGATGCCCACGAGGTCACGCTCCTTGTTCAGACGCTCTATGGCGCTCCATCCTTCAGCCTGAGGCACAGGCGGCGTGGACACGATGACAGAATCGAGATCGCCGAAGAGCGAATTGCGTGCCTCCGCCTGCTCTGCCTGGTAGAGCTGTCCGTAGCGTATCAGCGTGTCGAGGAACACGTCGCCCTTGCTGTTGACACCAAAATATTGCTCGCGCTTTATGCCGAAGTTGTCGAAACCGCCGCTGAGCGCTAAGCTCTCAAACGCCTTACGGTTGACGGCTGACAGGTTGACACGCTGGACAAACTCGAAGATGGTCTTGTAAGGGCCGTTCTTCTCTCGCTCGTTGATGATGGCCTGTGCCGCAGCGTCGCCCATGCCCTTGATGGCAGCGAGTCCGAAGCGCACCTCACCCTTCTTGTTGGCACTAAACTTCTGCCAACTCTCGTTCACGTCAGGACCAAGACATTTTATGCCCATGTTCTTACACTCGCTCATGAGCTTCGTGATCTTGCCGATGTCGTTAAGGCATCGGCTCATGTTGCCAGCCATAAACTCGGCAGGATAATGGGCCTTTAGATAAGCGGTCTGGTAAGACACCCACGAATAGCAGGTGGCGTGCGACTTGTTGAAGGCGTAAGAAGCAAACTTCTCCCAGTCGGCCCATATCTTCGACAGCACCTTCGGGTCATGGCCGTTGGCCTGTCCGCCCGCAATAAACTTAGGCTTCATGGCATCAACGATGTCTTTCTTCTTCTTACCCATGGCCTTACGCAAGGCATCGCTCTCGCCACGGGTGAAGTTGGCGAGCTGTCGCGACAAGAGCATCACCTGCTCCTGATAGACGGTGATGCCGTAGGTGTCCTTCAGATATTTCTCCATGCAGGGGATGTCATATTTAATTTCCTCCTTGCCGTTCTTACGCGCAATAAACTGCGGGATATAGTCCATTGGTCCCGGACGGTAGAGGGCGTTCATGGCAATGAGATCCTCGAAGACCGTGGGGTGCAGCTCACGCAGATATTTCTGCATGCCCGCCGACTCAAACTGGAACGTTCCCACCGTCCGTCCCTCCTGATAGAGCTTGAACGTCATCTCGTCATCTATAGGTATGGTGTCGAGGTCAAGGGTGAAGCCATGCGTTATCTTGATGTTCTCCACCGTCTCCTTCATGATAGAGAGCGTTGAGAGACCGAGAAAGTCCATCTTGATAAGACCCGTCTCCTCAATGACGTGTCCGTCATATTGTGTGGCGAGCAGCTTGTGACCGGGGTCACTCTTGTCGTCGGCTGTCGACACCGGCACCCAGTCGCTGATGGCATCGCGGCAGATGATGGTGCCGCAGGCGTGTATGCCCGTTCCGCGCACCGTGCCCTCAAGCATCTTGGCATATTTTATGGTGTTGGCGAGCTTTTCTTCACTGCTTGCCTCGGCGTCACGCAGCTCAGGCACACACTTTATGGCGTTGGGCAGGTTCATCTTCAAGCCGTCGGGCAGCTTGTCGGGGATGGCCTTGCAGAGAGCGTTGGAGACAGACAGTTCCAGCTTCTCCACACGCGCCACATCCTTTATCGAGTTTTTCGTCGCCATGGTGCCATAGGTGATGATGTGCGCCACCTTCTCGTGACCATACTTGTCCTCCACCCATTCGAGCACACGTCCGCGACCATCGTCGTCAAAGTCGGTGTCGATATCAGGGAGCGAGATACGGTCAGGATTAAGGAAACGTTCGAACAGCAGGTCATATTTCATCGGGTCGATCTTCGTGATGCCCAGACAGTAGGCCACCACCGAACCGGCGGCAGAACCACGTCCCGGACCCACCATCACGCCCAGCTCATCCCGTGCCGAGTTGATAAAGTCTTGCACGATAAGGAAGTAGCCGGGGAAACCCATGGTCTTCATGATGTGCAGCTCAAACTTAACGCGTTCAGCCACATCTTGGGGTATGGGGTCGCCATAAAGCCTCTTGGCACCGTCATAGGCAAGCTTCGCCAGATAGTCGGCCTCAAACTTTATGCGGTACAGCTTGTCGATGCCACCCAGGTGCTTGATCTTTTTGTCTGCCTCCTCCTTTGGCAGCGGGTTCTCGCCGTTCTCATCGGTCGTAAACTCGCGGTAGAGATCCTCTGGCGAGTGGGTGCGGCGGGTGTCTTCCTCCGTTCCAAACTCAGCAGGGATGGGGAAGAACGGCATTATTGGCGGGTGGTCAATGCTGTAGGTCTCCACCTTGTTCAAGACGTCGAGCGTGTTGCTAAGCGCCTCAGGCACATCGGCAAACACCTCGTTCATCTCCTGACGCGTCTTGAACCACTCCTGCTTAGAGTAGAGCATACGCGTGGGGTCGTCAAGGTCCTTGCCCGTGGCAAGACACAACAGGTGGTCGTGGGCCTCGGCGTTATCCTTGTCCACGAAGTGGGAGTCGTTCGTACACACCAGCTTGATGCCATACTCCTTCGCCAGCTCAATGAGCACCTTGTTGGCCTTCTGTTGCAGGGGGAACGTCTCGCGGTTGGCACGCAGCGTGGGGTCTTTCACCTCATGTCGCTGAAGCTCCAGATAATAGTCGTCGCCAAACACGCGGCGGTACCACTCAATCGCCTCGCGCGCACCCTCAATGTCACCGTTGAGAATCTTCTTGGGCACCTCACCCGCGATGCAGGCAGAGCACACAATGAGATCCTCATGATATTTCTCCAGGTCCTCACGATCCGTACGAGGACGCATGTAATAGCCGTCGACCCACGCACGCGACACCAGTTTTATAAGGTTCTTATAGCCATGATAGTTTTTGGCGAGCACAATGAGGTGGTAGCCACCCATGTCGCCATGCTCCTTCACCTTATCCTCCTTGCGGTGGTGAGCCACATACATCTCGCAGCCAAATATAGGTTTGAACGGCTCCTTACCCTCTTTCTTGAGTTTGCCGTTCACCTTATTGCAATAATTGAAAAACTCTTTTATGCCGAACATGTTGCCATGATCGGTTATGGCCATGCCTTTCATGCCGTCGGCAATGGCCTTGTCGACGAGTTTCTGCACACTCGACTGTCCGTCCAGTAACGAGTAGTAGGTGTGCACATGCAAATGAACAAAATCTTCCATTAAATGAAAAGTGTAATAAAAAAAAGTGCGTTTGGGCTTTCAAAGTTATACTTTATATTCGATATATGCAAAAGAAGCCATGCTTTTTTTTGCGAGATAAGCAAAAAACCTTTACCTTTGCAAAAGAATAATCCTAACCGACTACTATGATTAAAAATATAAAGAAATTTAAGAAAATACGCCTACATCGTGAAGGAACCGACACACTTGTCTACGGCTTCATTGTCATAGCAGCCATTGCTCTGCTTCTTTGGCGTTTCATCGACAACAAAGTGCCTTTCTGGTGTTTCATGGCTGTGATGGGCACGGTGTACGCCATTGTTATCAACTTCTTCCGCTGTCCTGTGCGCTATTTCCCACAAGAGGATACCGACAAGATTGTCGTGGCGCCCGCCGACGGACGCGTGGTTGTGATTGAAGAGGTGGAGGAGAACGAATATTTCCACGACAAGCGTCTGATGGTAAGTATTTTCATGAGCCTGTTCAACGTTCATGCCAACTGGTTCCCCGTTGACGGCAAGGTAAAGTTTGTGCATCACAAGAACGGCAATTTCCATAAGGCATGGCTGCCCAAGGCCAGCGAGGAGAACGAGCATGCCGATGTGATGATCACCACACCCGATGGTGTCGACATCCTGTGCCGACAGATTGCAGGAGCTGTGGCACGCCGCATCGTGACCTACGCCAAGGACGGCGAAGACTGTTACATTGACGAGCACCTGGGCTTCATCAAGTTTGGCTCACGCGTCGATGTGTACCTGCCTCTCGGCACCGAGGTGTGCGTGAAGATGGGCCAGGCCACAACAGGCGACCAGACGGTCATTGCCAAACTGAAGTAAAAAATAAAGAAAAAATGTTCAACGCAATTAAGAAAATTATTCCCAACACCCTAACATGTCTAAACCTCATGTCGGGGTGCGTGGCCACCTACTTCGCTTTCCAAGGCGAAGCACAAATGGCCTTGCTGTGGATTATCGTAGGTGCAGCGTTCGACTTCTTCGACGGCATGAGCGCACGCCTGCTTAAGGTGTCGTCGCCCATAGGCAAGGAGCTCGACTCGCTTGCTGACGATGTGACCTTCGGCGTGGCACCTGCAACAATAATCTTTGCCCAGTTGAGCGTCATGGAATATCCCGCAGCCATAGAGTGTCTGCGCCCTATCCTACCCTTTTTCGCCTTTGTCGTGGCAGCATTCTCTGCCTTGCGACTGGCAAAGTTTAACCTCGATGAACGCCAGACGACCTCGTTCATAGGCTTGCCGACACCTGCCAACGCCCTCTTCTGGGGCTCACTGCTTGCCACACATAACGACTGGTTTGAAGGCTCCGCTTACATGTTGCCCGTCATGCTCGTCATGATTGTGCTGTCAAGCTGGCTCTTGATCTGCGAGCTGCCGATGTTTGCCCTCAAGTTCAAACACTGGGGATGGAAAGGCAACGAGGTGAAGTATAGCTTCGCCATCGCTTCTGTTCTTGCCATCATCATCTTCGGACCGCTCACTAGCTTCTGGGGCATCATCTTGGCTTATATCGTGGTGTCGGGAGTTTTAAAGGTAAAAAGGTAAAAAGGTAAAAAGGTAAAAAAAAGGCTTCGCTGAGATAGAGGCTTTGCTGAGATGGAGGCTTTGCTGAGATAGAGGCTTCGCTGAGATAGAGGCTTTGCCGAGATAGAGGCTTCGCTGAGATAGAGGCTTTGCCGAGATAGAGGCTTTGCCGAGATAGAGGCTTCGCTGAGATTGAGGCTTTGCTGAGATAAAATGGAAAAGGCTTCACCATTACCTAAGAGACATTTGTTTGTAAAACTTGCTGTGTGAGAATAATATGATAAAATTTTTTCTATTGTTTGTGTTGATGATCTTCGGCATCGTCTTTCTGCTTGGAGGCTTGACCGTCTTCAAGGTGTTGAGAAGAATACAGGACATCAAACAACAGTTTAACAACGCCGGAAGACATGGACAACAAGGCCATAGAAAGACTAACGGCAACAATGCTTACGGCAATAGCGCTTACGACAACAGCTCTTATAACGCTGAAGGCATAAGCGACTCACGGTCACACGCTGACCGCAACAAGAAAATTATCCCTAAAGACGAAGGCGAATATGTCGACTTTGTTGAGGAGAAATAAAATCATTTAAACAAAACACCCACAAACCTATAGCGCAACCATACTACAAAAAAAATTGTCAGTCGGGTTGCGCTATTTTGGTTTTAATAATAATGCATAAAAACAAAACGTTTAAAAGAATCGGCTTGGTTGAAAGAACGGCTTGGTTGAAAGAACGCTTGTTTGAAATAAAAAAGAAAGGAGAAAAATGGCAGCACATAATGAGCTTGGAAAATGGGGCGAGGAAACCGCTACCCAACTGCTTCGCGATAAGGGCTACACCATCGTAGACCGCGACTGGCGCAGCGGACATCGCGACATCGACATCATAGCACGCACACCCGATGGCGCCACTCTCGTGTTTGTGGAGGTTAAAACACGAACTAAGGACGATGTGACACGCCCCACCGATGCCGTGGATATGAAAAAGATAAAAAACATTGCTCATGCCGCCAACCATTATGTAAAGAAAAACAATATCGACGACTGGCTTCGCTTCGATGTGGTGTCCATCGTGGGCAACCCCGAAAAGCTTAAGTCTATAGAACACATCGAAGACGCCTTCAGGCCTCTGCTCGCCTTTAGATAAAAACCTTCTATATTAAACAAGGAGGAAAAATTATAGAGGAAATGATTAGATAATCAACTTTCGCAAGTGCATAATATCCACATTTTCAAACAACTATTATCGCAAGCGAGCATCGCCGCGCTTACAGTAGATAGATGTCCATAATATACATGCGAAAATTCAGTTAGATAAAAGGATGAAAGAGGAGGAAAAGAAGAAATATTAAGAGCAAAATAGAGATAAAAAGGAGGAGAAGAGCAAGTAAAAAAAAGCTCTAAAAACATTTCAGGATGACGCGGAGGCAGAAATGTTCGCCGCACAAAAAAATTAATATGAAGACAAACATCATCAGATTGAGAGAGACCGACTCAACCAACAATTTCATGAGTCGGTATACCGACTGTACAGACAGCGACCTCGTTGTCGTAACAGCCGAATTTCAAACAAACGGACGAGGTCAAGGCACCAACACATGGGAGAGCGAGAACAGTCAGAACCTGTTGTTCTCAATGCTCATAAAGCCCACTGGTGTGGATGCCGACAAGCAGTTTGTCCTGTCCATGGCAGAAGCGCTCGCCCTTAGAGAGGCGCTCGGCGCATGCGTGTCAGACATCACGCTGAAATGGCCCAACGATGTCTATTGGCGCGACTACAAGATCAGCGGCACCCTTATAGAGACCGCTCTCTCAGGAAAGAAAGTAAAGCAGTGCATCTTCGGCACAGGCATAAACGTTAACCAGACGCTGTTCCTCAGTTCGGCACCCAACCCCACATCGCTCTGTCTGATAACAGGGCGCACGTTCTCAAAAGACGAAGTGCTCGACAAGGTGCTCAAAGCCTTTGAGCGCTACTATCAGATGGTGCTCGACGGACGCTACGAAACCATCAGCGAGATGTATCACAACGTCCTCTACCGTCGCGAAGGCCTTCACACCTACAGCGACAAGAATGGCACCTTTGAAGCCTCCATTAAGAACGTTGCCCTCAATGGCACACTGACGCTCGTAACCAAAGAGGGTGAGGAGCGCAAATACATGTTCAAAGAAGTGAATTACGTCTTATAAAAAATCGCCCCTATGTTCGCCCTCTTCTTGCTCTGGCAAGCGACAAAGTCGAGCGCGAGGACGATTTTATCATCATTCGTGGATCCGCAGGATCCGCAGGCTTCGCCGCCTTCGGCAGCTCAACCAGCGGTTATGGATATTCGCCGCCTTCGGCGACGCTTTCTTGAGAAAGTAATTGATTGAAAGAAATATAAACAAAATAAGCAAACAACAAAAAGCAAAAAATAATAAGTAAAAAATAATAAGTAAAAAATAATAAGTAAAAAATAATAAG